>Ga0307377_10000560_pt1 | contig 48875 bp, 33 predicted proteins | sample TR3MG_FD_202535 | JGI IMG/M metagenome (GOLD analysis project Ga0307377, IMG submission 202535) | Soil microbial communities from Risofladan, Vaasa, Finland - TR-3 | ecosystem: Environmental > Terrestrial > Soil > Coastal area > Acid sulfate soil | place: Finland: Risofladan, Vaasa | collected...
GGTGGAACATCCCCGACTGGTACAAAAGCTGGTCTACCAGCGTCGTCTTGCCGTGGTCAACATGGGCAATTATGGCCACATTACGGATATAATCTGAATACATAACAGATTCTCAAAAGGAATTAGTGAATATTCGGAATCTGACTTAGTCCTTATTGGATAAACCCAACATATTACATTATTTTTTAGGAATGTCAATGCAAAGCCTCGCAACCGGGTAACCGGGGGTGCCCGTCACGATTGTAGGTGGATTTTTCAGGCAGCCAGTGGCTTTCGCGACCATAGTTCGTCCCACCTTTGATTCAGCCAGCAAACCCGTAAAGCTAACGTCGCCGACGAGCCGGCCCCGCTCCAGATTATCCCCGATTGTTTCAATTTCTTACCCACCCCGTGCTTGCAGCCGGCCTCCACCGCACCAGAACCTATATCATTCCTCATTAAAGAATTTTTCTTTTTTCCTGCATGAAGCCCAATTTCTCTACCTACAAACCTCATGGGCGCCCCAGGGCTCCTCAGGGCCGCATCCTCCACGCCACGTAGCTGGACTCAGGACCTCTGCTCTGTCGCATCGTGCGCAATTAACTGATTTCGAATAGCGCGGCGTTGAATTTGGCGTTGACAAACCGATGTCAATTATGAATAATCACTGCCCGACAGCCTGAAGCCGAAGTGGCGGAACTGGCAGACGCGCGGGATTCAAAATCCCGTCCGGTTCACCCCGGGTGAGGGTTCGACTCCCTCCTTCGGCAGTGTTTTTTGGGGCCAATAAGACATAAATGGAAAATTCGACTGTGCCGGTTTCGGAAAAGGGCGTAATATTCGCAATCGCCAACTCGCGCGTGGTCGTCTCGCGTATTTTCGGGGGCGCGATTCTGCTGCTGCTGCTGTTTACGGGCCATTCGTTCAAAAAGGACGGAGTAATAGATCTGCTGTTTGAGATGTCCGGACTGTTCTTACTTTCACTATGCAGTCTGGGACGGCTGTGGGCGCTGCTGTATATAAGCGGCAACAAGAGGCGCGAGCTGATTACCGATGGGCCATATTCGATGGTGCGGCATCCGCTGTACGTTTTCAGCCTCATAGGGGCGTTGGGAATCGGCCTGGCATCGGAAAATCTGCTGGTTCTGGCCTTGATAATCGCCTTCTATATATTCTACTACCCTTTTACGATACTGGCCGAGGAGAGAAAGCTGACGAATAAATTTGGGCAGGCCTATCTCGAATATATGAAAAGCACGCCGCGGTTTCTGCCCAGGTTCTCGCTGTACAAGGAGCCGGAGACGTTTTCGGTAAACACCAAGAGCTTCGTGTGGAATTTTGTGGACGGCATGTGGTTTATATGGATATTTATGCTGCTGCACGCAATTGAGATATTTCAGGACTTGGGGTGCTTGCCTGTGCTGCTGAGAATACCATAATCGGCCGGCCTGATTTGCATATACGGGGTTGAGTCGGGATAGTCGAAAAAGCGGAGTTGGATAATGGAGGTTCAACAAGCAAGCAGGGCCGTCCACACAGGGTGGAGAGCGGCGGTTGTGATTGCCCTCGTGTTAGCGGGCACATATCTTTTCATGGGTACGCAAAGCACATTGTGGGACCGTGACGAGCCTCGGTTTGCGCGGGCGGCGGTGGAAATGGTGGAGTCGGGCAATTATCTGGTCCCGACTTTTAACGGGCGCATGTGGGCCGATAAGCCGATTCTGTTCTACTGGCTGATGGCGGGGACCATTCGTTTTCTGGGGCCGACGGAGCTTGCCTGCCGGTTTTGGGGGGCCGTGGGGTCGGGATTGACGTGTCTGCTCGTATTTGTGATGGCAAAGCGGCTTTCGGGTGTGAGAGCCGGGTTGTGGGCCATGCTTATATTGGGTTCAACGTTGATGATGCTGGTGGTGGGGACGGTGGCCACGATTGATGCAGTGCTGCTGCCTTTGATAGTCGGCGTACTGGCGGTTTTCATGTTTCTGCCGGAATCGGGAGTGCGTGCATATCAGATAATTATGATGGGGGCGGCGCTTGGTCTGGGGATGCTGGCCAAAGGGCCGATAGGGGTGCTGCCGATTCCCGTGATAGCAGCTACGTTATGGCTGGGGCGCAAGGTTACGCCGGGTACAGGGCGTTATGTCTGGCAGACAGGGGCCGCTTTAATCGTGGGTGTATTGATTTTTCTGGCGTGGGCGATTCCCGCAAACAACGCAACGGGCGGAGAATTTTTGCGCGTCTTTGTCGGGCGACACGTATTGACTCGGGCAATTAAGCCGATGGAGCACCACGGAGGAAACTTTCTGCTTTATTTGCCTTATTATCTGGTTGTTATTGTCGTGGGCTTTTTCCCGTGGACCTTGCACCTTCCCGGGGCTTTTTCAGCGGTAGCGGGAGGGCGGGTCGGCGGACAATATGGTCGAGCGTTATTGCTGGGCTGGATTGTGCCCATTCTGGTCATAATGACCCTGGCTGTTACCAAGCTGCCGCATTACATACTGTTCGTATGGCCGGCACTGGCTTTGGCGGTCGCGGGTACTATTGTCGCAGCAGAACAGGGGCGGCTAACGCAGCGCGACCGAATCTGGCTGCGGCGCGGGGTCTGGTTTTTTGGCCCGCTTGCGGCCGTGCTGGGGGTGGGGTTAATAGTGGGGCCCTGGTTCGTAACGATAACTGATTTGCGCTGGTCCGGTGCGGCAGTGGGGATTGTGTTAACGGTTATGGCGATAATCGCGGTGCGCGCACAACGTGCGAACCGGCCAGAGGCCAGCGCCAGGGTGCTGCTGGGGGGGATGGTTGTTTTTGGGATTATTGTCTTGTTCGGCATCGTGCCGGCGCTTGAGCGGGTGAAGATATCACCCGCCATTGCAAAGGCTGTGAATGACAGGACGGACAGGCAAACGCCGGTGGCCGGCTATAAATACGGTGAGCCGACGCTGAATTTTTATGTCGGTCGGCCCATCGAGACGCTGGGCAGCGAGGACGCGGTTGCTGCGTGGGCCAAAGAGCAACGTCCAGGCGTGCTGATTATTCCAAGGAGCAAGCTGGACGAAATCGAGCGGCGCTGCGGAAGTCTGGCACTGGAGCGAATCGGCTCGAAGAAAGGATTCAACTATTCAAAGGGGCAGCCGCTTGAGGTGGTGGCTCTTGTTCGCAGGGGCAAGGTGTTATGACAAATGACAAAAAAACGTCCCGACCGAAGCGCCCCGGACGCAATCCGGCGGTGGTTGTTTTGATAGCGGGTCTGCTTTTGGCTGCTTTGCTGTCTTATTTGTTTGTTGATGATGGTGTTGTCGACTGGCTGTGTCGGCATCCGAATCAGTGGTACGACAGTAAGCTGGTTAACTCATTCGAGCAGTTAGGTAAGGCGCTGGTGCCGGCCTGGCTGCTGCTGGTCTATTTTCTGGCCACCAGTCGGCGGCAACCGGTGCTTGCGGGCCTTCTGGCTCTGATAATCGTAGGGGCAGCGGTGTTTCCGGTGAAGTTGTCCGTTCGCAGGCCGAGGCCTCAGGATCTTGTCAAGGAGCATTCGCGCGCGGAGGACAGACACGACTTGATGCGGAGCTGGTCATTTCCATCCGGCGACACGGCCGATGCGTTTGCGGTAGCTGTGGCTCTTACGCCGTTTGTGGCCTGGCACTTTGCGCCGGTGTTCTTTGCCGCTGCGGTCGGGATAGGGGTACTGAGGGTAATCGTGTTGGCGCATTACCCATCGGACGTATTTGCGGGAGCGGCGATGGGTGTTTTCTGCGGCTGGCTGGCACTGGAGACAACCCGGCGATGGCTATCGGCCAATTCGCTGCCGTTCAGTCGGTACCGTGGTATCGCGGTCGCGGGTGTGGTTGTCATACCTGTCCTGGTCGGCCTTTTTCAGGGCCTTCAAGCGCTGCTGACTTTCCTGCAGACCTACGGCCTGGCTGCGGGCATCTGCCTGCTTGTTTATGCTATGTGGCCCGGGCGCAACAAGGAAGCCCGAAATCCTAAGCACTAAATCCCGAAACAATATCAAAACCCAAACCCTCAAATCATCGAAACAGTGGCCGCGGCCCCGTTAGAAATTGAAAAAATTGGATTGACGATGTGGCTTGGGTGTTTATAATCGGCTCGCAGTGATACAGCGCTGTGGGAATTCCTTGCGTTTAAGGAATTTCTTGGTGATGAGTACATGGTATTGGCGCCACAGGCCATCGTAACTGATTGTTGACGCGCGGCAATTGTAGCAAGCGAGCTTTGTCGGAAAATGTTGCCTTCGGCCCGCGGGAGAAAAAGATACGAAAGAGTGTAAGGGAAAGAGAGAAATAGGTATGGTGTCCCCGGATTTGTGGAGGTATGGTGTCCCCGGATTTGTGGTGGGCTTTGACTGATTTGCAAATTTCCTGTATAGCATGGGCCAAAAGACCTGGGAGCACACATGCGCGGAGCTTCTGGTCTTGCGGTAATTCCGGGTGCGAGGCAATATTTGAGGTTCAAGGCTAAGTGTTGCGCGGTATGCGAAAGCTCCGAAGGAGACAAGAAGATGGCTGAAGAAGCTAAAGAAATAATGTATCAGGTGCATGATGTACCCCTGAGGGATATAAGAGACCCTGATAAGAGTGGACTCAATGTTAGGATGACCGATAGGAATGTGGGGGTCGAAGAACTGGCGAAGAACATCAAGAAACATGGCCTTTTGCAGCCTATTGTTCTACGTGGTAATTTTGGCGACCCGCCTTACGATTTGATTGCCGGGCACAGAAGGCTCGCCGCACACCGTCTTATGCCTGAACAGAAGACCATCAAAGCTTGGTTCAAACCGGCAGATTACGACGATTTCAAGGCGAAGGTGGATTCGCTAATTGAGAACATGCAGAGGGTGGAACTTAATCACGCTGATACGGCAGAAGCTATTACTATGATGTATAAGAGGTATGGCAACAATGTACGACGGGTAGCCGCCGATATAGGAATTTCAGAAGCGACTGTCAGAGATTACCTGAAAATCGATGAGTTTGCGTCACCTAAAGCGAAGCGGCTGTTGCGACAAGGCAGCGTGACAAAAGAGGACATCAAGAGGGTTATAAAGGCCGCACAGGGCAACATGACGAAAGCGGACAAGCTATTAGACCAACTGCCCAGCATGACCACATATGACAAGGACCGTATGGCCAAATATGGTGGGCGCCACCGGGAAGCAAGTGCGGACGAGATAATAAGAAAGGCGCTCGAGCCAAGGCACGTCCCCACAATAATACTCGAGTTGGAACCAGACGTAGATAAGGCTTTGAACAAGGCAGCCAGAGAATTGGATATGGACCGAGCGGCAGTTGCCGCGGAAGCAGTTGCGCAGTGGCTGAAGGGAAAAGGATTCCTTGCGTAATAGTAAGGATAAAACGCGGGAGGCTAAGTGGCGAAGACAGATGAGATAGAGAAGGCAGTGGTGACATTGATCGGGTGCACACGGCGCAAGAAGCGCGCTAAGAGCATCACTGATATTGCAGCTATGATAGAATTCCTTCGCGATGAGTTGGGCAGTTATAGTGCCGTGGCCAACAAAGTGGGGTTATCTACCGAAATGTTGCGCGAGTTTAGAAGCGTGAAGCAACTTGATCCGGAAATACATACGCTGGTGGAGAAACGTATTATTGACAGTGTGGATTTGGTATATCGGATCAGCAAGCTTGATTCAAAAAGTCAAAAAGCTCTTGTTGAGAAATTTCTGAAGGGTGACCTTACTCTTGATGATGCGCGGGTTCTCAAATCGTTCAAAGGGGCTAAAGGAGTGTCGGCGACGTACGCAATTTCCAAAGTTGTGCGATCGCGAGATATACGGACCTATATACTTCGTTTTCCAGTGCCGCGCGGCAGAAGCAAGAAGCTACTGCGAGAGGAGTTTCGCAAAATCACAGGTGAACAAGAAATCGTTGCATTCAAGATCGAGGGCCAGAGAGCGGTTTTAGAATTGTCCTACAAGGGCCAAAAGAAATTGCGCGACGCGGCAAGAAGGGACAAGTTGACTCTGGCCAGGTCGGTGCAGAATATCATCGGTGGAGAATAGGAGAGGAATAGGCGGATGGTATCAGAATCCTTCGGTTGCGGGCACGGACGTTTGCTGTTGGAGACGCGTTTTCGCACTATGATGGCTGAATTTACTACATGGCGAATGAATGATTTTATTAGGCAACTGGAAGCCTTGAAAAGTCGAGGTAGGGTACTCCCATTTGTGCGAGGCCTCAGACTGTCCGCTCACTTAATATATGCAACAAGGGAACTGCTTGTTGGCAGTCCTTTGACTGCGAGTTGGGGACACATTTTGGATGCAAACGGCGTTTTCTGCTCTCCGGAGTGCGATGTCATAATTCACAGGAAAGATGGACAGGTGGACCGGTGGAACGGCCATGAAGATCCAGTCATGGATTTTCGGTTTGTCTCCACGCAAGGCGCCATTGCGGTGATCAGCTGCAAGTCGCAGTTGAAAACCATAGATAGCAAATACCCAGAATCGGTCAAGAAGTACGTGCCAAGAGTCTGGCTTTTCACTGAGTGCTGTGGTCCTCGGAGCGTGAAAAGGCTGGCCAATGAAGCGCGACAAGCAGGCTACGAACAATTCTGGCACCTATATACCTGGTCACCGAAGACGATGCCTAAGTCTAACGAGCACGGTTGGATGAATTTTGTCCAGGAGGTCCAAAGGCTCCAGGTAGCATGCAGGACCCAAAACTAGTCTTCTGAAACGGCAACAAAAATTTGAGGGATTACAGGGGAAAAACCGATAACTAAGTTGATGTGCGCTGCCGAGAACGACAAGAGCCGGAGAACCAACGCTTATGACGCGGCATGGGCTGATGCTGCAAGGGCGATTTCTGCCAAGAATCTGCGGGGCTTACAAGTTTATTGTTCAAGATGTCGGCGCAGTGGGACGCTGACGTCCAAGTGGGTCGAAAAGACCCCCGTCAAGCCGCTTTATATCTGCCATAGCAATGGGAACGGATATTTTAAGGCTTGTGAATTAGACGAAGCGCGTGCGAGAGCTGCCAGAGCCAAGATCAGCATTGGCAGAGATGATGTCCTTAAGCTGTTGCGACTGGGCAGCCCGTTCATTCTGTTTAGCGGCGGCAAGGACAGCCTTTGCCTTCTTGAGTATATGCGCCGACTTGCCCGCCATGCGAACAAAGAAATAACCGCCCTCCATGCTGATACCACGGCGGGTTTTCCCGAAGTTGAGGAATACGTCCATAAGGTGTGTAGGAAATTAAAGGTGCCTTTAGTAACCCTCCGGCCCCACCGTGACTACTTCGAGACGGCGAAAAGATGGGGAATACCCGGCGTAAGGTCGCGCTGGTGCTGCGAGACGCTGAAGGTAGCCCCTATGCGGCGGTTCCTTGCTACCGTTGAAGGGCCTAAGGTGATTTTTGATGGGATTCGGGCCGCAGAGTCCAACATACGGGCAACTTATGTCCCCGTATGGTTCCATCCGGCTTTTCGGTGTATAAGCGTTAGCCCCATTTTCGGCTGGTCGGACGCAAAGGTGCTTAACTACATACAGCGGCATAATCTGCCCAAGAGCCCAGCCCAGCACCTAAACACTTCTGCCGAATGTTGGTGTGGGGCTTATAAGTGCAAAGCAGACTTTGAGGCCCTGCTCGATATCCACCCGGAGATTTTTGATAAGCTGGTGGACGTGGAAAAAGCACAGCGCGGCAAGTACACGTTTATCTTTGAGAACGGCAAGCGCATACCATTGGCAAGCCTTAAAAGCCAAAAGCTGGCCTGAACCTTGGTTGTTTCACGCTTCAAAGTTCAGCGCTGCCAATTGGCAGTGCACTTCTGCGGCGGACAGCCGCCGGACCTCCGAGATTGGTTGACGCGGTGAGACCCTTTCCTGATAATCAGCGTCACCAAAAAAGACCGCATTCTTGGCCAGTTTTCTTGTTGACTTTTGTTTGGCAATCTGTTAAAATCCCCAATGCTTGTCCGCCGGAGGCGGATTTGCCTGCCCCTTAGGGGCCGGCAGCTTGCCCCTTCCCTTGGGGGGCGGCAGACTTGCCCGCCGTTTACCCGCCGTTTGTTTGGCGGGAAGGCGGATATGGCGGACTTGCCCGCCGTAGGCGGGGCCCCGCACGTTTTTGTATCAGCAGATACACGCCAAATATAATCGTTCGCGAATGCTCAACAACCGTGAAATACGCAATACGAGATACCAGATACGAGATGCGAGATACGAGTCTTCTGCCCTCTGCCTTCTGGCAAACCCGGCAAGCCACCGCACCCCCAAACAACTTGCCCATCCCGCCAACTAAATATGAGCTACGCAATACGAAATACGATATACGCAATACGATATACGGGCTTGCCCGCCACGGCGCTTGTCCGCCATAGGCGGATTTGGCGGGCGACGAACGCCGTGCGACGGATACGCCCTCTACACTTGTCAAGAATCCTCTACAAATTCGCCCTTTTATGCAAAACAAACCCAATTTCCGAAAGGACGATATGACCCTAAAGCCTTATGTGACAAAGTATTACGAAAATGAACCACGACTTCAGACTCCGGCAAAACAAACCCAAACAAAGCCAACCTGTCGCGGCGTAGCCTGCTTGCCACGGCGAAGTCCCATACAAAGCCGGGCTGGCGAAGCCGGATTAAACCCAACCTGTCGCGGCGTAGTCGAAGCGAAGCGCAGATCCCTGCGGGTGAGCTTTTCGAAATCCTCAAGCCGGGGACCGGATCAAATCCCAAAAAATCCCCCTGCGCCCAGCGAAGCCGGCAATCTACATTTACGATTGACGATTGGCTATCGGCGCTATTTTGCGACGAACGGCGACAACTCCCGCAGGCGGTTGATGATGGGGGGGATTTTTTCGAGCGTGTACTCGACTTCTTCCTGGGTATTGTACCGGCTGAGGCTGAAACGGATGGACCCGTGTGCGGCGGTGAAGGGCACCCCCATCGCGCGGAGCACGTGCGACGGTTCGAGCGAGCCGGAAGTGCAGGCCGAGCCGCTGGATGCGCAGATGCCGTGGCGGTCGAGCATCAGCAGGATGGCTTCGCCTTCGACGTATTCGAAGCTGATGTTGCTCGTGTTGGGCAGCCGGTTTTCCTTGTCGCCGTTGAGCCGGCAGTCGGGGCAGGTTTCGAGAATACCGTTCTCGAGCCTGTCCCGAAGCTCTTTGACTCTTTGGTTTTCTTCTTTGATGTTCGCGCCGGCCAGCTCGCAGGCCCTTCCGAGGCCGACGATGCCGGGGATATTTTCGGTGCCGGCCCGCCGGCCGCCTTCCTGATGGCCGCCCAGCATATAGGGCGACAGGCGTGTGCCTTTGCGGACGTAGAGGACGCCGACGCCCTTGGGTGCGTGGAGTTTATGGCCGGAGAGGCTCAAAAGGTCGATGCCGCTATTGGAGAGGTCGAGGGGGATTTTGCCGACAGCCTGGACGGCGTCGGTGTGGAAGACGACGCCTCGCTCGGCGACCATGTCGGCGATTTTGTCGATGGGGAATATGACGCCTGTCTCGTTGTTGGCGTACATGATGGTGACCAGGGCGGTGTCATCGTCGAGATGGTGTTCGAGTTCGGCCGGGTCGAGCCGGCCGAGCTTGTCGACCCCCAGCTCGACGACGGTATATCCGTGGTTTTCGAGGTCACGGCACGTTGCCAGGACCGCGGGATGCTCGACGCGGGTGGTGATGACCTTGCGCTTGTTGGGCACGGCGGCCAAGGTCCCCTGGATGGCGGCGTTGTCGCTTTCGGTGCCGCCGGAGGTGAAAATAATCTCGCCGGGGTCACAGCCAAGCAGGGACGCGACCTGCTCGCGGGCGAGGCGGATTCTGCGGCCCATTTGTCCGCCGAAGGCGTGCATGCTCGAAGGGTTGCCGTAAAGCTCGCAGAAAAGGGGCCTGATTTCTTCGAGGACCTCTTCGGCTACTTTTGTGGTGGCGTTGTTGTCGAAGTATATGGTTTTCATTATTTATCCTCTATGGTTGTGCGGCTGTTCGGCCGATTCTTTGTCTTCCTCGACGAAAAGGTCCTCCGAGACGAATTCGCGCAGCCTGGCCTCGACGACGTCTTTCATCGTAAATTCGGCCATCATGCACTGGGCGCACATGCCGCGGAAGGCGACGATGACCTTGTTGGCTTCGACGTCGATGAGCTCGATGTTGCCGCCGTGTGCGCGGAGTGCGGGTCGGATTTGCTGGTTGATGGTCTGCTGGATGAGCTGTATTTTTTCGATGTTGGTGAGTTTTCGGCCTTTGGCGGGGGCCTTGGCGGATATTTCCTTCGCGCGGTCGCCCTGGATGCGTTGAATGATTTTTTCGATTTCGCCGTGGCAGCCGCCGCAGCCGCCGCCGGCCTTGCAGTAGTTTGTGACCTGGTCGACGGTGGTCAGGTCGTTTTCGAGGATTACTCTTTCGATGTCTTTTTCGGTGACGCCGAAGCAGGTGCAGACGACCCTGCCTTCGAGCTCGTGTTTTTTGGCGCCGCCGGTGCGGTAGTTTTCGATGGCGGCTTCGAGGGCTTCGCGGCCCATTACAGAGCAGTGCATTTTCTGCTCGGGCAGGCCGCCGAGGTAGTCGGCGATGTCTTTGTTGGTGACTTTGGCGGCCTGGTCGAGGGTCATGCCCTTTATCATCTCGGTGAGGACCGAAGATGTTGCGATGGCGCTGGCGCAGCCGAAGGTCTTGAACTTGGCGTCCGTGATTCTGCCCTTCTGGTCGAGCTTAAATGTCAGCTTCAGGGCGTCGCCGCAGGCGAGGGAGCCGACTTCGCCGGCGCCGTCGGGGTTCTCGATTTCGCCGACGTTTCGGGGGTTGAAGAAGTGGTCTTTGACCTTATCTGTATATTCCCACATAATTCGTATCTCGCATTCTGCATCCTTGCGTCAGAATTTACCCTGAGCGCAGCCGAACAGGCTCAGGAGGGGTCCGGTACCCCGGTTAGTCTCCCTTGCATAAGAAAACCGCATGGGCGAAGGCCCATCGGTACTTCGCACAAGAGAAATTCTATGATTCAGAGGGCGGCAATGCAATGCAAAATTGAAAAAAGCAAAATGCAAAAATACAACGCAAGAATGAAAGTGGAAAGGGCGAAAATACAGATTAAAAGGCAAGAATTGGATTGACAATGGAGGGTGGGGGCGACCCGGAAAGGCAAAAGTTCAAGGGAAAAGCGAAAAACCATACTGCAAAATTTAAAGGGGGGAAAGCAAAAGTCAAAAAGACAAGGGAAGATTCAAGAATGGGGCTTGGGGAGATAGGGGATAGAAAATTTTTGTTGACTGTTGGCGGCGGGGGTCTATAATTGCGGGCGAGTGATGCAGCGGTGTGGGAATTCCTTGCGTTTACGGGAAAGAGCCCCAGTTCCCGCCAGAAGGACCCGCCTGCGGCGGGCAAGCCCGCCAGAAGGACGGCGGGTAAACGGCGGGTAAACGGCGGGTAAACGGCGGGCGAGCTCGTGGATGAGTAGATGAGGTTATGGGTAGATGGTTTAATGGTAAATGGTTAAATGGATGCTCGATGTTGGATGGTCCTGATTGGTAATTGGTGAGATGGTTGTAGCTCAGATGGTGGCCGGGGATTATGGTTGTCGAGAAATACGTGCGCGGGAAAAAAGGGGCGCGTTTGCGAGGGGATGCGACGGAGCATGCGCGTCAGGTGGCGCTGGAGGTGGTGGTTGAACGATTAAAGGTGAGTTTTTTGGGTTGATAAGATTGATTGACTTTGATAAAGTAGTGAACGTGCTGTCAGTTGTGTGGAGGACGCGAGAGGCATACAAGGAACGACCAGCATGGCAGTAGTTAGATCTGCTTTGGAAAGCAGGACTCAAGAGCGGGAGGCACTCTGCAGCAGGTACCGGTCAAAGATTGTACCTAACAGAGACCTCGATGGGACTCTCGTTAGCTTCCAAGCGAGCCGAAAGCGAGCTTTCTACCGGTGGTTCAAATACAAAGAGGGAGTCGCCGCGCAATTTGTGGAATGTATCGTCAGACGACTGGGAAGAGAACGCGGGGTATTGCTTGATCCTTTTGCAGGTGCGGGGACCGCACTGTTTGAAGCGAGGAAGATAAGGTGGGAGGATGATGATTGAGGCTAAAGAGACCTTGTTCCTTACTCTGGCTTTCGTGGTGCCCGGCTTCATGTGGAATTGTATACACTCGGTTTTCACACCCAGAAGGGTTGAGAGGACCCAGCTTCTGTTTCTGAGATTTCTGACGTTTAGCTGTATTAATTATGGCGTGTGGTCATGGCTTGTGTATTTGGTTTTTAAGTCGGAGTTTTTCAAAAAGTCAGCCGTGGTCACGGGAATTGCATGGTTGACAATGATATTCGTAAGCCCGGTCTGCCTGGGTTTTGTGACTGGCCTGCTAAGTCAGAAGGATTTTTTTCGGAAAGTTTTTGCGAGGATGGGGCTTAGCTCGATTCATGCTATACCAACGGCGTGGGATTATAAGTTCAGCAAAAGCACAAAACCTGTGTGGGTACAAGTCAGTCTGAAAGATGGCCGGAAGATAGGTGGTCTATATGGGGGTCAATCATTTGCGTCATCTGTTCCGGAAGAGCGTGACTTATATCTTCAGCAAGTGGTACGAGTCTCGCAAGATGGCAAGTGGGAACGTCTGAAGCGTAGCGACGGAGTTTTGATAAGGGGGGATGAAATAGAGTATATTGAGTTTATTCAAGTTGAATAAGGAGGCTTATCATGGCCAAGGGAAGTGAAAACGAGGACGCTAAGAGATTGAGGATGGAAAAAAAGGGTTATCAGCCGCTAGGGGAAGGATATGAGGGGGATGATCGTACAGAGGCAGGTTACCAACCGGACGATACTGGCACTCCCGAAGGCGGGAATCCGCCGACGGTGGAGGATACGATAGATCCGGGCGGAAAGAAGTGAGTAGAATTGTTATTGGCACACGAGGATTGGGGTGCCATAAGGTGACGGAGCTAGGGGTGGCGGTGAGGTTTGTTCCGGGGGGCCTAAGGAGATTGCAAGTGTTAGGGTCTGGCGTTGAAGATGGGGCGAAGTAGTGGGGGGTGGTTTGTCTTGGCACGGAGATGGAGCGATGAGTTGGTTTGCTGGATTTGTGGCGTCAATCCCTAATGTCGTATGGGCGGCAATTGTTGGTGCGTGCGGAGTAATTGTTGGCGCGATGATTGCGTGGATAAGCGTTTGTCTTCAATTGAGACACGACGCGAGAGAAAGGGAAAAGGAGCGGGAGATGAGCCTTCGTCAAGAGGTCTATCTCTTTGCGGCAGAGCAAATTGGCAAGTTTTTGGAATACCTTAGCAACTTGTATCAGACAAGCGAAGGGACTCCGAAAGAGTACTCAAGCGCGATGGAACGCGTACATATAATAGCCACGGATGAAACACTCAAAGCTGCCGCAGACTTAAACGATCACTTGGTAAAAGTCTTGTGCGAAGTAGTTCCGGCAAGACACGAAATAGTTCTATTGGGCCGACAACTGGAAAGTCTTGGTCGGGCACATGAAAGAAGGCTGAGAGAGGTCGACAAGACACTGGAACAAATGAGGGAATACAACCTACAGGGCGAGGTGGACAGCCAAAAATGGGCTGTTATTCAGGCCAACTACGATTTTGCGGACAAGGAATTGTCGCAAATACTTGAGCAAATAAGAGAATCTTGCATTAAGCAGATGAAGCTGACCAATGACCTCGCGATCAAGTGTATGGAAGGAACTGTGGAAGTTGAAGAACTGCTGGCCGCATTTACTGTAGCCGTCCGAAAAGAGTTAAACACTCCTTTGGATGAAGCAGCATACAAACGGAGACTCAAAGTAAGTCATGAGAAGTGGAAAGAGGGTGTGGCAAAATACATAGCTTCTATGAGGAGTAAGTATGAGCAGGTTCTTAACGTGGAATGGTCCAAGAAGCCGGGCGGGTAGATATTTTTCAAGATGAGGGGTGTTGGGCGTGAATGGTGACACGAGAGACGCACGAATTTTACTAGCGGGGTTTGGGGGCAGGAAAGAAAGTGAAAAGTTAATCCGCCGCAGGCGGATTAAAGTGGAAAGTGTAAAGCTGCGGAATCCGCGGGGGGAGTAGATGGTTTTTTTGATAGATCCCTCCGCTCGCTGCGCTCGGTCGGGATGACTGGCGGGTGGGCTGCGGTGGGGATGACGCGGGAGCGGGAAGTGGAAAGTCAATCCGCCTTCGGCGGACAAGTCCGCCTCCCCGCCAATCCGCCAAACGGCGTGGCGGACGAGCAGGACGGCGGGCAAGCGGCGGATAAAAGTGGAAAGCGCAAAACTAAAGCTCAAAGTGCAAAAGTAGGGAAGGCGCCTGTTCGGATGGGCTGGCGGCTTCGGCTTATTCGGGACAGGCATCTAACAAGGAAGGGCCGACGTAGAAGGCCAGATTCTTGGCTACGCACAGAATGACAATGGGGGGACGGTTGAGATTGCCACGGCCTTCGGCCTCGCTACGACAGAAAGGTAGCGTGGAGGGGGGTAGCGTAGAGAAGACCGCGTGGGCTAAGGCCCATGCTACAAGCTATTCTATTTTGTAATAGTCTCAGTTGTTAACTCAAGACTGCGAGCTTGCTTTGAGCGCCTGTTCGACGTCGGCGATTATGTCGTCGATGTGCTCGGTGCCGACGGAGACGCGGACGTAATCGGGGGTTACGCCGGCGGCGAGCTGTTCGGGTTCGGTCAATTGCGAGTGCGTCGTGCTGGCGGGGTGGATGACGAGAGTTTTACTGTCGCCGATATTGGCGAGGTGACTGGCCAATTTGACGCTGTTTATGAATTTGATGCCGGCCTGTCTGCCGCCTTTGATTCCGAAGCCGAGGATGGCGCCCTGGCCTTTTGGCAGGTATTTTTTCGCAAGGGCATAGTCGGGATGCGAGGGGAGTCCCGGATAGTTGACCCAGGTGACTTCGGGCTGTTTTTCGAGCCACTTTGCGAGCTTGAGGGCGTTTTCGGAGTGCCTGGGCATGCGCAGGTGCAGGGTTTCAACGCCCTGGAGGAAGAGGAAGGCGTTGAAGGGCGACATGCAGCTACCCATATCGCGGAGGAACTGGGTGCGTGCCTTGATGATATAGGCGAGGGGGCCGAAGCTTTCGACGTATTTGACGCCGTGATAGCTTGGGTCAGGCTCTGTGAGCTCGGGATAGCGGCCGTTTGTCCAGTCGAATTTTCCGGAATCGACGATGGCGCCGCCGATGGAGGTGCCGTGGCCGCCGATGAACTTTGTGCAGCTATGGACGACGATGTCGATGCCGTAGTCGATGGGTCTGAACAGTATGGGGGTGGTGACGGTGTTGTCGCAGATTACGGGCATGCCGTGTTTGTGGGCTATGTCGGCTATTTTTTCATATTGCAGGATATCATTCTTTGGGTTGCCGACGCTTTCGATGTAAATCAGCCGGGTGTTGTCTTTGACGGCGGCGGCGAAATTTTCAGGCTGTTTTGGGTCGACGAAGGTTACTTCGATGCCGAGCTTGCGGAAGGTCTGACTGAAGAGGGTGACGGTGCCGCCGTAGAGGGAATTGGAAGAGACGATGTGGCCGCCAGCGCCGCAGATATTGAAGATGGAGACATAGATGGCGGATTGGCCGGAGCTCAGAGCGAGGCCCCCGACGCCGCCTTCGAGGGCGGCGAGGCGTTTTTCGAGGACGTCGGTTGTCGGATTCATCAGGCGGGTGTAGATGTTGCCGAATTCTTTGAGGGCGAAGAGGTTTGCGGCGTGGTCGGTGTCCCTGAATACGTAGCTGGTTGTCTGATAGACGGGCACGGCCCTGCTTCGGGTGTCTGAATCGACCTGCTGGCCTGCGTGGAGAGCGAGTGTTTCGAGATGATATGCGGGTTCATTTGTCATTTTTCCGGTCCTTATTTATTTGGCTGGTAAGATTTCCATCATTCTGTCGAGCGCCTTTTTGGCTTTTGTTCTTATTTTTTCGGGTATAGTGACCACGAAGCGGGTATCCTCCAATGACCACAGAATTTTATCGAGGGTGATGCGTTTCATATTGGGACAAGTGGCCCGTTCGGTGGCGGGGAAGAATTCGGCCTGTGGATTCTGCTTTTTGAGGGCATGAATTATTCCGATTTCGGTAGCTATTATGAATTGCTTGGCGGGGCTTTTTTTTGCGAACTTGAGCATTTGGCCTGTGCTGAGTATCTGGTCGGCAAGGGCCTTGACAGGCTCGGTGCATTCGGGATGGGCCATTACGACGGCATCGGGATATTTAGCTTTTGCGGTTTCGATATCGCGCTGCGTTATTGCGACGTGCACGGTGCAATAGCCGGGCCAGAGGATGAGGTCTCGGCCGGTCTTTTCGGCGACGAAGCGGCCGAGATGCTGGTCGGGCACGAATATTATGGGTTTGTCCTGCGGCAGAGAGTTTACAAGCTCGACGGCGTTGGCGCTGGTGCAGCAGTAGTCGCTTTCGGCCTTGACCTCGGCGGAGCTGTTGACATAACAGACCACCAGTGCGTCGGGGCGCTGGTTTTTCAGGTCCCTTAGCTGGTCTGCGGTTATCATATCGGCGAGGGGGCAGCCGGCGAACTTGTCGGGCAAGAGGACGGTTTTTCGGGGTGAGAGGATGGCGGCGGTTTCGGCCATGAATTTCACGCCGCAAAAGACTATTAGGTCGGCGCTGCTTCGTGAGGCCTCGACGCTCAGGCCCAGGGAATCGCCGGTGAAGTCGGCTATGTCCTGGATTTCGGCGGGCTGATAGTTATGAGCGAGTATAACAGCATTTCGCTGACGTCTGAGCTGTGTTATCTTTTCGAGCAGTTGACCGGTCAAAGTGAATCTCCTTAATGTGTCAGTTGCCGGGCGGGTTGTGCTTGGTGTAAACGAGGTCGGCCTTTGCTGTGGCGACGGTGACGCCGGCGGGGACGGATTCTTTTATCCAGACGTTGCCGCCGATGACGGAGTTTTTTCCTATGACGACGTCGCCCAGTATTGTCGCCTCAGCGTAAATGGTCACGTTATCCTCGATAGTGGGGTGTCTCTTGCCGCCTTTTATTATTCTTCCTCTTTCATCCTTCGGGAAGCTGAGTGCCCCGAGTGTGGCGCCCTGATATATTTTCACGTTATCGCCGATTATGGTGGTTTCGCCGATTACGACGCCGGTGCCGTGGTCGATGAAGAAGTTTCTGCCGATTTTTGCGCCGGGATGGATGTCGATGCCGGTTTTGGTGTGTGCGTACTCGGTCATTATTCGGGGAATCAGCGGTACGTCCTTGAGATACAGCTCGTGGGCGATGCGATAGGTTGCAATGGCGGTGATGCAGGGGTAGCTTATGACGATTTCCTCGTTGGATTTCGCGGCGGGGTCGCCATCGAAGGCGGCGGCGACGTCGCCTTTGAGGAGCTGTCTGATTGCGGGCAGTTGAGTGAGCAGATGGCGGGTGGCGTCCTCGGCCATTTTTCGGCAGTCGCCTGTATCGCATTGCTCCATTCGGCAGCGATACTTGAAGGCACGTTCTATCTGTTCGGCAAGCTCGGTGTAGACGTGGTAGAGGATGTCGATGACAACATAGTTTATGTTCGATGTTGTAACCGTTCTTCTGCCGGTGTAGCCGGGGAAAAGCAGTTCGGTGAGCAGATCGAGGATTTCGATGATTTTATCGCGGACCGGCAAATTGGAGGCGTCAATGAAATTTATGCCTAAATCGTCCCTGTAGGTCTCGGCGATTTGGTCGACGAGATTATGAATTGTTTTTTGGGCTGCTTTGTCATTGGGCATTGTCGTATCCTCTCACAGAGACAAGGGTTTGGGAATATGTTGCCTGCGGCCCATGCTTATATTCCTTCGTACATGGGGGTGGATATATATCGTTCGCCGGTATCGCATATAAATGTAACGATGACCATGCCCTTGTTTTCGGGGCGGCGAGAGAGCTGGACGGCCGCCCAGACGTTGGCGCCGGCGCTGATACCGGCAAGAATGCCTTCTTTAAGCGCCAATTGCTTTGCTGTATTCAGAGCGTCTTCGTTCGAGACCTGAATAATCTCGTCGATTATAGCAACGTTCAGGACATCGGGGACAAAGCCTGCACCGATTCCCTGTATTTTGTGGGGTCCGGGTTTGCCGCCGGAGAGTACGGGTGAATCTTTCGGCTCAACGGCGACGATTTTGAGGCGGGGGTTGTGTTTTCTGATAACCTCGCCGCATCCGGTAATTGTTCCGCCGGTTCCGACGCCGGCGACGAGAATGTCGACTTGTCCGCCACTGTCTATCCAAATCTCTTTGGCAGTGGTTTCCCTGTGAACCTGGGGATTTGCGGGGTTTTTGAACTGTTGGGGCATGAAGGAATTAGGGTTTTCGGTGATAAGCTGTTCAGCTTTTTCGATGGCGCCGGCCATGCCTCGCTCGGCGGGGGTGAGGACTATTTCAGCGCCAAACAGTTTCAGGAGCTTTCTTCTTTCAATGCTCATGGATTCGGGCATTGTCAGGATTAGACGGTAGCCTTTGGCGGCGCAGATGAAGGCGAGTCCTATTCCGGTATTGCCGCTGGTCGGTTCGATGACGAGGGTGTCGGGTTTCAGTAAGCCGTCGTTCTCGGCGGCCTGTATCATCGACAGTGCGATTCTGTCTTTGACACTGCCGGCGGGATTTTGGGATTCGAGCTTGGCCAGGATAGTCGCCTTGTCTGAGCCGAGCTTATTTATTTTTACCAACGGCGTGTAGCCAACCACGGCAGTTATGTCTTCGAATATGGCGTTCATAATATTACCTTTCAGGGTTTATATTTGATAGTCGGGGGTTTTCTTATCCTCTGCCTTGTCTATTAAATCCTGAAGCGTTATCGACCTGAGGACGTTTTCTATCGCCTCCTGAACCTGTGCCCAGAGCTGCCTTGCGATACAATCGGCGACCTGGGCACAGTAGTTTTCATCTTCAAGGCACTCGACGGTAATCACGGAGCCTTCAAGGGCGTTGAAGACGTCGCTGAGTTTAATCTGGTTCGGGGGCCTGGCAAGGACGTAGCCGCCTTTTGAGCCTCTGATGCTTCTGACAAATCCTCCTGATTTGAGCAAAGCCATCAATTGTTCGAGGTATTTGACGGATAGATTCTGGCGCTGGGCAATAGCCCTGGTCTGGAGGGGGCCCTTTCCATGGCTCAAGGCCACCTCTATGACTGCCCTTATGCCGTATCTGGTTCGGGTAGAGAGTTTCACGGAAAATCTCCTATTATTCCCATTACAATGGTAGTGTATTATACGAACTTGTAAAAGGTTGGTGCCACAAAAAAGTAAGGAATTTGTAAAAAAACCAGAAAAATATTTAAGAAATCCGGTGTCTTGAAGGGTTGTGGGCGTTTGTGGCCTGGCAGATTGGTGAGTCAATGCGTTTTTATTATAGATGCCGGGGTTAAAATTTCTTGACAGGCCGGAGGGCTGTTCGTATAATGCAAAGCTCGGTTTGGGATTATGTCAAAGAGGGGTTACGGATGACGAGAAGTTCCACAAGAAGAGTGGCTTTTATTTCCTCGTTCCCGCCGATGAGATGCGGAATTGCAACCTTCACGTCGGACCTTGTCAGGTCGGTTTCGTCCGCCGGGAGAGGCCAGTTTCAACCATTGGTCGTGGCGATACGGTCAGACGAGGAGCTCAGGTACGAAAACCCCGTGAAGTTCGAAGTCCGGCAGAGCGTGAAAAGCGATTACATTTCTGCGGCTGATTATATCAATTTCAGCCATGTTGACGTGGTTTCGGCCCAGCACGAGTTCGGGCTGTTCGGGGGGGAAGCCGGCTCATATTTGAGCCTGCTGCTGACTCGGTTGAACGCGCCGGTAATCACAACACTGCATACGGTGCTTGATAACCCGACCCCCGCATACCACAAGTCGCTGGTGGAGGTCTGTAATTCCTCCTACAAAGTGATCACTATGAACGAGCGCGGGGTGGGTATGCTGACGGGCATTTACGGCGTATCGCCCCGGAAGATAGAGCTGATTCCACACGGGATTCCAGACCTGCCTTTCGTTGACAGCAACTATTACAAGCACAAGTTTGGTATGGAAGGGCGAAGAACTATTCTGACATTCGGTCTGCTGAGTCGCAACAAAGGGATAGAGGTGATGCTCGAGGCGCTTCCGGCTATCATTAAGGCCGAACCGTCGGCAGTGTATATAGTACTGGGTATGACGCATCCGGCGATATTGAAACAGGAGGGAGAATCCTACAGGTACGGTCTGCAGCGAATGGTGAAAGAATTGGGGCTGCAGGAGCACGTGATTTTTCACAACAGGTTTGTGAGCGACGAGGAGCTTGAGAATTTTCTGTGTGCAGCCGATGTTTATGTTACTCCATATCATAACAGGGAGCAGTTGACCAGCGGGACATTATCGTTTGCTGTGGGGGCGGGCAAAGCGGTTGTTTCGACGCCTTACTGGGCGGCCGAGGAGCTGCTGGCGGACGGGCGGGGAAAACTGGCTGGTTTTGCGGATTCGCATCAAATTGCCGAAGCGATAATAGAGATACTTCGCAGCGATTCACTGTTTTATTCGATGCGAAGACGCTCCTACGATTATGGCAGGCCGAGAACATGGCTGAAGATCGGCCATATTTACTGGAAATTGTTCGGTGGGAAACGGCTGCCGGCGCCTGTTGTGGCGAGGGCGGCGCCCTCAGCGGCCGAGAGGGTATCGAGTATTGAATTGCCTGAGCCATCGCTGGTTTATTTGAAGAAGATAACGGACGACACGGGTTTGTATCAGCACGCGAGATTCACGATACCGCGGCGCGAACACGGCTACACGACGGACGACAATGCGCGGGCGGTGATTGCAGTGACGAGGTATTACGCCCAGCACCCCGAGCCGCAGACCCTTGAGCTGCTGGACTTGTATTTGTCTTTTATTCTGCATGCGCAGAACAGCGATGGTACGGTCAGAAACTTTATGAGTTTTGACCGGACCTGGCGGAAGGATGAGCCGGTGCATGATGCGCTGGGGAGGTTTCTGTGGGCGCTGGGGTCGGTCATGGCTCAGCCGCCTTCGCCTTGTTATCTGTCGGTCATAAAGGACTGCTTTGATAATTCGGTAAAACATGTGGACAGGCAACATCCGAGGGGTATGGCGTATTCGATACTCGGGATGAGCGATTATCTTAAGCAGTTTCCCGGGGCGAGTGACATCAAGCGGCAACTGGAAACAGCGGCGGACGGCCTTATGGTTCAGTACAAGGAGAACGGTTTCCCCGACTGGCGGTGGTTCGAGGATGTGCTGACTTACGACAACGGCGTTTTGCCTCACGCGTTGTTTGCTGCGGGGCTGACTCTTGGGGCCCGGAAATATCTGAAGGTTGCGGAGCAGACGTGTGAGTTTTTGCTGGCAAAGACTTTTGGGGGCAATCATTTCAGCTTTGTGGGCTGCAACGGCTGGTATGAGCGGGGAGGGACGAAGGCGGCATTCGACCAGCAGCCGATAGAGGCGGCAAGCACTATTATGATGCTGAGGGCGGCTTACGATGTTGCTCAAGACAGCAGGTTTCTGACGCTGCAGAGAAAGGCCTTCGACTGGTTTCTCGGTGTAAACGACCTGCATACTTCCCTTTATGATTTCAGGACCGGAGGATGCTGTGACGCGCTTATGGCCGAGGGCGTCAATATCAACCAGGGCGCCGAAAGCATAGTCAGTTTTGTTTTGAGCCTGTTGGCCGTACTTGAGAGCTATACCATACTGGACAGGATCAAAGGGGTCGCAGAGGTTTCGGTGCAGGAAGCCAAAGCTGCGCAGCAAAAAGTCAAAGAGCCGACACCCATAAAAAGCATATCGGCCAAGCGCAATTCAAAAAAAAAGGAAGTTGAAGAACCCGCCGTGGAATAAGTCTGGTTTAGAACGGCTTGAATGAAAATCGCCAGTTTCAATGTTAATTCGCTGCGCGCCCGCCTGAGCCTTGTGCTGGGATGGCTTGGTGAGCACCAGCCGGATGTTCTTTGCGTCCAGGAAACCAAGGTTCAGGATGTTGATTTTCCGAAGGACGAGTTTGACAAAACAGAATACGAGTGCGCATTCAAAGGTCAGAAGAGCTATAACGGGGTGGCGATTTTCAGCAGTACGGGGATGGAGAATGTGACATTCGGATTCGAGGACGAGCCGAGAGACGAGGCCCGGCTGGTGAAAGCAGAGATTAACGGGATTGCGGTTATCAATAGTTATGTTCCTCAGGGGTATTCGGCGGATTCTGAAAAGTTCGAATACAAGCTGGAGTGGTTTGGCCGTTTGCTGCGATATTTCCAGGAGAATTTCAAACGGGACGACGCTGTAGTCTGGCTGGGCGATTTCAATGTGGCCCCGGAAGCGATAGACGTGTATGACCCTGAAGGACTGCTGGGGCATGTTTGTTTCCATCCGGAAGTTCACAAGGCGTTCGAGAGGGTCTGCGAGTGGGGATTTGTGGATGTCTTCAGGATGCATTGCAGTGAGGCGAACCAGTACACCTTCTGGGACTACAGGCTGAGAAATTCGGTGAAGCGCAATCTGGGGTGGCGGCTGGATCATATTATGTGTACGGCGCCGCTGGCAGAAAAGTGCCTGGCCTGCTACATAGACAAAAACCCCCGGCTGGCGGAGAAGCCAAGCGACCACACTCCGATTGTGGCGGAATTCGATTGGTAAAAACTACCACAGAATCGGCGTGGGTACAGGCAAGCCGGCGGGGAGTCAATTCTTTATTGATTAGACCCAGTTCAGTCGAAAATGATGAAGAGGACTGATAAAGGGGATTTTGTAAAACAATTAAAAAAGGGAGATATGGGCGATTTACATCGACCTTTGTGTCACCCCATCTCCCTGTTGCGATATTCCTTTACTGGCCTTTTGCCTTATCGGGCTGGTTCGCCTCAATCGCAACATTTTTATTATACTTGAACAGGGGCGGGTGGTCAACAACAGTTTTATTTTTTTTCTGAGGATTATCGGGGCCGGGCGGGACGGGCGCGCCGAGGCGGGCGCTAAAGGGGGGTGGATGTTCGAACGCGACTTGAGTGTTGTTTGGCTAAGTTGTCTTGCGGCAAGGTGTTAGGCAGCATGAGGAAGTCGGATTGGGAGAATCAATAAGTGCAGATGGGCGGCGGTGCAGCCGGTCGAAGCTGATATTAAGGCGGTGTTTAAGGAAAGGAAACAGATATGGGAATGCTTAAAGAATTCAAGACGTTCGCAATGCGTGGTAATGTCGTTGATATGGCGGTGGGCATAGTCATCGGCGGGGCGTTCGGAAAGATAGTGACTTCGCTGGTGAGCAACGTAATAATGCCGCCGGTAGGGATGATAACAGCCGGTTACAATTTCCAGAATCTCAAGGTAATCCTCAAGCAACAGGCTGTGGACGCAGCCGGTAGCCCGATAGCTGAGGTTGCAATCGGCTACGGGGCATTTGTCAATACTGTTGTGGATTTTGTGATTATTGCATTTTGCATCTTTCTGGTGGTCAAGGCGATGAACTACGCCAAGAAGAAGGAAGAGGCCAAGCCGGCACCGCCAGCGCCGTCCAAAGAGGAACAACTGCTGAGCGAAATCAGGGACATCTTAAAGGTAAAAGCATGATGGCGGTCTTAGAAGCACTATAATCGACGTCCCATTCGGTTGTTTTTGTGCTCAAAGGCATCGAGAAACCAAGTTTGGGCAGGCCCGCAGGAACAACGAAATACCGGGCGGGGTCCGTTTACAGCATCAGTCAAGGCACAGCTTTACGAAGCTCCAGATGCTTTCCAGTCTGAGCTCCCAGGCATAGGAACAGTCAATTACATCAGGGTTGACGCAGGCGTTGCATTTCTCCGATTGGGTCCTGGCCTTCCTTACGTCTTCCGATTTGAGAATGTTTGTCAGCGAGGTTTGCCGCACATTGCCGAACGGCTCAGCGGCAATACAGTTCCTGACGTTTCCATTGGCGTCGAGGGTGACCGCGACCTTCTGCGTATGGCATCTGTATTTTTTCTTTCCTCCGATAAAGGTTTTGAGATACGTTAGCGAGTTGTTGATTTTGTATCCTTTCCGCTTCAGTGCGATGACTTTTTTGGAAAAATCTTCCAACTGTTCGCAAGTCAGTCCGAGGTGCTTCTTGCTTGCCTCAAATCCTGGCCTGCCGGTGAGGCCCGTTTCTATTGGACACAGGTATATCGAGACGCCCAGGCCGTCGGCAAGGTAAACCAGGTCTTCAACCGAATCCTTGTTCAGTTTGCTCAAGACGCTGTTTATTATAACCTTGATATCCGGGTATTTTTTTACCCTTTCAATTCCCTCAATGGCCCTTTGAAATATATTCTGCCTTCGGCGCATTCTGTCATGTTTTTGGCCGAGCTGGTCGATGGAGACGATAAAGCAATCAACGTAATCCGAAAGCTCATCCAGCCTTTCGGCCAGATAATATCCGTTAGTGATAACGGTTGTCACAAACCCGTTGCTCTTTGAGCTTCTTACTATTTCCGGCAGGTCCTGCCTGATAAGGGGCTCGCCGCCCCATAGAGCGGTTGCTATGAAGCCCAAATGCCTTGCCTGGGCGTAGACGCGTTTTATTTCTTCGGCGCTCAATTCGTCCGAGCATTCCTCATCAAGCCAAAGACACGTCTCACACCTGCAGTTGCATCTTCTGGTAACCAGGTGCGACAGTGAGAATGGCTGTGCCCTGCACCTTGAATTGAGGAGCCGGCACAGGAGGCTGCCGACTTGTCTTATTCTGGCGGTCTTGTTATGAATCACGTTAATCCCGATACCTGGTTTTTGTCCGATTTCGCGCAATCGTCCGGCCCTGCGTTTTTTTTACTTCATATATTATACCGCAGTAGAATTACAGAAGATGCCATAAAGCAGAAGGGCTTAAAGGCGGGCAAATATATACCGGGCCGGCGGCGGGAAGAATCCCGCCTCATAGAAAGGCGAACTTCCGACGTCCGCGGCATTGCTGCTTTCGGCGGCAGCCGCAGGCCGGGGGATTCAACTACTGACATGCCGGCATAGCTCGATAAGCAAGGATTAACTGCTGGTTATTTCTTCAGCCACTGTTTGATAGGCGTCCAAGAAGCGATTCTATCCAACAGGTCCTGAAGCTCCTGAACCTGCTGCCGCAATAGGGCGTTCTCCTGCTGCAGAGCAGTAATTTGGGCCTGCATATCAGCGATTTCCTGGGGGGTGATGCCGGGGGGGCCCTGCTCACCCTGCGGTCCTGGAGAACCCTGTTCACCCTGTGGGCCTTGCTCACCCTGCGGTCCCTGGGGGCCGGGAGTAAGTTCTATCTCTTCCACTCTTTTATTGAAAATACTGACGGTATCTTCTGATGTCAGCGCTGTATTATCTGTAACTGTCAGTTTTATAACCTCCTCTACCCTGCCAAGTGCTTTTGTTTTGAAGCTGCTTTGGTCTCCTGAGTAGAGAATTATATCCTCAGGTAATGCGGTCCACGTGTACTGGACGATGTAGCTATCGGGGTCGTACGATGCGTTTGCATCGAGAATGACCTGTTCGTTGGCGTCTGCGATAATATCTTCTCCGGCATCGGCAACCGGCGGTTGGGGCGCGGTTGTGCGGAATACGTCGGCCGTGAATGGGTCGGAGTTTTTGGGATGGTCGTATAGTTGGGGCTCGGTGCTGCCGTTGGCCGCCCCTGTGGGGTCGTAGCCGAATCCGAGGGGACCAATACGTCCTGCGCTGCCCATCTTGTTCCCCATACGCAACTCGAAATCATGCCAACCGCCGCTAAGCTGGCCTACCCATGCAGTTGCGCCGCAGCAGCGCGGGTTATCGAGCAGAACGTTGCCATCGACCACAAGCATGGCCCAGTCGTCAATTCTTTCATAAAAACCACAGTAGCCATCCTCATCGAAGAACTGACCGGTATAGACAATGGTCGTATTGTTAGCCCACGGCGGCTGCGGCAGTCCGGTTTCTTCGGAGAGGCTGGGGCCGAGGGGGTCGATGCCGAGGTTGCCGGGATTGGGAGAGACTTTATCCATGTCGCCGGTCAGGGTCCCGGCCAATAGACCCGGAACGTATACCCGCTTTGTGCGGAATACGTCGGCTGTGAATGGGTCGGAGTTTTGGGGATGGACGTAGTATGCGGGGTTAGTGCTGCCGTTGGCCACCCCTGTGGGGTCGTAGCCGAATCCGAGGTCACCAACACGTCCTGCGCCGCCCCAGCCGTTCCACATACGCAACTCGAAATCATGCCAACCGGCGCTAAGTTGGGCTACGCACGCAGTTGCGCCGCAGCAGGGCTGGTTATCGAGTAGAACGTTGCCATCGACCACAAGCATGGCCCAGTCGTCAATTCTTTCATAAAAACCACAGTAGCCACCTTCATGGAAGAACTGACCGGTATAGACAATGGTCGTACAATCGGCCCACGGCGGTGTCAGCGGCCATGGGGGCGCTTCGGAGAGGCTCGGGCCGAGGGGGTCGATGCCGAGGTTGCCGGGATTGGGAGAGTCTTTATCCATCGTGCAGCCGGTCAGTGTCCCGCCCAATAGACCCGGAACGTATTGCTGCTCCTCGGCGGCTAAAGAGTTCAAGGCGCTAAGAGAGAACAACAAGGCTAAAAGAATGCGCTTCATGATTTTTCCTCCTTTGACTTTTTTGTATGCCACAAACGGGGCATCTCTTGGGAACTTTATCTATTCACTGTATTGGCAAAAGCCGTTGCAAACAGTCACAGCAAGCTCCGGGCTTGGGCGGTCTGGCCGCACATTTGCGGCGCCTGCTCCGGCCGAACGCAGAAAGCAGCGTCAGAAGGCACTGAAATCGATTCGCATGAGTTCGCTCCTACAGCCAGGTAAGTTATTATTATAGCAGACAATTACTGAAAGTCAAGTCTTTTTTCCAAATTCAGGCGGCAATAATCGCTGCCTTGTGCATAAGCTTTTTCTCAGCATCACCACGCCCAAGGCCGAGCAGCAAGAGGGTGGCGGGTTCGGGGCACAGGGGCCAAAGACATACCGTGCCAACCGGCGACCATCGCAGAAACTTGGGTCCTCGCTTGGCTGGGATACAAAGGGTTCACCCTGTTAGAGTTTTTGCAAATAACCACTTAGCCTGTTACGCAAATATCTCTTACCCATGCCCGTCTTCAGGTATTTTTCTCGGCGGATAGCATCATCCTTCTGGAGGCAGGCTTCGTAATAAACAAGCCTCAAAGGTCGGCGCGCCTTTGTGGAGTTTACTTTAGCATCGCAATGTTGCGCAAACCGTCTCTTAAGGTCCGGGGTCGAACCTGTATAAAACCGCCTGTCCGCTTCGCTCACTAAAAGATAAACATAATACATACCAAGAAACTCTAACAGGGTAAAAGTGTGAAAGTGGAAAGGGTTACTCTGAGTGCAGGACAACACGAAAGCCGCCGTACGCCTGCCGGAAGTGGGGGAAGCTGAGGTCGGCGTAGCGGCACGCTACGCGGCAGAAGTAGGCGTCGTGGCTATAGCTGCCGCCGCGGAGAACACGGTCATCGCCGCTGGCAGGACCCTTTGGATTATCGTATGGGCTTGTACTATAATAAGCGCCGGTGAACCAGTCATTGCACCACTCCGACACATTGCCTGTCATGTCATAGAGGGTGTAGCCGTTGGGCAAGAAACTACCTGCGGGAGCCGTATATGGCCAAGTCCCATCGTTCCAGGTCGGATGATAGCCGCGTGTCGGGCTTATATCATAGCTATAGGAACTGCTGCTGTAATAATTTGCCTGACTGTGACTAATCGTATCACCCCACGGAAAGCGGTAATAGGGGCTGTGCTGACCGCCGCGTGCTGCGTATTCCCATTCGGCCTCGGTTGGCAGGCGGTAGCCGTGTTTTGAAAAATCGCAGTCCCAGGTTGAAAGGTTGTAGCAAGCGTCGTATCCTTCCTGACGGCTTCGCCAGTTGCAGTATGCAGCCGCTCCATACCAGCTTACCATTACCATCGGGTCATCCGACATATCACGGCCGCCCTTGGTCCTTACGCTGAAAACGCCACCTGAATAGTCAATCTGACTATAAGAACTAATACTGTGGGTATCACAATAGGGGTGACTGTTGCTGGTGTCCCAGTAAACATACACAGTACCACCGTCAACCTTGACATCGGCAGAATTTAGAAAGTCGCAATACTGGGAGTTGGTAATCTCGAATTTGCTCATAAAGAAGGAATCAAGCAATACGGCATGAAGGGGCAGCTCACAGGCCATGCCGTCTCCCACGTGGCGGCCCATTTGAAACTCGCCGCCGGGAATTTGTACCATATCCGCAAGAGTATTCGGCCCAGTCAGCCACTGTCTCGCCATTACGGCGAAATCCTCAAAATCGACAAAACAGTCGCCGGTGAGGTCAGCCGATGGACAAGCAGCGAAGGCCCGGCCGGCCCCCGCGAAAACAAACAAAAGCGCCGCCATTAGAACTGCACTTTTTGTCGCCATTTTTTCCTCCTCCTTCCGAAAAAAGGGTTATGTGTGGCTAAAGCTCAGAAAAACTCTCGGAATTGGGATATGGTCAAACGGCTGGCCTAAACCCAATCTGCTACCCGGATTATACAATGTCCCCGCTGACAGTAAAAGGAAAAAAGGAAAGAAGAGAGATTTTGAGGGGAGGCTAAAGCGGGGGCAGGGGGAGCAATGAGAGGCGGGCAGGGCCGGAGTCACAAAAATTAGGGTCAGCAGGGCGGTGGATTGGCTTAGAGGTTCGGGTCTGGCTAATCCTTCCAGGGTGTTTGTCTGGGCCAGGCCATTTTGAGGTTGCCTCCGTCCAATTGCTCATCGGCGGCTACGGAATCCACATGGCCGTCCACAAACACCAGATTGGCTGAGCCTTTGTTAAAATCGCCGGACGGCGGGTTGTGGTAAGTGGCGAAGCAGTCCTTTGGCTTGTCCGGAGGGTAAACCAGCAGGTTGGTGTCGTTTAAGACGTAATCACTCAGGCCCTCGATAAGCCAGGTGTTTTCTTCGGAGAAGAAGAAGATTCTTGACGGTTTTTTTAGCTCAGTTTCCTTGATGATTCCGCCGAAGGCGTTTTCCCCGTCATTTTCGCGCTCGCCGAGGTAGGCGTTCATACTGTAGCTAAATTGTGCGTATGGCGTGGCGGAGTAGCCCAAAAAGGACTTGAACGATTTACACATGTGTACATTCTTGGCCCTAAGATAGGGCCAAAGCGAGCCGTCGGGCTTGAGCTTCATGATTTCTTCCCAGGGCTTGCCTCCTGTGCCGCCCTCGGTATAGAGCCAGGTATATGGGTCGGGGAAGCGGGCTTCATTATCATCGAGGTATATTCTGGAGGCTATGCCGTACTGATGCAGGTTAGACCTGCAAACAACCATTTTGGCCTGCTCTTTTACCCGGTTCAGGGCCGGAAGCAGCATGCTCATCAGCAGCGCAATGATGGCGATGACCACCAAAAGCTCTATTAACGTAAAGCCCCGGCGTTTATTCATGCGGCACTTCCATTTAACACGTTTTGAAGGGTTTGCGTGCCTTCTAAATTCATAATATCAGGAACTTCTCCGTACTTCAACAGGCCGCACGTCGGTATCGCAGATTATACCGGCAAATTCAGTGGAGGTCAATAGCTAAAACCAATTCCCCGAGCAGAACAAGTTCGGGGCTAAACGGATTTCCAGTCGCGGAGCCAGGCGTATTCATCCGGAAGTGCGGCCCAGCGGCGGTTGGTGGTTTCGAGAAGCCAATTCTTTTCGGCGGGCATAATGGCAAGGGAGCGCATGTACGAGGCGCGGACGGCGTTATGGACTTCGTGCACGGTTGTCAGGCCGGGGATGGTGGTCGTGATGGCGTCATTGGCGAGGATGCACTGGAGGGTGAGGCGGGCGAGGTCGTTTTCCTGCTTGTCGCCGGGGCCTGATACGGGGAACTTTGTTTTGCGTGTGAAGAGATTTCCGCCGAGAAAGGGTTTGATTGCGATAAGGCCGATGTCCTTTTCGCGGATGGTCTGGAAGACGCTCTGTTCGGTGTCGGCGTCGTAGCCGGCGTTGACCTCTTCGATGTTGTCTTTGGAAGGGGGCCCGGCCTTTTCGCGGGTTTTGGCCGAGACGGGGAAGCTGACTATTTGGACCTCAGGGAATGTCTCGATGACGTGTCGGAGCCATGGCCGGCGATGGGACGAGATGCCGAGGTATCGGGCCTTGCCGGCCTTGTGGGCCTTCTGGAAGGTCTCGATGATTGTTTCGACGCCGGCGTCGGTGGTGCGGCCGTACATGTCGGCTTTTACCCGCCAGATGTCCAGATAATCTGTCTGCAGGAGGCGGCGGCACTGGTCGAGGTCGAACATCAGCTTGTCGACGGTGCAGTTTTTCTGTTCGCGGGCGGTGAGCAGGTAGTCATCGGCGGCAATAATCATTTTTTCGCGTCTGCCCCTGAGAACGACGCCATAAGCGATACACTCGGCGGCGGTGCCTATGTCGAGGTAGTTAATACCTGCGTCGATACAGGCGTTGATAACTTCAACGCGGTTTGTTGCGACGTCGGGTGGAACCTGGTTATTGGGGAACTTGTCCCAGTAGCGGTTTCCATCGCGGTCTTTCCAGTGGCCGCCCAAACCGACTTCGGAGAGCATCAGGCCTGTCTTTCCCAATCGGCGATAACCCATTTTGGGGTTGTAATTGAGTATATTCGAGGCGGCGTAGGCGGGGATTTTGGCGGAAGCGCACCCTTTGGCGGCCAATGCGGCGGCGATTGTCCCTGCGGCCGCAAGAGAGGCGTTACGGATGAAGGTCCGCCGCGAAAGATTAATTGAGTTTAGCGGTTTTTTACTTTCCAAGTCAGCCCGATACTTCCAAGATAACTTCGACCCGGCCTGTTTGGCAGGCTTTTAGCCGATATCATAGCAAAATTGGCCTGCCGATTCCAGCGTATTTCGCCAAATTTTGGCTTTGTGTTTTTTTGAAAAGACTCGACCATCGGGGCCAAACTGATGTCGTATAAGAGATTCACGATTCGAAGCGGGCGAAGGAAAATTTGTGGATTTGCAGGTTTATGGTATAATCGACCGTTATGTTGATTGTGTGTTTGGCAGGGTTGATTGTCGATCCGGCACACGGTTGTTTTGAGAATTAAAAAGGAGACTAAGGTGAAAACGAGAATGCAGGTGGCAGTGTTGGTTTTGGGCTGTTTGTTTGCGATGACGGTTTATGCGGCGGCGAGAAGCCCGAAGGAGAAGACGGCGACGTCTCCGAACAAGACGGATTCTGCGGCTGAGACTGTGAAAGAGAAATCGGTTTCGCTGGAGAGCGAGATGGATAAGGTCAGCTATACTATAGGGGCGCAGATTGGGCAGAATTTCAAGAGGCAGGGGGTAGAGGTTAATACCGAGCTGCTGATGCGGGGGATAAAGGACGGTCTGGCGGGCAACGAGCTGGCGATTAAGGAAGATGAGATGCGGACGCTTATGATGAGTTTTCAACAGCGGATGATGGCACAGCAGCAGGAGCGTCAGAAGACCGAGGGCGCAAAGAATCTTGCCGAGGGGACGGCGTTTCTTGAGGCGAACAAGTCCAAGAAGGGTGTGACGGCGCTGGCGAGCGGTCTTCAGTACAAGGTGATTAAAGAAGGGACGGGCAAGACGCCTGCGTTGAGCGACAAGGTCAAGACGCACTATCGCGGCAGACTGATTGATGGTACGGAGTTTGACAGTTCCTATAAGCGCAATCAGCCGGCGGAGTTTCCGGTTACGGGGGTAATCAAGGGCTGGACGGAGGCATTGCAGCTTATGAAAGAAGGTGCGAAATGGGAATTGTACATACCTGCGAATCTGGCTTATGGTGAGCGTGGCCGGCCGGGTATTCCTCCGAATGCGACGCTTATTTTCGAGATTGAGCTTCTCGAAGTGGTCAAATAGGGCTTGTTGGTTGCCGGCGGCAGCAAGTCACCTGCGAGAATAACCGGCCAGGTTACCTTCTCTGAACAAAGGAGCAGGGAGAAGGTTTGCGCATCAAAAATGCCGGACCGACCCGGGCGGGTCGGTCCGGCCAATGAAACAATCAAAAGTGAGATATTCAATTTCTGCAAACTGACAAAAGTTTCGCGTCCGGCAACCTTAAGGGCTATGGGCTTTCGAGCCACTTCAAGGCCAGCAGCGAGAAATCATCAAACTTGACCTTACCGTCGCAGTTTAGGTCGGCGGTGTTATATCCCGGCGGGCCGGATATAAGCCAGTTGTCGCTAAAGGCTTTGAGGTCTGAGTAGTCGATGAAACCGTCGTCGACCAAATCGACATCCTTCACTTGCGGCGGGGGCAGCGTTGTCGAACCTGTAAGTTCGCCGTTGGCAAAGTTCCACGCCGCCTCCGGCTGTCCGCACATATTCCAGAAATAGCTTTTACCATTTGCGACCATCGCGCCGTAGCGCCAGCGGGACTCGATATGCTTTAGTCCATTGGGCCACCACTGGGTCCAGAGGCTGAGGTCGTCAGGCTCATTATGGTCCCAGGTCGACTGCTTGACGCCTTCGGGACTCCAATAGGTTTCGTCACCGACCTTGCGTCCGTTGTAGTAAGTGACCTCGTATTGCTTTTGGCCGGTTTCGTAATACCAGGTCTCTGTACCGTGCAGGAGGTAGCGGCCGTCATCGCAGGTCTTGGCGCTCCAGGTTGCCTTGGTGGCGCCGCCGGGATAATTCTCCTGATGTTGTGTCACGGCACCGGAAGCGCCGGGGTCCGGCGGAGGGGTGGGGGGTGCAGTGGGGTTGAGTATCCATTCCTCGTTCATCTCGAAATGCTGGCAGGGATGATTCATCGTGGTAATCACGTGAATGATGCCGTTGGCTGCCTGGCGGGCCGCCGAGTAACCCAAAGTCCCCACGTTGCCGCAGTCCCAGCACAAACACTCGTGAGGCAAGGCGCTGGTAAGTTTCTTGATGGTCCAGGTCTGGCCTTCGTCGTCGGAAAGCGCGACGAGAGAGCCATACTCGCTTATGTCCGGTGCTTGCTCGCAGCCGAAGCTTTTTTGGTAATCACTGCAGAAAAACAGATTTTGGCTGGCCAGCCGCACAATACACGGCCTCTGGTTGCCGCCGAGCCAGTTGAAGGGAGTACTGCTGACGGTCCATGACTGGGCGCCGTCGGTAGAGATGGATTTTGGCATGTGGCCGTTTATGTTGGTGTTCTTTCCGCCCATACCGAGGATGTCTCCATTTTCGAGAAGTACGAAGGTGGTGTGTCGTCCGCCGGTGCGGCCGACGGGGTCGTACCAGGTCAGGCCGTTATCATCGCTTTTCCACAACACGGATGTTCCGCCGACGGCGTCGCTGGAGACGTAAATGGTGTTGCCGGCATCGCGCAAGGCGGTGTTGATGGGCTGACGAGAATGGCCCCCAATGGAACTGACGAACTTGGGGAACTTGACTTCGGTCCAGGTCGCGCCGCTGTCTGTCGAAGACATCCACTGGAAGGGATAGGGATTCGGATTGGCATTGACCAATCTTGGGCCGCCCCAGAAAAAGTGCAGCGTCCCGTTATCATTCCAGAGCATCGGCGCGTGGTCATTGGCGCCGGGGAAATCGAACATATAGCTGGGCATATCCCACTGGTCCGAACCGAAGCGCAGGCGCGACGCCATTAAGGAGACTCCCGGTTCATACTCACTGTAAGAGGTGTAGATAATCATAAGAACGTCGCCGTTGGGACAGACCTCCATGCCGGGGCTGTGGTTGTGACCCCGGAAAGCGGGGTGGAGTCCGGCGGCGTCTATCGCCTGGCGGGAGGCGTTGTCAGGCGGGATGGGAATCATTGGGCGCTGGTTGAAGTATGGCGCCGCCGGGTTGGGACCCTGCGTGACCAATCCGGTGTTTTTCCTGACGCCCTGGCGGGCGAAGGGGACCTGGTACGGTGTAGGCGCGGTGGTCGGCGGGTTACCCTGTACGACCCGGAAGCCTATATTGTGGCTGCCGCCGCCGAACCCCGGTCCGATGCCGGCGCGGTTGGAGGACCGGAAATAGTAAGTGTCTTGCGTATCGAGGCCGCCGCCACGGACGACGCGGGCCATGCCCTGGTCAGGACCCACGGGGTCAACCTGGTCCTGGTAGGGATATTCGCCGTGCCAATCGAGGACCCATTCCCGCGGCGAGTTGTGCATGTTCATGACGCTCCAGGGGTTTGGTGTGTCGGCAGCAGGGGGACTGGCGCCGGAAGAGTAGGGCGTTGTTGTCCCCGCCCGGCAGACGTACTCCCACTCGGCTTCGGTGGGCAGGCGGTAGGTTTTGGCCTCAAGGCTGCTGAGCCATTCGCAGAATGCATTGGCATCGTGCCAGCTTATGCCGGTCGCGTAGTCTGTGCCCGAATAGGTGGGGTCGAAGAGTCGATACTGGTCGGCGGTGACTTCGGTTATCTGGATATGGAACTGGCGGCTAATTGTCACGTAGTGGACCGGCTTTTCGTCCCACTCGCCACTGCTGCTTCCCATCTGGAAGGCGCCCGGTTGGATGCGGACAAATCCCATTCCGATGGAGTTGAGATATCCGTCGACCACCACAAAGCTCCAGACTTTGCCCTTATAGGGCGGCAGAGCGTTAATCTCATCGATGCGCCAGTAGTACGTCTGGCCAGACAGAAGGCCGGAGGCATAGAAGCTGTTGGAATCCTGCCGGCCCCTGCCAGGCAGGACGTTGGGGTCGACGGCGTCGTTGACATCGTCGAAATCAGTGCCGAGGTAGACATCGTGGTGCACAGCACCCGCGCCCGGCGACCAGCTAAGGGTGGCTTCGGTGCCGAAAATGGCTTTTTTGTCTGGCGGGTCGGGGTTCGAGGCCAGGTTCGGGTCCGGAGAAGTGGTTGTTATCCGTACCGCCTCGCCTCCCAAAGGAGTAAAGATCAATTGTTCATATCCTTCTGCCAGTCGAATAGTATTGTCTTGCAGCCACTTGAGAGGGTCGTACTCCCGGCTGCCGGTATTATAGCCCGTCTGCACGATCAAGGTGCCGCCTCCCACATAAATGATCCCGTCACGGTCGTATCCGCGGTGCTCGATGTCATGAGCGGTGAACGTCCCGGAATTGATATACATCCTGACATTCTGCGGACCGCTGCTATCGGGGAATTTCAAGGTATTGGTCGTTGTCAGTATACCGCCGCTCATCCTGATCCATGCGCCGTCGTCCATATCGACCCTGCCGGTTATGGTCAGATTACCGGCGGGGCCGATTTCCAGACCGCCGCCTGAAAGGTTTTCGATCCTCGTTGCACCCCAGGTCTGGGTATCATTTACGTACAGGGCCTGGGCCTGAGCAACCAGGACAAACACCAAAACCCCGCAGAATAATGAATTTACGTTCTTCACTTTTTTGCTCCTTAAATTCCCTTAATATGATTGGTACTCATTTATTCACAGGCGTTGCGCCACTGCACGGCGAACTTTGCAAGGTCCTTAAAATCAATAATATTATCCAGGTAGAGGTTGGCCGGTGAATCCGGCGGCAACTGTCCACCCCCGTACATCGAAAGAACCTCGTCCGGCGACAGCGCGTAGCCGTACACACGGAAATCATCGACCTTGCCGAAATACTCGTAGTTGATGCCGCCGACGAAACCGTTGCCGACCATAAAGCTCGAAATACCATCCACACCTGTCGTTGCTCCGGTCTTCTCGGCTTTCTTATCGCCATTGCAGTAAATCCTCGCCAGGCCCGCAGCCGCATCAAGGGTAAAGACGTAGTGATTCCACTGGCCCTCCCAGTCGGATGGACTGTCCCCGGTCCAGGACAAACGCTGGAGGTTATAACCGCCGCTCTCAAACATCACACCGGTATTATTGGCCGTAGGTATGTGGGCCAGCAGGACACGGTCGTTGCCGGACTTTCCGGCCTGGAAAGCCATTCCCCATCCGGGGTCAGGCTGAACCGCGGCATTGCCGTTTACCCAAAGCGCCACCGTTACCGCAGAGCTTACACCTGCAAAGGCCGTTGAGGCCGAGCCGACAGAAACCTTTGTGTCGCCGTCGAAGTTGATGCAGCCGGCATCCTGACCGCCGGGATCCCAGGCGTTGGTCTTTGGCGCACCGCTCGATACGACCTGGACCGCACCGTTGTAAGCGGGGCTTGAAGAGTCGTAGGCGGTGCTTCCCGAAGTCTCGTTGAAATTGTAATGGACAACCAGATAGTTTGCATCCGGCACAGGTCCCATTCCACCGGTCAGCAGCCAGTCCTGAGCAATGACCTTGAGGTCATTTTCATCAACGACATCGTCTCCGTTGAAATCGGCGTCGCCGACACCCTCGCAGATAGCGCCAAGGACTAATCTGTAGTAGGGCCGGCCGTTGCGCATGTGGATACCAAAGACATCTATCTTGGTCGGCTGCTCGCTGCTGGAAGCGTCGGTCCAGCTGTACGTTGTGTCGTTGAGGGTAATGAGCATCCTTACACTGCTCGAAGAGAGCCGCTCAAGACTAATAGTAAGCAGCGACCACTCTCCCGGGGGCAGCTCAAAGCCGGGGATGTAGTCCTCAAGCCCTTCGTTGATGGTCATCAGATTACTCGAACTCTGGGGCTTCTTGGCGAAATTGCCGGTCTTGTGGACTTCGCCGGTGCAGTCGACCCAGCGGGTGGGGTAGGCCTGCAAATGCGGCCCGAAACGCCAGTTATAGCCTTTATAGCCGGCAAATATCGAGCTGGACGTATCAAATCCGTCAGCGGTGATGTATTCGCCGTCAGCCTCGAACAAACCGAAGCGGAAGTCGCTCGTACCAGCGATGCACGTTATGTCGTCGTCGCAGTATATGCAGTTATAGCAGGAGTCCGGCGGACAATCATCTTTGCCGTTACTCATATACCAGTACTGCATCTGGACTTTATCGCCGACCTGACTGAGCCGCTTTTCGGGAATTCTGGTGACGTACTGACCTCCTTGTTCGGGAATCCATTCGAGGTCGCCGTCGCCGTTCACGAATAGATTCGCGGGATTGTCGGAATAGTACCAAACAGAACCATTCCAGTATAGGCCGGACTCATTATCCACAATCGTAAGGGTATGAGTGATTACGGCGCCCAAGGCAGCATTGATTGGGTTAGATAGCGTCAGGATGATTGTCTCGGCTGGCTCTATGGCCGAATCGTCGACAATCGTCAGATTGACATATTGTGTCGTTACCAGCGGATCGAACGTCAGCGTACCCGTACCCAGCAGGGTGTAGTCCACGCCGCCGCCGGTGGCGGTCCCGCCGGTCACGCCGTAATTAACTGTGACCGTCTGGTCGCTGGCGACGGACAATACCACCGGGATGGCAACTGACGCCGTGTTTTCACTGGTGCTGCCCGATGCCTGAGAGAACGAAACTTTGGGCCCGCCGTCGGAAATAGTGTAGGTGTGCTGAGTAATACCTTCAGCGACGTTCGGACCGCTCACGTTCGAAAGGGTCAGTATGATTGTCTCGTCGGGTTCCTGTTCAGCATCGGAATAAACGGTAATGCCGATGTCCTGACTGGTAACGCCGGGAGGGAAAAGCAGGCTGCCGTCGCTGACCGAATAGTCCACGTTGCGGGTGGCTGTCCCGCCGGTTACGGCATAGTCAACCGAGTAGGTTTGGCCGGCCTGGGGATTACTGACTTTAACGGACACCAGTGCCGGGCTGATGGTTTCCATACCGCCGGAGGCAGCGGCCGCAAACCCTAATGTTGGGCCTCCGTACTCGAGCACAAAGCCGTTGAAAAATGCCTGGCAGCCTGGACAGCCGCCATCAGGACCCTGATAGCGGATTTGCACAGGCTCGCTGCCGGCCACAAACAGGAATTCGGCCGGCAAGTCCATAATATTGTGGTCCTGAACGATCATAGCCGGCTGGCTGAGCACCGTGGCGCCGGTTACCGTTACGTTCGGTATCACGGTGACGCCTTCGTCTGTTCGGTTGTGATAGCTCAGCAGCCTGTACCCGACACCAGGAGTAAGGTTGCTCAGCGTCAGGATGAAGTCCGAATCAGGACTCGACATCTGGTCATTGGCAAAATACAGGTCGGTCTCGACCGCCGCCAGTGGGCCGGTTCCACCGGTGTCCCGAGCGGCAATTGCTGCGGGATTGCCAGTCGCCAGGGTGACATCAATACCCGTACCTGCGACGTTTGCGTTCAGACCGGCCACGACCTGTGTCCAGCCTGCCTGAAGGGCGCCTTCTCCGGCGTCGCACTGCAGGACAATCGCCCCCGCGCCGGCGACGTTGCTCAAGCAAAGGCACAGAATCAAACCGGCCAGCACATAAGTTACCTTATACCTTTTCATAACACTTACCTTTCCAATAAATACACCCTCTCTCATGCTTGCTTGTTTTATCGGTGTGGCCCCGGCATGAGTTGTCGATAACCACCCCTAATCCGGGACTTCCCGGATACGAGCCAATTTTCATGGGTCTTCCACCATTTTTGACGACCAGCAGTTAATCAAATCCATTCAACAGGTTCTATCATACCAAATATCAATAGTTTTCCACAAGTTTATCCCGGGAAATCCGGGTTAAACCCAGACAATAATTGCTACCATTTTCCTTCCAGCCAGCGGAGGGCACAATGGGCAAAATCCCCGAAATTAACTGTACCATCGGGCTTGATGTCCCTCAGGTTAGCTCCTGGTGCGCCTGACCACAGCCAGTTGTCCGAGAGGACCTTCAGGTCCGGGCAATCAACGGCCCCGTCACCATCGAAATCGCAAAGCCAGGTGAACTGGAACGCATATAGCTTGGCGTTTTGCATCTCAAACTTAAGTCGAACGACCGTGCCGGCCAGACTGCTCACATGGGAATCGCCGCTCCAGGTGACTTCATGCGAGGTGGAATCAGTCGTAATCGTATCGCAGTCGGCAAGCCCAAATCCGGGCAGTTCTGTCCCCGCCTGGTTTGTGATGGCCACCCTCGTATAACCGCTGGCTTTTATGTTCAACAAGAGCTTCTCGCCTTCAAAGACCAGCGGCAGCGTAGTCAGCGTGCCGGTTGTTGCCGCCGCATCGAGCGAGACGAATCCGTCGAGGCGCTGCGTCAGCCGGCAGTAGATACGGTCGCCGCCGCCGTGAGCCCCCGTTCCGTATTCGGCATATTGCCAGAGTCCATCTCCGCGTCGGGCCATACCGTACAGGGACATTGCTTCGACATAGCTGCCGTAGGGCGCGATGTACCACGGTCCGGCCTCACTGGTGGCAAAGAAACTCCAATTTACGCCGTCCCGGCTGACACCGAGGTCCACCTTCCTTGCATCATTAGAAGGGAACCGCCAGACGAAGGCAAGGTAAGTGTCCGGGGCCCAGGGATACTTCATCGCCCGCGTTCGATAAACCTGCCCGGCGGCGGTGGTCGGCATGGCAATCGGCCCCTCGCATGTCACGGCGGGGAAAGGCCACCCCTCAAAATAAGGATTGGGCCTTACGGTAAAGGGCCATGTTTTTGTAACCTCGGCGCTCTCGAAGAGGACGGCGCGCCGGCCGGACCCTCCGCAACCGTCGTTATTAAAACTGCTGTCGCGTTTGAGAAAGTCGGCATAAACAGCGCGCTGGTCGTCCCAGTAGGTCTCGGCCTCGCCGCCGCTGACCAGCGGCAGCATGCACGTTTCATTGCGCCGCCAGTGGACGCCGTCGGGGGACATATATAAATAAATCCCGCGGTTGGTCACCCAGGCGGTAACCTTGTATAGTTCTTCGGGTCCAATATTGGGATTAAGGTCGTCAAACGCCATCCCGTACATCGGTGTTCGGTAAAAGATAAAGTCGTTGTTGGTTGACCCCTTGTAGTTAATAACTCCCCAGTTGGGCGTCACAAAGTTTATGCCGTCCGTGGACCATCGCAGGCGGACGATTCCCTCGGAAGATGAATAGCCGTCGGGGATGAAGATGTGCACTTTGCCGTCCTTGTCGAAGACCGCTGGCCGCCAGGAGCTGTCGTCCACCGTAATACTTAGCTGCTGGCGGTCCTGGGGCGGATTCATCTGCCGGGTCACATTCGACATTGACTGCACCATCACATTATCGATAAACACATGCTTGCGCGAGCCGATCTGCACGGGGGTTGAAGGCACGCCTGCCGGAAACAACAGCGGCGGACCCGTTGGTACCGCCGGCGAAGAACCATAGTTCCGTGAGAAACTTGCGGGCAGCGCAAAACTCCCCGAATAACGAATCACATTAGACAGGCGCAGCTCATCCACCGCCCCATTCATCGCCATCAGCCCTGCACGCGCGTGCCCAACAGTAATGTTGAACCGGTGCTGCCTCCGCCAGTCAAGAGCACTTGAAGCGGTAAAGCCGAAACTGTCATGATTAAGGCTTATCGGCCAGATAATCGCCGGCGTCGGCTGAACTGCAATGGTTGTCATGGTGGGCGTTGCCTGAACCTGACCGTCAAGATAATGCTTGAACTGGCCCGAACCTGGGCTGTAAGTAAACGCGACGTGATGCCACTGGCCGTTGGTTAGCTGTGCCGCATTCGTAGGGCAGTCCGCGCGAAAACCTGCGTACGCATCCTGAATATTGAAACCGGCCGCGCCGGCAGTCAGAACAATATAGGCTCCGGTGTCATAGGCATGGCCAAGGTCAAGGATGAACACCGCACTGCCCGGCGTAGACGATAGCTTCAGCCAGAATTCGCACGTCCAGTCTGTCCCCGCCAGCGTCTGGAGTATTTTCTCAGGCGCGACGGCAGGGCCCCAAAGCCCGCTCGGCGTCCCGTCGTCCTCTCGCATCTCATCTATGGGAACCGAGCCCTTGAAGCCGGCATACGCGCTTGTAAAGCTCGAACCCGAAATCTGCAGCGCATTGCCGAACTTGCCTGCTGCCAGGTGGCCGCTGTCCATCAGGCAAAGGTCGTACTCGTACTGACTCGCATCGGTCAGCGTCGTATGAGGATAGTCGGTCTCATCAAACAGCCACAAGCCAACTGTGTTGCTATCCTGAAAGGGTGCGTAGGCTATGTCTGAAATCGTCAAGATGTGTGTGCTCACCGTGCCGAGCCTGGCGTTTGTCGGACCCGACAGAACCAACTCGACCGTCTCGGTACCTTCCGGGTCTTCGTCGTCAGTAACAGAAATCGTGATGGTTTTGGCTGTCTGGCCCGGGCCAAAAGTCAGCGTGTTAGGCTCAACGAGGCTGTAATCCACGCCGCCTCCTGTGGCGCTGCCCCCCGCTACTGAGTATGTAACAGTGGCCGTCTCGTCGGTTGTGTGAGAAAGACTGACCGCTATCTGAGCGGAAAGGTCTTGCTCGGCAACGAAGCTCGATGATGATACGAACTGAACGGTGGGTCTCGGGTCAATAATGGTATATGTGTGCTGTGTTATGTTACCTAATTGAACTTCAGCGCCTGATGGATTTGACAATTCTATTATTATCGTCTCATCGTCCTCATCAATTCCATCGGCAATAACGGTTATTTCTATCTGTTGACTGGTTTCTCCAATATCAAATACTATTTCACCGCTTGGCAAATTATAGTCTACTCCCTCGCCATCTGCAGTACCGCCGATGACCGAATAATCAACTGTAACTGTTTCGCTCTGGGCCTCAGATAATACGACATCGATAAATGCACTTGTAACACTTTCCAGGTTGCCTGAAGCCTCGGAACTGAAACTCACTTTGGGGACAGCGGGACTGGTTGTTATCTGTACCGCTTCGCCTCCCAAAGGAGTAAAGATCAATTGTTCATATCCCTCTGCCGGTCGAATAGTATTGTCTTGCAGCCACTTGAGAGGGTCGTACTCCCGGTTGCCGGTATTATAGCCCGTCTGCACAATCAGCGTACCGCCACCGACAAATATGATTCCGTTGCGGTCATATCCGCGGTTCTCGATGTCATGAGCAGTAAACGTGCCGGAATTGATGTACATCCTCACATTCTGGTCGCCGTCGCTATCCGGGAATTTCAAGGTATTCGTCGTTGTCAGTATGCCGCCGCTCATCCTTATCCACGCGCCCTCGTCCATATCCACCCTGCCGGTTATGGTCAGATTACCGGCGGGGCCGATTTCCAGGCCGCCGCCTGAAAGGTTTTCGATCCGTGTTGGACCCCAGGTCTGGGTATCATTTACGTACAGGGCCTGGGCCTGAGCAACCAGGACAAACACCAAAATCAGACTAATTAAACATAATTTTCTATACATGATAAGTCTCCTTTGTTTGTTTAGTAAAAAACATTTATATGCAAACTGCCTAATGCGTTAGTAATTTCGCATTCACATTGAAGCCCTTTCTATTATGTCATCGGCCATAACATGAATGTTGATAACCGCAGGCTGCCGGCCCATTATACCCTAAACGCCACAGTAGTCCCGTTACGGTCCACTGCCACTGCCCTGGTGGTTAGGGTCAGCAAAGCACATTCATTCGCTCCATCACAGGATTATTTCTACCATGCTTGACTGAAGCCAGTTCTCGCTGAATATGGCAAAGTCAGCCATGTCTACTTTACCGTCCTTGTTGATGTCTGCCCCGTTGAGCGTTTTGTGCTTGCCGATAATTCTGATACAATCTGTACCTTTTATGGTGTGGATTTCGTCAGTCAGAACACCTTCAACTGTCAATGTCAGCACATCGCCATCGTTGACGTCTCCGAGACTTTCCACAACTTCCCGGGTGTCGAACTTGAGAGTCAGGTCGAGATACCCGTCAGGACCATCCGCGCTGCATTCGCACTCGTTGCCGTCCACAACAGGAGAAGATACATCCTCGTAGTTATGGCGAATGGGGGCAACGCCATTGAGCCGAACAGACACGGCATCAATAGTGTTTACGTCAAAGTCCTCGGCGCCTAATACGGCCGCCGGTATCACACCCCTGCTACCGACATTCAGAGGGTTCGGGCAGCTCCCGGGTTTGATATCGAAGTTGACCGGGATAGTGCACGGACCGGTCGAGACCACCAGATTCACCGCCGAGCCCGGGTCTACCTCGGTGCCGGCTGGCGGGTCCTGACTGACTACGCTGCCTGCCGGAACAGTATCACTGCACTCATACGCTGTGGCGCCGACCGTGAGCCCGGCCTCGGTGATGGCGGCAGTCGCATCGGCCTCGGCCATGCCGACCACGTCCGGTACAGGTGTGGCAGAAGAAGTGGCAATTCCATAAGCCGGCCCTAAGCCCGTGCCAAACGGTGAACCCCAATTCTCGGTTAACCCGCCGGTTCCCCACCAGCCTACCGGGTGAAGCAAGTCCTTCGCGTCCTCCGTAAAGGTTCCGTCCGCGTTTATCTGGCCCGCCTGGGGAATGTTCGGATTCCCGATGCGAAAGTTTATCTTCGTGTTGTTTACCCCGGTAATCGTTACTTTCACATAGTAGGGACAGTAGCCATCCGACGACCAGCCGGTGGTATTCCACTGAGAGTAATCTACGGGTGATGCGTCGTGCTTTATCGTGTCCGACTCCACTATCGAGAGGCTTGCGCCGGCCGCTCCGTCCAGTAGCACGATAGTATAATTGTCCTCATCCGGGTCCTCGGTGCCGATGCGGACCTCAATACTCCCTGAAGCTGCGTCAGTATAAGCTCGATAGTTCAAATATCCTGGGGTGCTCCTGCTCTCGTAGCTCTTGAGCTGGGTTACAGTAGTTGCAACCGCCTGTCCGACCAGACCCAGCACCAAAACGGCACAAACAAAAATTGATGCCTTCCTCATCGTTTTTCTCCTTTAATTTTAATGTGTTAACGTTTTTCCTCTGCCGGCCACACACCGGGACAACCGGTTTCTTCAAAATCCTGTGTTCTCCAAGGCCTTATCTTTTTCCACCTCCTTCCCGGTTCGGCTCCACACTTTTAAGTTTTTATCTCATTCTTACTATTTTCCAATTGCGATCCCTTTATTGTTAAACCTGTTGTTAGCCAACTATGGAGATATACTCTCGAGTTCGAAGGCGTTGAGGATGGCTTTATGACCTTCCCTGTCCGGCCGCGCCGGGTCCGGGTAGGTATTGTCCCCGCCGTCATAGATGACCAGGACATCACTGCCGTCTGTTTCGAACACAATCACCGAAGTAGCCACTTCCGCATCGGATGTGGTACTGGTCACATCGATGTTATAGGCCTCGGTTATCGAGACTACGCCTGTACCGGTTCCCCAGCCCAGGATGTATTCGCAAGTCATCGTGCCTTCAAGCGGAATAGACGTGGCATAAACATGCTGCATGGGCGGCATTCCGGAAATCTTGGTAAGGCAGTTACGGGTACTCTGTGATTGGGGCTCCCAGTGGTTATGGTAACTGGTCAGCCGGTATCTTCCCGCAGGCAGGTCGTTTATCCGCATGTGGATATCCCCGGTGCATTCTCCGCCCCAGTCGATATTATGGTACCAGCCGTTGGCAATCGGGTCGCCAACCGGACTTCCTGTAGGCGGCAGGTCTCCACCAAGGCTCCCCCGGCACATACCATAGACATGAAAACCACCGTTTCCGTTGCTGATATCCAGGGCAACATGCACACCGGAACCGTCGATTCCGTCGGTATCCGGTGAGACGCCGCCCTGGCCGTCTTCGCCTCGTTCCCACACCGCGTCATGCATGTACATATCAGCCCAGCGCGACGCCACATATCCCCACCAGCCTTCCTTGACCGTGCCGGCAATCGGTTCTGAACCACCCCAAACCGGCAAGCCAAGGTCCACCTTCAGGTCAAGCATGCCCACTGTGCTGAACCGCCATACATCACCTTGGACCGTGGTGTGGCTGTGCTCATCGATACGCCAGTAGTAAATCGTGGCCTCCAGCAAAGTGTCTGGTGTATAGGTCGTTTCCGTCTTATTGCCTTTGTACTCGTCCGAAGCCGGAGTGGCGTTGGCCACCGCCGTCTCATCGGTGCCGAAGTACACATCGTGTGAGCTAGCCATTGCGCCCGGCGTCCAGCTAAGAGTTACGTCCAGCGGGTTACTGCCGGAGCCATGCCTCGGGCTGGGATTGCTGGCCTTGCCGTCCGCTACCGTGAACTGCCAGACCTTGCCGTGTACGATTCTGGGAATGTTCTCGTTGACTTCGTCAATCTTCCAGTAGTAGGTCTGACCGAACTCCAGGAGGCTAAGAGGTACGTATGTGGTCTCGGCCTGCGTGGTCATATACACCTCCCATGCCCCACTGTTCACATCGGCAAAGCTGGTGCCCAGGTATACATCATGGACCTCGGCGCCGGTGCCCGCCGTCCAGCTAAGAATTACATCCGGCATAACGTCCGTAGCGCCATGCCGCGGGCTGGGGTCTGTAGCGTACTCCGGAGGCTTAGTGGAAAACAGGGCAAAGGCGTTGACCACCGCTTTTTGACCGCCGGCCGCCTCGTAGGTGACAGTCACCGGGCCGGAGCCGTCGGTGTAGAACTTCACCAGCGAGGGAACAAGCTCATCGTCCACCTGAGTGTTCTGGATGGGCACGTTGGTTACCGGCTCGACCTGAGTCACACCAGTGCCTGAAGCCGTCACCGAGGGGATAAGGTTAGACCCCGGCCAGTTATGGAAGGCGTACAGCCAGTATTCGCCCGGTTCCAGACCCGTGCCCGATAGCCTGATTATTATGCTGCAATCGGGCGGGCCAAAGACGTCGCCGGTGATTTCCATAAACGCCGTGTTGCAGATGGGCTCGCCCCCGGTGGTCTTCAAGTTGACCGAGCCGTTTTGGGGAACGTTGTCAATATACGCGTCGATGCCGGTATCGGCGATGTTGGAGATGCCTCTGCCGTCATGGCGTTGGCCGTCGCACCAGCCGTCGCCTTCGAAGGCCACCCAGCCTTCTTTGGCCGTTGATGCGTTTCCGGGACAGGCCAGGTCCACCTTGAAGACCTCATAAGCTCCAGAGGCCCAGGGGTCACGAATCTTGGCGGTGTGCTGGGTTATAGCGCCCAGCTTGGCATGGACCGGATTCGACAGCTCCAGCACAATTGTCTCTTCGTCTTCAACCAGGTCATCCTCCACCAAGGGGATGCTGATGTCTTTGCAGGTCTCCCCCGGATTAAAGGTCAGTGTACCACAGGTAAAGTAATAGTCCTCCCCGTTCGTGGCTGTGCCGCCGCATATACAGTAGTCCACCGCTACTGTCTCGTCCGAGGGGGCAGAGAGGCAGATTGAAATCACAATGGGTCCGGAATCCTCGGTGGTGCTGGGGCCGGTCTCCAAGGCAAAGGCCACTGCCGGCCTCGGGTCACGAATCGTGTAAACATGCTCGTTGGGGTCCACCAATTCTACGTCGGGCCCCACGGGATTCAGCAATTGCACCACTATGGTCTCATCCTCTTCGTCCAGATCGTCGTTCATAATATTGATGTCGATAGTCTTGCTGGTCTGACCCGGCTCGAAAACCAGCGTACCCTTTTCCTTGAGCCATTGCACCGCCAACATCGAGTAGTCGTCCATAGCGACTATGCCATCAACGATGAAATCGGACCGGTTGAATCCCGCCCCTGTCCAGAGCCAGTTGTCGGCAAAAGCCTGCAGGTCATTCATATCACAGGGAGTAAACAGCGAATAATAATCCACTCCGCAGCCGGTGGCCGTGCCGCCGGTAACGGCGTAGTCAACCGTATAGGTTTCACCTGCCTGGCCGTTCTTTAAGACCACCTCAAGCACAGCCGGGCTGACACTTTCAAGGTCAGCGGAAGCCTGCGAATTGAAACTTATTTCCGGTTTGGGAGAAGTTGTTGTTATCTTTACCGCCTCGCCTCCCAAAGGAGTAAAGATCAATTGTTCATATCCCTCTGCCGGTCGAATAGTATTGTCTTGCAGCCACTTGAGAGGGTCGTACTCCCGGTTGCCGGTATTATAGCCCGTCTGCACAATCAGCGTACCGCCACCGACAAATATGATTCCGTTGCGGTCATATCCGCGGTTCTCGATGTCATGAGCAGTAAACGTGCCGGAATTGATGTACATCCTCACATTCTGGTCGCCGTCGCTATCCGGGAATTTCAAGGTATTCGTCGTTGTCAGTATGCCGCCGCTCATCCTTATCCACGCGCCCTCGTCCATATCCACCCTGCCGGTTATGGTCAGATTACCGGCGGGGCCGATTTCCAGGCCGCCGCCTGAAAGGTTTTCGATCCGTGTTGGACCCCAGGTCTGGGTATCATTTACGTACAGGGCCTGCGCCTGAGCAACCAGGACAAACACCAAAATCCCACAGAACAATGCATGTGTTTTCTTCATTTCTTTGCTCCTTAACTTCTTTATGATTGATACTCGTTTATTCACAAGTACTAAGCCAGTGCGAAGCTAAGACCGAAAGGTCCTTGAAGTTCACTTTACAATCCTCGTACACATCACCTTTAAGACTCTGGCAGCCGGGCAGTGCATCAAGCCAGTGCGACGTGAGCGTTGCAAGGTCGCTTCCGTCTACGTCACCATCCCCATCGAAGTCGCCCGGTATAGTGCACGGTTCTGATATTACAATGTTAATCGGAGATGTGGACTGCTTGTTTATCCATACCACCAGAGAAGAGACTTCATCGGCGGTTTTTTCAATTGCCTGGCGGAAATCGGGCCCGGACGCAACAGCCTGGCCGTCAATTGTCAACTGCACTCGTGAATCCCAATTCTGGATCACAAAACACGGGTTGTAAACCGGGGAATTCGAAGAAGCGTTCATCGTGAACGCCAGCTCTGTCGCCTCCTGGGAAACCCGAGATATCTTGTACGCACGTTCGGTCTTGTCGTAACCGCCGCCGGAAAAACCGCCGCTTGTAATAGTCAAACTCGGGGCGTATTCCCAGGACCTTGCAAGTGGAATCAGGTTGTTGACGTTGGCTGCCTGGGCCACGTCGAACATGCCGAACAGCATGATCTTGGTCCTCTTAACATCCTGGATGTGTTCGTAGTCCTTCCATTTGACATGCAGTACCGAACAATGGGCCGGATACCATTTCCAGAAATACCTGTAACAGTGGGTGGCGGGGTCTTCGTCCCACAGCCAGCCGCCCATGCTGCGGTCGTTTTCGGGCCAGGCCGGCCAGTCGTCGTAGTGATTAAACGGTCTACAGTCATGCTGGTCCACAGGATCATGGACCACTGAAGTGCCTTCCACGATACTTACCGGCACGGTGCTTCCCTTCATCCTGACAACCATGATAGGCCTATTGGCAATTTGATCCAGACCGGTCATGGCGCCACCATCGACATCCTGAGCAACCCAGTCTTTTTTACTGCCGGTATAATTCGTCGCCGAAAGGGCATTCCAGTGTATATTGTCCTCCGGAACCGTGCCAGGATTTGTGACCGGCATCATCTCGTGGAACTCTATGTGCGGGTTTTCCTGGCCGGCATCGCCGGTCCGTCGGCTGAACGCGGTCACCCTACGTACGCTTATGGCGTCGGGGTATATGACGTAATATTCGTTGGCCCAGTCGCCCCAGGGGTCGCCGCTGTCGTTGTTGCACTGGTAGTCGAGGTGACAGGGAGCGTAACGCCACTGGACGATAGCACGAGCGGCGTTGCTGGAGATAATACGTACGTGGGAATACCTGCACTGCCAGTCGGACATGGGCTCCAGGTATCTGGGGATACCCCAGTCCTCGCCGCGGCGCTCGATGAACTGGGTACCGTACCAGCAGGAGTAGGGAATTCCCGGGATTCCTACGCCTTGGGAGACGTGCGGATTCTCGAGTGTTTCACTGTAATCGCCTGCCCAGTGCGGCTGATAGTTGGTGCCGCGCCAGAACACAAACCGGTGGGCATTGTCCTCAAACTGAACGACTACGTCCGCATGCTCGCCCATCCGGTAGGATGGGTCGAACTTGTCGTTGAACATCAATTTGGTGTAATATGCCCCGAACGGTCCGGGCTGAGGTGAACCTAACGGCAGAGGCGGGGAATTGTCAAAAGCGTACGAATGTGTAGGAGGCTTGGGCCGATTGACAAATTGGCCGCTTCCACCCTGCGGTGTAATGGTCACGTCGATCGAGGCGGTGGATTCGATACCCAGCCAGACCACCAAGTGGTCTCCGTACATATCATCGGCGTAGCCTACATAATGGATTGCAGGCTGCCCGTTAACGGCGACCTCAGCATCGGCATCACCCCAGTTCTTCAGAACCAGCACGGGATTGTGAATCGACTTGCCGCCGCTGGTATCAA
>Ga0307377_10000561_pt1 | contig 48815 bp, 38 predicted proteins | sample TR3MG_FD_202535 | JGI IMG/M metagenome (GOLD analysis project Ga0307377, IMG submission 202535) | Soil microbial communities from Risofladan, Vaasa, Finland - TR-3 | ecosystem: Environmental > Terrestrial > Soil > Coastal area > Acid sulfate soil | place: Finland: Risofladan, Vaasa | collected...
CTCCTATCAGAATCTTTGAATCAGCATATTTCGCTTTAATAGTAGTTACTGTATTTTTCATGTTTTCCATAGTGGTAGTAAGCAAAGCTGATAAACCGATAACTGCACCCGGATTTTCATCCAATGCTTTCACAAACTTTTCTGTACCAACATCTACACCAAGGTCAATCACTTCCCAACCTCCACCTTCTATCATCATTGCAACAAGGTTCTTTCCAATATCATGTAAGTCACCTGACACTGTGCCAACAATAAATTTTCCCTTTCTTTTGGTTTCCCCCGACTGAAAAAATGGCTTAAGATGTGCCATAGCACTATTCATGGCCTTTGCTGCCATCAGCATCTGAGGCACATATATCTCTTTCCTATTAAACTTATCACCAACCTTTTCCATCGCAGGCACCAATGCCTCATCAAGTATTTCATCAGGTCTGATTCCTTCCTCAAGCGCCCTTTTTGCCAATTCATCAGCGCCGTCCTGATCTTTCATATCAGGTGGGTAGGGAGATGCTTTATTTATCTTCCCAAATTCAACACACTGTGCTAGTTTTTCCAAAATGTCATTCATGATACACAAAATAAGCTTGATGAATATTAATAAGTTTAACAAAAATAAAAACTCTTCGATTAGAATTCCACAACAATATTGACTATTTTTGGTGCGATCTTCACATATTTTTTGTAATTAGTGTAAATTAAACCATTATGACGGCTCTAATCGAGACAATCATTGAAAAAGCTGATCAATCCTTTTCAATCGGGATTTTTCAAGACAACCTTGAAAAAAGTACCTGGCACTACCACAAAAATTTTGAAATCAGTTTTATAACAGAGGGGACAGGAAAACGCATTGTAGCTGATTCAATCGAAGAATTTCAACCAGGCGATCTAATCTTTATCGGGAGTAATCTTCCACATGTTTGGATTGCTGATAAAGAGACACAGGCACTTACAAAAAGAACTCTTGAGATGGTATTTATTCAGTTTACAGCAGATGTACTGGGTACTCAAATATTGTCACTTCCTGAATTCAAATATATATCAAGAGCGTTGTCTTTATCAGAAAGAGGTATTAAGATAGTAGGTGAAACTCTCAACGAAGTGAGTGAAATCATGCTCCAATTGCCATATCTTAAAAATTTCGAACGAATGCTTAATTTTCTGAAATTAATGGATATAATAGGTAACAGCAGTACCAATATTCAATTAGCAAGCAAAAATTATCTAAATACCCGTTTCAAAACTGGTAATAAAAGGATTATTGCCATTCATGAATACTTAATGAACAATTATCTTGATGAAGTGGAACTGAAGAGACTTGCCGCATTAGTTAATATGGCAGAAGGTTCCTTGTGCCGCTTTTTCAAAATGAATATGGGCATGACTATATTTGAATATCTGAATCAGATAAAAATAGGATTTGCCTGTAATCTATTAATGGATAACGACCTTAGTATACTGGATGTTTGTATAGACAGTGGGTTTAATAACCTTAGCCATTTTAACAAGCAGTTTAAGAAGACCAATGGTATGCCTCCATCCGAATACCGGAAACAATTTAAAGGATTAAGATAATTACAACCTGACTTCTTAAATACAATCCCCTTTTCGAAGGAATAATAAACGCTTCAGAAAATAATTTAATCTTGCCAATCCGAAAGAAGCAAGACTTATCAGGCAGAAGTAACCTTACTCTGTTTTAAAGCGAAAAAGAATTTCAGGATTAAAATGTCAAAAGTATTTTGAGCCAAAGATTAATAATAAATGAGTAATGATTTGCAGGATGATACAAAGGAGTACCGGATCTACAAGAGCCAGAAAAATTATTCCCAATGAATATTGATTACATCATTGAGAGCTTCTGCACCCAGACAAATCCTCCATTCTACAGGGAAATAGTTATTCACTCTGTTTCCAATATTTTTAATAAATCCCAGATTAATATCTTTATATGTTACTATATTCCATCCTCTTAACGCCTCAGACATAGGAATAAAGTCTCTTCTGAGATATGAAACAGATTTCTGAAGGTCAATTTCTTCAACTGGGAAAGCCTCCCTTCTTAAATGGCAGGATAAAGCTAATTCATGAGAAGGCAGATAATCTGTCTTCTTAACAACAAATATCTTTATCCCGGCTTTAACAATCTTCAGATTTTGATAAAGATGAATATATTCAGCCATATCGCATGGAACAGCAAAGACCTCTCCATTCCATTTAGCAAGTCTCTCTTTTTTAAAATGAGTCCAACTGTCAGCGATTTCAAAATCAGCTTTTTCTGGTTTAAGTTCTGCCTTCATCTGGCTCCTGATATGTACTTTATTCTGTTTGCCGGTTTTTCTGATCACTGAAATAAATAAACCTTCACCACGAACCTTATCTGGATAAAAACCATACCCATATATCCCCTGGTAATCAATTTCTGTAATGCCCTTATAATCATTAACATTCAGCCTTAAACATTCTGCTTCATGATTTCTGAGGAGCCATTTTATGTTCTCCTCATTTTCTCCCGGATTAAATGTACAGGTACTGAAAATAAGTATCCCATTTTCTTTCAATGCCGGCCAGATATTCATTAATATGCGTTTCTGCCTCTCAGAGCAATGAGCAGTATTATTAACCGACCATTCATTAACAGCCACATTATTTCTAAACATTCCTTCTCCTGAGCATGGAGCGTCTATCAGGATAACATCAAAATACCCGGGTAATCTTGCAAATTGTGCAGGATCATTTTGTGTTACCAGAGTATTACCTAAGCCCCATTTTGTTATTGTTTCGGCCAGGATCAATGATCTTGACCTGATTACTTCATTAGTAACCAGCAGACTGTCAGGGCCTATTAAGTCAGACAGGAGAGTGCTCTTACCGCCTGGTGCGCCACATAAGTCCAGTACTCTGATATTGTTTAGGGAAGCTTTGGTCTGTTTTAGTGCCTGTTCCAGAAACATGCTTGAAGCCTCCTGCGGGTAATAGCATCCTGAATGGAACAGAGGGTCAAGAGTAAAAGATGGTCGCTTACCGAGATAAAAACCTGTACTGCACCAAAGCACAGGGTCCGCTTTTAATGGTCTGTTGTTCCACTTGGATTTATTAATCCTTATACTGACAGGAGAAGGATCATCCAATGCTTTTAGAAGAGCATCTGAATCAATATACTTTTGAGTACTTAATCTCTGTATAAAACCTTCAGGGAACACTTTCAAGAATTCTTTCCCCTCACTCCTTTTCCCTTTCTCCAGTTTCATAATCTAATAGATTACTTCCTTAATTATTCAGGTTTTAACGAGATCCTGAAGATAGTGATACTGGCCGGTCCTACTCTCAATCTATTTCTAAATTTCTCAAACCCGGGACCCTCAATCTTAACAGCAGGTTCTCTTCCTGGTTCATTAGTTGACATTTCATCCGTGGAGGTAACGTTCCAGACTTCGATATTTCCTGACACTATACATCCGGCAAGTGAAAGAGGAAAACTAACTTCCTCCCTGGTTGGATTGACAACTGAAATTGTTAGTGTATCTCCTCCGGAAGTTAGTGTAGCACCTATATCAAGGGGACGTGTTTCACCTTTTATTTCAACCGGAATAAAGCCAAATTTATTGCGATATAATTTAAGAACCTGACCTGTTGCATCGAAGACCGAATGAGTGGTATTTGTTTTAATACAACCTATAACATTGACAGTCTGGGCATAGTTGGCCATGTAAATTATATCAGAATTTTTTGAATATTCATTCAATCCTGCTGCGATACCCATAGCATCCCTGTAGAAATACCTTGTTCCAAGTTCTCCGTAAATGTATGGACCATACCAATAATTCCATTCATCCATACATATCCTGACATCTTTCCCATTAAGAGCAGGGATTGAATTACGGTACCCTCTGTGTGCTTCAGCCTTAACTCTGATCCAATCAGTGATCTGATTAACATGAGTCATCAGTCCGCCTCCATGATTATCTCCAACATAAAAATGTTCACTTATATAATCCATTTTATCTGAGCAATTGGTTAACACCATCTTATCCCAATCGCCCAGATCACCAACTGCTATGAGTTTGATTGAAGAATCAACAGATCTCATTTTGTCAGCAAAGTCATTATTTTTATTCACAAACTGTTCTGTTGACATATGACCAAGTTGCCAATTACCATACATCTCGTTTCCTATCGACCACCATTTGACCTTCCATGGTTTCACCTGTCCGTGTGCTTTACGAAGCTTACCCATGGGTGTATTCTCATCACCATTAGTGTACTGTACTTCAGCCATCGCTTCATCGGAGTTTCCCATACCAGCATTAACTGCAATATAGGCCTCAGTATTTATCAGTTCGCAAAATTTCATAAATTCATGAATTCCTACATCATTAGCTTCAATACCCAACCATGCCGGATTCTTTCTTGCAGGACGTTTATCCCGGTCACCAATACCATCTCTCCAGTTGTATCCACTGACAAAATTACCTCCGGGCCATCTGTATACCGGAGAATTAAGTTCCCTTAAAAGGGTTAGAACATCTGATCTGAATCCCTCCTCATTATCTGATGGCATGAGCGAAATTGTTCCTACCCAAATTTTTCCTTTACCAATGGGTTCAATTGACAGAACGGCATCGTGAACCAGAACCGTTGATCTAAATTTCAGTGGGTAAGTATTATATTTATTTGTAAGACCATCTATTTCTAAAATTTCTGTTTTGTCGTCCCATTTAAGAGTAATCTTTACTTTCTGAATTCCCTGAGTTGCCTTCAGTATAATTCTTCCGGTATAATCAAGGTTTTCCTTCAGTCCCAGGTTTTCCTGGAAAAGGATGGATTTTTTATTACCGTTTACTGACAAGACAGGTGTTTGCGCTCCGGTAAAAGGATCTTTTTTATCAACTGACAAAAATTCCTTATCTCCTGTAATATTCCATGGAGATTCTCTTGTGCCGGGAACATACCAGAACTTTCTGTCCTCAATCAACTCAGCCCATATACCACCATAGATACAACGACCCAGATGCTCTATGAACTGTCCGTAGATGTAAACCGGCATTGCTTCACTTCTGATAGCTGTATTTATTGTAAAATTTGTAAGAATCTTCTCGGAAGATATAAGTTCTAAGTTCATATTATCGAACCACACCCTGCCTTTTGCGTTTTTTTCAACATCGAGAAGACAGGAAATTCTTGCACAATCATCATCTCCTGTATCAAACTCATAGACTACAAGAGTCCAATCATTAGTCCCTACAAAACCTAAGGGTTCTATGTTGAATCCATCAATCATAAAACCAGCCCCTTTGTCAGATCCGGAAACAAGATTTTCAGTTTTTATCCAGCCTGTAAATCTGTATTTTGACCATGGCTTCAGAAGTACATTAGAAGTCCATTTTCCCGTTGTAATCCTATCAGCACTTATAAATATACTCTTACTCCCTTCCTGGGCAATATTATCGTAGAAATGAATAACATCATTTACATTAGTATCAAAACTCCAACCTTTAACAGCTGATCCTTCAATAATTTCAACTGAAGGATTCTGAATAATTCCATACTCAATGCCGGATTTAGTGACCTTTTTATTAGTACATCCAGTAAACAGGATAATTGTTACCAGAAAGATTAATGAATTTTTGTACATAGCAAGTCTGATTTGTGATAAGGATATAATATAAATATATCAAACGTTTAAGTGTAAATATTACACTTAATAACAAAGCTAAAGTACTAAATATTTTATAATTACTTCTTCGCAACTTCATTTTTACCTGGGTGTTTATTAAATTTTCTCCAGAGATAAAAAACAGGGATGCCCAATAATACTATTCCCAGACCCGGGAATGTATAATTTGGTTTATATATTAATAGAATGACCATAATGGTAACTGTAGTAAGTATATAAATTGATGGTATAACCGGGTATCCAAAGGCTTTATATGGTCGGGGTATATCAGGGCGCTTTACTCTAAGAACAAAAATGGCAAGAATTGTTAAAGTAAAAAATATTAGAACTGCAAAAATTACATAATCAAGAAGGTCCCCATATGTTCCTGACAAACAAAGCAAAACAGACCAAACGCCCTGTACGAAAATTGCGAAACCAGGAACCCCGTTTTTATTTATTTCACCAACTTTTTTGAAGAACAATCCATCCTTTGCCATGGCATAATATACCCGGGGGCCAGACAGAATAAGACCATGATTACAACCAAAGGTGCTTATCATTATAAAGATTGCCATTATTATTGCAGCATAATCACCAAAGACTACGCTCATAGCTGATGTTGCTACCCTGTCATCGGTAGCAAACTGGATACCCCTGCTTAATACGTCTGTCCCATCTGGAGATCCGGATAAAGGCAATATCATAATATAAACAAAATTGGTAAGCAGATATACTACTGATACAAGTAATGTTCCGAAGAAGAGGCTTAAGGGGACATTTCTTTTTGGGTTAATTACTTCACCAGAGATGTAGGTTACATTATACCAGGCATCTGAAGCAAACAAAGAACCGACTAAAGCAGTTCCTATAGCTGTAAACAGGGCAAATCCGACGAGGGGGAATACCTGATTATCATGGCCAATCTGACTGGCTTGCCAGAAAACCTCCTTATTTATTTCCAGAGAATTGATACTTTTTGTTGCCAGAAAACCGATTGCTATAAACCCGAAAAGCGCTATCACCTTTGTTGATGTGAAAAAATTCTGAACTGTCTTGCCTGTTACAATTCCCCTGGTATTGAGCCATGTAAGGAATGAGATCATGGCAATTGCTATTACCATGGTACTATTTATTTTCAAAGGTCCTAACTGTAATAATATATTCGTTTCAGAAATCCATGGAAAAAGCACTCCTGAGAATTTAGCAAATGCGACAGCTACCGCTGCAATAGACCCACACTGAATAACCAGAAAAGTTGTCCAGCCAAAAAGGAACCCAACCAGTGGATGGTATGCCTCTTTAAGATAGACATACTGACCTCCGACATGGGGCATCATAGAAGCCAGCTCACCATAACTTAATGCACCAATTACCGTTATTACCCCAGTAACTATCCAAACAACCATTAGCCATCCCGGTGAACCAACATTTCTGGCAATATCAGCACTGACTATAAAGATACCTGAGCCAATCATCGCACCTGCAACAATTGAAATCCCGTCGAATAGATTTACACGTTTTTGAAGAAGATGGTTTTCTGGCTGCATTTATAACTTTATATCCAACAAAAATAATTATTCAAATGAGACAGGCACTAAGAAAGTTGAATTTCAGACAAAATAGTCAATATTTGACCTGGCCACTAATCATCTCTATGCGTCAACAAAATCATCTGTTTTTGGTCGAAGAAAATATAGTTGGATAATAAGTGCAATTAATACAATAAATGCCAGCTTGGCAAAATCCTTTCCAAGATTGCCGGCATCGGAAGATTTGCCTAACAAATTTGTTATAGCAGCTCCTGAAAAAACTCCAACCAGAATCCATTTATAATTATTGTGGCTTTTCATCGGAAAATCTCAGGCTTCACTAACAGATGGGTTTTTTAGAGCAGAAACTATTGAAATTTATCTCCTCAGTATCTTTCTTAAACAGGTCAAATTGTTCCATTTGCATATTCTTAAATGGCAAACGGAATTCCCCACAGTCTAATCCAACTAATTTCATATATGCATTCCCTGTAGGCATTCCTCCATATTTACCTAACAATGAAATCATATCTATGGATAACTGCTGTAAAGTTTGTGCTTTCTGAAGATTATTAGAATTGAAGGCGTTAATAAGATCATTGTATAAGGGGGCAGCATAATTGAATGTACTTCCAACTGAACCTTTGACACCCAAAGCGAGAGCAGAAAGCATGTTTTCATCTCTACCCCAAAGCATATTATACTTCCCATCTTTAAAATGCAGACAAGAAAGAAAATCCATAAAATCTTCATTCGTATATTTAATACCTGCAAAATTGGGGATCTTTTCATATACACTTTTCAACAGGTTAATCATAGGAAACCCGACACCTGTAAGCACTGGGATATGATAATAATAAAATGGTATTTCAGGTACCTCATCAGCAATAGCTTTACAACAATTTGCCAGGGATTCTATATCAGCAGGCTTAAAATAAAAGGGTGCTGTGAAAGAAACTGCAAAGAGACCTGATCGTTGAGCATGCAGGGCCAATTCAATACAATCTTTTATGCTGGTTCCACCCAGGAACATCATAACAGTAAAATCTGAATCATGGTTTGTACATTCAGCCCATGCCCCTGCTACAGCTTTCTTCTCATCCATGCTCAATGAAGCCCCTTCCCCTGTGGAACCACAAATAAAAGCACCTGTTACTCCATTGTGTTTTAATAATTTATAATAGTCAGGAATTACGGAAAGGTTTATATTTCCATCTTTATCCATTGGTGTAAAGGGAGCTGCTATCAATCCCTCAAGATGTTTGTACTTCATAATGATTTCAGAATTAATGTTTTACGACTATCGGTTTTCAAGAAGAATTCAAAATCACTCTATTAGTGTGTTTAACAAACATATTAAAATGCTCCTTCTTTTTCTAAACCCTTCCCCCTGCCCCTTCCCTTAAACAATAAGGGAAGGGGGGGAGAAATTCCTCATATGCAATATTTTCCGGGTCAGGTAATATCTGTAAGAACACCTGGTAAAAATAGTTAATCAATTGATATGGTCATTATTAATGTTTTGATTAATTAAAAAAGTGGCTAAATTTGTTTGTACCCTGTTTAAAAAATAAATACAGCTTTCACTTTGATTTATTTTTTGCAAAACTCAAATTATAATGAGAAACACTTCTTCAACCTAACCAGGAGATGCAAAATATTTTAAATCAGGAATTATGAAAAGAAGATCATTTCTCAGACATGCAGCTCTTGGAACTGCTGCTATAACATCATTTAATGGATTATTGGCTCATGAGGGAGAGAATAGAACAGATAACAATCCCATAAAAAATAAGCCCCCTACTGATGAAAAGCCATTAAGGATTGCTGTTGTACAACAAGATGGGAATCATGGAGAAGTTGAAGCAAACAGAAAAAAGGCTTTGGGTTTTGCTGAACAGGCATTAGATCAACATGCTGATGCGATATTATTTCATGAAGAATTACTTATCGGGTATGATAAGAACTCACATAAGCTTGCAGAACCTGTCAATGGGGTGACTACACAGGCTTTTCAAAAATTACTAAAAGGTAGCGGTTCTATTATAATATATGGACTAACAGAAAAAGACAATAATGATTATTATATCTCAGCTCCGGTTGTTTCGGAAGATGGTGTTATTGCAAATTACCGGAAAACACACTTGTGGTGGAAAGCTACAGGACTTCGTCATGAACCAACTTTCTACAAAGCAGGTGATGAACTGGTGACATTCAATATAATGGGACATTTGTGCGGAATTATGATCTGTTATGATGGTGATTTTCCTGAGATGACCCGCTCTTATGCTAATCTTGGCTGTTCCATGGTTTTCTGGATGAACAACAGAGGTGAACGAGGTCATGGAGAAGTAACAAATCTTGCCAATATTAACTCTATGATCATGCCCGTATCATGTTGTTCCGGCAAAAATGAATTGGGATATCAATGCCGTGGCGGAAGTAACATAACAGGTCCCAAAGGGGAATTGATTGCTGAAATATGGGATAAAGAAGGTATTATTCTTGGTGATGTATATCCCGGCCAGGTAAAACAGCTCCGCAACGACAATCCATGGTTTAATGGATTACGTCCAGATCTGTATTACTATAAATAAAAGATACCTGGATGGCATTTATCCACATTATTTAAAAATAAATAGTAAATTTATCATAATCGCGATTCCAAAAAACAAAATCAACAAATAATAACAACTCAGAACTATGAAAAATACAATTACAAGGCTCCTCTTACAATCGGTATTATTAATTACTTTATCGATTACTGCGTTTTCCCAACCAGCCACTACCCTGGTTAAGGTAATCATCTCACCAGATCATCAGGACTGGACATACAAAGTAAATGAAAAAGCAAAATTTTCTGTACAAGTACTTAAATATGGAAACCTGCTTGAGAATGTTACTATAGATTATGAAACCGGGCCAGAAAAGCAGCCAGATATTAAAAAGGAAGGTGTTATACTTAAAAACGGGACAACAGAATTTTCCGGAACTATGAAAGTCCCCGGATTCTACCGTGTAAGTGTCTGGGCAATAGTTGACGGAAAAAGGTATGAAGGTCTTGCAACAGCAGGATTTGATCCCGAAAAAATTCAGCCAACAGTAAAAGATCCAAACGATTTTGATAGTTTCTGGAAAAATGCCATTGCTGAAGCCCGCAAACTCGATCTTGATCCTGTTATAACCCTTATCCCTGAACAGTGCACCAGCGAAGCAAACATATATCATATAAGCTTTCAGAATGAAGTAGTAGGTTCAAGGATTTATGGTATGTTATCAATGCCAAAAAAACCTGGAAAATATCCTGCTATACTAAGGGTCCCAGGTGCAGGTATCCGTCCCTATAATGGAGACCCGTGGACACCAGCGCAAGGAGTGATAAAACTGGAAATAGGAATACACGGGATACCTGTAAATCTTGACAAACAGGTATATGATAACCTTGGCAGAGGAGCATTATCCTCATACTGGAGCATCCACATGAACGACCGCGATGCCCATTACTATAAAAGAGTATATCTCGGTTGTGTAAGAGCAGTCGATTTCATTTTTAGTCTTCCTGAGTTTAATGGAAGTGATGTAGCAGTAACCGGAGGAAGCCAGGGAGGAGCCCTTACAATAATTACTGCCGGACTTGACAAACGGATAAAAAAGATGGCTGCTTTTTATCCTGCTCTATGTGATTATTCCGGATATCTTAACAATAGAGCGGGCGGCTGGCCACACTATTTCAGAAATACTCAACCCTTACCCGGAGAGGTTGAGACTCTTGCTTATTATGATGTGGTGAATTTTGCACGCAGGGTTACAGCACCTGGTTTTTATTCGTGGGGTTATAACGATGTTACATGTCCTCCGACATCGATGTACTCAGCATATAATGTTATCAATGCTGCAAAAGAACTACATATTTTTCAGGAGACGGGTCACTGGACTTTTCCCGAGCAAAATCAGATTGCAAACGACTGGCTTGTGAAACAAATTAAGGGCGAATAGCTTATCTTAAATAGCTGTCATCCCACAGTTCAATATGTTAATGTCTATTGGTGTTTAACTCTGTAACACGCCATACGCATGTCTGTAATAATGCCCCCTAAGGTCTTTTAAATAATTATGTAAAATCTTATTTCCCAGACCGTTATAATCCCCGCACTTATAGAGTGCCCTGGCCAGAATCAATTCACGGAGTGAACTATTTCTGGTACTGGTATCTACTTCTCCCGGAGGTGTCATTTCCCTCGCAATTTTGATATTAGCCATTGAGTGTCCTGTAACTCCAGGCATGGAGAGCAGATCATACAATGTTTTTGCTCCTTCCTGACTGGAAATGGTTTCAAGAGAAACAGCTACTGCTCTGAAATGAGAAAAATGACTTTCCGTTGTCAATTTATTTGCCATACGGATAATTGCTGGTAAGGCCTCCGTTTTCCGTGAATTACCCAATGCAATTATCAGGCTATCAATATAGCTCATGCTGAATCCAAATTGTCCCATTCCCCGGTAATTCCATCCTTCATCCCAATTTTCAAGCCTGCTGACTTCATTTTCCAATACCATCCAACCAGTATCATTATTGACCATTCCCAGTATACGGGCGTAAATCAATTTCTGTTTTTCGTCAGATGTCAGATTTAATGCTTCTATTAAAGCAGGAATCCCTTTTTCCTTATCCCACAAAACGGTCTCAAGTCCATCCAGATCGTTAATAACTGATTTAGCAGCCTCTTTAACTTCTTCAATAGAAGGTGGATAATTATCCAGACTTGTAAGGACACTTTCCGGCAAACTCTTTATTTCAACCAGTTCTTTTTGCAATTCCTTTATGTTGACATTTCTGATTTTTTTATTTTCTGATAATGCCATAGCAGCTGCCATCCCAACTGAATAACCCTGGTTTTGCAGACATGGCTGCATTCGTATCACTGGCATTGCATCGCGGTGGGCGCTTGCACCTAATCCAGTAACCACAATACCATCCAATCCTTTAGGTAAGAGCGCCCTGAAGGGAACAAAAGCAATGACGTCCACCCCGCCATGTGCAGGAGGTTTTAATGCAAAGAATGGGTCGATTGTAAATCCGTGAGTATCAAAAGAGCTCTTGTGTATGGAAATAGTATCAGGGTAAGTGCGATTATTATAGACATCAAGAACTGAGACAGTAAAGTCACCTATCATTCTTCGTCTTTCCCTTGTCTGAGGCAGTTTTCCTATATCATATTTCCCTTTATGTTTATCCTTACCAATAATAAATGTCCGCCATACATCCAGTAAATCTGTATCGTTAATAAATGTCCAGTCAGTATTGTTGTAAAAATCATTTGGGTTCTTTTGAGGAAGTCCTGCCCCCCATTCATCCAGACGCTCTTTTTTTCTGGGATTATCTCCTCCAATATTTCTTACTCCCCGATCAACCTCATTGGTAAAACCCTCCTTATATCCATGGTAATAACGGCCTATCATTCCTAAAGTCCCTGTACCTCCCAATCCATGCATATAGTCAAGAACCAGTGTTTTTGCTCCCTTACGTGCAGAACCTATTCCAGCAGGAGCTCCGGCTGTACCACCACCCATTACTACTACATCATATTCTCCTAAAATGGGTAATGAAGTTGTTTCTGCGTTAAGGTGTCCGATATTATAGGAAGGACGTAAGCCTTCTAAAAGTTCTCCCACATCTCCCTTTATATTGTTTTGTTTGAGTAAACCCGGTACATGAACATTCTGAGATTCTGCTGAGTAGGATGCAATATTGGCATCCCAGGTCAGATCGCGTATTTGCTGTTCAGCATCAGCAAATGATGCCCAGCTTCCATCTTTCATATGAATATCAAATGAATACTCAAGGGCATTATACGATTTATCATCAACTTTAATTGGTTCGGGCATTTCACGCACCGAATAATCACCTCCATTTTTTTTATTATTACCAACCACTACAAACTTAAATTGTTGCTTCCCTTCCGGATATTTCATAAAAGCTGTACCTGTCATCCGTGCGACCATCGCTCTTGGAGTGGCATCAATTATGACTTTTGCTACCACGGCCTGCCTGCCTGAACGATTTGATATCACTACTCCTGCAGGCTTGTTATCCTTATCAACAAGAATATCTGTAACATAACTTGAATACAAAAAGGGGATATCATTATCAATCAATTCATTATCAAGTATACTTTTTACATGAAGCGGAGTTGGGAGACCACTCTGAAATATTTTTCCAGCCAATTCTGTTTGAAATGGCTCCTGATCTTCCTTCCAGAATCGATAATTTCCACAAATATCTTCTCCCAGATAAGGTTCCTGGGCAGCCAGAAAAACTGACGCTCCTTTTTTAGCTGCACTAACAGCAGCTGCTACTGCTGCAGTGGATCCCCCAACAACAACAACGTCTACTTCATAGGCGATCGGGATCTTTCGTTCTGATTGATAGCATGATTTTGCTGACTGGATCTCATTATAATTTGCTTTATTGAAAATAAACATCCCTGATGTTGCAAGGGCAGCCGATCCTACTGTTGATGTTTTTATAAAATCACGTCGTTTCATCCGTTCGTTTTTGTAAAATTTATGAGTATCGGCAATCATGAATACTATAATTTTATATCGGTTGAAAATCAATTTATTCACCCCAACCCCAAGGGGAGTAAATTGATTTCCTTCGCTCCCCATGGGGCCGGGGTAAACGAAGGAAATCATTAGGTTTATATGGATGATTCCCATTACTCATTAAAACTTAAATAATCTTTCAATTAAATATAAATCAAGTCTATACTATCAGTTATTGAAAGTGACTACTTTTCCTGTTAGTCTTATTCTACCTGTAAGTACCTGGGTAAATTGCGGATCGAGGTATCCTTTGAACCCCGGTTGCTTTCCTCCAATAGAAAAGGAGAAGTATCCTGGCTCAATGACTCTAAGATCCTTATTATTTATAATTGAAAACTGCCGTGGTTCGATTGTAAATTCAAGCTCTTTACTTTCACCCGGTTTTAAGAATATCCTCGTAAAACCTTCCAACTGGCGAATTGGTCTGGAAGTTGAAGCCTTCTCGTCTGTAAAATACAGTTGTACAACCTCTTCCCCTATAACTTTACCTGAATTTGTAACTGTGACTTTTATTTTTACATCCTCACCGACAGTAACTTTTTCTGGAACTGATAATTTGCTATAGGTGAAGCTTGTGTAACTCAGTCCATAACCAAAAGGATAAAGAGGTTCCTTCTCAAAGAACCTATAAGTCTTTCCAATCATGTTATAATCTTCAAAAGCAGGAATCTGATCAATTGATTTATAATACGTTACAGGAAGACGGCCGGCAGGATTATAATCGCCAAACAGTACGTCAGCAACTGCACTTCCTCCCTGTTGCCCTCCATAACCTGCGAGTAAAACGGCAGCAGCTTTCTCCTGTGCTTGATTTACTGACAAAGCCCTTTCATTTCCCTGTTGTTAAAATACTCACCGAAAGCTCCCTGAACTCCATCTTCTGTACAAAGATATCTCGAAGGAATTGGAGTGAGGTTATGTATTCCATCTGCCAGGTCACTTCCCTCAGCAAATATTACCTTTGTATCAGGTGTGACCTTTTCTGTAATACCCTTAAGAATAGTAACCAGATCCTTTGGTATCCCATTATAGTTTCCAATAAGTGATTCAAAATTATCTGCATTTGGGCCAATTACGGCAATCGTCTTAATCTCCTTTGAAAGAGGTAGTAAATTATCCTCATTCTTAAGAAGAACTATTGATTTTTGAGCAGCCTTTCTGGAAAGTGAATTATTATAATCGGAACAGTTGACAAAATATGGAATCTGTGCATAGGGATTACCCTGATCATCATCGAACATCCCCAGCTTAAATCTTGCCACGAAAACACGTTTTACAGCAATATCGATATCTGCTTCATTAAGTAGCCCACGGGTAACAGCTTCCTTAAGATTATTATAATCTATTCCGCATTCCAGATCTGTTCCCGCTTTTACAGCCTGAGCAGCTGCTTCTGCCGGATCTTTTGCAAAATGAGTGAAATTGTAGAAATCAGATACAGCCCAACAATCAGAAACAATATATCCTTTAAAACCCCACTCATTGCGAAGTATTCCATAAAGTATCGGATTGGCGCAACATGGATAATCCCTGAACATATTATAAGCACCCATTATGGAATAAACTCCGGCATCCATTACCAGGGTCCGGAATGCCGGCAAATAGGTCTCTCTCAGATCTACTTCACTCACTTTTGCATTAAAGGAATGCCGCATGGATTCAGGACCGGAGTGAACAGCATAATGTTTGGCCGTTGCAACAGTCTTTAGATATTTGGGGTCATCGCCCTGCATACCTCTTACAAATTCGTAGCCCATCCTCCCGGTCAGATATGGATCCTCACCATAGGTTTCATGCCCCCTTCCCCATCTTGGATCCCTGAAGATATTAATATTGGGTGACCAAAAAGTGAGTCCATGATATATCCCCCTGTCACCTCTTCGTTGAGACTCGTGGTATTTTGCCCGTGCTTCATCTGAAATTGCATTAGCTACGTTAAACATCAGCCCCTCATCCCATGAATTAGCTATTGTTATTGACTGAGGAAACACTGTTGCATATCCGGCTCTGGCTACCCCATGAAGTGCCTCATTCCACCAGTTGTAAGCCGGAATACCCAAACGGGGAATAGCCGGAGCAGTGTACAAAAGCTGGTCAGCCTTTTCCTGCAGAGTCATTCTTGAAATAAGATCGTTAACACGTTCCTCTGTTGTGAGGGCAGAATTTTGAAAAGGATAGATAAGATTCTGTTGTGCGGCGATTTTAACCGAGCTTACAGACAGATACATAAATAAAACAATTGACAAAATATTTTTCATTTGATACAAATTTATTCAGTGTTACTAATTTTATAAAATGGTTACAATAAGAATCTATTTTCATTCTATAATTTTCTACAAATACATTTATGCTATTTTTCCAGTTGATTCTCAACAGGTACCAATGTTGACAAATGCTCTTCCAGTATTTTATTTATTGAAGCAATAATATCGGGGTGTTCCGATGCAATATTGTGTTTTTCAGATGGATCAACATTAAGGTTAAATAACAGTGGAGGATCATGGATTGTCTTATCATTATTACCATACTCCGATTTGGTTATAAAGTGAGCTTTATACTCTCCTTTACGAATTGCATAAACCTCTTCTTCGCGATAGTAAAAAACAACATCCCTTGGATTAGTCCCTGTGTCAAACATTACAGGAGATATATCATATCCATCATAAATCCTGTCATCAGGCAGACTTGCATTTGCCAGTTTACAAAAAGTTGGTAAAAGGTCCATTGTTGTTGCCATTTCCATAATAACGCCCGGCTTAATACTCCCAGGCCACCAAAAAATAGTCGGTTCCCGCATACCTCCTTCAAAGGTACCTCCCTTCCCACCTCTTAACAGACCTGCAGATCCTCCATGCGTCTTAAAAATAAGCCAGGGACCATTATCCGAAGTAAAAACAACCAGGGTGTTTTCAGCAATCCCCTCATTTTTAAGCGTTTCAAGAATCTGACCCACGGACCAGTCAATTTCTTCAATTACATCTCCATAAATACCTGCTAATGAAACATTCTTAAACTCTTTCGATCGGAATAAAGGTATATGAGGCATTGAATGAGCAAGATAAATGAAGAATGGCTCACCTTTAAAGCTTTTTATCTTTGAAATCGCTTCCTCGGTATAACGCTTTGTTATGGTTCGTTGGTCGGTTGGTCTTTCAACAATCTGTTTATCCCGCATTAGTGGCACATTAAATGCCTGATAATGTTCCTTCTCCACCAGGGATAAATAGTCAGCAGGATCAACTCTATCCATATCGTTGGAATATGGTATTCCATAAAAGCTTTCAAAGCCATTATTTGTAGGAAGATAAGGTAACTTATGACCAAGATGCCATTTGCCGATTGCTGCTGTGCGATAACCATTTTCTTTCAACACTTCAGCTATAGTAATTTCACTCTGAGGCAATCCTCCCTCAGAATCAGGAAAGAGGACTCTCCTTGTATCACTGCTCATTCCTGATCGGATAGGTAATCGTCCGGTCAATAAACCTGCACGACTGGGGGTACTCACTGGCGCTGCTACATAGAAGCTGGTCCATCGTTGCCCTTCTGAAGCCATTTTATCCAGGTTAGGGGTTCTTATTGTAGGATGACCAAATGCGCCAATATCACCATAACCCATGTCATCGGCAAAGATGATAACGAAATTTGGAACTGTTTTTTTCTCTTTATGAGATTGAAAAGTACATTGTTGTCCGGCCATTCCTACAGTAAACAACCCGGCTATGGCTATTACTCCTCTTGCAGATGTCTTCATTATGAAAATGTTTTATTGCATTATTTATAAAAAAAGATTTAAATATCACTTTTAAATTGTTTCCTGATCATCTCTCTCATTTGATACTACAGAATCTACCTGCACTGATGAAATAGTAATACTGAAGTCAAAATTTATTTCTTAAGAGATTGCAGCAGAGTTGCAACTTCTCTATGACCATTATTTCCAGTTACTTGCTAAGTTTTCCGAAAAGATCACTAAAAATTGCATCTCTGTTAAGTGAGGTTGCCATTCTGATCAAGTGTCGTGAATGGTCGAAGCTGTAGGTAACCTGATCGGTCAAAATAGGGCTGTGTTCCAAATTGGTAGGTAGCCATGAAGAATTCACTAACCATGCCACAACTGTAACATCCCATATAACTTTTGACCACGCCTCGCGACCATTGCTGTATTCTATTGTGGATTTTAAAAGGTAATCGGAAATCTGGTTTTTCCCTTTAAGGAAATACTCAAGCTCGGGTATGGTTGTATGAAAATGTGAGACTACCGGGCGGCATGGCAGCATCACCAATGGCACCCCAGAGTTTAAAACAATCTGGGCAGCAGGAACATCCTGCATCAAATTAAATTCTTTCTGATGCGGCCAATCCAGACCATTTCCACCCAGCCAGACAACAATGATATTCTTAATTATTTTTGGCTCTATTAAAATTGCGGACGCGATATTTGTAATACAACCCACAGTAACCACATACAAAGGATCATCAGGACTGCTTTTAAGTGCTTTTTTTATCAGGTCATGGGCTGCTTCACTGTGAACAGGTTTAGAAATATCTTCAAGATATCTGTCGGAGCCACGGAAGGCAAATCCTTCCGGTGACTTACCCAACATTTTAAGAAGCCTTAATATTTCCTCATAACTCTTCTCCATGCCATCACCAGCACTTACAGAACGATTATTGAAAAAGGGAGCTGCATACACTGCTTCCAGCTCTATCTTATCTTTCGACAAGTAGGCATAAGCAAGGGCAAACTGATCGTCAATTTCGTTATAAGTGTCTGTATCTAAAACCATTCTGACCTTGCCTTTTGGGGGTATAAGCATTTTCAGACGATGAGATTCCTCCAGTTTAGGAAAATCCTGTGCATTAGAAAAAGGGAGAATAAATGAAAGAATACTTAATAATAATATGAGTTTTGATTTCATGGTATTGTGGTTTTGATTTCTATTTGCAATTTTTATTTTGAAAAATATTTCTTTAAAGTATATTCCGGCTGCCATCGGTCGGGTTTCTGTATATAAATTGTAGGATCATAACCCATAGGTAATTTTGATTTTGACTCCAGCACAGCTGTATCTCCGGTTTCTTTTTGCCATTCCACTAAAAGATTCATCATCTCTTCCATTTTAGATTGATTAGATGGTATACCAGCCAGATTATTAATTTCCAAAGGATCCTCTTTCAGGTTGAAAAGCTGCGTATAATGACTTTCGGGGTAACGGATAAACTTCCATTCCTTGTCGCGAACTGCTCTCACAGTATTTCTGTAGGTGGTAAATAATGAGGTACGGACAGCATCAGCTTTACCCTTAATTACAGGAGTAATGTCTTTCCCATCCACACCATCAGGTTTTGATATACTGCATAGGTCTGTCAGGGTTGGGAACAGGTCATACAGATAAACCAGGGCATCTGATACTTTACCTTCAGGTATCCCCGGTCCAATAATAATCAATGGCACATTGGTACTATGTTCATAAAGATTCTGTTTCCCTAACAGCCCATGGCTTCCTATTGCCAGCCCATTATCTGCAGCATATACTATTATAGTGTTTTCATACAAACCATTATTTTTAAGTGTTTCAATAATATCTCCTATCCTATCATCGAGGTGACTAATCAGGGCATAATAATCAGCCAGTGAGGCATGTACGATTTCAGGAGTCCGGGGCCATGGAGCCAGGTTTTCATCACGAATCTGCATATCATCAAATACAAATGGGTGGTACTTCATATAATTGCCCGGCAAAGGAATAGTCTCATCGGGGTACATACCTATATAATCTTCCCTGGGTGAACGCGGATCATGTGGTGCAGTAAATGCAACGTAACAAAAGAATGGTTTGTCTTTTTTACCATTGGAATAATTATCAAGGTATTTAATTGCTGCATCAGCAAAAAGATCAGTTGAGAAACCCTTTGCTACCGGTTCAGTCAGCTTTCTATCTGTTCCCAGGCTCCGGCAGGGGACATTATAATGATCACACATACCGCCAATAAAAACGTTTTCCCCTTTTTGAAAAGAAGCTTCAAAGCTTTTTGCACCATTATGCCACTTGCCTGTACCAAAGGTTTCATAACCATATTTTGCAAAATGCATGGGCATTGTTGTTTCACCTTCAAGTACGTCATAAACATGGTAGAGACTTTTGCCCGTAAGCAGCATTGCACGACTTGGGGCGGAGATAGCACCATGATGTCCGCCCATCACGTAATTATTTGTGAACTGCACACCACCATCTGCAAGCTTGTCAATGTTTGGAGTTTTAATATATGAATTGCCCGAACAGCTCAGGGCATCAGCCCGCTGGTCATCCGCGAATAGTATTAGAACATTAGGCTTTTGAGAATAAGCTTGAACCCCGATAAATGGTAATAATCCTAATAATAATTTTTTCATAAGCGGATTTATTTATAACCGGAAAATTATAAAAAACACCGGATATAAAAAAAATATAGTAAATTGACTTCGATTTTAAAAAATCGGTTGACGGATTCTGTGATTTTTCTTGAATCAATAGTTTAAAAATGAATTTTTTGTCGTCCCTAAAATTATGTAGCAATTGCTAACTAAATAAAACAATAGAAAAATGGAAAGTACTAATATTTCAAGAAGGAAATTTGTTAAAGGAGTAGCAAGTAGTGCTGTTGGAATAGCCACTTTCGGAAGCAGTCTGGGTATGTCAGCAATAAGCTATTCACGTATCATCGGAGCAAATGAAAGAATTAATGTTGGTGTCATTGGTTGCGGTGGCATGGCAAATGCCCACATGGAGGCTTTATTGAACATGAAACAATCAGACAATGTGGAAATTACTGCCGTCTGTGATGTTTTTACAAAAAGGCTGGATAAAGCAAAGGAATTAACACAAGCTCAGGCTTTCAAGAATTATCAGGAAATTCTTAAAAATAAAGATATTGATTATGTGCTCATAGCCACACCGGAACATTGGCATTATCAAATGACCCTGGATGCTATTGATGCAGGGAAGCACATTTATGTTGAAAAGCCAATGACTCATACCATCGAACAAGCTAAAGATATAACTGAGAAAATTGCTGTATCAAAACTCAAATTGCAGGTCGGAGTGCAGGGAATGTCGGACGATTCATATGAAACCGCACATAAAATGATTCAGGAAGGGGCGCTTGGCAAAGTTGTCATGGCTCATATTGATTATTCCAGAAATTATCCTGATGATTTCTGGGCATACGAAATAGATGCTGACGCGAAACCCGGAGTAAATCTCGATTGGGAAGCTTGGCTCGGTCCTGCACCAAAACGTCCCTGGGATCCAAGACGGTATTTTCAATGGAGACGATACTGGGATTACTCCGGAGGAATTGCAACTGATCTGTTTATTCATCGGCTGACAAGGATCATTAAATCGGTGGGATTAAATTTTCCGGATTATGTTGTCGCGACCGGCGGCACATGGAATTTTGTCAATAGTGTAGCCGAGATACCTGATACTTTTAACATGATGTTAGACTATCCGGAAAAAACAACTGTCATGCTTGTCTCTTCATTGGCAAATGATATGCCAATCAGGCACGTGATCAGAGGACACGAAGCAACACTGGAATTTACGAAAGAAGGATTTACAATAACGCCTCAGGAACAAACAGACAAGGCTACTATCAGCGGTACAGGCGAAGATATGAAAGGAGCTAAGCTTTTTACACATATTAAAACCGGCGCAGAAGATATAACATTACATCACAGGAACTTACAAGCTGCTATCAGGAAAAATGAACCCTTAAAATGCGACCAGAACCTTGGTTTTTATGGAGTCGTAGCATGTATGATGGGTGTTCAATCATTACGTCACAGGAAGTATCTCAAATGGGACCCTCAAAATAAAACAGTCATTGAAAACTAATTATTCAAGAGTGATTTTCATTATCTTCAGAGATTTTCAAATTAAATACTGACGTCTTAATCGTGCAAATTAATAGTTAGCAGAAAAAGAATCTACTTGGTTTTATTCTCCCAATAATCAAGATGGAAATCTATTTCATCAGCTTTCCAGATTTTACTTACAATATCAATATCCCCATCACCGTCGACATCTCCAATAAGAGCATCGTGCCATCCCGGATTATCTTCATTAATAATAATTGCCTCAAACTTTGGTTTCTTAAGTGTCCCAATATTTTGAAAAATGATACCGCGTTCCCATAAACCTTCAGGTTTCATTAGCTTGGTATCATCTTCCTGTTCACCAGAAAAAACATCAAGATCGCCATCATTATCGAAATCTGCTACCTGCATTGAATGGAATGAGCCTGACTCGCCCACATTACTCTTCGGCAAGGGTAATTCTTCCTTTATCCAGCTTTCACCTTTTCCTTCATTTATAAGCAGATACACTTTGGAGAACTGAACATCACAATCGGCATAAATAAAATCATTTAATCCGTCATCATTCATTTCTCCGGCCCATACTCTCATCCCGGCTCCATATGGATTTGGAACAATTGGAGTATATGGATAAGCCACTTTTTCCCAGGAAGTCCCTGTCATACCCGGATTCTTATACCAGTATATTGGCATAATTACATCAGGATAATTATCATTGTTAAGATCTACAACTCCATTGGGAAATATACCTGAATGCACATAATTTTCATCTACGTCAGATGCAATGTCTGCATAAGTCCAGTTGAAAGGATCTGTTAGATTATACGCTCGTAAAGTACTTGAAGTTTGATTATACATTATAATCTCATCAATATTGTCAAGGTTCAGATCCGCAGTTACAATATCATGATTCTCTTCCAACATATCACCGTTATAATAATGTTCTTCCCATTCAACATCAGGTTCGTTTTGAAGGTTCCCGGAATTACGGAACCATACATGTCCTAAAACAAGATCAACATTGCTATCACGATCCACATCAAAAGCAGTAGCTCCCAGCTGATATTCTGATCCGATACCAACAAAATGCCGGATCCAGTTATCAATACCACGATTTTCATACCAATACACCTTTGCACTGTCTGAACGGCATTGGATTGTGACATCCAGATCACCGTCCTTATCATAATCGGCCAGTGTAAATCCCCCGGTTCCCCATACTTCAGCTGTTAATGGACTATCTATTATATGGTGTTTGAAAGTAATCTGTGGGGAGTGATTGCAGGAGGATATAATAAATATAAAAACGTAAAGTCCGAACACTTTCAATATCCACTCACTAAAATGCATAAAATCGAATAAGTCAGAATTTTTTTTGCTAAAAATTATTTTTCCCATTTGCAAAATAGTTATAGTAGTTAATATAATATTAAACACTTTCTTCATTCGCCAATCATAATAATAGCAGTTCTCCCTGGTTTGAAAACTGCTATTATAATACATATCTAACTTTTCCCAAATAAACGAATTTTGCCAAATGTGTATTTTTTCAGATCATGTGTTACCTGCAAATCTTTCATTTAGATAACTATTAATATATAGTTATATCCATTTCTGCCTTATTACACCTCCCATCGAATGAAACTTTTTAGAAAGAGATAGAAATAAAATTATATTTACCTGGATACCTTATAGTTAATACAATATACTAGGTCGTAAGAACTATTTTATAACTGTAAATGCAGATGCAGTATGTCTGCATCGTATTGTTTTCATAAAACATCCTGATCACTGTCTGCGCCAGGGTTATGCGCTTCTATTTCAAGTTGTTAGTAAATCTCTATTTGTTTATAACCTCCCTTTTTCTTAAAATAAAGAAACAGGAATAAGAAAGCAACGAGCATAATAACAGGAAGTATGGCCACTAGCTTTAAAGCTCCCTTTTTTGCTTTAACCATACTGGTTTCAATAATTTCCTTTTTCTGGTCTGGAGCGGTTTCGAATTTATCAACATCAAGTGTCTGATAGGTTCCGAATATGCTATTCTTTTCAACACTGACATATTCTTCATGCAGACTGGTATTATTCATTTTGTCATAATTAGCTAAACTGCTGTCAATCTCCTTATCCTGAGCAAAACCCAGAAAAACGGCTCCCACTATTCCGACTGCCATCATTCCAACACCTGTAGTTACATTTAAGGTCAATGCCCCTCCTTTTGGGAAACGTTCACCTACAATACCAATCATTGTTGGCCACAGGTATGATTTAGCGAATCCATATATAGTAGCTGCTATAAAAATTATGATACCTGTTGACATGGACAGGAAGAATAAACCCGCTGCTGCAATAGCGGAGCTGAAGATAAGCAGTCCGGATGGTTTAAGTTTTTTAATTACCGGTCCGGCAAAATAGCGAGCTACAGTCATTATCAAAGCTGTATAAACCAGTATCCATCCTGGTTGCAGGTTGAGGTCCTTCATTTCATTAGCCATGAGATCCACTATCCAACTGTCAGTCCCCAGTTCAGCAGTGGATAAGGGGAACATGATTAATAGCAGAATTATGAAAACCGGCTGTCCGAGGGCACGAACATAAATTCCAAATGAACCTGTTAAGACGACGATTATAACAATCTCTACTGTCCGCGATAAATTGAAAAAGTTGCCGATTTCAAAAACGATCAATGAAACTATGATCAGGGCACCCAGTATTCCCAATTCTCTTAGCATATCCTTGTAGGAAACTCCTGCGGCAACCCTCTCCTGTACCGGAAATTTCTTCTTCAACATCAATAGCCCATAAATCAACATAGGGATAAGGATTATGGCAATTTTATACTGCCACTTTACAGATTCACCCAATGAGATTGCAATTATGCCACCTACCACCATACCTGCCGGCCAGCCAGCGTGTAACTTGTTTATCCATTTTGTTTTTTCCCTGGGAAACATGGTTGTAACGGCCGGATTTATTGTTGCTTCAATTATTCCATTACCCAGTGAAAAAATGAATGTGCCGACGTAAAGCATCCAATATCCATTAGCAAGCAAAGTAATCACCAATGAACTGATATGACAGACAAAGGCAGTAGCCATCGCTCGTCCATATCCGATTTTATCAATTATCAGACTGAACAAAACAATAGAGACTGCAAATGGCCACAATCCTACACCCATAATTTCCCCCATCTGGGTTTTGGTCAGGTTAAATTCAACTCCCCACTCGGTAATGAGCATTGCACGAAGCATGAATCCAAAGGAAGTTGCCATCAAAGCAAAAAAACAAGCTTGAAAAAGGCTTTTTCTTGATTTCTCATCCATAGTTTTGAAATTAATTATGTGAAGTACAACTTAAAGATCATTTGTCAATACCAAGAATTCTCCTATTCCGTTCATTATTAGTTGATGAACCGGCAAAATCATCAAAGGAAACTTCCGTAGCATCAATAATATGTTTTTTAATAAATGGAGCACCTTCTGCAGCGCCCTGTTCAGGACTTTTCAGACAATCTTCCCATTCCAGTATGGCCCATCCTTCATAGTTTTTTTCAGTCAATAATGAGAATATCCGTTTGAAATCCACCTGACCGTCTCCTAAAGAACGAAAGCGTCCTGCACGATCTATCCATGGCTGATAGCCACCATAAACACCAACCCGGCCATTGGGATTAAATTCAGCGTCCTTAACATGGAAAGCCCTGATCCTATCTGCATATATATCAATGAATTGAATATAATCCATTTGTTGTAGCAACAAATGGCTTGGATCATAGGTAAGACACACGGCCTCATGGTTCCCGGACATTTCCAGGAATAATTCGTAAGTGGCTCCATCAAATAAATCTGAACCGGGATGCAATTCATACCCAATTGTAACTCCTTTTTCTCTGGCAAAATTCAATACAGGCATCCACCGTGCAACAAGTTCAGTGAAAGCTTCATGGATTAGTCCATCAGGTCGCTGTGGCCAGGGATACATTGTATGCCAGGCAAATCCCCCCGACAAAACGGAGATATTATTAGTGCCAAAATTTGCTGATGCTTTAACAGTCATCATTAGTTGGTCAGTAGCCCACTCAGTTCTTGCTTTTGGGTTCAATCCTTTGGGATAAAAAGCATCGAACATTGTTTCATAAGCCGGGTGAATAGCAATCACCTGTCCCTGCAGGTAGGCAGCCAATTCAACCAGCACCAGTCCTTTTGACTCGATCTTCCCTTTTAATTCATCACAATATGTCTTAGAAGATGAAGCAAGTTTTAAATCTATGAGGCGATCCTCCCACACAGGTAACTGAATACCCTTATAACCTAAATCTGCAACCCAGGTGCATATCCCATCCAGATTGTTGAAGGGAGCCTCATCTCTCATAAATTGAGCTAAGAAAATTGCTGGTCCATTAATCGTTTTCATCACGAAATATTTTATTTTAAAATATCAATCCACTTACGGGATTTAGATGACTTCATAACAGCATCTAGCACCAACTGGCACCTATAACCATCATTAAAGTCCGGAGTAATTTTAACATTTTCGGCAATTGCCATCAAAAAATCGCCAATTTCATGAATAAAAGTGTGTTCCCATCCGATAATATGACCAGGAGGCCACCATTTATTTATGTATGGATGTTCGTTCTCTGTTACCAGAATGTTTCTGAATCCTTGCTCAGATGAGTGATCATCTCTGGAATAATACTCCAGTTCATTTAGACGTTCGAGATTAAAAACAAGACTCCCCTTGCTGCCAAATATTTCAAGCCTCAAAAAATTCTTTCTTCCAGTTGCAAAGCGGGTTGCTATAAAATTCCCACTTGCACCATTGGTAAACCGTGCCAGAAAAGTTGTTGAATCATCTGCTGTAACTTTTCCGATATTACCAGTATTGGAAATTCTTCTCTCATCAATAAATACTTTTTCTTCACCGCAGACTGAATCAATTTCTCCTACCAGAAATCGTGCAAGGTCAACTGTGTGGGCATTCATGTCACCATGTGCTCCTGATCCGGCCAATTTAACATCATGGCGCCAAACCCATGGAAAATCCGGATCAACCAACCAATCCTGATAATATACAGCGTTGAAATGATGAATCTTACCTAACTTATCCTCTGAAATCATTTTTTTTGCCAGGTCAATTGCAGGTACTCTTCTATAGTTAAAGGCTAACATGTTTTTAACACCGGCTTTTTCGGCAGCATTCATCATCTGCAGTGCCTCTCCAGCATTCATTGCTGCAGGTTTTTCGCAAATAACATGTTTCCCTGCCTTTGCTGCTGCAACTGCAATAGCCATATGGGAATTATTTGGAGTACATATATCAATAATATCGATATCTTTTCGTTGAATCAAAGTCTTCCATGAGGTTTCAAAAGATGACCACCCTAACCGTTCAGCGAAATTCTTTTCAGAGTCAGGATTAATGTCACAGGCAGCTTTCATTACCGGTTTAAAAGGAAGATCATAAAATTGTGCTACATCATACCATGCATTTGAATGAGCCCGACCCATAAACTGGGCTCCTGCAATTCCTATATTTATTTCTTTTTTCATTTTAAATAAATTAAAATCCACCTTGCCATTTTTAGTATCAACCTAATCAGATATAACTTAACCTCTGAATATTGTGATTTAAATTACTTCCAGCTCGTAATCAAAAATATTGGCAATTAATTTAAAAGCTGCCTTCTGGTGGCCTTGCATAACAATATAATGGTGTGAAACAACTTTATCAACAAAGTTTTGTCCGTCCTTTACCTTAATTATACCGCCGTTAAGGCAATCGGAGTCTTCATACTGAATATAACCTGTTAATTCTGCCTCTGATAGTGAAATTTTTTGCAGGTAAGGCTGGAACTTAACCAAAGTTATTGGTCCAACAGGCATTGTTGCATCAATCATAGTTGCATTATCATTTACCATTGCAAGAACTTTTTTCCTCAAATTCCACTTATCTGAAAAAACTTCAGGTACTAAACCAAAATACCCGCAGTGCGCGGCAAGAATATGATTGTCTGGTTCATCCACATCCGGGAAATGGGGAATACGCTCGTGCGCTAAAGCAGCCTGCTTCATTATAAACGGATAAAGATTCGTCATAAAGAATGGCACTTGCAAGACCTTATCTGCAAGTATTTCAGTCAGCATAACCATTGTATCAGCCTCACAGCCCCAAACCAGTTTCTCCTCCTCGTATAGCAAGTTCCAGGCAAGACATGGTGTCGTATCACAACTTCTCGATTCATTCAGGCAATTCAGTCCCATGGCAAGTATATTATCCTCACTGGTATATTCCTTTTTAATCTCCATATATAGTTTAACAGCACTTAATAAGGGTTTTCCTGTGATACTTTTATGTTTCGATTTCCAGTTATCGATAACTATCTGGGCTTTGCTGTCAGGTATCTGACTTGCCTTCTTTGCCAGCTCTTTAAAACTACGTTGCTCGACTTTTATTCCATATTTTTCGAGCATCATTTGTGATGATTCTTTTTCAAGCCAGTAAAAACGTTTAAATATATCAGACTGTTGCCCGGTTGGTCCTGCAGGATCATCCTGATATACAACAAATTTACTCTGAGCTAATAACCTTCGGAACAGAAGTGCCCTGCAAGCCATTTTAGTGTCGTCGAGACTCGGGGGGCAGATTGTTTGGATATCATTCATTTTTAAATAATGTACCACTTCCCAGTCCCACATGTTTACAGTACCAAACTCAGATGTAATAACCATTATAGGCAGGGAAATAGCCTTCAATTCTTCAATCTTAAGATATGCTTCACCAAGCATTTGAGGAAATATAACTGCATCCGCCTCAGGCAGGTTTGCACCAAGTGCATGTGGCTCAAGGAACACTGCTTCCTCCTTTAATAAATCTTTTACAATATTTAAATGTTTATCAAAATTGGCGTCACGACCTGGATCAAAATAGACCGGTATTAATGTTATTTTCATAAGTCATACTTTCTTTAGATAGTGAATAATTTAACTATAATATTTACTTAAAGTCTGATCAAATATTCTATTGTTTTTATGTGCAATATCGTTCAATTCGTCTTGTGATATTACTTGAGTTGCTCCTTTTTTTGTTGCAACCAATGCTCCAAGCTGATTTCCTGACTCACTTGCCTCTTGCAGTGATTTCCCTCGTAGTAAGGCATCAACAAAACCTGCAGAAAATGCGTCACCTGAACCAAGAGGATCAGTAAGTTCTATTTTAAATCCGGGATTGTAAACCACTTCCCCACTTAAAGATACAGCTAAAGAACCATATTCCTCCAATGTGGTTACACAGCATTGAAGCTGATATGATTTTATCAACTCCCGGTTAATCTCCACTAATCCATTTTTGTTAAGTTGAAGAAGATCATTTAACTCATTTGCTTCCTGCTTATTCAGTTTTAATATATCTGTATTTTTAAGGGATGAGATTATGTTTTCAGTTGAATAGCACTCTTTACGTAAATTCAAATCATAAAACCTGTATTTCCCTTTGAAGTGTTGTAAAAGTGTTTGAAGAGTTAACTTTGAAACAGGATTTCGCTGAGCTAATGTCCCGAAACAAATACAATCTGCCTTAGATATTAGCTTCTCAAGATTTTCATTGAATGTTACAAAATCATATGCAACATCTTTAATAATCTCGTAATCGGGATTTTTGAATTCATCAAAAAAAACATTTACCGTTCCGGTTGGATATCCAGGGTTTATTTGAATAAACCGATCAGAAATTTGCAAATCAGAAATGGTTTGAAGAGCCTTTTCTCCATAGGCATCCTTGCCAACCGCACTTATCATTACACCTTCATTGTTTAATGAATTAATCCGATAGGTGAAATTAAAGGGTGCACCTCCCAAAACTGAGGCATCAGGCAAAAGATCCCAGAGGACTTCGCCAAAAGCTGCAATTTTAAATCTTCTTACCGCCTTCATTGATTTCTCTTACACTTGTCCGGCCTTAATTAATTTATCCCATGCAACATCAAACTCGCTCAATCCCTGATCGGTCTGAGGATGCTTAAACATATCGAAGAAGATATTCTCAGGTATTGAAACAATATCAACACCTGCTCTCATACAATCAATTACATTTGCCCTGTTTTTAATACTGGCTGCAAGGATTTCACCTTTAAAACCATAGTTTTTCTTAATTATGACAGAATCGTTAATAAGTCCTATTACGTCACCACCAATCTTATCCAGCCTGCTTAATACAATACTCACAAAAGCCGGGTTAGTTTTCATAGCAAGGAGAACCTGATCGGGCGCAAACACCATAGTTACATTCACCTTAATATTTCTATCGCCAAGCATCCTTGAAGCCTTTAAACCCTCCGGGGTCATTGGAACTTTTATTGCAATATTAGGTGCCAATCCGGCAATAATAACAGCCTCCTTAACAATATCCTCTGCTTTCACAGCAACAGCTTCAGCACTAACAGGTCCTTTTACTATTTTGCAGATCTCTTTTAAAACCTCATGAAATTTCTTGCCTGATTCAAGTATTTTGCTCGGATTGGTGGTTATACCATCCAGAAGCCCGGTATCGTTTGCCCTTTTAATAGATTCGATGTCAGCAGTATCTAAAAATATTTTCATTTTACTTGTTTTTATTTTTAATTAATAATATTAAGTCATCAATTTTAATTTTAATATCAGGTTCATCGCCCAATTCATTGACAATAATATCAGCCTCAGTAAAATCCTCATCGGTTGTGTAGTCATTAGTTGTTATCAGGCAATTGAAACCCGCAGACTTGGCTGCTATCAGACCATTTCTGCTATCTTCAACTACGAAGCAATTTTTGGGATTAATGCTTAATTTTTCAGCACATAAATTATATATCTCAGGATCTGGCTTTTTTCTGGAAACTATATCACCCGCCAAAATAGACTGAAAATTGCTTTTCCGCTGTTTACCAAGCAGAAGGTGAACAATAAGATTAACACTTTTTTCATTAGAGGTTGAGCAAACCGCAAGTTTAATGTTATGCTCAATAGCCTCATCCACAATTCGTTTGATTCCGGGTCGCAGCGATAGTGTTCCGGACTCAATCAATTGCATGAAAAACTGTGTTTTTCCCTTATGTAGATTAATTATTAACTCCTCCCTATCAATAACATCATCCGGCCATCCGTTCTTATCAAAGTAGTGTTTCATCCGTTCTTTGCCACCTGCCACCTTAACCATCTCTTTATATTCATCGATACTCCAGACAACATTTATATTTCTGTTGGCAAAAGCCATATTAAAAGCTACACGATGGCCGTCACGTTCGGTATCAACCAGTACTCCATCACAATCAAAGATCAGCGCTTCCATACTCAATTTATTATTGTTCAACTTGTAAAACTTTCCATAATTCCCTTTAAACAACTTAAAAATTCGGCTGCTTTTGCACCGTCAACTGCCCGGTGGTCACATGCCAATCCTAATGTAAGATTATCGATTATTACAATTTCACCATCTTTAGGAACTACCCTTTTTTCAACAACTCCCACACTCAAAATTGCACATTCAGGAGGATTAATTATTGGTAAAAATCTACTGACCCCATACATTCCCATGTTACTTAAAGTAAATGTTCCGGGTTTAGTAATCTGGACTATTCCCCTTCTGGCATCTTCTGCATTTTTCAACGATTGTTTGTTGATTTCAGTTAGATTTAACTTGTTGGTATCCGGAATGACAGGCACCATTAATCCGCCTGGTGTTGTTACTGCTATTCCAATGTTAATTTCAGGTTTAATTAGTATTTTTTCATCATCAACCCATGAATTCATTTCAGGGAGCTTGCCTAATGCTTCAGCAACCGATTTAATTATGATATCGTTTATGGAAATCTTTATTCCAAGTGTTGAATTTGTAATTTTTCTCCACTCTAATATAGTTGTAACATCCACTTCAGAGAATAGATAATAATGTGGAATTGTCTGTTTGCTGAAACTCAATCGTTCAGCTATCCGTTTTCTGGCTTTACTGAAAATAATTTCCCGGTCACCGGGGATAGCTTTTAATATGGAAGATTTTCGGGAAGTAATGGATGAAATTATATCATTTTTAATTATCCGTCCACCAAAGCCACTACCATCCATTCCATCATAAGACAATCCGACCTGTTTAGCAATTTTTTTCGCGACCGGGGTAACCTTTTTTTCTGACTTAGCAATCTCAAGATAAGCTTCAACATCTTTTTTAACTATTCTTCCACCAGGACCTGAACCGTTTATTTCTGAAAGCACTAAATTTTTCTCTTTAGCAATTCTTCTGGCAGACGGGCTGGAAAAAAGTGAGCCATTAGCGACCACAGCTTTTTCAACTGAAGAAATAATAACTTTTGGTTCCTCCTTTTCTTTGGGTAGAGGTGTTCCTTCTCCAACATTAATATCTTCACCTTTTTGACCTATGTAAGTAATAGGTTTTAGTACAGCGGCTTCATCCCCTTCATTAAATAACAACTTCAGTACTATTCCTGCAACTGATGCTTCAACCTCAAAACTGGCTTTATCAGACTCTACCGTTGCCAGAATATCACCTTCTTTAACCTCATCGCCTTCTTGTACATGCCATTCTATAATTTTTGCAAATTCAATATCCTGACCTACCTGAGGCATGTTTATTGCTTTGGACATAATATATTTATTTAAGCTTTATCATTACTTCCAAATAATAAAATATTTTCTTTCACAGCTTGTTTCAGGGCACTATATTGCATTTGGAGTGCAGCTAAAGGATTGTACTCTGTTGGTTTATTTTGATAATAATTCACAAAACCATCTATAAAAGAATATTTAAGCTGGGTTGAGATATTTATTTTAGCGCAACCTAATGCGATACATTTTTTAAAAACTTCCTCTGATAAACCGGTCCCGCCGTGAAGGGCAAGAGGTGTGTCAGATAACTGGCTGATTTCCTTCAGTCGATCAAAGGCAATTTTAGGAACTCCTTTGTAAATACCATGAGCTGTTCCTATAGCGGGGGCAAAACAATCTACTTTCACTTTTTCAAGAAAAATTTTAGCTTTTTTCGTGTCAGCTATATGTGCGTCTTCCTCATCTATTGAAATGTCATCTTCAACCCCCCCAATCTCGCCAAGTTCCGCTTCAACACTAATTCCATGAGGTTTCGCCATTTCCACTACTCTTTGGCTAAGGGTAATGTTTTCATCAAAAGGTTTGGACGAAGCATCAATCATAACTGAAGACCAACCCGCATCAATACAATTTTGAATAAAACTTAGGTCTTTGCAATGATCAAGATGAATTGCAACAGGAACAGTAGTGTTTTGTGTAAGCTCTTTAACCCAACTTACTATTGGATTAAAACCCCAAAAACGAACAGTTTTTTCAGATGTCTGTATAATAACCGGGGAATGTAACTCCTGAGCAGTTTCAACCACTACTTTCATCGAATTATAGTCCAATATATTAAAAGCACCAACAGCGTATTTGCCTTCACGCGCTTTTATCAACATTTTGGTCATACTTACTAATGGCATATCTAATTCTTTTTAATTATAATCAATTATACAATGTACAAAACCTCCCTTGCGGCTTTTACTATATCATCTACCTGGGGAATTACTGCTTTTTCAAGATTCAGGTTGAAGGGACAAGGTGTATTTAATCCCGCCAATATTCTTACGGGCGAATCGAGATAGTCGAAAGCTTCTTCCTGAATGATGGATGAAATATCAGAACCAACACCACCTCTTCTTACAGCCTCCTGAACAATCAGTACATGTTCGGTTTTCTTCACCGAATTGATAATTGCCGTTTTATCAAGAGGCACTAGTGTTCTTGGATCAACTACTTCAGCACTAATACCATCTTTGGATAATATCTCTGCTGCTTCCATTACTTTAGGTACCATGCCTGACCACGCAATAATAGTCAGATCTGTTCCTTGTTTTTTGATATCGGCTTCTCCAAGTGGAATGATATATTCTTCTTCAGGAACTTCACCCTTATTCATGTATAACAACTTGTGCTCCAGAAATATTACAGGGTCATCACATCGAATAGCTGCTTTAAGCAAGCCTTTTGCATCATATGGTGTTGAGGGCATAACCAACCTTAATCCCGGGATATGATAAAAGAGGGCTTCAAGACTTTGCGAGTGCTGTGCGGCCAATCCATTTCCGATACCGCCCTGTGTACGAAGGACCAACGGGACACTGGCAGTTTTAGCTGACATAAACCGAAACTTTGCAGCCTGATTGATAATCTGATCTAAAACCAACATTGAGAAATCTACAAAAAGAATTTCAACCACCGGTCGCATTCCAGTAAGTGCAGCTCCAACACCAGCTCCGGTAAATCCATTTTCTGAAATGGGAGTATCAAAAACTCTTTGTTTGCCAAACTGTTCAAGTAAACCGACTGTAACTTTATATGAGCCTCCGCGTTCTGCAATACCCTCTCCCATTATAAAAACCTTATCGTCGCGGATCATTTCTTCTTTAAGTGCTTCATTTAAAGCATCGCGATACATTATTTCTCGTTTTTCAACCATTACATTTGTATCCATCTAATATTCCTCCACAAATTTTAAGAAATTTTCTTTCGACATCTCCGGGCTCTTAATTGCAAATTCAATCGCTTCCTTTATTTCAGCCATAGCGAGATTTTCAATATCTATGATATCATTTTCTGATAGCCCAGCCAATTCATTCAAATATTTTTTACCTATTAATAAAGCATCGTGCAATTCATAATGATCTAACTTATCTTTTGGAAGATACAAACCCGGATCATTAACATGATGACCGCTCTTTCTAAAAGTAACGCACTCCATCAGAAATGGTCCTTCTCCCTTTTTACACCGGTCAACAAATGATTTCGCTGTATTATAAACTTCAAGGACATCATTGCCATCAAGGCGGACACTCTCAACTCCAAACCCAATACCCCTTTTATATAATTCGGTTTCACCGGTAGATTCAGCAATTGGCGTAGAAACAGCATATTGATTGTTCTCAATTACAAATAACACTGGCAACTTCCAGGCAGCAGCCAGGTTAAGGCCTTCCAGAAATGAACCGTTATTGGAGCCACCATCAGATATAAAAGTGGAAACCATCTGTTTCTCTTTACGAATCGAGATTCCAAGTGCGGCTCCAACTGCTATTGGCACTCCTGATCCTACAATACCATTGGCTCCCAAATTATGTTTTGTATAATCAGCAATATGCATTGATCCGCCCAATCCTTTGCAATATCCATTTTCTTTACCAAGCACCTCGGCAAACATAATTTTTAAATCAGCTCCCCATGCCAGACAATGTCCATGTCCCCTGTGAGTACTGGTAATATAGTCTTTCTCATCCATAGCAGCACAAACCCCTGTTGCTATAGCTTCCTCACCCAGATACGGATGAAAATATCCACGGATAAGTCCATCCCTGTATAACTTGATTGCCTTTTCTTCAAAGTTTCTTATTTTATACATTGTTGTATAAAGAGAAACTAAAAAATCTTTTGTGTATTTCTTCACCTTTTTCTATTTTTTATTTCATGTATAATAACTATTTAAGGAATAGCCTGTACTGAGAATTTGTATTTATCTCCCCTGTAAATAGATTCTTCCGCTTCTAATATTATTTCATCTTTACAGAAAGTAACACCTTCCACTTTTAACCCTACTGTATCATTCTTTATTTGAAGTTTTCCTTTTGAATAATCATCAAGACTTATAGCACTTAAATCCTGTTCAATCTTTACTATCTGGTGAAAATATTTTTCACTGTAGATCTTATATAATGAACCTTCAAGATCATACTCCCATATTTCAGGACAACATTTAAGTGAAATAAAGCGGGTTTCATGCATCATTGGTTTATTATTAGCTAATCGCAACCTCCTTAATCTGAAAACCGGTCCAGGAATAGAATAGATTTCCCCGGAAACATTAACAGACCATCCTTTATCGATAATTTTCGAATCTATAACAACAGTAGAAGGTTTTAAGCCCTTTTCAATCATATTTTTCGTAAAACTCAGAATTTTTGATGCTGACCTTTCAATAATAAAATCCTTAACAAAAGTTCCCTTCCCTCTGATCTTGATTGCCAATCCCGCATTTTCTATCTCCTGAAGAACTTTCCTGGCAGTTGTATTACTAACATTAAATTCTTTTATAATTTCATTTTCAGAAGGCACCTTTGAACCAGGTAACAATTCATTATTTTTAATACGGGTTACGATTGAATTAAAAATAATCAGGTATTTTGGAATTTCCGGTTCTTGCATTTCAATTATAATTGGACGACTTATAGCGTTAACGCTATAACTTGAAACAAAAATACAAATTATTTTAATATTCCATAGGTAATTAAACATATTTTTAAAATTTTTCTAAAAAAAGTTTTTTGTTTTTACCAAATCCGAAAACTTAATAGAACAATCGAAATTTTTACAGTACCGAAGCTCCATAACAAGTTAAAATAATATGCTGGCTGATTAATTTTTCACTTTATGTCATATTATATTAGATAGTGTTTTAGTTAGGTTCTTCAATCATAGTTCATGCAGATATTATATATTGTGAAAAACAATATCAAATTTTAGGTTCCCAGCCAGGCTGGTATTCACGTGACCAAAACTTCAAAGCAGCATCATCGTTCTTTATATGACCATTGGTTGGATCGAGATGCAATGTGTTTCCGGAACGAAGTGCGATATTTCCTAATTGGACTAGTAACGTACTCTGATGACCGCCCAGTATATCTGCATTCAGTTTGGTTCCATTTTTAATACCATCAAAGAAGTTCTGAATATGGAGGATATCGCCACTCGGAGACGGGTTGCTGCAATTGGTTGCATTGGCATCAACTGTTGTTTTATTATTTACATCTTTTACCAGTTTGTTGGCCCGATCGAATATCTTATAGGTATTTTCAGCTATAGTCAAGGTGCCGTTATCTCCATAAAAGATTACTCCTACTGTTTTACCCTCTGTCGGATAACCATTACAACTGCGTCCTTCCCATACCATGCTGGTGTTATTATTGAACTCCATGGTAATTACTTGTGTGTCCGGTGTCTCCTGATCATCCTGAAAGTGATAACGTCCACCAGAAGAGGTCACTCGTACGGGGTAATCTACTCCTAATCCCCATCTTGCCAAGTCTACAAAGTGGGTCCCATTGTTTAAGGATTCTCCTGTTCCCCAATGCCAGAACCAATGCCATTTATAATGAATAAGATTGTCTCTGTATGGCTTCCGTGGAGCAGGGCCCTGCCAAAGGTCATAATCGAGCCATGAGGGTACGGCAATTTCCTTTCCTCTTCCAATAGATGGACGAGCGTCAGCGTACCACGATTTTGCATAATATACCCGACCAATAACTCCCGCATGCAACTCATCGATTGCAGCAATGATATTGGGGAATGAACGACGTTGATTTCCCATTTGTATTATAGTTTTATACTTAGCCGATGCTGCTACTAATAATTCTCCTTCATTAGGATTATGGCTACAAGGTTTTTCCAGATATACATGTTTCCCGGCTTTAGCTGCCAATATAGCCGCCGGAGCATGCCAATGGTCAGGAGTAGCTATAACCAGGGCATCCATCTGCTTGTCTTCAAGAGCCTTTCTGAAATCAGGTGCAGCTTTGGGCCGCTTATTTTGTAATTTCTCTACACTGTCCATACATTTAGCCGCTGCACGTGAGTCTACATCACAGACATACATGATTTCACAATCCTTTAGCTTTGCAAAATTCCTGGATAATTGAAGCCCACGGGAGTTTACTCCCATCATCCCAACCAGGATGCGCTCATTTGCCCCCAATATGCTGGCATAGCTTTTTGCATCGAAGCCTGGCAAAATACCGCCGAAAGAAATGGCCGCTGCTCCGGTCATCGTCTTTTTAATAAAATCTCTACGATTATTTTTCATTTTGATCTAGTCATTAATTATTTAGATATTTAACATGCTATGAATTTTAATAGCTTATTTTTTTTGCTTTTTTTTCTGCTCTTTGAATTACCGTTTCTAAGTCTACTGAAACACCCCCTTTAAGTTTACTTTCTTCAGCAGCTTCCATGAAAGCAAATTCCTCTAATGTTTCTTCAGGACTTACAGAAACTATACCAGTATTAAAGAATTCTATGATCTTAACCCATAATGCGTTGTACCCCTGAGATTTGTTAAGAACCTCAATCCCTTTTTCTCCAAATACAGTAGCGCCAAAGTCACCAGTGCCTGAACGGGTCCCCCTAAAAGAACCGATACGATCATCCTGCCAGATTCCAACTACCATGTCCGTTTTATCGAGATGTACACGGACCACGCTTTTACAACCTGTACCCATAACAGCATACAGGATTTCTATACCATGGATGCCATAATAGAAAAGATCAGGATGATGTGGTTCAATATAACAGTCCCCGTAGGAGTCCGCTCCCAATACTTTACCTATCTTTCCTTCAGCAACTTCCTTAGCACCTGATATATACCTTAAAGACGAGGCCGAAAAAACCGGCACATTATATTTTTTTGCGGCATTAAAAATAACCATGGTATCTGCTAAAGATGCAGCGATCGGTTTATCGATGAACATCATTTTGCCTGCTTTTAATACCGGCAGTGCTTCTGCCAGATGCCTGCGTCCATCAACGGATTCTAAAAGTACCACGTCAACTTTATCCAATAGTTCTTCTATGGAATCTACTATCTCCACACCCCTATCCTTTACTTTTTCTGTAAAACCTGCAAGTCTGTCAATGCTTGCCGGCATGTCAGCGCTACCTTTAGTAGGATAGGCGGCCACTACCTTATATCCACCCCAATCAACATCTTCTTTAGGATTATTCAAAGCGTTAGTAACGGCAGTAACGTGCGAAGTGTCAAGACCAATGATTCCAACTCTCTTCCCTGCTGCGATACTACTATTCCCATATAATGAAGTAACATTGTTTACCAGACCCACACCTGCACCAGCTATAAGTGAGTTTTTTATAAACTCTCTCCGACTAGAATTTTGTTTCATTAGTATATATTTATTTTAATGATTTAATGGAACCTCTATGTTTTGATAAATTATTTTCAACTGTGTTTATGATCACAGAAATAGGCAGAAATACCAATTCTATTATTTGTTTATAATGTCATTGATCTGTTTGCTTACCCATTCATGATCTTCAGTAGAAACAATTTTCCTGTTTAAAAATCCGATCTTATAAGTAATACCTGTTTTGGTCTCCAGAGCAATGGTTCCCTTATCTCTGGCAAAACCAAATACAATCATTCCATCAGGTGAAATATTACCCTCTTTGGTATCTCCCATATAAGAAAAAAATCATTAAGAGTATCTTTTGGATTTTGAGCTACATAAAATACCCGGTCAGTTTCATTATCTCCAAAATAGACCCATTGCCAGTTTCCTACAATGTTTTCTCCTTTATTTAAAGAAGGGATCTCATTGCGTGGGCCACCCAGATCTGTACCCCAATATTTTCTGGAAGGATCGAAGCTGCCTGCCACTGCTCCCTCATACAAAAACCAATAGGTTCGATCAGGATCTGCTTTCTCTATAGTCAGGCTGGCATGGTCATCAAAAAAAGTCCAGGCCCACTGCCATTTTCCGCTTTTACTTTGAGTACGAATAGTATTTTCATCTGCTTTCTCGCTGATACATTGATCAAAGCCAGGATGGCCTGCTCCACCATCCTCATAACGATAGACCATATTGGGTATTCCTCTGTAGCCGCCTGAAGCACCGGAAGGAACAACAGCATGAGGATCTCCGTTGTAATTGATCCAATCAATGCCGTCGGAATCTATCACCCTAGATAACCCACCTCCTGCTTTATCAAAAAAATAAGTGGCTGTTTTGGTCTCTATTTTAAAATGCGACCGGTCCTCATAGCTCGCATTCTCAATTGAAATGTTATTGCAGGAAAGCACAAACAACCCTGAGACCACAATTAGAACAAAAGTCAGTTTTTTCATAAGAATATATTATTTTAGAATATTGATTCCCTGGTTAAGCCATATATCCAGGCGTGGGATGCCTTTTATGAAGGGTTTCTGTATAATATCCGGGCGCCCATCTCCATCAACATCACCTAACTTAGACTCATGATTACCTATATCGTTAGCCGCATATAACAATTCCCTGGAGAAAGAACCTTTTCCGTCACCGTATAAGATCCAGGTTTTCGATCCCGGGTTAGTTCCACCACTCCATTCGGCCATTTCTGCACAAAATATATCCAGGTTCTCATCCCCGTCTATATCAATCACCTGAACTGAATGTCCATGTATTACATCATCAATGAGTATGGTCTTTTTCCAACTATCTTTTTCCCATTGATAGATATTTAAGGCACCCACACCATCTGCTGAACCAAGCACTACTTCCAACCAGCCACCTTTAATAAGGTCACCAACAGCAGAACTAGATTGTCCATAATCATCTATTTTCCTGGCTTCATAGTTTGCATCGCCTTTGTGTTCAAACCAATATCCCCCGCCAACAATATCCTCTTTACCATCCTGATTAATATCGCCTTTGGCCAATCCTTCATAATTCAGTTGACCATCCCAGCACCAAATTTCCAGAAACTTCCAGGTGTTTATATCTTTAGGGTTACCGGGAAGATCAGCGATCAATAACTTTCCGGAACGTTTGTTCCAGCAGACGAGTTCGGTTTTCCCGTCGCCGTCAAAATCGCCAAAAATCTGATTGTGATACCCCTTTTCACCTGTATCTCTAACAGTATACCTTTTCCAGGGCTTTTGTGGTTCATAATTTGGATAGGGGTTTTCCCACCACCATATTTCATTGCTTTGCCAGGCACCACCAAACAAAACATCCAAATCACCATCCTCATCCAAATCATAAAAGGCTCCTCCAATACAAGGACTTTTGCTGTTGTCGAGTAAATAACGTTCCCAGGTGTTACCTATTTGTTTGTACCAGACCATACTGGTATCTCCCCAGCCTCCAACAATTATTTCATCCTTTCCGTCTTTATCGATATCGAGTAAAAGTAAGGCAGACTGTTCTCCAACTTCAGGAGCTGCAAAATCTCCATGATCACTTGAATAATGCTCCCATTTCAACCGTTCACTTGCTGCCGTGGATGCTTTTAATCCATCATTTCGCCAAAGATGCAGATACTGATACTTATCCCAGGCTATACTAACAATATCCAATGCACCATCGCCATTAATATCTGCCACCTGTGCTCCCAGATGACTTTCTTTTCCATGATCTACCAGATTTACTTTAAAATTCCCTTTCCCATCATTTCTCCATATTTGAAGCTTAGGATCCGGCCCTTTATGTTCAGCTATAATGATATCATTATAACCATCTCCATCCATGTCAGCTACATCCAAATTGTTTAATGAATACTGGGTCACAATAGTGTACTTATTCCAGTTTACCAGAGTAATATCAGAAGGTTGCTCATACCAGTACAAAGAAGCATCCGGTTCCTGGCCAGGAGATCTTTCTTCAGTTATTACAATATCTGCTTTCCCATCACCGTTCATATCTGCTACCTCAATCCGGTCGGCATCATACTTTGTGTTACCCAAAGAAATATTTTCCCAATTACCTTTGTTATTTCCCGGGTTTTTCCACCATAAAATTTCCATTCCATCACCTTCTTTCTCTCCTTCCCGTCGTCCTGCAACGATGTCCAGTAGCCCGTCCCCATCAATATCACCTACGCCAAAACCTTCATCGGAAGCTTCGTAGGCTGATCGGATTACATGCCATTTTTCTTCATGCGGGTTATTTTCAGGGATTTCAAAATAATAAATACCGTTACCCGTAGCTAACAAAACTTCCTGTTTTCCTCCGGAAACAATTTGTGCTTTTGTATATCCCTGGCCATTTACATGTGAAGTGGGAGGAATTTCAACAATTTTAATCCCCTTCCAGGATTCTCCCTGTTTATCCTGTGCTTCAAACCAGAACACATTGGGAAGTGCGGTAGCAATAATATCACCATATTCATCCTCGTCCACATCTATTAACAGCATACCATCTACATTCATCCCAAGGTCCTCCCTGCTCCATCTTTCTGTCATGTCTCCACCTGGGTTACGGTAAAAATACCTTCCTGCTACAATGTCTTTATAGCCATCTCCTGTGACATCCATCATATCCAAGCCAAAATATTTCATCCAACCCGGCTCGTCCCAGTCTCCCCATTTACCTCTTTGGTTATCTACCTGAATATACTTCCACCTATCCATCAGGACACCTGAATGTTTAATATGATCTTTTTTATTAGGATTACAGGCAACAGATACAGTTATTAAGAATAACAATATCAATGCATTATTTCTTAAAGAGATCTCACTAATTTTCATAATTTCTTAGATAATGTCGACAAATGCTTTTCTAATAAAATTTATTTGAACCCAAATAATACAAGTGATCCCACTAATGGGTTATTCGTGCAGTTTATCTACATATACATAATAAGCCCCAAATTCATCTCCATCGGAATCAATAAACCATGTTTGCAAAAAAGTTTCACCTTTTTCGACCTCAAAATCAAAAGTAACAGACAAGGCGTCCTCCACAACAGGCTCGGTCACAGTCTTATCTCCAAGCTTAACCCTGGCTTGTCTAATGTCAAGAGCTTTACCTTCCTCCAGATCACCAAGGAAAGGGTCAAAAGGAGTAAAAGCAGGTACACTCGACCTTATACCGGCATCAGCTTCCTTTGGCCACCGCCTAAGTGAGATAGTATAAGGTCCTGCTTCCTCAAATATTATTCTGTACTTTCCGTTACCTTTATCGCCAGCACGTAAATGAGGCCAGTTAAAGACTCTTTTACCCCAATACCAATCATAGGCGGTTAGTTTATATTCTTCGTCATCAGCACCTATAAAATAGGGAGCCGGATCTTTGATGGCCTCTTCAGACTTCTTCCACCAGTCATTATAATGATCACTTAGTTTACTTACTACTTCCGGATATTCATCAGCAATATTTTCATTCTGCGGAAGATCAATTTCAATATTGTATAATTCATTTCCGTTAACAAGTCTCCATTTATTCCACATCACGGCAGCCTTATTTTTATCTTCATCGAACTGAGCAACCAGGATCCTATCTTCAAATTCTTTCAGGTCACCTCCTTTTAGAATGTTTTTAAGACTCTTTCCATTGAAACTTATCTCTCCCGCCAAATCCAAATTACAAAGGTCAATTAAAGTGGGTAGTAAATCCTGGTTTTGCGTCAGAACATCAAGATCACAAGGATCCATCAAATCTCCGTCAGGCCAGCTGATAAAAAGGGGAACTCTGTGACCTCCTTCATATACTGAAGCCTTTTTCCCACGCATTCCTGCATTATATTCCTGCGAATATAGTGCTGAACCATTGTCAGTAAGAAATATGAATATTGTATTATTCCATAAACCTTCATTTTTCAGCATTTCAATAAATGCACCTGTTTTTTTATCAACTGCATCTATCATGGCATAAAAGTTAATGGTTTCCCTATCAAGCCCGGTATCTAAGTAGTCTTTCCTGTTTTCATCAGGAACCAACCATGGAATATGCGGAGCATTTAAGGGTAAATAAAGGAAGAATGGTTTCTTTTCCTTCTTTGAATTTTTGACAAAGATTTCTCCTAAACGGAACCAGAGATCTGTAGCATATCCTTCATATTTTTCCAATGTACCGTTATGATAATAATAATCATCCATCATATCACTGTTCCAATAATTTGGATGCGACCAATGTCCTCCCCTTAAAAAATAAACTGCATCCTGGAAACCTCTTTCATGTGGCCGGTAATCCGGGAAATTTCCTCCTAAATGCCACTTACCATATAATGCTGTGTTATATCCATTCTGTGAAAATATTTCACCCATTGTTGTGTAACTCCTTCTTAACAAAGTGTGTTGCCCATGGGGACTAAAAGCTCCGTTGTGCATGGCATCAAACCCGGTAAGCAACTGACTTCGTGTAGGGGTGCTGACTGGAGCAACATGGAAATCTGAGAATCTGATACTTTCATTATGAAGTCTGTCAAGGTTAGGTGTTTTCAGTACTGGGTTACCAAAAACTGAAAAGTCGCCATATCCCTGATCATCAGTCATTAAAAAAATGACGTTTGGTCTCTGTTCTTTTTCTGTGTTTTTACAGGCAAATAGAGCCAGGGCAGATAAAGTAAAACTGAAATATTTAAATATGTGATTCACTAATGGAAATTTGAGTTTTATTTTAAAGTCTAGTCTAAAGCTTTATTTTCATACAGCCAAATCTTAGGATTATACCATCCTATTGAAATAATGTCCATGTCACCATCACCATCCATATCAAAAGCCTGTGACCCATCGTGGTGATCTATCTCAGTGTTAAGTCCATTATCAATTATATGTGGTCGCCAGTTTATTCCACCCATGTTTTCAAAAATTATCATTCGGTTAGAGGGTTTTGCCCGATGTTCGCCCAGGATTATATCAATCTTTCCATCGCCGTTCATATCAGCGGCATCCATACTAAAACCACCTCCAACATCAGCAGCAATTATCCTTCTCATCCATGGGGCTGTAGGGTCTTTCTGAGAACTGAATAAAACCATCTCCTGTAAAATCATATAAAGCATTTCTATCGGCAAGACCTGTTGTCTCTTCTCCGATGATATGAACATCCCATGAGTCCACATAATTACCGGGGTTCTGAAGCCAGCTTGTTCCAAGATATAAGTCCTGGTAACCATCATCATTGATATCGACTAAATTCAAATCTTCATCCTGTGAATAATCAGATATCTTTCTCCATTCCCAGTTTCCTTTTGCAGGATCTTTTGGGATGGTGAATACTTGTATCCCATTATTGGCTTTATGCCAGGAAAGTGCAACCTCAACAGGGCCTTTGGATGAAAATCTGCCTACAGCTATACCCTGAAGAAAATCACCCTGAGAAGAAGGGATATTATTAAAAATTTTGAAATTGCCCTTGCCATCATTTTTAGCCCAGACAAATTCAGCACTGGCATCTGCTCCTTCACCTTTTGTTCCGAGAACATCCATGAAGCCATCAGAATCAAAATCATAAACAATCGCCATATTATTTAACGGAGTTCCAATAGTATTTTTCTTCCAGCTTCCTCCCTCTTTACCAGGATTCCTGTACCACCAGCCACCGGCAATAATATCCATTCTACCATCTCCATCAATATCAGCAGCAGTAATATATACTGCCCTGTAAGGTAAAACTTCTTCAATTAATTTTCGTTCCCACTTATTTAGCGTGAGAGTTGCTTTTGATTTTTTTGTGCCGTTATTTAACCAGACATCCAATCTGGGAGTATCCCAGGTATAAGGTTTTGTTAAAATATCCAGATCACCATCCCCATCTAGGTCCGCAATACGGGATTCATGATTACCAATACCAGTGGAAATAACTGACAAGTCAAAAGTTCCTTTGCCATCCCCAAAAAATATTCTGCAGGCAGCCTCTTCTTTATGGCCGGGAGTGTGCATTTCAGCATTAAATATATCTAAAAATCCATCGCTATTTATATCTTCAATTTGTAAACTATGTCCGTGAACTACAACTGAATCCAAAAGATTATGAGCGACCCAGGATTCTGACTTAAGAGGGTCTCCGATAGCTTCATACCAAAGGATTGGGCCGAGTTTATCACCAGGGACAAATATTACTTCAGGTATCCCACCTTCTTTTAATTGTCCTGAGGCAGAACGCGTAAATAATTGGTTTTTGTCAATTGAAATTACTTTAAATGTACCATCAGTCTGGTATTTAAACCAAACTCCGCCGCCAACAATATCCAATATCCCATCACCATCAATATCATCCTTTGCAAGTCCTTCATGTTCTCCCTGATCTTTTTCCCAAGTAAATATTTTTGTGTAAGGCCAGATTTTATTATTCTTTGGATCATCCGGAATATCAGCGATACAGAGGGCAAAGTCTCTTTGATTCCAGAAAACCAGTTCTGCTTTATTGTCACCATCAAAATCGCCGAATATCTGATCATGATGTTTTTTACCACCGGTATTTTTAATGGTTCTGCGTTGCCATGATTGGTCAGGACTGTACTCTGGATAAGGATTTTCCCACCACCATACTTCATTGGAAGAAGCATCTCCGCCAAATACCAGGTCAAAGTCTCCATCACCATCTATATCGTAATATGCGCCTCCTGCTTCTACAGCTAAAAAATCCGGTTCAATTGTATACTTATCCCAACCATCTTCCAGCCTGCGAAACCATAGGAGAGCAGGCCCTACTTTCCTTGACCCGACAATTATGTCATTAATACCATCTTTATCAACATCAAGTATCAAACTAGCTGTTTGTTGAGTTGATGGGCCCGGCGCAGGGATATCACCGTTTTTACTTGATAAATGCACCCATTTTATAGATAAGTCTTCCTCAGTATTTCCTTTCCTGCTTTGTGTATCACTACATGCTAATAAGAAAATTAATATCAGAAATAAACACCCTTTCGATAATACTAAAAAACGTTTTAATAATTCCATAATTTACTGGTTGATTTATATTTTTAAAAAACTACAGGTATCTATTTCTGTTTTCTAGCGAAAACACTATCCTGATACGGGGCTTAGAAATTTACTTTATCAATTTCTCAATTAGATGCATTCTGACAAGAGTTTCCTATTTTTTCCTTTTTCAATTAGCTTTTGTGGCCGCTATAACAATCGTATTTATGCAATAATCCCTTTAAGTACTCTTTTGATTCGTTATATCTTTCATCTATTGTTTTTAAAGTTCCTAGTTTATGCCCTTTTACCACAACCGGAGAGCAGATTTCAGCAGACAACAACCCTTGATAATTATTTTCTTTTAACCCCTGAATAAAAACTTCCCATTGCATTGGGTCTTTTGGAGAGCCAGGTGTAACTTCTTCCCAACTGTATGGAGCACCTGCAATAGTTTTATTACTCGCCAATGAAATAGTATGTGAATAGACCATATAATCCTTCATTGCACGTAAGGTTTTTCTAATAAAATCATGGTCCTGCGATTCCAATAATGGCAAATCGACACCTACTTTCAGATTTGGATTACTAATTTCCGCTAGCATTTCGATTGTCTCTTCATTGTTTCCCAGTATCTCAGGATGTGTCTGAACCGCTAAAATGATACCTGAGTCTTGAGCATACTTTGATACTTCTGCCAGGCTATCCCTTACTTCGTGCCAGGCTTCAAGCCAATCTTCTCCACGGGAAACCCGTTTGGAGCGTGATTCAAATGCCGGAAATCCATAACCTGTACCTGCAAGAGGATTCTGAAAAAAACCGTAAAATGCTGAAAGAATCCGAACAATAGGTGAACCTAATTCTTTGGCCATTTTTATACATTCCTTAACGTACATAATCTCTTTCTCCTGTGGATAAAGTAATACATGGTTCCCTTTTATGAAATTCGTACAACAAACCACTGCTCCCATTTCAAGGTCAACCTCTTTGTACAGATCCACAAGCTTTTTACGCCTTTCAGAACCTAAATCCATAGGAAACCCTAAAGGACGATGTGCATAGATACAGGCAGCATCGTATCCAAATTTTGCAGCTCTCCTAACTGCCTCTTCAAGATCGAGTTTTTCTCCAGGTGCAGTGAAATACCCACCATAACCAATAACATCTAAACTTAACTTCATATCATTATAATATTTTGGTTAAATAATAATTTCAATAACTGATTAGTTTTGTTAATAAGGCAATATCTTTACCGATTTTACATCCAGAAAATTACAAATAGTTTCACTAAAACATCCTATTGCTGCTGGTTCACCCACATTTTTACTATATGCTCGGCAAAATTTGCTCCTACAACATCCATGTCTCCATCACCGTCAAAATCATATAAACGCATACTATGGGAACCCTTTGAACTGATTACATGTTTCTCCCAAGAATCTTTTCCTTCATTATAAAAAACTGCTACCTCATCAGGATCAACACCCTGTTGCATCTCAGCAGTAATGATATCAATCTTCCCATCTAAATTAAAATCTGCTGCGTTTATTGAATGAACACATGTTTCAACAGAATCAACTACTATGTGTTCTTTCCAGATTAAAGAAGGATCCTTTGGGGCTTCAAACCAGGAAATATGATAATAATTACCAGCCAGCTCAGATGGAGAATGTAAAATATCCGGTAAGCCATCATTATTCATATCAATAACATCAATATCGGTATTAACCCATTTCCAGGTATCTGTGAATTTATGCTCATTCCATAGTGATATGTTCCCTGTGTTTTCAAACCAATACCCATTGGTAACGATATCCTGTTTTTGATCGTTATTAATATTTGCTATCTGTAGTCCCTCACCATCCAGTATTTCCTTTTGATATTGTGTCCAGGTTCCTAATGGTTTTTGATTATAGAAGTAAAGAGTATGTCCACCACTAGTACCGAATGCACACTGATTTCTGCATATAACATCAATTAAGCCATCATTATCAAAATCACATACCTCCACATCATGTCCTGTAATTGAATCGATTAAGTGCAATTCCCAATCAGGTCCTGCAAACCATACAATAGCTTTATTCACAAGTGCAACAATATCCGTAATTTTATCATTATTGATGTCAGAAACTTCAGCATCAGTTGATATTTTTAGCGAATCGTTAATCATTTGTTTCTTCCAATCGGGAGCCAAATAAGCAGCCATACCTCCACTCTGCCAACCTCCTACTAAAATATCTGTAAGACCATCATTGTTTATGTCACCAGTAGTTTTCATCCAAAGATTCTCAGGTGCCTGGTCATCAATAATCTTTTCAGTAAAATCAGGTTTTATATCGGTGCAACTAATAAGAAATCCGAATGCTGCTATTAATAAAATGGCATTAAGTGTTTTCATAATATTTCTGAATTGATTTATATTTTAAAACCTAAAATAAAATTGACCCGCAGTTTATCCATTGGGACCTATACTCAAATTAAATTTCACAATTTCCTAATATGGGGAACTCTGAAAGATACTCCTTAAATACCGGTAATTTTGACCAGCATCCACTATATAGTAGTATCCATTTATGCCTAGATACACCTATTAGAAAACATAAAATATGTATTTATTATTGAACAATTACAAAGGAATATTCATCCAAGCAAACCCAATCCTTTTTAAAAATAACAAGATGTTTGATTTACAGGCCATTTCTGG
>Ga0307377_10000562_pt1 | contig 48800 bp, 90 predicted proteins | sample TR3MG_FD_202535 | JGI IMG/M metagenome (GOLD analysis project Ga0307377, IMG submission 202535) | Soil microbial communities from Risofladan, Vaasa, Finland - TR-3 | ecosystem: Environmental > Terrestrial > Soil > Coastal area > Acid sulfate soil | place: Finland: Risofladan, Vaasa | collected...
CAGATACACTAAGCTGGATCCTCTGAGGCTGCAATTCACCACTGTGAGATGGCTGGATTCCATTTATAGGCTGGGGCAGATCTATGAGATCTTTTATGTTGTGCCCAATGCTTTTCACAGAAAGATCAGGCTGGGCTCTGCCAGGCTCATTAAACTGGAGATCAAAAGGATGAATGAGCTGAGCTCCGTTTTTACCAAGATGGATGCTGATTGTGATTATTATGATTTCTATCAGCTTATGAAAGGCTGGTATGAACAAAAAAAGGATCCTCCCTGGGAGGGAGATCATAGTGAGATTCAAATCCTTTATCTGGAGAGAGTTTTTCATGTGAATGAGGGAGATATTCAGGATCAACTGAGAGATGTGTATATGAAACAGAATGAACTGGAGGTTTATGCAACATGAATCTGAGGAAAGATATCATCAGAGAGATTGATGTGAAGCATGAGCAGCTGATGAGGCAGTTCAGCCCTGATGATCCTGGGAAAACCAGAAAGATCCTGGGGCTGGCATGTTGGCTGCAAACTCTGAAAGAGGATATTGAATCTCCAGGAGGAGGATTTCAATTCCAAAAGGAAAAGGGAGGTGATGGCTGATGGAGTTTGACATGAAAGTGATTGATAAGGGGCTCCAGGGAAAGGGGCATAGTGTGGCTTTTGTGAAACTGGCTGGGGATGATGGCAGCACATTAAAGCTGATTCTGGATTCCAGATCTCAGCTGGCTGCTTTTGAGCTGGAGGAGGAGCTCACTGTGAAGCTCTGCCAGGAACAGAGAAAGATGGATGATTTCCATGAGGAGGAGGGAAAAGATGATGCCTGAAAAGGAAAGGTGCATAGAGTGTGAAAGTGCGTATCTTTCATCTGGAAAGGAGCCCTGTGCCAGTTGCATGGGAAACGAGAGATATCCAGTAATAAAAATAGGTTTCAAACAGAAAAGAGAGTTGAAATGTTATGGGAAAAAGAGCGGCTAGAAACTTATACGGAAACTGTATCCGATGTGGAAGAATTTTAGGGCAAACAGAATATGAGATTGACACTGGAAACCTTTGCCGAGATTGCCGAAAAGTTACAATAAATGAAGATGAAAAAGAAGGGTTGAGATGAAAAATGAAATGTCCTACCTGCGGTGAAGAACTATATTTCGATGATTCCGAAAATGCTATGCGCTGCTATCATTGTGGATACTCGGAGGGTTGAATGAAAAATGCTAGACACTTTCCCTAATTGGAGAAACAAACCCCATAGTCTAGATATTCAATATACTGAGGCCGCCGAGGTTCCTCTATTAGTTTCTTTAATACACATCCATGGCCACTTTTGGGATGGCGAATATTGGTATCGCCTTACTCGGGCAAATTATGTTTGGAAATGGCCAGATTGGAGAAATCATTATGCCGTGTCCATGGAAAAGGGTTGAAATGAAAAATGGATAAGGAACAAACTTTAGAAAAATGTCCTCGATGTGGTCATGTTTGGCTTAGCCGAAGAAAGATAGGATTTTCTTTTCGGTGTCCTCGGTGTCTTTATTCACATCTTCCTTGAGGATTGTAACGGTTGAGTGAAAGTAAAGAGGGGGTTGAAATGAAAAATGAGTTTAGAATGCACTAAAGAAGAAATGGAAAAACGTAGAGAACTATGCTTAGAAAATATTTCTGAAGATGAATGTAGAGCTATAACTAAATGCGAAGATTGCCCTCTGTATGACGGATGTTCTGAATATGGAGAAGAACTTTGGACAGAAGCAACAGAGAAAGCACGACTACCAAATGGAAGATTCGGTAAACTCTACAAAGAGGGGTTGAAGCAGACAAAATGTCAACACTAAAACAAATCTTTGATAAACTATACGACAACGACAACAAAGTCTGCACAAGAAGGTCGTTGTTTGAGCAGTTCAATCAAGTGGCGAAAGAGTGGCTACAACAAAAACAACCAAAACTCAAAGAAAATATGACTTGGAATGACGCATGGAGATATAACCAGAAAACAATCAAATTACTTTTGGAGGAACTAGCAGATGGCTAAGTATTGTAGCAGCTGTGAGAGTGCCAGGGTTCACTCTACGGGTAGCCAGCTTTGGGTAAGTTGTCATTTAGTGTCTGGATGGCGGAATATTAACAGTAAATGCCCAATACAGGAGGTGATTGAATGAGATTCAGAAATAGGAAAAAGAAAGAAAAAAAATCTGTTACATTGTGGCTGGAGAAAAATGGGGAAACTTTGGAGCTCACAATGGAAACAGGATCTAAGCTGGGGATGCTGAAGTGTGCAAAAAAGGCAGCTAGATTGGCTAAACAGGGCTGGCAGCTCATCAACATCACTGGAAATGATGAGGCAACTGTGGGGCTGTTTAAGGGATTGATTGCTGGATATAAAACTGGAGATCCTGTGCCCATAAAGAGGATGGTGAAAACTGCTGGGATCAGTGCTGTGCCAGCTTCAATAAAGAGGCTGCTCAAAAAAGATAAGGAAACTCAGGAGCCCAGCCCCTGAGCCTTTTTTTGGCTTATTCTGTTAGACGTCACAGCTGCTGATAATCCTTTTATTGGATGAAAAAAAGAGATATCCCTCAGCCATCCGGGAGGATCCACCGGCTTTCTCTCCATTTATCATCCACTGATCAGCAGCTGATCAGCTGCTTAGCATCCAGTTATTGGAGGAGGTTGTTGATGATCTTTTTGAAGGCTACCATGATGCTGCTCTGGATTGTTTCATCTAAGTGGAGGAGCCTCCTGTTGATCAGTGCCTCCAGGCTTTCATATTCCTGAAATCTCTGAGCCATATATCTAACCGTTTCAGTGTGCCCTTTTCCACTGATCCATTTTGTTTTTTTGATCTCATCCAGCTGTTTCTCCAGCTGCTCATCAATATCAATTCTCATCTTTTTCCCTCCTCATGTGTTAGTTTGAACAGCTCCGCATCCACTTCATCTCTGAGATCATCCAGCTTTCTTAATTGCAGTTTCTCCCATGCCACATACCTGAGAATAATATGGAGCCTAGAAAGCAGAATAGTTCTCTCCATTTTATCCATCTCTGCCTCTCCTGATCATTTTCTATACCTATTTCTTGCGTATTTCCAGGCTGTGAGATGAGTGCAGTTTTTTTGGATGCACTGTTTTCTTTTGAGTTCTCCTGTGGTTAATCTGAATTTGTGTAGTTTACAGAACCATTGAGTGGGAGATCCTCCCTCACTGCTGCAAAAGGTCATTTTCTCCAGTGCCTCCCTCAGATTTTCAATACAGCTCACTTTCTGCCCCATGCCTCCCAGGAAAGGAGATCTCTCACTGCTGATCTGATACACTCTGCTCTATTGGGATAATATCCATCCTGGATCAGCTGATCTATTGCCTGGAGATAGTGCTCTGGGATGTGGAGAGTGATCAATTTCATTTTTTAAACTCCTGGGTTTTGGTCTATTAAGATCCTTCTGTTTTCTCTGAGTTCCTGGATGATTCCAGCCATGAGATAACATTTCAGATAAACTCTAACATCCAGATTCAGCCCCATCTCCACAATTTCTTTAAGATCATCATCCAATCTCTTATAGAGTTTTGATTTCGGCTTTCTTTCACTCATCTGCTTTTTTCTCCAGCATTTTTATCATTTCCAGGATCGGGATCATGAGATCTTTTCTGAAGTGCCCCAGGCTGCTGCTGATCTGCCCAGAATAGATTTCATTATCTTTAATGAACTGAGCAAAGAGTGCCCTGGCATGAGTTGTTTCTTTCATCTGGATTCCTCAATAAATGTGGATGATCTCTGATGTTTCAAATCTGATCCAGTTTTTTCTGGGATTCAGCATGATGGTTCTCTTTTTGATGTTGATGTGAACTCCTCCTCCCTGATCAATCTTGATCTTTTTCCATCTTGGCTGTTCTGTCATTGCTCTAGCTCCTCCAGGTTGGGGATCTGTTCTACCCATTTTTGGAGCCTTTCTTTCTTGGCTGCATCAAACTGATCCAGCATTTCATTGATTGCCTCATTGATGAAAACCGATCTGTTTTTGAATCTTGCCGGGATTGCCTTCAGGATCTGATCCATTCTCTCCAGGTTCTCATCTGGGATCCTGAAACTCACTTTTGTGCTGTTCATTGTTGTTTTTGCTCCTTTTCTGCTAATTTAGCATCATATTCTTGTGGTTCTTTTACAAGTTGAATGTGACCACCAAACCAACTAACGATTACAAATATGCAATAGATTGCCGTTACAAGCAGATTTCCCTTTTGTACTAAGTAACTTCCTCCACTGAATAGAACTATAAAGTGGACAACAAACCAAACCAATATTTTATTTTTTCTTAACATTTCCATTTTCCTCCTAGTTTAACCACATTTTCTCCACTTGGTTTTTATTTTGTATTCTTCAATATTCATTGCTGTTTTTTCTCTTGTCTATGGTTTCTTTCAAACGGCAGTTAGCATCCAGCAAATATCAACATCGTTGTAACCTTGTTTCCGCCACATTTCTATGATTTTCTGGAATATTTGTTTCTTCATGTTGTTTTTTCTCCTTATCTGTTTCACCTGTTTTGGGATTTTGTTAGCCCTATCTGTTTTCCTAATCTGCTGAACTCCTCAAAAGAAATTCTATTCTTTGCGTATTGTTCGCAAAGGAGTTCATATTCTTCTTTGCTGCCCATCTGTTTCACCATCCCAGGGGAGCCAAAATTTCCTGATATACCATTTTAGCAAGATTCTGGGCTCCCAGAATAGCGATTCTTGCATCAAGCATCCAGGGTTTTCTTAATAGATCTAGGAGATAAACTCCATACTTTGATTCTACTTTTTTATTCATTTCCATCAACTCCACTTTCTACTATTCACAATGTCGGATATATATATGTCGGACATTCTGGAGAACACATAAACACTCCCTCCCCTCATTTCCAGTGGAGAATAAAAAATTAGAGTTTTCTGTCGAGGTTTCTGGGTAAAAAATTATAATTAAGAAAATTGAATACTCAAGATATTCAAGTTATTCAATGTGGTGCTGCTGTGAATCTACGTGCTGATGTCTTTAAACTTTTAGAAAAAAATCCGTTACTATCAACTAAACACATCTGCGAAATTCTACATATCCCTTACAACAAATTCAAAGGACACATCTGGACATATCGCTATCAATGGAAAACTGAACAGCAAAAACAAACAGGTTCAAAGTGCCAACTTCCAGCCTTTCATAAGCCATCTGCCTGGGTTTATATTGATAATTTGGGGCTGAAAGTTTCTGATGCTATTGAAAAGGGCTGGGTTCAAACTAAATCACCTAACAAATATTTGATTTTCAGATCTCCTGGAGTTGGGCACATGAAATGGTTTCCATCCACTGGCAGAGTGAACATTCACACTGTTAAGCCTCATCTGAAAGGGAGATTGTTGCAGCTGTTCTGTAATGGTTTCAGCATGAATGGGCTTATTGATTCTGTTCAGATCCTGAACTCTGCTCTTTTGAGGATCCGCTTTAAGGGGGCTCATGCTGTTTTTGGCACTCCTGAAAAGCTGCCTTACATGGAGATTAAGCTGTTTAAACTGAGCAATGGTGTGACAATTAGGCTGGGAGATAGATCTCATCCCAATGCTGTTGAAATTGAGTATTGTTATCCTGATTGGGCTGAAAAGAATGAGATGCTGCTGGGAGAACTCTATGGGTTTTTGAGGGGAAAGCCTGAGGAGCCCAAAAAATTGGAGGATGGAAAGGATAAGGGATTTTATGTGAGTTGAAAGATTGATTCGCTAGGCTCCCGGATTTTTGTTTATAAAAATTCATGATGTGCCCATTAAAAGACATAAGAATTCGTTGAGCTGGGGGTCAATCCTGTGATCACCTAAAAAAATGTTCTCATGAGAGCATATGTCCGATATCCAGACATATGGGCGGACCCCCCATCTCACCTAAAAAAGCTCTGATTAGATGAAAGGCAGGAATCCTCCGCTGCCTCCACTGAGCATGAAATACGTGAGCATGAGGGAGAACAGCAAGATTGTGAGGAGAAAGCCAGCAGCCAGATAATCGTTTTTATCCCAGGTCATATTCCGTTTCTCCTGGCAGTTATACGTTCACTCTCTCTCTGACGATCTTTCCATCAGAACGCCTGTAAACATGCGTATGTGGCAATTCTCTTCCCTCAAGTAATCTATGCTGTTTTGCACTTGTAACTTTTACTGTTCCTCTCTTAGTAGTGCTGTAAAGATATCGTTTTGAAATTCTTTTTCTTCCCATTTTTCTTCAGGATCCTTTCTGTTGGTTTTCCTTTATTTGTTTTGCCATGTGGTGCACTGCTGCTTCCTGTTCTCTTTCTGAAACTCCCAGGTAACTTTGGAGGGCATCCAATGATTTGATTCCTGTGAAACTTTTGAGCCTAGTTAAACTGAGCTCTGGATCTGAGCACATCTCTGTGATTCGATTGAGCCTTAAAAAATGTGGATAATATTGGGGGCCCAGGATCTCCTTTACAATGTGCTGGGCCCATCTGGATTGAACATGGGGAAAGAGCCATCTGGCTTTCACTCTTTCTGTGGATCTAACTCCTTTCACTGTTTTCTCTATCAGCTTTCTGGAGGCTTTCCTTTTGCTGGTTTTCTCCAGGTGCTCAATCACTAGATCCATGCCAGGAAACCAGATGGGAAATTTTAGGGGAGGCACTTCAGCTCCGTGCTTTTTTCTCTGATGAAAATCAATGATGAAATCGGATCCTTTAATCTGGCAATCCTCAATGATTCTTTCGTATGCTTCACTCTTTCTGCATCCTGTATAGTAGAGCAGCCAGAAAAATGCCAGTGCCTCCCTGGTCAATCTGGGCTGTGCCTCAGTGACTTTTTTCTGGATCTCCTGAAAACTCAGAGATTCCGTGATCTTTCCCTGTTCATATTTTGGCATCCAGGTATCCCAGAGATGGTTTAAGGGTTTTCTTCAGGGTTTTCAATTCGATCCAGGCAGCTGCCAGGTGAAAGAACACACAGCAGCCCAGAAATTTTGCCTCCACTGATAGAGGGATCCCTGGTGTGATGTCGGCAAATACAGCAGAAACTCCAAAGATCATGAGCTCTCCTGAAATGAATGAGATCCAGGCTCTCAGTTTTTTTCTAAGTTCTTTCATCAGAAACACTCCTCAATCTTTTCACTGCTTTGGGTAGGGTATTTGATGCAATAATGTTCTGGTGTTTTTGTGATATCCCCATGCCTCCACTGAGAGGAGATCTCTCACTGCTGTTCTGATTGCTTCTGCTCTGTTGGGGTAATATTTCTCTTTCACAAGTTCATCCAGGGCTCTGATGTAGGGCTCAGGCAGATGTAACGTGATCAGTTTCATCCATCTCTCTCCTATTGTAGCTCTTAACTTCTTCACCACACAAAAGGCTTGTGCTTAATAGCATGGTATTAAGCACTCTCCAATGATATCTTTCTTTCTTTTTTGGTTTTTCAGAAAAAGTGGGGGGGGTTATTATAATATAATATACTTAAAGCACACACACAGAGAAAGAAACACTGGCAAATTACAGGGAGAGATCCATCATGAGTCTCTGTGGATGCTGTGGCAACTCTGAGGGAGCCATGCAGTCTCGGGAGCCCTCCCATGCTCTCATGTGCAGCCTGGAGAGCTCAGGAGGAGGCTAACAGGCTTATAGGCTCTTCGTAGATGTTCTGGATTCATCAAATAACTCTGGGTTCATTGCCTCTACGTTGCCCTTTATCTGGTATGCCTTCCATGTGCTGATGATGATGCCCATCTTTCTCAGGAATACTCTGATCTTAGATACATCTAGTTTCTTAGACTTCTCATTCAGCAGTTCATCCACTGAGGGCAGCAGCATCTCCTCAATCTGTTTTTCAGTTAGATCCTGGCTCTCTTTTGCCAGTGCCTGGTCTTTTGCCTGTTCATATCTTTCAAACTGGGTTTCTCTCTTTTTCCTTTCATAATGGGCTCTGAAGATTTGGCAATCTGTTTCCTGTGGATCAGCTGGATCTCCCATCTTTTTGCATCCCAGGCAGCTATCTCTTTTGCAGAGATGGGAATCGAACTGCCTATAAAAGAGCTCACACTGAAAACTTCTGTAAACCTTTTCTGTTGCCTGGCTGGGTTTCAGCCTGTAAACCAGCCCATGCCCTCTGCCAACAACATGGATCTGAAACTGGATCAGATAATTTCTGATCGTCTTATCCAGGAGGCTCATGTTGATGATGGGAATAAATAGGGGATGCACAAGAAATCTCTGGCTTTCCAGGGTATGCACAAGAACTTTCTGGAGATCCTTAAACCAATCCCTTTTTCCCATTGCATAACTGGGCTCATCAAAAACAATGGGCAGCCCCAGCCTGAGTTTAATCAGAAGCTCCATATAATCAGAATGAGTGAAAACGATCTGCTTAGGTTTGAATCTGTCTTTCCGTTCTCCTTTGGTGTTAGTATATAGCCCCTGGAAAACTCTGCAAATATCAATAGCCTCATAAGATTTTCCAATGCCTGGCTCTCCAGTGACGCAAACATTAGTAGCCAATTTCATCTTGGTTCTCCATCTAATCATTCTTTGAAAGACTGGCTCCACATTGAGCTCACTGGAAACCAGAGTTTGCCATCCATTATAATTCATGATTCGGAGTTTTGCCAGGGCTCACTCCTCCTCATCCCGAACATTGAACTCTTTTCCTGTGGCTGGCAATCCTGTCATGATCTCTTTGGGTTGTGCCTGGAGGAGCATGTGCTTTCTCATCAGAAGATTGAAAACTGCGTGATACATATCAAAATAGTTGATCTGCTCAATTTTGAGGTATGCTGGGATCCCCTTTCTTTGGCAATATTCTAGGGAGGCTTTCACTTCACAAAATTCTGGTCTAACATCATCCCAGATCTCCTGTTTAGCTGCCGTGAGCTCTTCCACAAATTGGGGATCTCTGAGCTCATCTGGGATCATGGCAACCAGAGCCAGGATGCTTTCCCTGATCTCCTCACTGGAAAACTTGATCTGGCTTATTGTTTTGTTGATATTGAGAAAGGTATAGAGCAGCAGCATGTTTGTGGGGATTCGATCCCTGATTGTTAATCTTGCCTCTGGAAACATATCCATGAGATCTGAGAGGTTCAGATCAGTGAGGCTTTTCAGATCCTCACTCATCATTCATCCTCCACAACTTGCCCCTGTGCCTCTGCCTTCTGTTTCCAGTTTCGATCCCACAAACTTCTGGCAATCACATTGGGCTTTTTGGCTTTATCTAAAGTTTGAATCCCTGAGGAATTTGCCATCAGCTGGAGAACATGCTTTCTGGCTAGCCCTCCAATGCCCTGGGATCCGGTGAGCCACCACTCAGTAATGTGCCCCCAATATCTAACTTGATCATACACATATCTGTATGAAAAATGGGAGAGTGCTGCCAGAGTGCCATCATCCAAAACCGCAAACTTTCTTTCATCAATTCTCATCTGGGCTCTCAGTTCTGGTGATGTGCCCATCTGCCCAGCCAGCTCTTTTGCCACAATGACTGAGCCCTCCTCCTTCACTCTCTGAGGAGGCTGCGGTCTTACTGTTGGCATGGGAAAAGATGTGCCCTGGGCTTTCTGAACTTTGGCGTTTTCAGCAGCTACTGGAGGCAATGATTCAGCTGCTGTGGGTTTATTGGGTTCTGCTGGAGTTGGATCCTCCGGCTCAGGAGTGGGGATGTGCATCCCCTTCTGTTCTGCTGTGACTTTTGTTATGTATGCCCTGGTTTCCTTTTCGTTGTTTTCTATCTCCTCAGGATTTGGGATGCTCATTTTATCAGCCCTCTGAATAGAGCTCCAATCACCTGGGCTGTGGAGTTTACTGCCTGTTGAACCTGTGCTGGCTCAGGTGTTGGCATTTTTATTATGCCAAAGAATATCAGAGCTGCACATACGGCAAATCCTGTGCCTCCAGCCAGGATCAAATTGATGTAAAATCCTTTCATCTGTCCAGCATGTTCACTCCAGAAAGTTTTGGATGCCTGGCGATCCTCCTCCTGTTTGATGTCCTCCTCACTGATGGATCTCATGCCAGCTGGAGTGAGAGGTGCTTCATCCAGCCCAACAGTTACCTGAATCCTGGAATCCTCCAGGAGATCTTTCTGACGGTCTGGCACTGTTGCCCAGAAATCCTCTCCCCACACTGTCCTCACTGCTTTATCTAGGGATCCCAGCTTTTTCCACTTGTTGTTTTCGATCTGCCATGTATATGCTGAGCCTTCGATGCCCAAATATCTGGTGATTGGCTTTTTCAGGAATCTGCCAACTATTCCAGTAAATCCTGGATGCAACTTAAAGAATCTCTGAACTGGCATCCCCTTCACTTTTTTGCATTGAACTGAAATGCTGGTTTCCTCATCAATAGCCAGATCCATGAATCTGTGATCTGCTGGGAGAAACTTCTGCACTTGATTTCCCATCCAGGGGCGAAGAAATAGCCCAATGAGCAGCCCCAACATTGTGAATATTCCTAGGAAAATCCATGAGAGTGGGTTTCCAAAAAAGCTGCCAAAAATTTCCATCATTCATTTTTTCCTCCCAAAAAAACGGAGGCTGATTGTGTGTGTGATTTCTGAATTTTATTCATTCATCATCTCCTCCATACATTGTTTTGAACTATGAGGGCTAACTCTATATAAAATTTTAAATACTCAACTCTAATAAGTTAGATTGTTAGGAGGACTCAGGCACATGAATCCATCAGACTCCAAATTTTTTGTTTTCATGCTTGAGTCCTCCCTTTCAGTGTTCTGTCTTTTGGAGGTGTGTTGAATATGGGTAAAGGTTCTTCAGGCTCAATCATGAGCATCATAAGAACTCCCCTGGGAATCATCGTTCTTTTCATCGTTATGCTGGTTCTCTCTGGCTTAACCATAGCCAGTGCCATCTCTGGTGAACTCACTGCTGCTGCTGTTGGATCCGCTGGGCTGTTGGTTGTGATTGTGCTCCTGGTCGTTATCGCTGCACTTGGAAAGTGATCTGATGATCTCAAAACTGAGCACAGCTCCAGGATCTCAGGATTCATCTGATGCCTTCACTCCTTTCATTGCCCCTGGGATTCTGGAGTCCAATTTCCATGTTTGTTTTCAGCTGTCTATTAGTTCCAGTGGCAGATCCTGTATTGGTTCCATTAATACATGGGAGGTTTTCTGTGACGCGTGAAAGATTGCAGAAATTCAATGCTGATCCTTATGAGTTTGTTGATCAACTCAATATTTCTTTTAGGGGAAATAACCTGAACATTTTTCAGAAGTATAAGAGGATCCAGAGGATTGCTGGTTTTGGCTCTGTCTTTTTTGTGTTGTGCTGGATCCTTTTCGGTTTTGACAGCACTCCTCTCCAGTTTGTGCATGTTCTCACTGATGGGATTCCAGCCTGGATCAGTGGCTCAGCATCTTTTCAGGATCTGGGAGCCATCTATTCCCAATTTTATGGAAAGGAGATGCACTATTCAGCTTTCGTGATATATTTTCTTTTATTCTATTTGCTGAGCAGATCCTGGGAAAGGGCTGGGATCACCAAAAGCAAGAATCTGGTTTTCAGTTTTGCTGGCATGTTTCTGGGGATTGCAGTGTTTGAATGGTTCTGGATCCTGGGATTTGCCACTTTTCAGAATCAGCCCTGGGTTGCCACTTGGAGATTTCCTCAGATGAAGATCCTCCTTCAGAATATGTTTTTCACTGTGGCTGGAGGAGTGACTGTGCTCTATATGCTTACTGAGAGATGGCACTGGAAAGGATCTGAGCAGCTGGGGAGATCATATTTTTTTAGGATGAAAGAATGGAAGCCCTGGCTGCTGATTATGCTGAGCATATTTGCTGCACTGTTGTGGATTTATTATCCCTGGCATGTTCAGCAGCTCACTGTTACTCTGGAGAATGGAGGGATCTGGCAGAGCTCCAGGATGTTTCCGCAAACTCTCTACACTGTGGATCTGAATCCAGCTGATGGAGTTAATGCTGGAGTGTGGTTCTGGATTGAGAATGATCTGATCCACTTCATCAATACTGGAGTAAAAACCTTATTTGCCCTTACAACTTATTGTATATTCAGAGTTAGAAAACCGTCTGTGGAGGAACTTGATTGAAACAGAAGTTTTGTGCCATTTTGATCATGGGCTTAATGCTCATCTCTATTTTGCCTCTAAATTTTGTGATCCTAACTGCTTATGCTTCTGTGGGATCTCCCAGCTCTGATGTGGCTCAGCAGCAATCCTCTGGCGTAAGTGCTGAAATGTATAACGGTGTGCCCAGAAACAGGCAATACTATGAGGAGAATGGGTATCTCTACACTTACAATTTTTGGGGAAATACATTCAATGCGGCAAGCACAAGATATTCAGATGATTATGGAGATACCTGGGGAGATGCTGGAGGATATTTCAGTGGATGTGATTATGATCATGCTCCCTTTGGCAGTGGATGGGTAGATGTGGCTTTTGATCATGATCTGGGAGTGGCTCATGTTGCCGCTGGGTTCATATCATCATCCCAATTCCCTTATCAGTTGGATTATTCCTGGGGAGATCCCAATGATGCGGGAGTGTGGAATGATTACAGTTACAGTGGAGCTTTCAATGTTGAACTGGAAAGCCAGAATGAGGTTGATATGAGCCCCTCCATCTGTTTGCTGGATGGGAAACCTGTTGTGGCTTGTGGCACTGATGATGGAAACAACTATCTGAAATTTTGGTTTTCTGACAATGTTAAGCCCTATGCAATAGGCAATTTTACTGAGGTGTCTTATGATTATGAGGCTTATTTTGGGGATCATTCATATTTTACTCATCTGCATCCTGTCAATGCCACTCATGTTTTATGCCTGATTGAAAGAACTGATAGTTACAGGGTTTTTGGAATTTATGCCTCAGCCTCTGGGGCTGGGGCTCCTTTTGAGATCATAGATGAAGAACTGAATACTTGGCAAATAAACAATTATTCTGCTGGGATGATGAACACTGTTTCTGAGCACTATCTCAATTCCAATGCCTATGCTGAAAATATTGGAATCGCTTTTATCAATCAATCCCACTATGTAAAATTTGCCATTTTTGAGGTTGCCACAAATACTCTCTCAGATTATGAGGATGTTTATGATGATTCAGGGCATTATGATCCTGGATTTCCCACTCTGGGCATGGATAGGGCATCATATTTTTTGGGATGGAACGGAAACAGAACATCATATACAAACACTGATTTCTTTATCTCTGAGAGATCTCCATCCACTAAAACATGGAAAACAACTCACATAAGAAACTGGGCTATAAACACTCAATATTATCTGCTTGGAGCCTCAATGAGTAAAAGCACTTTTGATGGAAAATTTCACTGTGGCTGGATGGATGGCTCAATGGATTACTGGGCTTTTTATGTTCCAGCTAAGGGAGGTTTTTATGTTTACGCCGATCTGGAGGATGTGGATGATGATGGGGCTGATTGGGTTTTCACTGATTGGAAATATTATACTTTCTATGTTGAAACTGCCCTCTCAGATTATGACAACATTTCTATAAGTTTCACTGTGCCCTGTGGGGAGGAAAAGGTTAATTGTGGTTTCTGGAGTGATGGGTATAATTGGTTTTCTCACAGTAATATGAGCTATCAATCCAGGGAAGGGGAGCCCTGTAATTTACAGGTTGGCGTATGGAATGAAACGTCTGGGATCATGACTTTTAAGATCTGGTTTAACTCCAGGATCCTGGATGTGTGGGATCCAAACAGTGGAATTGATGTTTATGGGCAGATAGAGGCTGGAGAATGGTTCTTGGCTGCTCCCAACCTTTTCAGGGTTTACACAAAAGGAGGATTCACTCTAAATTATGCATCATCTGATGAATCCAGGGCATACATTCTGGGAGGAGTTTCTCCCTTCTCTTTTCATGCAGAAAACGGATCCAATGTTTATAACGAAATCTGGTATAGGGATGTGCAACATATTAAGCTGCTGCCAGATGTCTATTTTATTGCTGGAAAAGAAAAATGGACTATGAAATACGGTTGTGATTATAGCCTGGGAGATGGGGAGTGGATCACAGGATTCTGGATGAACATTCAGCCTGATCTGGTTGCTTATTCTGGCACTTTTGCATCTAACATCTGGATCAATATGACTGTGACCTTTAATGATGCTGAGGAGATCGCCAGAGTTTTTGATTCGGTCTATATGTATTATCATGGATCTGTGGATTCTGCTGGAGATAGAGGCTGGTTTAAGCACTGGGTTGATCTCTGGTTCACTGATAAAAACGCCAGCTCCATTGCAGCAGCCAGAATTAATGCCTATGAATATCCTATGGTTGATGAAGCTGATCTCTGGCTCAGATGGATGGCTAGTAACTGGGGAGTTAAGGACACTGTTCTGAAGGAGCTGGGCAGTGATCATCCTCTCCTGGATGCTGATCTGAACTCCGTCAATTCTGAGCAGATCAAAATGGTGAGGTATTGGTGCAATCTCACGGTTGGAGATGCTGATGCTGGGCAGATCATTGAAATCCACAACTATGACGTTTTTGATGCCACTCACTCAAAACAGCTGCCTATGACTGGAATCAGCACTCCAGTTTTTGATGAAACCCTGATCCCCACTGTTGGACAAAAAGGGATGCTGGGAGCTCTGTTCAGCATGTTTTCAGGTTTTGGGCAGTGGATCAGTGAAAACGTGATGTTTGGAGGATTGAATCTGTGGAGCAACTTCGTTAATTTCCTGGATACTGTTGCAGCCTGGTTTGGGGCTCCAAAGTTTTTCACCAATCTTTTCAACTGGCTGGCTCAGCTTTTTGGTTACATGGGAGAGGCTGCTGGATATCTTTTGAGCATCACTTCTGATTTCTTTTCTCTGCTGGGCTCCCTCATGGCTGTTTTCCTCACAACTATGGGAGATGTGATTTCAGCTTTTGTGAACACCATCACCATGATAACTGACATGATGGGAGGAGCCTATGGAGTGGGAGCAAATCTGTGGGAGGATTTAGGGATCTCCACATGGCTGAGTGTTCTCATCATCCTTTATCCTCTCTATCTTGTGATCCTTTGGGATCAGGAGGGCATGGATGCCGTCATAAAGCAGCTTACTCTCATTTTTGGGATCCTGAACTGGGTTTTCCACTTCACAGTTTCTGTGATCCAGTTCATCCTTAGCATAGTTGAAAGCTCGGTTGAAAGTGTGCCTGTGGTTGAATAATCATGAAAAAGATGAAAGTGTTTGCTTTATCGGTTCTGCTTGTTTTTTCTCTTTTTTGTTTTTCTCCAGCTGTTGAGGCTCATAATCCTGTGTGGTGGGATTTTGATTGGAATCAGAGGCTAGAATATACCGTAAATTCGACACTGATCTCTGCTGATTTGGTGGATTTTCCTGTTCTGGTTTATGTTGATTCTGATCTTGTTAATTGGGGCGATATTCAGAATAATCTTGATGATATCCGTTTTGTTGGGAATTATCTTGATGAGCTCTCTTTTGAGATTGATTCTTTTGTTTTGAATGATGAGGCTTGGTTCTGGGTTAGGTTGCCTGAGGTTAGCAGTTCTTTGGATACCTATTTTTTTATGTATTTTGATAACAAATTCTGCATAAGTGGAGAGGATGCTGAAGCGGTTTGGGATAGTAATTTTGTTATGGTTCAGCATATGAATGATGCAACCACATCAACAATCCTAGATAGCTCGAGCAACGATAATGATGGAGCAAAACTGGCTGCAAACGAGCCGATAGAAACTGATGGACAGATTGGGAAGGCACAAGATTTTGATGGAATAAATGATTATGTTAATTTGGTTGATTTCTTTGATGGTGATGTGTGTAGATATGTCTCTGCTATAATTACATCTGATGTTACTGATGTAAATCAGGGTATTTTTGGTAATGTAAGAGACGCCACAACTTCTGGCATATTCTTTAGAATAACGGACATAAATCGTTTACGGTTTTATTTCTATGATACCACAGACACCATAAGAAGTGTTGAAAAAACAATAAATTTAGGGGTAACAAATTATGTTGCTGGAGTTTACGATGGCGACTACATGCGACTCTACATTAATGGTGTTGAAGTAAGCAATGTGCAGATTGGTAGCGTAACGATAAAAACAAATAATGAGTTTTCTCATAATATTGGTGCTAGATGGGCTGGACTGACTGAATTTTTTAATGGATTTATTGATGAGGTTCAGGTTGGTGCTAGTCGTTCTTCTGCTTGGGTTGGTGCTTCGTATGAAACCCAAAGGCTTAATTTGTTGATTGTTGGCGGTCATGCTCATCCTCCTGATCTTACGTTAAGGGGAGAGTTTTTGGCTGCTGGGATGGTGTTAGCTCTTATATTAGTTCCTCTCTTAATTTTCATTATATTTGCAGCCAAGAGGAGGAGATGATCATGGATGAAATGTTTGCCGTTGTAGGGATCGGGCTGTGCCTGTTTGCGTTCCTTCTGGTTCTCCTGGGGCTGGGATCCTTTTATGGAGGAGAGTGGGAGATCATTGCTCAGGGAGTGACCAAATTCATGGTTTTGGTTGTGGGTTTTGCCTTTGGGGCTTATGTATTGTTTAAGATTATGGGGAGGAGATAAAAATGGGAATTGGAAACTCTGCGAAACCTGGAATAATAATTCTGGTGTGTGGGATTCTAGGATTAATTCTGGCTGCTGTTGAGCAGATCGCTTTTGACAGTGAATTTATTTTCCATCTCTATGTTGAGGCTGCTGAGTTGCCTGGGTTGCAGATCCTCACCATCATTGTGTTTCTGCTGGCTGGAGGTTGCCTGGCAGCAGTTACATCGTAAGTTTTGAGGAGATGAAAATGAAAAAAGCTACTGATTGGAAAAAAAATGAAGTGAGATCTCTCAAAAAAGAAAATACTGTGCTTAAACAGGCACTGATGAAGGAACAGGCAGAAAGGATCCACTCTCAGAGAGTGAAAATCTATTGTAATAAAAATCTGTTTCTGCTGCCTGGGCTTTTCACATCCTTCACAGTTAAATTGAGGATTCCCATGAGAGAGAGTGAGTTTTCTGAGAGGATGAGGGCTGCTTTTCCTGAGCTGAAATGGGAGGAATCCTGATGGGATTAATGAATCAGCTCAGCAGATCCATTAAAGAGATGGTAAACAACATTTTTGGGTTTTTCTCCAGAAATAAAAAGAAAAGGAGGAGATCCAGGGATGATGAGCCCATCAGGCTGCACAGATCCTGGGAGAAAGAGGATAAAGAGCCCAGATCTAGGAAAGGAAAAAAGCAGCTCATTGTGGTTAAACATAAGCGAAAGATCCCTGGGCTCCGTGAATTTAATAAGATCTTAGCTGGCTTTTTGCTTTTGGTTAATCTGATCTTCAGCCAGTTTCTGCTGGGCAGCATCGGAGCTGGGGCTCAGCCCATGTTCTTGATTTTCTTGGGAAATAGTTACATTATTTTCAGGTATCTGTGGGGATCCAGAAAAAAGGAGGGATCAACATGAAATGGATCATTGTTTTGATCTTGTTTCCAGTGATTTGTATATTCTGGATGATTGGATGGGTGCTGAGATTCTATGGAGAAAAGTGAGAAAAATCTCCTCATGTTGATCATCTTATCTGCCTTTATTTCTTCTCTCAGGAATCTGAGTTTAATCTCTGAGGTGATTCTGTGAGAAAGAAAGAGCAGCTGGTCACGTATGATCCACAAACTCAGAGAATTAATGATGTTCTGCTGAAAGTGCCACAGGCTGGAAAACTGTTTTCCAGGCTTTATCTATGGAAGTTTTGCACTTTCAATTTTATGATTGTGGGAGCCACTGGCATGGTCATCCAGTTTCTGCTTTATGAGGGCTTTTTCAGGCTGCTGCTGGGAAACTTTTGGGGAGGCACTTTCCTGGCAATGGGGATCACTGTTTTTATTGTGTTCATGTGGAATTATTTTCTTAATCGTCACTGGAGCCTGGGGATCCACTCTCAGCTGATCACATTGGATAAGGGAGAGCTGCTGGAGATCCAGGAAAAGATCAGGGTTCTTTTGAAACAGAAGTTTTCCCATAAAGGGGAGAGGATCCAGTGAACTGTTCTACACATCAGAAAAACAGCCTTTCTATATACAAGTTTGTGATGCAGAAAACTGGCCTGTGTGTATGGGTTTTTAGACATCTTGCTGCTTCATTGTGTTTCTGTGCTACGCGTTGGAGCTGATCCAGTGATCTCCGTTGTTGTGCCTAATCTGAATGAGGAGAGATATCTGAGAAAGTTTCTGCTGAGTTTGTGTACTCAATCTTATCCTTTTTTTGAGGTTATTGTTGTGGATGGAGGCAGCACTGATCGGAGCCTGGAGATCCTGGATGAGTTCAAACATAAGCTGGCTCTCAGAGTGCTCACTGATAAAACTCCAAATATTGGGCATGTGAGGAATACTGGCAGCTTTTTTGCCTGTGGAGATCTGCTGCTGCACACTTCATCTGATGTGATTCTGGATCCCTGGATCCTCCAGGAAATCAACTATCATTTTTTGCATGATCATGGGCTGGTTGCTTTAACTGGCAGAACTAAACCGATTTCTGGGCAGATCCTCTGCCATATTGCTTATCAGGGATTTGATCTGCTGAGATGGGCTTTCTCTAAGCTGCCAGGATCTCTCAGAAAATATCGCCCTGGAGGCAACTTTTTTGCCATAAAAAAATGGTTTTTTATTGAGCTGGGAGGATTTCCTGAGGTTGCCATCAATGAGGATGGGCTGCTGGGGCAGAAAGTGGATCAGCAACTGCTTAATCCCCAGTTTCATCTCGGGTTGAAGGTGAAATTTGATCTGGGGCTCTATGTTCATCATCATGTGAAAAGATTTGAGGAGAAAGGCTCCATCAAAACGATCCTGTTTTATCTCTATGTTTTCGGAAACCTGTTTCCCATGTTGAAACCAATGCTCTATAAAATTGAGGCTCACAGTGCTGAGATCTTCAAAAAGAGATCTGATCTCAGGAACTTTTCTGGGAGGAAATAAAATGCTACCCTGGTTCATGTATTCTCCATCTCCAGTGAGCCTCATTCAGTATGCTGTTTTAACCTGGATCATGTGGGGATATCTGCTGAAAGCTGCAACTTATGAGAGGCATCACAGGATCCTGGCTGCCACTGAGAGCTTTTTTGTTGTTGCCTTTTTTGTGGTGCTCACTGATTCTTTCTGGTGCTTATTCTGTGCCCTGAAATGGCTGCCACTTTATCCAGGAGATGCTCTCCAGGTCTTTTCATCATTGGGCAGAGATATTGCAGCTGCTCTCCTGTTTTTTATCATGATTTTTCACCATTTCAGATCTGGAGTGATTCAAATCAATAAGTCAGTGATCTTCTGGCTCCTGGTTTCTTTTGGATCTCAGGCTCTCTGGTTCTTTCTGGCTCCCTCTCCATCATTCACAGATTTCACTTATGCCTGGAGGCATGGATCCTCTCCAGAATTTGTGCTGGCAGCTTTCGTTTTTAGCCATTTTATCATGAGGATTCCCCTCTGGGTTGCCATATTTAAAACCAGGAGGGAGCTGCTGAAATGAAAGTGAGTGTGATAATTGCTCATCGTCAGGAAAGATCAGAGAAACAGCTGGAGAAACTGGGATATGATATTATGCAGGCTTTTCATCAAACTCCCATAGATGGAGAGCTGATCATTGAATCTGATGGATCCAAAAGCTCAGCCAGGAACGCAGCTGCTCATAAAGCAAAAGGAAACATTCTGGTTTTCTTGGATGATGATGTGGAGCTGAGGGATCATTTTTTTGAGGAGATACTGGCTCCTTTCCTGGATCCAACTGTGGGAATTGTGGGAGGAGTGAATCTGGCTCCTCCTGGAGTGAAAGGATCTGAGGAGATCAGTGCAGTTTTGATGAGTTCTCCCTTCTTGTGGCTGAGATCTGTTGCCAGATATACTCCCAGGGGAGGGATCAGGGAGAGTGATGAAGGGGAAATTATTGGCTGTTGCATGGCTGTGAGAAAAAAGGCTTTTGATGAGGCTGGAGGGTTTCCTGTGGATGTGATTCCATGTGAGGAGAATGTTCTGATTAATAGGATCCAGATTCTAGGATGGAAAGTGATCTATGATCCTTTTGCTGTTGTTTATCATCAGAGAGCAAAATTTCCAGGAGGGTATATTCAGAAAGTTTTTGATTATGGCACTGGAAGAGGAATCATGATGAGAAAGAATCTGGTGAAAGGTTTTCCTCAGAGCCTCTGGAAACCCAGCTGGAAATGGATAATATACTTTCTGGGATTCTGGATTCATCATGGATCCTATTTGTTGGGGATTCTATATGGATATTTCATTAAGAAAAAATATCAGGAGAGAGATGAGAAAAAATGAAAGCAATCTGGCTGTTTCCTCCAATGGGAAAGGGTTTCCCCAATGTGAGCCAATACCGATTTTATAAAAGGATGCCAATCAGAGCCAGCATCATTTATCCATATTTGGCTGCCTCTGGAGTTACTCAGATCAGAGATGCTGGGCATGATGTGAAACTTATTGATTGCTCCACTATGGAAAAAACCTGGATGGATATCCAGAAAGATATCCAGGAGGCTGATCTGGTGATCCTGGAGGGGAGAACTCCAATCATTAAGGAGATCTGGAAAGCCGTTAGGCATGTGAAACAGATCAATCATGGAGTGAAAGTGGCTGTTTATGGGGATCATGTGAGCTGGAATCCTCTTGGCACACTGAATGAGGGAGCTGATTATGTGATCCAGGGAGGAGATTATGATTATGCAAATGCCCAGCTCTGCAATGATCTGGAGAAAGGAAAAGCTCATTATAGAATGTTAAATCTCCAGGTTTCGGATCTGGATTCTCTGCCTGTTGTTGATAGAGAGCTAGTGAACTGGAGAAACTATTTTGAAAGCTGGAAAAAGAGGGATGTGTTTCTCTGGAATATGAGCCAGAGAGGATGCTTTTATCATTGCATTTTTTGTGCCTGGGCTGAAACTTTCTGGGAAAACAGGATCAGATACAGATCTCCCAGAAAAGTGGCTGAGGAAACCTGTGATTTGTGGATTGAATATGGGGATCTGGAAATCCTGGATGATGCTGATCTGTTTGATTTTAGATGGGGATTGAAATATGCTGCTGAACTTTATTCAAAAATGTGTCTAAAACATAATGAAGTGCTCTGGAGCTGTCAAACTCATCCCTCTCAGGTTCTTTCTGTAACTGATGAGCAGCTGAAGTTTATGAAAAAGGCTGGGCTCAGTGTTGTGAAATTGGGGATTGAGAGCTCTCATTCTCTGAGCCATAACATGATGAAAAAGGGATCATCCAGAGTGATGTGTGAGAAAGCAATCAAAAGGCTCCAGGATGCTAATGTGATGGTTCATGCCAATATGATGATTGGTTTTCCCTGGGAAAATAAACAGATGGTTCTGGAGAGCCTAGAGTGGATTAAAAAGCTGGATCCCAATCAGGCTCAGTTCTCTCTGGTGATTCCTTATCCAAATACTGAGCTCTGGATGATGGCTGAGCAGAATGATTGGTTTATCCAGGATAAAATGAACTGGGAGCTCTATGATGCCAGTTTTCCCATGATGAAAATGGATGGGCTCAGTGGGGAGGAGATTGTGGATCTTTATGTTCAGCTCTGGAGAGGATTCTATCTGAACAGGAAATATATCTGGAGGCATCTGAAAACCATCAGGCACTGGGAGGGAATGAAAAATCTCTGGAGAGGATTCAAATCTGTGAGATTTGGGCACATGAAAGCAGTGAATAGGGAGAGGAAACAATGAGAGCCAGCATGGGCTGTGGATCTGATCCCTGGGGAGATGTGAAATTGGATATCAAAAGAGGCTCAGCAAATATCCTGGCTGATATTCAGCAGCTCCCTTTTAAAGATCAGGTTTTTGATGATGTGAGATCCATCAGTGTTCTGGAGCACATCCCAGCCTGGAGGAAAGCATTGGATGAGCTGCTCAGAGTAACCAGAAACAGGCTGATTGTGGAGGTTCCTGTGAATAGTGATATCAGGATCACTGATATCTGGAGGATCCTGTTTCCCACTCCCAGGAATCTTTATCTTTTCAGAACTATTCCTGAGAGAGCCAGAGAAGCACTGTGGCAGATGGATCCATATATTCTCCTGGATTCCATGATTGCTGCTGAGTTCATGGGAGAAATTGAAAAGATCTTTCAGATTTATTGTGGAGTGCCCAGCAGATGCTGGAGGATTACTGCCTGGAGGCTTTTAAAGTGATGAATCTATTTTTGAATGTGCTGGGAAACTGGCAGATCCTGGGGCTGCTGATTGTCGGAGTTTTGATGATTTACAGGAGATTCGTCAGGGATTATTATGAGGAAATGTGGAGCTGGGCTCCCTGGAGAAAAAGATGGATCCTGGCTGCTGTTTCTGTTCTGGCAGCGATCCAGATCAGGGAGATTCTGATGTTTCCTTTTGAGTGGATAATGCAATCTCTTCCCACATATAGCTTGGCTGATCAGGTCTTTTTCTATTTGGGAAACATTCACATCAGATCAATTTTGTTTTATGGAATCCTGATCTTTTGGCTGTGGAGAAAGATGGGGAATCTTTTGCCAGCTGTTTTATCTGCCTGGTTCTGGATTGGATTGATAGAGCTCTCTTTTATTCCTCAGCATCTGATCTGGGCTAATGGGCTCTTTCTGGGCTTGAATCAATATCTCCCTTTTGTGTTGTTGATGATGCCCTGGATCCTGGAAAGAAAAAGATTTTTGATCCCCAGAAAAGCCTGGATCTGGTTTTCAGCTGGGATCTTTATGCAATATGCTGGGCTCATTTTCAATCCCTGGGCTGTTGTGCATCTATCTGAGGGAGGATGGGGATTTATTATCAATCCATCAGCTCTCCCTCATCCGCATCTTTTCACTTATCTTTTTGATCTGGGGCAGCATCTGATGAAAACCCTGTTCACTATTGCTGGGGCTTTTATTCAGTTGAATACCAGAAGAAAGTTTCATAGGGCTTTTAAAGGAGGGAATACAATTAAGATCCAAATATTGGAGTGTGATGGATGAGTGAAAATCAAGTTTTTAGCGGTTATGATCGCTTTTTTGGTCATGGGAGTGGCAGCCTTTTGGGGCTGGGTAATTTCAACTTGTGGGAGCCTCACAACTATTCCACATTATGCTTTAACAATGTGGATTTTTGAGGCTGTTTTTGTGATCCTGATATTGCTGATTTTGGCTGGGATCTTTCTGGTTGCCTCAGCTCTTAATGGAGAGGAGGATGAGCAACCAAAAAGAAAAAGAAACCATAAAGCCATGAAAGCTGTTGAGCCAGAGAAAAAGCTGAGGGTTAGAAAGCCCAGAAAGCCAGAAAGCAGAAAGAAACCTGAAAAATCTGTGAAAGATGTTGGGGCTCCAGCTGAGTGGAAAGAGGAGGAATTTGAATGAGCCAGAAAGGGAGAGCTGAGAGGATCAGGAAAGTTCTGGAGTTCATCAGGGATAAAGATAAACTGAATATCAGTGAGGTTCTAAGTGTTTTTGGAGTAATGGGGATCACTCAGAAAACTATGGAGGATTATGTTAAAACTCTTGGAAAGGCTGGTTTTATCAGAGCCAATTCAGAAGGATCTTGGGAAATAACTGAGGATGGAAAGAAGTTTCTGGAGAGGGATAATTCACTGTGAGCCCTAAATTGAAAACTTATCAAATCTGTTTCTCTCACAGATACACTAAGCTGGATCCTCTGAGGCTGCAATTCACCACTGTGAGATGGCTGGATTCCATTTATAGGCTGGGGCAGATCTATGAGATCTTTTATGTTGTGCCCAATGCTTTTCACAGAAAGATCCATCTGGGCTCTGCCAGGCTCATTAAACTGGAGATCAAAAGGATGAATGAGCTGAACGAGATTTTTACCAGGATGGATGCTGATTGTAACTATATCACTTTTTGTGAGCTGATGAGAGGCTGGTATGAACAGAAAAAGGATCCTCCCTGGGCTGGGGATCATAGTGAGATCCAGGTTCTTTATCTGGAGAGAGTTTTTCATGTGAACGAGGGAGATATTCAGGATCAGCTGAGAGAGGTATCTATGAAACAGAATGAGCTAGAGGTTTATGCAACATGAATCTGAGAAAAAATCTGATCAAAGAAATTGATGAGAAATATGAGCAGCTGATGGAATTATTTAGCCCTGATGATCCTGGGAGAGCCAGAAAGATTTTGGGGCTGGGATGTTGGCTGCAAACTCTTAAAGATGAAATTGAATCTGCTGGGGGCTCACTGAAATGATGTGTGATGGCTGCTTTAAAGAGATCAGCCCTCTTTTTTTGGTTGATCGGTTCATGTTATGCGAAACCTGTAAAAAGAATCATAAAAGGAGGTGATGGCTGATGGATTTTGACATGAAAGTGATTGATAAGGGGCTCCAGGGAAAGGGGCACAGTGTGGCTTTTGTGAAACTGGCTGGAGATGATGGCAGCTCCTTAAAGTTGATCCTGGATTCCAGATCTCAGCTGGCTGCCTTTGAGCTGGAGGAGGAGCTCACTGTGAGGCTCTGCCAGGAACAGAGAAAAATTGAGGATTTCGCTGATGAGGAGAGAAATAAACTGAGAACTGAAAAGGAGGAGATAATTGAGGATGCCTGAAAAGAAAAGGTGCATTATATGTGAATATGCCTATCTTTCATCTGGAAAGGAGCCCTGTGCAAGTTGCATGGGAAATGAGAGATATCCAGTGATAAAAATTGGGTTCAAACTGAAAAGAGGTGATTGAATGAGGTTTCGAAATAGGAAAAAGAAGGAAAAGAAAACAGTTACATTGTGGCTGGAAAAGAATGGGGAAACTATGGAGCTCACAATGAAAACAGGATCTGCAATGAGTATGCTGAAGATCGCCAAAAAGGCTGCCTCTCTGGGGAAACAGGGCTGGCAGCTCCAGAATGTCACTGGATCAGATGAAAAGACTGTGGGCATGATCAATGGAGTGCTTTCTGGATATAAAACTGGAGATCCTGTGCCCATCAAAAAAATGGTGAAAGCTGCTGGGATCAGTGCTGTGCCAGCTCCAATAAAGAGGCTGCTCAAAAAAGAGGAAAAGGATCAGGAAAGTTCCTGATCCCTATTTTCTGTATCTGTTTTTTGCATATTTCCATGCTGTGAGATGAGTGCAGTTCTTTTGGAGGCACTGCTTTCTTTTAAGTTCTCCTGTGGTTAATCTGAATTTATGGAGTTTGCAGAACCATTGAGTTGGGGCTCCTCCAGCTCCAGTGATGAAAGCCATTTTCTCCAGTTTCTCCCTTAGATTTTCAATGCAGCTCATTTTGTTTCAGATCTCTTTTGTTGTGTGGGCAGAAAGCACAGCTGAAACAGAGGCATCCAATACATTTATTCAATTTCTCTCCAAAAGTTTCTTCATGGCTCATTTTGTTGCCTCCTGATACATTGGGCTTTTTGCTCTTTTTCCGTGTGCTCTGAGAATCTGGCATACATTGATTTTTGAGCTGTGATGATATGGGCATGCTGTTCTGTGGTTGCTCATCTGGGGCTCTTTTGGAAAGTGGCAGTTTCCTCGTTTGCTTCTGTGAGAGCATTGCCACACTGGATAATATAAGAGCATCATTTTTTCCTCCTCACAGTTTGCATACTGCCTGAGTTTTTGAGAGCTCCCTGGAGATTAGCCAGCCGAACATTTTACATTGCACCATTGCTGGATCTTTGGGTTTAAGCTCCTCCGCTTGTTTGCATTTTAAGCATGTTGTGGCTTTTGGCTGAAACTTGTTTCTTTCACTCACAGGATCCATCTCCTCTTTCAATGATATGCCCATCCTCATGAATTACGAGCCCACATTTTTTGCATCTGAAATATCCTCTTGGTCTTTTGATGATTCTGCCAAAAGCATAAAAAGGAATCATATCATGTTTTTCTTTCATTCTGTTTCCTCCTCATCAATGGGCTCCAGGAGCCTTCTGAGAACTTTCCTGTTTTGGGCTGTGCCATGTTTCTTTTTGTTTTCTGGAGTGGGATCCAGCAGCACAGGAGTGACACCTTTCTTTTCCAGCAGAATGATTTCCTCAGCTGAGATCTGATCTTTCCACACTGGCATCTCTATTCTCTGGGGCTTAAAGGCATAGAAAACAGCTCTGAACTTTTGGGGCTCTTTCATGTGCATCTCATTGGATTTGATTTCCTCCAGGCTAACTTTGGGCACTTCATTATGAGCCAGAAGGATCCAGGTTTCTCCCAATGTGAGCCAGCTGGGGATCATGGGGATCCTTTTGCTGATGCCCATAAGCTCTGCCTCCTGGATGAATGTTCTGCATGAATAATCTCTTTTGCCAACAAACATCAGCCCAAAATATTTCATAGCCTTTTCTGATTTGATTGCCCCGTATTGCTCCAGGGCTCTTTCTGATATTTCTGCTGGCATTTCTGGGAAACATATTGGGCAGCTATCTGGGCATGTGCACTCTATCAGTGGATCCTGGTGTTCTCTGTGAGCTATGAAAACATATTTTGGATTGAGCTTCTGGAGATTCCTGGAGAATGGAGGAGCAAATCCACAGCAATCACATTGGTTCATGGGCATGGGGAGCCCATCACAGTTCAGGGTTAATCCTGGATCGCACATAAGATAAAGCCCTCCGATTTTGCGATATCCACAGCCTCTCTGAGCTTCACTCATCTGCCTTTTTCTCCTGAACTGTTTTGAGCAGCTGCTTTCTCTTTCTTCTGGTTCTGAGGATCTGGATGAACAGAAAGGCATCAACTCCCAGGCTGAGTGCTATTGAGATTATGCTCAATGTAACTGAGAGAGTTTCTGGATCACTCATCTCTTTCCCTCTCCAGGTTTCTGATTTTTGTGAGGATCGGGATCATGAGATCTTTTCTGAAGTGCCCCGGGCTGCTGCTGATCTGCCCTTCATAGATCTGATTATCTTCAATGAACTGCTCAAAGAGTGCCCTGGCATGACTTGTTTCTCTCATCATGATCTACTCCTGGGATAGTAATGCCCTATTTCTTCAGGATTGGAGAGAGCCCAGAATCTTCTGGAAAGTGTATAAGGCTGAATTGATTCTCCTGAATGATCCTCCCAGAACTTCAATGCTTTATAGATCATCCTGATCTCTGCTATGTTCAATCTGATTCTCTGATCTTTTTCTGGGTTCAGGGTTTTATTGGTTCCGTTACTGGATCCTGTAATGGGATCATTATTTCCCTGTGCCTCACGGTATTCTTTCAGCTGCTGGCAGAACTTTTCTAAGCCACAATATTTGCAATCTGAGGGCACATATCTGGATTTCCTTTCTGTGGATCTGTATCTGCATTTTTCTGTCATTGTTTTCCCTCTGCCCATTTTTTGAGCCTGGCTTTCTGGGCTGCATCATATTCATTCAGGAGCCGAGTGATTGCTTCATTGATGAAAACAGTTCTGGTTTTGAATCTTGCTGGGATTGCCTTCAGGATCTTATCCATTTTCTCCAGGTTTTCATTCTGGATCCTGAGGCTCACTTTTGTGCTGGTCATTGTTGTTTTGGCTCCTTTTTGTGGTTTCTTTGGATTGCCCAGAGGAGAATCAGAAAGAGCCCTATTGCCAGGATGGGGATTGTGATGCTGCTGATTCCCATTGGAAAGCTCATTAAAGTGCCTCCTCTATCTCAGCAGCTGAGAATCCCTGTCTAATCATCAGCTTTTGGATGTAGATTCTGGCAGTGATTGATGCTCTGAGGAGAGATTCTTTGGTGCCCATTGGATGATCTTGGCTCATCTGTTGCCCTCCAGAGTTTCAAAAAACTTCTGATTAAACAACTTTCCCAGGTTTCCCTTTGGCACTGGATATTTCTGTTTTACTTTCACCTGTTTCTCTATGAGCTTAATTGTGGCAGAATCAAACTTAGCCTGTTTTGCTTTCAGATGTTTCACCAGCCCAGAGGAGCCAGAATCTCCTCATAAATTCTTTTGGCTTGCCTAAAACTCGCTTGTTCTTCTAACGGCGGTTTCAATTTATTTCTCAGTGCAATCAGGCTTAATGCACTAATTGATAGAGCTAATATTTCAATGCTCATTTTCCATCAAACTCCATTTTATACTGTCGGACAATTACCTAATAAAGCTGTCGGACATTCTGGAGAACAGAAATACAAGAATAACCTTTTATTTGGAATTAATTAATTAGTAATAATTCTCAGGAGTTTGATGCTGTGGCTAAATTGGCAGAGAAGATCTTTCCAGAATGTGAGCTGAAAGAAAGAGTTACTATCAGAGTGCTGCCCCAGAAAATGCAGATATATCCCAGGTTTAAGGAGCTGGTCACTGAGCAGCTGGGCTCAGATGTTTGTTTCGTAACCACTTCACTGTGGGAGGCTTTCATCAATGCAATGGATCAGAATCCTCCAGCCTCTGAAGATCTCATTGAAATGAAGTTTATGAGGCAGAATGTTCAGATTAATATTGGCTGCCAGATCCTTTATCAGCCCAAAAAAGCCAGGAGAACTCCAGAATCAAAAGCCTGGACAGGATCAGATCCCAGCTTTCCCTTTTATGTTGATCGAGATAAGAACCCTCTTTTGCCTGAGTTCCTGGATCAATGGGAGAAACTTAGCGAAAAATCAAAAGAGTTCTGGAGAATAAGGCTCCAGGAAAAAGGAATCATTCCAGCGGATCCAGAGCCAGCCCCCCCCTCTGTTTCCACTCCAGCCAAAGATAAGCTTCTCAAAAAAATTTTCAAAACATTGAATAATAGTATGACATTTGTCACAGGCTGGCTGAAACGGAAATTCTGGAGTGAATGAAATGGGAAATTTTCAGTGCCCTATTGATTTTGAGGATTGGATTAATTTTGATTGTAGAACTTGCCAGAAATATATGTTTCATGAAATTATTTTGAAAAAATATGGTGTTAGGGGAACTTGTAAAAAGGCTTCTTCTATGAGAGCCTTTAATTTTGGAAAGACTCAGAGAGCTCAAAAAATATGATCAGTTAATGAAATCATTGTTGTTTTATTGTTGAAATGACATAGTGACGTTTTAGGGGGTTTCCCCTATATTAGACAGGCATAGAAAGTGCAGTGTTTACGTTCTCTTCTCTTTCCTGTATCTTAGATAACGCTTAAATGTGGTTCAGGAGATAACTAAAATGGGGTTTAATCATGTCAGAATTTGAGAGCTCTGAAAAGGATGAAAATGCTGTTTTCTTTCAGAAAATGAACATCAGGGATCTTTATGGCTGTGCCTCCTGTGGAAATGGGATTCATATTACGATTCCAGCAAAACTTGTGAGAGCCTTTGATATTCAGCCTGGAGATGAGCTGCTGATTAGGATTGAGGAGGTTCAATATAGCAACATCAGAGAAGTGAGAGAAAAAGTGGATATCTCTAAGCCAAAAAAGAAAGCTGCTGAGTAAGTTTCCTCTGGGTTTATCTGAATGGGAATACTGTGTAGTTTTTGGCTGCTCCTGTCATGTAAAAGGCTATGATGAGGGAGATCACAAAAATGAGGATCAATAAGAGGGCAGCTCCGTAATCGTTTTTATCCCAGGGCATGTTTCATCAGGATCCTGTTTGCTAGTTTCCCCTTATTTGTTTTGCCATGAAATCCACAGCTGCCTGTTGCTCTTTCTTTGAAACTCCCATGTAGTTTTCCTCTATGATACTGGTGCTTTTGATGCCAGAAAAGGATTTGATTCTGGTTAAGTTGGCTGTGGGATCTGAGCAGAGTTCTGTGATCCTGTTAAGCCTCAGAAAATGTGGGTAGTATTGGGAGCCCAATACCTGTTTAACTATTCTTAGAGATGTATCTCTGTGGATGTTGGGAAATAGCCATCTGGCTCTGATCCTGGAGATGATCCTTTTCTGGTGCTCCCATCTCTCCAGCATCTTTCTGGAGGGCTTTAACTTTCTGGCTTTCTCCAGCTGCTCACATACTTTCTGGATCCCAGGAAACCAGAGGGGAAACTCCAGGGGATCTGTTTGTGCTGATCCCTTCTTTCTGAAAATATCCAGGATGAAATGGGTTTCTGTGAGGCTGCAATCTCCCACTGTTCTTTCATAGATTTCACTTTTCCTGGCTCCTGAATAATAGAGCAGCCAGAAAAAAGCCTCTGCTTCTCTGGTTAATCTTTTGGCTGCCTCTGAAACTTTCTGCTGGATCTCCTGGAAACTCAGCTGCTCTGTTTGTTTCTGGTGCTTATATTTTGGCATCCAGATATCCACTCATTTTCTGGCTCTCTTTTTTCCAGGTTCTCAGTTCGATCCAGGCAGTTGCCAGGTGCATGAAAACACAGCAGCCCAAAAATTTGGCTGTTTCTGAAAGTGGAATCTCAGGAGTTAAGGCTGCAAACAAACTGGAAGCCCCTAATACCATGAGCTCCCCTGAAAGGAAAAATAAAAAGGCTCTCAGTTTTTTTCTAAGTTCTTTCACTCCATAAACACCTCAATCTTTTCACTGCTTTGACTAGGGTATTTTATGCAAAAGAATGAGGGGTTTTCATTGACCAGGAGATCTCTCACTGCTGTTCTGATTGCTTCTGCTCTGTTGGGGTAATATTTTTGGCTGATCAAATCCTCCAGGAGTTTCAGATAAAGTTCAGGCATTAATATGGTGATGAGCTTCACACTTAATCCCTAACTCATCTTTAAAGTTCTCCTCCACAAAAAAGGTTATCGGTTATTACTTAAACTATTAACCGATTAATGTTGTTTTCTTTCTCTCTCTTTCTCTGATCAGAGCTTTTTTGGGGGGTTTAATTAATATATAATATACTATAAGCACCACACACACAGAAGGAACACTGGCACAGGCATGCTGGGGAGGCACTGAGCTCTCTTGTGTGCTCTGTGGCATCCCCTGGAGCCCATGCAGCCTCTGGATCTCTCTCACTTACTGATATAGAGGCTGGAGAGCTCAGGGGCCGCCTCAGGGGCACAGGGCTCACTAAGGGAGCTCAGGATTCCTCAAAGATCTCAGGATGAGCATGCTCCAGGTTGCCTTTGATTTGGTATGCTTTCCAGGTGCTGAGCATTATGGGGGGCTCATGGTTTCTCAGATAAACTCTCAATCTGCCCACTGAGATTTTCCCAGTTTTTTCATTGATGAGCTTCAGGATATCTGGCATCAGTATTTCCTCAATCTGTCTTTCTGTTAGCTCTGAGCTTTCCTTTTTGAGTGCATCATCTTTTGCCTGTTCGTATCTTTCAAACTGTGTGGTTCTCTTTTTCCTTTCATATTGGGCTCTGAATACCTGGCAGCTGTTCAGGGTTTTGCATCCCAGGCATGAATCCTTTGAGCAGAGATGGGAATCAAACTGATGATAAAACAGTTCACACATGAACTCTCTGTATATTTTCTCGTTTGATTGGCTGGGCTTTAATCTGTAAACCCAGGCATGCCCTCTGCCAATGACATGAATCTGAAACTGCACCAGGTATGATCTGATAGTTTTATCCAGGAGAGCCATGTTGATGATGGGAATCCAGAGTGGATGCACAAGAAATCTCTGGGATTCCATTGTGTGAACTAACACTTTCTGAAGGTCTTTATACCAATCACGTTTTCCCATTGCATAACTTGGCTCATCAAAGATGATGCCTTTTCCCATTTTCAGCCAGATCAGGAGGCTCAGATAATCCGAGTGAGTGAAAACAATTTGATTCTCTTTGAATCTGCCTTTTATTTCTCCTGAGGCTTTAGATTTGTAAATCCCTTCATAAACTCTGGCAATGTCAATGGCTTGATAACTTTTTCCAATTCCAGGCTCTCCAGTTACACAGATATTGCATGCCAGTTTCTGAGTGATCCTGGCTCTGAGGGTATTCTGAAAGATTGGTGAAACTGCCAGCTCACTTGATTTGACAGTTTCCCAGCCATTATAATTAATGATCTGGAGCTTTCCCACTATTCCTCATCTTCCTCTGTGGTGAAAGGAACTCCAGTGAAAATCTCCTTTGGTTGAATCTTCAGCAGCATGTGTTTTCTCATGAGCAGATTGAAAACTGCATGATACATTTCAAAATAATTCAGGTGCTGGAGCCTCTGAAATGCTAGGATCCCTTTCCTTTCACAGTATTCCTCTGATGCTTTAACCTGTCCGAACTCTGGTCTAACATCAACAAGAATCTCCTGTTTTGCATTTTCCAGCTCCTCATAAAACAGATCATCTCTGAGCTCATCTGGGATCATGGCAACCAGCCCCAGGATTGATTCTCCAATTTCCTCAGCTGAAATTTTGATGTTACTGAGGGCTTTATTGATGTTCAGGAAAGTGTAGAGTAGCAGCAATGGAGTGGGGAGCCGATCCCTCATTGTAAGTTTTGCTTCAGGAAACAGTGCCATAAGATTTTCAGTGCTCAGATCTCCCAATGCCTTCAGATCTTCACTCATGCTTATTCCTCCACAATTTGCCCCTGTGCCTCAGCTTTCTGTTTCCAGTTTCTATCCCAGAGGCTTCTGGCAATCACATTGGGCTTATTTGCTTTCTCCACTGATTGGATGCCTGATGAGTTTGCCATCAGCTGAAGGACATGTTTTCTTGCCAGCCCTCCAATGCCCTGGGATCCAGTAAGCCACCACTCAGTAATGTGCCCCCAATATCTAACCTCGTCATAAACATAACGATATGAGAAATGGGAGAGGGCTGCCAGAGTGCAATCATCCAGAACTGCAAACTTTCTTTCATCAATTCTCATCTGGGCTTTAAGTTCTGGGGATGTGCCCATCTGCCCAGCCAGTTCTTTTGCTACGATAACATTGCCCTCCTCCTTAACTTTCTGCTGTTGTTGTGGTCTTAATGGAGGCATGGGAAATGATGTGCCCTGTTTTTTCTGAACTTTGGCGTTTTGATTTGCCATTGGAGCTGATGTTTCTGCTGCCTGTGGTGTTTTCGGTTCTGCTGGAGTGGGATCCTCTGGCAGAGGAACTGGCTCTTTTGTTTGCTGTTCAGTTTGTTTCTGGATGTGAGCTCTTGCCAGCTTATTGTTTGCATCTATTTCATTAGGATCTGGGCAGTATTCCTCATCTGGGCTGCTCATTTTATCAATCCTCTGATCCCAATTCCAATCATTTCAGCTGCCTGGCTGGCTGCCTGTTGAACTTGTGCTGGCTCAGCTGTTGGCATCCTTATTAATCCAAAGAATATCAGAGCAGCACATACAGCAAATCCTGTGCCTCCAGCAAGAATCATGTTAATGTAAAAGCCTTTTGTTTGCCCAGCATGTGCACTCCAGAAGGTCTTTGATGCCTGTCTATCCTCCTCCTGTTTTATGTCCTCCTCACTGATGGATCTCATCCCAGCTGGAGTGAGTGGAGCCTCATCCAATCCCACAGTAACCTGGATCCTGGATTCCTCCAACATATCTCTCTGTCTTTCTGGCACTGTTGAATAGAAATCCTCTCCCCATAACGCCCTCACTGAATCCTGGAGAGATCCAGCCTTTATGAATCTGCCACTTTCTATCTGCCATGTGTATGCAGTGCCCTCAATTCCCAGATATCTTGTGATCGGTTTTTTCAGAAATCTGCCAACAATTCCAGTGAATCCTGGATGCAATTTAAGGAATCTTTGAACTGGCATGCCCTTCTTTTTTTTGCATTGAACTGAGATGCTGGTTTCCTCATCAATAGCCAGATCCATAAATCTGTGATCTGCTGGGATAAATTTCTGAACTTGATTGCCCATCCAGGGGCGTAGAAAGAGCCCAACGATCAACCCAATCATTGTGAAAAGTGCCATGAAAACAATGGTTAAAGGATTGGTGAAATATCCCACAAAAATATCAAACAATTAAGCTCCCTCCTCCAGGGTAAAAACAGCTTTTCTCACTTTCTCAATTTCATCCTGAGATCCTACCAGCTCCAGAATTAATCTGAATTTTTCTGAATCTGGGGCTCTCCATCTTTCTCTGATTTTAAGATATTTGGTTTTCAAACTCATCTCCTCACTACATTGTTTCACTCTATGAGGGAAACTCTATATAAAATTTTAAATACTCAACTACATAAATATGGAGTGGTTGAGAGGAGAGGGCTGAAACGATCCATCAAACTCCTGAGATATTTTTAAATGGAAGTTTTTGCCCTCTCTTATCTCTCCCTGATCTGTGCATTGGAGGTGCGTTCATTGGGTAATAGCACAGGCTCAATCATGAGTGTGATCAGAACTCCCCTGGGAGTTATAATTCTCTTGATCGTTATCCTGGTTTTGGCTGGTCTTACTGCTGTATCCGCGATTAGCGGATCCCTTACTGCTGCTGCCATCACTGGTGCAAGTCTTTTGGTTGTGGTCATACTCTTGGCTGTGGTCGGAGTTTTAGGAAAGTGATCCTAATGCTGCCACTCAGCCCTCCAGGATCTCAATCATTCTCTCCCACTTCTCTCCCCAATGTTTTCACTGCTGGGATCCTGGAGCCACATTCTCATTTTATTTTCAGCTGCTTATTGGGATCATTGCTGGATCCTGTATCGGTTCCGTTAATACATGGGAGATCTGCGGATGCTTGAAAGGTTTCAGAAATTCAGTGAGGATCCTTATGGTTTTGTGGATCAGCTCAATCTAACTTTTAAAGGAAACAACTTTAACCTTTTTCAGAAATTTAAGAGGATCCAGAAGATCTCATTTTATGGGGCTTTTCTGTGCATGGCTGCCTGGATCGTTTTTGGTTTTGACAGCACTCCTCTCCAGTTTATTCATGTGCTTGTGGAGGGGCTGCCAGCCTGGATCCTGGGCACTGGATCCATCCAGGAGATGGGCGCCATTTATTCTCTCTATTATGGAAAGGAGATGCACTATTCCGCTTTTGTGATCTATTTTTTGCTTTTCTATTTCATGAGCAGATCATGGGAAAAGGCTGGAATTGTCAAATCAAAGAATCTGGTTTTCAGTTTTGCTGCAATGTTTCTGAGTATTGCAGTGTTTGAATGGTTCTGGATGATTTGCTATGCAACTTTCCAGAATCAGCCCTGGGTTATTAATTGGCAGTTTCCTCAGATGAGGATCCTGATCCAGAATATGGTTTTCTTTTTAACTGGAGGGTTTGCTATTCTCTATATGCTCACGGAAAGATGGCACTGGAAAGGGAGAGAGCAGCTGGGCAGAGCCTATTATTTCAGGCTTAAAGAAAAGCTGCCCTGGATCCTGATTGGAGCCAGCATCCTGGCTGGGTTGCTATGGATCTATTATCCTTTTCCTGTTCAGCAGATCACTGTCACTCTGGAAACTGGAGAGATCTGGAGGAGCTCCAGGCTGTTTCCGCAAACTCTCTACACTGTGGAAACGAATCCATCTGATGGGATTAATGCTGGAGTGTGGTTCTGGATCGAGAATGATCTGATTCATGCTGTCAATACAGGAGTAAAAGCCTTATGGGCATTAACAACATATTATATTTTCAGAGTTAGAAAACCAACAAAAGAGGAATTGATTTGAGAAAGAAGTTTGTTTCTTATCTGATTTTGGGGATCATGCTTATGGCAGTGGTTCCACTATTTCCCATAACTTCTGTTTCTGCTGCACCTTCAGGTTATACTTTTGTCACATCTGCTGGGGATGGAGCCCTGGTTTCTGTTGATATTTCTGATCCAGAAAATCCAGTTTTGGGAGATGTGATTCAGGGAGAGGGAGATCCCAATTATCTGAGTTTTGTTCAGGAAGTGTGGGTTGAAGGAAACTATGCCTACACTTTAGATCAGGATTATAATGCTCTTTCCATCTTTGATATTTCTGATCCTTTAGATATCATTCATGTGGGCAATTTGGTCGGAGGAGGATCTCCTAACTATCTGGGATTCCCTTATGATATTGTTGTGGAGGGAGATTATGCTTATATTGCGTGTAGAGATGATGATTCTCTCACTATCATTGATATTTCTGATCCAGAAAATCCAGTTTATGAGGGGAGATTAAGTGGATCTGGAGATCCCAACTATTTAAATGGAGCTGGATCTGTGACTCTGAGTGGAAATTATGCTTATGTATGTTCCAGAACTGATGATTCTCTCACTATCATTGATATTTCTGATCCATCCACTCCCACTCTGGAGGGGGTGATCTATGGAGCTGGATCTCCCAATTATTTAAATCAGCCCTCTGATGTGGAGGTTTCTGGAAACTATGCCTATATTACTGCACAAATTGATAACTCTCTCACTATCATTGATATTTCTGATCCTTCAGCTCCAACTTTTGAGGGGAATATCGCTGGATCTGGAGATCCCAACTATCTTTATTTGGCTCAGGATGTTGCAGTTTCTGGAAAATATGCTTATGTTAAATCTGCTATGGATCATTCTCTTTCCATCTTTGATGTTTCTGATCCATCCATTCCCACTCTAAAGGGAACACTTGTGGGGGCTGGATCTCCCAATTATCTGGGAGGCAGCTCAGAGATAGAAGTTTCTGGAAATTATGCTTATATTTGTGCGTATGCTGATGATTCTCTCACTATCATTGATATTTCTGATCCAGAAAATCCAGTTTTTGCTGGAAATCTTATGGGTGCTGGATCTCCCAATTATCTTTATGGAATCAGCTCTATTAGTGGAATGTCATTTTTCAACATTGAATGTGATCTGGAGGATGTGGATGATGATGGGGCTGATTGGGTTTTCACTGATTGGAAATATTATGATTGGACGGTCACAACAAACATCCCAATGGTGAACTGTTCTATCTCTTTTCTTTTGAATGTTGGAACTGAAAAGGTGTATAACGTCTTTTATTCTGATGCGTATAACTGGGTGTATGCCACAAATCAAACGTATGAAACTAGGATGGGAAAGCCATGCCAGCTCAAATCAGGAACTTGGAGTTATGATTCAGGCTCTGGAATCTACACGGTAACTTTTGGCATTTTCTTTAATGCTCTGGTTTTGGATCTTTGGGATGCCAGTGACGGAGTGGATGTTTATGGATCCTATAATTCCTCAGATTATTTCCTGGTTAATGAGGATTATTTCAGGATCTACAATGAGGGAGGATTTTCCCTGAACTATGCCTCCTCTGATGAATCCAGGGCTTATGTGATGGCTGGAGGCACTCCGTTCTCCTTTTATGCAAAAAATGGATCATCAACTTATAATGAGGTATGGTGGAGGGATGTTAATCACATTAAGCTGTTGCCTGTAATCCAGTTTATTGCTGGAAAGGAGCCCTTCACTTTAACTTATGGATGTGATTATTCTCTGGGAAATGGTGAATGGCTCACTGGATGGAAAGCCATAATTAATCCAGATTTTGTGAGTTACACTGGAATTTTTGCTGGAAACTATTGGATCAACATGACAGCTTATTTTTGGGATGCTGAGGGCTCTGTGAGATATGACGATCTGTATATGTTCTATCATGGTTCAGTGCAAACGGAAGGAGATCGTGGCTGGTTTAAAGTGTGGTTCGATCTGTGGTTTTCTGATAAAAATGCCTCCAGTGTTGGGGCTGCCAGAATTAATGCTTATGAGTTTCCGATGGTTGATACGGCTGATTGGTGGCTCAGATGGATTGCCAGTGATTGGGGAGTGAAAGACAATGTTTTGAAAGAGCTCAGCTGTGATTCTCCGCTTTTGGATGGGGATCTTAACTCAGTAAATTCTCAACAAATTAAGATGGTTAGATATTGGTCAAATCTCACAGTTTCAGATGCTGATGGTGGGCAAATTATCGCCATAACAGATTTTGATGTTTTTGATGCAACTCATTCAAAACAGCTGCCTCTTGTGGGGATCAGCAATCCAGTGTTTGATGAAACAAAAACTCCTACATTAGGGCAAACTGGATTATTGGGGGCTCTGTTCAGCATGTTCTCTGGTTTTGGGCAGTGGATAAGCGAAAATATCATGTTCGGAGGATTGAATCTGTGGAGCAATTTTGTTGCTTTCTTAGACACTATCGCTGGCTGGTTTGGGGCTCCACACTTTTTCAATGATCTGTTTAATTGGCTGGCTGAGCTTTTTGGATATCTGGCTGATTCCATTGTTTATCTGATGGATATTATTTCAGATATCTTCGTTCTGTTCGGTTCTCTTTTGAGTGTTTTTCTCACTACCATGAGTGACATCATTGCAGCTTTGGTGAATACGATAACGATGTTCACTGACATGATGGGAGGAGCTTATGGTGTGGGGATGAATCTCTGGGATACTCTGGCAATTTCTTCCTGGATCACTGTGGCGATCATCTTTTATCCTCTTTATCTTATTCTCCTCTGGGATACTCAGGGGATGGATGCTGTCATTAAGCAGCTTACTTTTCTCTTTGGGATCCTGGGATGGGTTTTCAATTTTCTGATTTCTTTGATCAGATTTATCATGAGCCTGGTTGAAAGGTTAGTGGAAAGCATCCCTGTGGTTGAATGACTTGCTGCAAAAAACTGGATTAATATGGGTTTTTCTCATATTATCCCCTGCTCTTTTTATTCCAGCTATTGCCAGGGCAGATGATACTGAGTGGTGGAGCTCAGATTTTAGTTTTAGAAATGTTTATTCTATTAATTCGTCTTTGATAGATGCAGATTTAGTTAATTTTCCTGTTCTTGTATATCTTAATTCTTCTGTTGTTGAATGGATAAATATTCAGAATGATCTGGATGATTTGAGGTTCATTTCTTCTGAGAATGAGTTGCTGGATCATGAAGTTGATGGCTATTCAGATAATGATTTTGCATGGATCTGGGTGAGGATCCCTGAGATTAGCAATGCCTCTGATACTGTTTTCTTCATGTATTATGGCAATGTTGTTGCTTTGAGTGTGGAAAATGCTTCTGGTGTTTGGGATGATAGTTTTGTTATGGTTCAACATTTAAGCGATAATTCCACATCTACGGTTTTGGATTCTACGAGTAACGATAATGATGGAACAAAAAAGGGAATTAATGAGCCGATAGAGGCAACAGGAAAAATAGGGAAAGCACAAGATGAAGATGGAAATGACGATTATATTGTTGGAACTGACATAATTAATGTTCAAAAAATAACTTGGGAATGTTGGGTTTATGCGACATCTTATCCAAACAACAAATTTATTGTTGGTCTAGTAAATGGTCTTGGTAGTGGGACACAAGAAAAAGTTTTATACAGTTCTTATGGAAAACTAATATTTAGAGTCTATGATGGTGGTAATAAATATACTTCCATCCCTGTGGACACTATTCCCATTAATCAATGGGTATATCTTGTTGGAATACAGGATGGAACAAACGCAAAAGCATATGTTAATGGTGTAGAAGTTGGAACAGTTGCTTGTGGTGACGGATTTACGGGTTATGGTGTTCCTAACATATTTATTGGAGGTGCATCTGCAACATATACTTATTTAGATGCCGTTTTTGATGAAGTTAGAATCACAAATATTGCTCGTAGTGTTGCTTGGGTCTCCGCAAGCTACGAAACCCAAAGACTTAATTTAATTGAGTTGTTGGAGGCTGAATCTTATTTTGAGCCCTATGCTGAGAGGGGGGAGATTTTGGCTGCTGGAGTCATATTAGCTCTTATATTAGTTCCTCTCTTAATTTTAATCATATTTGCAGTGAGGAGAAAGCACTGAAATGAATGAACTTTATGCGATTCTGGGAATCGGGATCTGCCTGTTTCTTTTTCTTCTGGTTCTTTTGGGGTTGGGCTCCTTTTATGGAGGAGATATGGAGATCATTGCCAGTGGAGTAACTCAGTTTATTCTCCTGATTGTTGCTTTCGCTTTTGGGGCTTATGTTCTGGTTTCTCTCATGGGGAGGAGATAATATGGGGATTGGAGGATCTGCGAAACCTGGATTAATCATTTTTGTTTGTGGGCTTTTGGGGCTGTTTCTGGCAGCCATTGAGCAGCTGGCTTATGAAAGCGAATTTATTTTTCATCTTTATGTGGAGGCTGCTGAGCTGCCTGGATTGCAGATTCTTACAATTATCGTGTTTCTGCTTGCTGGATGTGTTCTGGCAGCAGTTACGTCATAGTAGTGAGGAGATGAAATGGCAAACAAAAAATATATTGAATCTTGGAGAAAGAAGGATGTTAAGAGGCAGCAGTTTGAATCAAAAGAGGTGAAGGATCAGAAGGCTGCTGCACACTTTAAGAAGAATTATTCTCAGAGTGTGACGGTGATCTGTAACAAAAGCATGATGCTGCCTAAAGGAGTTTTTAGATCCTTCTCTGTGAGGCTTACTGTGCCTCTGAGAAAGAAAGAGATTGATGAGAGGGTTAGGCTGGCTTTTCCTGAGCTTGAATGGAGGCTCAGCTGATGGGATTTCTGAATCAGATGCTCAGAGCCCTCAAAGAAACCGTTAATGATTTTTTTGGGTTTTTCTCTAGGGGAAAGAAGAAAAGAAGAAGGCGGAATTCGGGGGCTGATGAGCCCATTAAAGTTCATAGATCCTGGATAAAAGAGGAGGAGCCTGAGCCCAGATCCAGAAAGAAGAAACAGGCTCTGGTAGTTACAAAACATAAAAGAAAGATTCCTGGGCTCTGGGAAATTAATAGGATCCTAGCTGGCTTTCTGCTTTTGGTTAATCTGGTTTTCAGCCAGTTTCTTCTGGGCAGTGTGGGAGCTGGGGCTCAGCCCATGTTCATGATTTTTATGGGAAATTCGTATATCATCTTTCTGTTTCTCTGGAAATTCAGAAAGAGAAAGGGGGCTCCAGATTGAGCATCAACAAAAGAGATGCTCTAAGTGTGAGCATGTTTCTGATTTGGGTTGGCTGGATCCTGGATCTGCTGAGCACTTATGTGGGGATAAGCCTGGGTTTTGTGGAATCAAATCCTATGTTTCTTCTGTTTCCATTTTTCTGGATGCTGATCTGGATCTGCCTGGCTGCCCTGGTGATCTGGTTTAAGTGGGCTCCTGTGAAAGTGAGGCAGTTTCTTCTTGTTTGCATAATTCTTTTTGCTTTCTGCCCATCTATCAGGAATCTGCTTTTGATGTGGGAGGTGATTATGTGAGAAAGAAGAAATATCCTGTGGTCACTTATGATCCATCCACTGATAAAATTAACAGTTATCTGTTAAAGGTTCCTGGAGCTGGAAAACTGCTTTCCAGATTGTATCTGTGGAGATTCTGCACTTTCAATTTTATGATTGTGGGAGCCATTGGCATGATCATCCAGTTTGTTTTGTATGAGGGCATTTTTAGGCTGATGCTGAAAGGTTTCTGGGGAGGCACTTTTTTGGGGATGCTGATCACGGTTTTTGTTGTTTTCATGTGGAATTATGTTCTTAATCGTCACTGGAGCCTGGGAATTAATTCTCAGATCATAACAATGAATAAGGGAGATCTGCTGGAGCTTCAGGAGAAAGTTAAGGCTCTTTTGGCTCAGAAGTTTTCCCATAAAGGAGAGAGGCTAAAATGAAGTGTTCTACACATTCTCTCTCATCTGTTCTACACTTCAGCCCCAAAAAACCGCTTTTCAACAATAAAACAGAGCTGTTTCACTCAGGCCATCTGTATATGTGTTCTACACCAGCCGGGAGAAACACTGCATTTATGTTCTACACTTGGAGGATCCAGGATGATCTCTATTGTTGTGCCTAATCTCAATGAGGAAAGATATCTGAGAAAGTTTCTGATCAGCTTAACCAGGCAAACTGAAAAGGATTTTGAGGTGATCGTTATTGACGGAGGCAGCACTGATGGGAGCCTGGAGATCTGCTCTCAATTCAAAAGAAAGCTGTGCCTGAGTGTTATCATTAACAGGAAAAGGAATATTGGATATGTGAGAAATGTGGGCTGCTCTATTGCCAGGGGAGATCTTATTTTTAATACCAGCTCTGATGTGATGCTGGATCCCTGGATCATCTATGAGGTTAAAACAAAATTCAGGAGGGATCCTGGGCTGATTTCATTGACAGCCAGAACTAAGCCTGTTTCTGATAGGATCCTCTGCCATATTGCTTATCAGGGATTTGATCTGCTGAGATGGGCTTTCTCTAAGCTGCCAGGATCTCTCAGAAAATATCGCCCTGGAGGAAACTTTTTCGTGATTAAAAAATGGGCTTTTGATTTGCTGGGAGGATTTCCTGAAGTTACAATTAATGAGGATGGGCTGCTGGGGCAAAAAGTGGATCAGCTGCTCATAGATCCAGGCTTTCATGTTAGATTTAAGGTGAAGTTTGATCTCAGCATGTGTGTTCATCATCATGTGAAACGATTTGAGGAGAGGGGATCCCTGAAAACTATCATGTTTTATCTCTATGTTTTCGGGAATCTGTTTCCTATGCTGAAACCTCTGCTCTATAAAGTGGAGGCTCAGAGTGCTGAGATCTTCAGGAACAGATCTGATCTGAGGAAATTTAAATGATGCTGGATGTGGGCTGTGGGGCTGATCCTATGGGAGATGTTAATTGTGATTTATTGATCCCATTATCAGATCTGAGATTGATCCCAATAAGCAGCTGCAAAAGGGCTAAAAATTTTGTGAAAGCTGATGTAAAGTTTCTACCCTTCAGATCCAGATCTTTTGATCTTGTACATTGCTCTCACATGCTGGAGCATGAGGAGGATCCCCTGGAGGGATTGGCTGAGCTGAAAAGGGTTTCCAGAAAATTTGTGGTTGTTATTTTGCCTTTTGGGCTGTTCAGTATTTTTGATATTTTCTACTGTGGCAGAAAATTTGGATCTCATGTGAGATGGCTCAGGCAACATCATAAACATTTCTTTCTGATGAATCCGCTTAAAACTGGATCTTTCAAAATGATGTTTCCTTCTCTTTCAGCTGCTCTCAAATTTCGCAAAAAAGTTTTTGAGGGCTGGCTCAGGATCCCCATTCCCTTTCAAACTTTAACTGTGATTGAGGTTCAGAAAGATGATTGATGCTCTGTTTCTGAAGAACTTTTTTGTTTTCATGAGCAGCTTTATTCCTGTTATTGCCCTGTTTCTGCCTCCAGTGAAGGAACTGAATAACTGGAAAGCAGTTCTGTTCATTGAATCAGCAGCTTTTGGAGTTTTTCTTTATGTTCTTTTCTTCTTTCCATATATTCCATCCAAAACAGTGCCAGCTGTGCTCTCTCTTTATCCCCTGTTCCTGTTTCTTTTTAATCTGATATTTGTGCTGAGATTTGGGGCTGCAAAATTCTCCAGGATCTTTTCTGTTTCCCTGATGCTCTCTTTTGTGCTCACTGAGATTCATGAGCTGCCAGCTTTTGCATACAGCTATTTAATTCTTGATTTTCTGGATCCTAGCAAGTGGATCTTTTTCATTTCTCCTTATGCTGCTCTGGTTTTCTTTCTGTTGGCTGCCAGAACTTTTGATTTAACTCTTTCAGCCAGATCAAAGGTTCTGCTGGTGCTTTCTGTGGCTGGGCTCATTGTTTTTTATGTAATTGAGCCACAGATTGATATTCATGCAATCCCCTCAGCCCTGGCTTATGTGAAAAGGGTTTACTGTTTTCTGTTGTTGGCTGCTGCCTTTCTGATTGGAGGGAATCCTCAGAATGAATGAAAGTTTTGTTTATGGCTTTCTTTTTTCAGTTATTGTGATCTCAGGATTGCTGGCTCTGCAATATGGTGATGATTTCAATTTTCTGAATGATCGGGGATTCACTGTTCTCCCATCTTTTGGCACTGCTTTAAATTGGAAATCAGCAATCTCTCTCAGCCTTCTTTTTGGGCTGTTTTTTAGGAATCTGAGGGGCTCCATTTCCTGGAGGATCCTTAATGGGCTGTGGATCCTGGCTCTGGGCTGGGCAGTGATGGATCTTTTTTGGATCATTAAAGCGTGTTTGTGTGGCAACTTTCTTTTTGGATCTGAAATTCTTTCATTCATAAATGTTAGAGGGATTGTATTTGGGCTGATTAGAAATTTACTGATGATCTTAATTTCTTCACTGTTTGCCTGGGATTCTCTGAGGATCTCCAGATCCTTTTTGGCTGGTTTTGGGGCTATTGTTGCATACTGGATCTTCATAATCTGGTCTTTTCCCTTCAGTGGATATCTCTTTAATACTTTCATTGTTTATGGAGTGAATTTTCTGCCTTTCGTTATTGCATTAAAATCTTGGAGTGAAAAATCTTGGAGAAACTTTCTGTTTGCTTAACCCTATTCAATGAGGAAAAGGGAATCAGGAGAGTGCTGGATTATCTGGAGATATATTCTGCCTGGATTGATCAGGTGATCATTGTTTCCGATTGCTGCCAGGATCTCACTGATCAGATCGTTTTGGATTGGCTGCACACTTCAGATCTGAATGTGCTGTTTATTCAGAGAAACCAGAGGAAAGGGAGGGCAGATGCTGTAAGGGAGTGCCTGAAGGCATCACGTAACGATCTTAATATGTTTCTTGCTGGTGACATCAGCCCTGTTGGGGATTCCTTTTTCTGTCTTATTTCATATTTTAGGGATCCATCTGTGGGAGCTGTCACAGGGCATCCAGTTTTGATTAATGATAAGAAAACTCTGGCTGATTATCTCAGTTTTCTGATCTGGAGCTCTCATGGTGCTATTGGAGAAAAGCAAACTGTTTCTGGATCCTTTTTTCATCTTAATGGGGAGATGTTTGCACTTAGAAAGCACTGTGTAACAGGTTTTGATTGTTATAGTGGGCTGGCTGAGGATGCAATGCTAGGAGCTTTAATCAGAAAGAATGGGTTTCAGGTGCTTTGGGCAAAAGATGTGAAATATCTCATGAAATATCCTTCTGGTTTAAGTGAATATCTGAAGGTAAGAAAGAGATGCTGTTATGGCAGAGTGGAGCTCTGGCAGCTGTGCAATCTTCAGAATTATCCATTTTATGAGGTTTCTCATCCTGAATATCTGATTAATGTTCTGAGATCCTGTGATGGATCCATCAGAGGGATCCTGGCTCTGTGTTTTGGATCAGCTGCTGAGCTTCTGATTCGTGTTTATTACAGATTCACATTTCACAGGAAAAGAAATGTTTTGGATGAACTGTGGAAACCAGCTGAGGGCACAAAATGGTAAAAATTCTTCTTTCTAATCTGGGAGGCACAGATAATATAGGGATTGTGATGATGATTAAGGCTCTGCTCTCCAATGTTGATGCTGAGTTCTATGTTCAGCAGCTCACTGTTTGCAGAAATTATCAGGAATATGGAATAAACTATTCCTGGAAACCTTTTGGTTTTGATGTTGCCCTAGATCTGGGAGGAGATACTTTCACTTTATATTATGGGATCCCACAGTTTCTGAGGCATTGCTTTCATCTTTTCTGGCATGTTGTTTTCAGGCAGAGGTTTTGCCTGTTTGCACAAACTTTCTCCACTTATGGAAAGGTTACTGGCTGGATCGCTTTATTCTTCATGAAAAGGGCATCTCTCATCACTGTGAGAGAACAGAAAAGTTGTGAGCAGCTGCAATCAATGGGGATTCAGTGCCACTTAACTGCTGATATCACGTTTCTGCTGGATTCCTGGGAAGCTGATCAGTATTCTGGAGGTAGTTATCACAGGGTTATTGCAGCAAAACTTTCAGGTTCTCCTGGAGAATGGGATGGATCCAGGGCAGAAAATTTCAAATTTGACATATTCAAAGAGCCACTGGATCTCAAAATTATGAAAAAGAGGGCTGAATTAAATGTTAGGTTGCTTCAGAAGTTACTCTCTAATTAATGATTTGCATTTGCATGGGCACAGTGGAGGCACTATTTCCACTCTTGCTTTTTGCATCTTAGAAATGAAGTTGGCTGAGGGGATTGTTTGCCTGGATAAATCTTCAGCTCAGTGGATTGTTGCACGTAATAAAGAGGATCTGCTGAAGGCTGCTGGATCCACTTATGAATATGTTGCCTTTGATTTTCCCTGGGCTCCTCATCTGGCTCAGATTGGAAAGCCCTGTGATATTGATGATCGTTTTTCTCCAAAGATTTCACTGTTTTGCAGCCATTCTTATAGAAAAAAGGGGATTCCAATCTCAGAAAGTTATGCACATCAGCCAAAATCTAAGATCAGAACTATTTTTGATAATCCTCTGAGGTGCTTTCTGTGTTCAGATCATATAGGAAAGTTCAGTGATGTTTCTGTGGGAGATACTCATTCAGATCCAAAAATTAATGTTGTTTTGGTTCATTCAAATTTGGGGAGAAAGCTGCTGGATTTTGCAGTTAATCATAAATATCTGAACATTGAAAAGATAGAGATTGAAACAATTAAGAAAAAGCAGCCATATTTGTGGAGGAGAAGATTGTGAAAAACTGCCTGGTGACAGGAGGAAAAGGATTCATTGGCAGCCATCTGGTCAATTTTCTGAAAAGAAAAGGGCATTATGTGAGATGTGTGGATATTAAGCCAACATCTATTCTTGATACTTTTGAGGATGATTTTCTTTATGGGGATCTGAGGAAATTCAATGTGGCTCATGTTGCTCTCCAGGGGATAGATTGGGTTTTCAATCTGGCAGCAAACATGGGAGGGATCGGTTACATCACTGAGCTTAATGCCCCAATCATGAGAGATAATGCCTTAATTAATTTGAATATGGCTGAGGCTGCCAGAATCAATGACACTGAAAGGATATACTATGCCTCATCTGCCTGTGCATATAACAGAAATCTCCAGAATGATCCAGGATGTGAGCCATTAAAGGAATCTGATGCTATACCAGCTCATCCAGATTCTGCTTATGGCTGGGAGAAACTTTTCAGTGAATTTCTGTATAAGAGCTTTGAACATGACTATGGGCTGAAAGTGAGGATTGGCAGATTTCACAATATTTATGGAGAGCACTGTGTTTTCAGTGGAGGACAGGAGAAAGCTCCAGCTGCTCTGTGCAGAAAAGTGATTGAGGGGAGGGAGTGGATGGAAATCTGGGGAGATGGAAAGCAAACAAGAAGTTTTCTTTATATCTCAGATTGCCTGGAGGCAGTTTATCGGTTAATGAATAGTGATTTCAGTGATCCTGTGAATATTGGCACAACTGATCTGATCAGCATTGATAATCTGGCTCTGCTGATCCAGAAGATTGCTGGAAAGAAACTGATGCTGAGGCATAACCCAGATATGCCCCAGGGAGTGAGAGGCAGAAACGCAAACATCAGCCTGGCATTTAGAGTTTTGGGATGGGTTCCAGAAACTTCATTGGATGTGGGCATGAAAAAACTTTATGATTGGATCTCCAGCCAGATGCCCATGATGTGATCCTTATGGATCCTGTACCATGGTACATGCTTTCTCCCTCTCCAGTGAGTATTCTGCAATATCTGATTTTGTCCTGGATCGTTTCCAGGCACTTAATCAAAACTGTGGAATACAAAAGGTTTCCTCAGCTGCTCAGTTTTGTTGATGGATTCATGATCATGGGCTTTTTTGTGGTTTTATGTGATGCTTTCTGGTGCATCTTCTGTGCCCTGAAGTGGCTGCCACTGTTTCCCCAGGATCTCATCCAGATCCTTTCCAGTTTTGCCAGGGATGCTGTGGCATGTTTCATGCTTTTTCTGCTGATTGGAGATTATTTCCTTAATGGAGTGATCAGAATGAAAAGGGGCTCCTGGATCCTCCTGGGATTCTGCATCCTCTCTCTGGGGCTCTGGTTTCTTTTGGCTCCCTCAATAGCCTATACAGATTATACTTTTGCCTGGAAAGCTGGATATCCCCTGAGTTTTGTGTTCACTGATTTTGTTTTCAGCCATTTCTTGATGAGGATCCCTCTCTGGTTGCTTATAGTTAGCGTATTAAATACCAGAAGAAAGTTTCATAAGGCTTTAAAAGAGGATGCACAGATAATATTTCCAAAAGTTTCAGGAGTTGATGGATAAATGAAAGGGAAATTCTTAGCGGTCATGATCGCTTTTTTGATCATGGGAGTGGGAGCATTTGTGGCTTATGTGATGGGAAAATATGGAGGATTCACAAATATTCCCTGGTGGGATGTTCTGATGTGGACTTTCATGTGCGTATTGGGGATCCTGGTGCTGCTGATCCTGGCTGTGATTATTCTGGTTGCCTCAGCTCTTAATGGAGAGGAGGATGAGCAGCCAAAAAGAAAAAGAAACCATAAAGCCATGAAAGCTGCTGAGCCAGAGAAAAAGCTGAGAGTTAGAAAGCCCAGAAAGCCAGAAAGCAGAAAGAAACCTGAAAAACCTGTGAAAGATGTTGGGGCTCCAGCTGAATGGGAAGAGGAGGAATTTGAATGATCCATGAATGTAAACCTAGAGAAATCAAAATAGAAAAGATCAGAAAGTTTGTTCAACATATTCTTAATTATTCAACAAAGAAAAAAATGATTACATGGGAGGTCTGGCTTTCTCTTTCAATGATAATATATGATTTGCAAAAAGATTTTGAGATTAATCCATTCAACTTACCAGAAGAAATTAAGGATTATTTGGCTCTTTTAACCGCTGATGTAGAGGGGTTTGAATGAGCCAGAAAGAGAGAGCTAAGAGGATCAAAAAAGTTCTGATGTTCATCAGGGATAAAGATAAGATAAATATTTCTGAGGCTCTGAATGTTTTTGGATTGATGGGGATCACTCAGAAAACTATGGGGGATTATATCAAAACTCTTGGAAGGGCTGGCTTTATCAGAGCTGATTCAGATGGATCCTGGTCAATCACTAAGGCTGGAAAGCAGTTTCTGGGGGTATTTGAGTGACTCTGAAAAGATGGGATTTCAGTGAGGAGCCCTTCAGCTCAGCTGCTGCCATAACTGATGAGGATCTGGATAAGAAACAGGGCAACATGATTACTGTTGTGCTCATTGCTGTTGTGCTCTATTCTTCTGGAGGAAATGTGATCATCTGGATGAAACCAAAGGCAGATTATAAGGCTGCTGAGATTCTTGTTTCTGGAGAGAAATTTTTTGGAGAAACTCTGGCAGCCAATAGATTCAAAGAATTTCAGGCTCAAATCCTGAAAGAGAGGGATGATTCACTGTGAGCCCTAAAATGAAAACTTATCAGATCTGTTTCTCTCACAGATACACTAAGCTGGATCCTCTGAGGCTGCAATTCACCACTGTGAGATGGCTGGATTCCATTTATAGGCTGGGGCAGATCTATGAGATCTT
>Ga0307377_10000565_pt1 | contig 48602 bp, 59 predicted proteins | sample TR3MG_FD_202535 | JGI IMG/M metagenome (GOLD analysis project Ga0307377, IMG submission 202535) | Soil microbial communities from Risofladan, Vaasa, Finland - TR-3 | ecosystem: Environmental > Terrestrial > Soil > Coastal area > Acid sulfate soil | place: Finland: Risofladan, Vaasa | collected...
ATCGACCTTTTCAACTTAATGGACTCAAAACCCTGAAGAAGAGCCCTCCAAAGCGAATCCTAGCCGAGAAGAAGGCCGATCCCCCATCGAAAAGGAAGGCTAAGACCGGGCCTACCAAGAAAAAACCTATCACCAAGAAGCCCACCAAACGGAAGCGGGGCCGCCCCAAAACCTTGACCGATAAAGAGGGCTCCCGGCGGAAGCGGGAACGGAAACGCCAATGGATAATCGCCCGAGGTCAAGAGGGCCGGGACATAGCCCCCGACCTCCTCCCGCTGGTCTCGGGGATCAATTGGGCCCGCCGCAAGGCTTGCGAGCGGAACCTACGGCTCTTCGCGGAGACCTACCTTCCCGCCGTGTTCTACCTCGGGTGGTCGGAAGACCTGTTGACCTGTATCCGCAAGATTGAAACGGTCTTCTTGGAAGGGGGTATGTTCGCCCTGGCAATGCCTCGGGGCGGGGGCAAGACCGCCATTTGCCGGGCTGCCATGATATGGGGGACCGCTTATGCCCATCGACGCTTCCCATTCTTCATCGGCTCCACCCAACCCAAGGCTATGCAGACCTTGGAGTTTATCAAGACCTATTGGTATCGCTCCAAGACACTCCGGGAAGACTTCCCCGAGGTTGCCTATCCAGTCTACCGCCTGGAAAACCGTTGGCACCTTGCCAAGGGACAGACCTTTGACGGGCAGCCTACCCATATCGAGTATGGGGCGGATACTCTCCGATATCCCTCCCTTCTTCTTCCAGAAGAGGCAGCCCGCCCCTATCGGGACCCCGGGAATTTTCACAAGGGCAGACCCTTTGCGTATCACCTGGAAGAATACGGGGCCTATATCCTCCGGTCCGCCGGAATCGTTCTCCGGACCGCCGGCATTGATGGGAGCATAAGAGGGGAAGCGGAGGTCCACCCAATTACCTTGGAGCAACCCCGCCCCGATCTTGTCCTATTGGACGATATCCAAAAGGACCAAAAGGCCGAATCCCCCGCCTCTTGCGACAAGCTCTTGCGGCTTATCGACGGGGCCGTGCAAGGTCTGGTAGGGCCCGGGGGCCGAATTGCTGCCCTGATGCCCTGCACGGTTATCAGGGAAGGGGACGTGTCCGATATTTACCTGGACCGAATACAACGCCCCGAGTGGAAGGGAGAGCGTTGCTCCCTGGTAATCCGCTGGCCCAAGGGGATTACGGATAATGAAATCACCCTGGAAACCGAAGCCGGCCGGTTGTGGAACCAATACGATGAAGAGCGGAGAAAGTCCCTCCGTCTCTATGAAGATATCCGGCTTGCAGCCGAATTCTATAAGGCCCACCAAGGCCCCATGGATGAAGGCTTCCAGGTCTCTTGGGCAGAGCGCTATGGGGCCCCGAGCCTCCGCCCGGGTGGCAAGATCAAGCGGCTTGATTCCTTGGAGGCGTCACCCCAACAGCACGCTATGAACCTCCGCCTTGCCTCCCCGCTAACCTTCTCCGCTGAGTACCAGAACCGTCCCCGCCGGGTGGAGGAAGGGGCATCCATCTTGATTACCCCCGCCCAGCTTGCGGAAAAAGTGATTGCCTCTCCCTGCCGATCTATCCCCGCCGATTGTGATAAGCTGGTTGCCTTTCTGGATATACAGGACGAAGTGATTTTCCACACGGTCCTTGCCGCCTCCCCGGTTTTCTCCGGGGTGTTTACGGACTACGGAACGTGGCCCCCCATCAATTCCCGCTATTTTACCAAGACACAAACCCGGGCCTGGGGGCTTCTGACCAAAGCCTTTTTTGAACACTACCCGCAACACCGCGACAAGGCAATCCGGACCGAAAGCGGCCGGGTTCAAGCACCCTTTGAAGCCAAGATTTACTTTGCCCTTGCGGAGGCCGTCCGTTATCTCCGCTCCCTGGTATTCATCCGGGAAGATGGTTTCGGGACCCGTCTTGCTCTTCAGAAGATCGGGATAGACACCCGTTGGGGCAAAGCCTCCGATTGCACCAAGCGTTTTTGTCGGGAGTGTGGCATCAAGGAAATCGTCCCTTGCTACGGACAGGCTATGCCCCCGACCGGAAAGCAATTCGAGGAATTCCAACGTGGGGGCGAATACCGCAACTGGCTATTTGAGGACCAGGTAAATTCCCAGGTCAAGGAGGTCAAGTGGGTCTATCGTCCCGACAAATCAGGGCAGTATCACCTATCTATGGATTCCAACCGCCTCAAGACCTTTTTAATGTCCCGCCTTGCCTCCCCCCTCGGGTCCCCGGGCTCGATTACTCTTTTCCATGCGGACCCTGAATTACACCAAATGTTTTCCGAACACGTCTGCAATTCCGAATATCCGGAGCCGGTAACCGCCCGGGGAATGACAAAGGAAATGTGGCAGGAGCGGAAGCACAAGCCGGATAATGATTGGCTCGATTGTGGGTATGGGTGTATCGCCCTGGCTTCCATGCAAGGGGCTTGTCTCACGTCGCAAGATTCTTCTCCCAGAAAGATTGTCCGGCGGAAGCTCTCCCATCTATGGCAACGCAAGAGGGGCCGGCTGGAATGACCGAGAAGGAATCAATCCGTTGCCCCGTTTGCTGGTGTCGATACTGCCCGGTGGTCAATACCTATCCCCGCCAAGTGATCTTCCGAGGCAAAGCGAAGACCATCATCCGCCGCCGCCGGGTCTGCCGGCATTGCGGATTGCCCTTCTACACTATCGAGACCTATGAAGCGGAGGCATCCCCGGGGCTCCCCGAGGATGCCTCCCCCTTGGACAATGGGGAAGGGCAAAGACCCGAGGGGGAGGATAACCCCTATCTTTAGGGCTCCGGATCGGATTTGCTATATCTAGCAAGGCCGGGGTCTTTTCTTCGGTTGCCTTCTCGGCAAGAATTTCCTGGAGAAAGGTCTATGTCTCTCTTGCCTTAGGGCGAAAACGCGAAAGGGTGAAGTGATGAAATGGGCATAACCCAATCAGAAATCGACGAACAAGCCAGGGCCCCTTTGAAGGCCCGGACCGAAGAAGGGGCAATCGAGGAAAGACCCATCGGGGAAGTGATCCGGGCGGATCGATATGGCAAGGCTGCCCAAGCAGCCGATGCCGTCCCTTGGGGTCTCCGGGTTGCCCGCACCAGGCCGGGGTCAAGCCTTGGATGATACCGTAGCGGGAAGCCCGGCGGGGAGGTAGTGGGGCTAAAGCCCTTTGTAGTGTCCAGACACAAGAGGCACCTTGCCCCGCCGGGTTTCTAATAAACGCCATGATTCCGGATAAACGCCTATGGCCGGCACAATCAAAGCCGCCTCAAGCCGGGGGAGCCGGCTGCCTCTTTCCGCTTGGAACCGGGCATGATTCTTCGCATGAGGGCCGATACTGCTCCCTGCAAGGTCCAAATCCTGGCAAATGAGGATTAGCGTTTCTACCTATGGTAGCCGCAACCCGTCCAACCCGGCTTCTTGATGCCTACGGCCAGCCTATCCCTAATGCCCGGGAAAGGGCCCAAGCGGACCTGGTGCGTCTACGTCGGGAGGTCAACCGGTCGATCCGGGCCCGTTATGATGCCGCCCAAACGGTTACCAGCAGCGAGAACCATTGGGCCCAAGCGGACCGTCTTTCCCCCGATGCTGCCAATTCGTGGGGGGTCCGCCGTATCCTCCGTTCCCGTAGCCGTTATGAAATTATCGAGAACAATCCGTACCTCAAGGGCGTTATCCTCTCCCTGGTCAACGATTTTATCGGCTCCGGCCCGAAGCTCCAGGTAACCGACAAGCGGCTTTCCGAGGAACGCCGCCGGCTGATTCAACGCCGCTGGAATCATTGGGCTGCCAAGGTCCGCTTACGCAAGAAGCTTTGGCGATTGCGGCTTGCCCGCTCCGTAGACGGGGAAGGCTTCTTGGTGGGCCGGTTCAACCCCGGGCTCCGGGACCCTATCAAGCTGGATTGTATCAATATCGAAGCGGACCGGGTAACCTCGGAACACCTTTATAACGGGCTCGCCAAGCCGGGGGAAATCGACGGTATCCGCTTCGACAAGTGGGACAACCCGAGGGATTACTACATCCTGGACCAGCATCCCGGGGCCCAATTACCATACGCCACCCTGGACGCAATGAAGGGGCAATGGATCAAGAGCCCTTACGTCCTACACTGGTTCCGGCAGGATCGGGGTTGGTCCCGGGGCATCCCCGAGGCAACCCCGAGCCTTCCTTTGTGTGCCCTTCTACGTCGATACACGCTTGCCGTGGTTCGGGCCGCCGAGATTGCCGCCGACTTTGCCGGTATCCTGGAGACCGAGGGTCCCCCTGGGGTAAATGCTTGGACAGACGGGCAAGGTAACATGCTCCGGGATGATCCATTCGATCAATTCCCGGTGGAAGCCGGGATGCTTACCACGCTGCCCTGGGGCTACAAGCTGCATCAAATGGAAGCCCGCCAGCCCGGTTCCCTCTATGATGGGTTTGTAGACGCCCTCTTGCGGGAAATCGTCCGGCCCCTCTTGGTGCCTTTCAACCGGGCCGCCGGGTCAAGTGCTAATTCCAACATGGCTTCTGCCGTGGTGGATGAGCATATCTATAAGTCCGGTATTTGGGAAGACCGCCGGGATTGTAACGAAGCCGTGGTCGATCCCCTCTTCGATCTATGGTGGTGGGAAGCCCTCAGGGCAAACGCCTACCTGGACGACCCCCTGCTTCGGGAACCCGATCTATTAGCCGAGAATCCCACCCTTTGGATTGAGCCCCCCGAGCATACTTGGCGATGGGATCGGATTGGCATTGACCATACCGACCCCTTGAAGGTAGCCAAGGCAATGGAAACTTACCGTAAGCTTCATGTTCTTACGGATCGGGATATTCAAGAGACTTACTACAATCGGGACGTTGACGAGTGGAGGGACGAAGTTAGAGAAGACCTGGCATTTGAAGAGGAAACCGGACCGAGAAATCCCGAGCCCGATGGTTCGCGGATCGAAGACGACGAGGACTAGGGTGTATGCCCCAACCACGAAAGGGAGAAACGGAGAAAGCCTTTATCGACCGCTGTATCCCCGTGGTTATGGAGGAGGGAACGGCCGAAGACCCCAACCAAGCCTACGCAATCTGCAAATCATTTTGGAACCGTAGGAAGAAAGCAAAAGCCATGGCAAAGCCCTTGAACCTCCCCTCCCGCTTGAAGCTTATCGGTAGCGTGGAATTCCAGGCCGCCGCCAAGCCCAAGGATGGGGAGGCCCCCAAGCCCGATGCTTTTACCCTGGTCGCCAATACCGGCGTGCCTATGGATATTGAGGACATCCCTTATCCAGTAATTGTGGACCTGACTGGGGTTAAGTTTGCTAAGAAGGTTACCCCGGTAATTATGGACCACGATACCGCCAAGCGGATTGGCCACACCACGGAACAAGCAATCATTCCCTATGGTGGAGAAGCCCGGGTAGCCAGCAAACAATACAAAGGCCCTGCCATCATTGCTGCCGGGGTGCGGTCCTCCGGTATGGGGGTGGCGCAAGGCTTTGCGGAGGATTCCCGAGCCGGCTTCCCCTTCCAATGTTCCATTGGGGCAGACGTGGAAGATGGGGAGCTAATCGAGGAAGGGGACACGGTAGAGGTCAACGGTAGGAAATGGAAAGCAGAGAAGCAACCTCTGATTCTTGCTACCAAGACCATTATCCATGAATTATCTGTAACCGTAATCGGGGCGGACCGGAACACTACGGCTAGGGTAAACGCCCGGGCCAAAACCAGAGCAAAAGGAGTCGGTAAAATGACCTTTCAAGAATTCGTCAAGTCATTGCATTTAGACCCGGACAAGCTGACTCCGGACCAGCAAAAGAGCCTGGAAGCCCATTGGAAGAAGACCGCCAAGCTCCGGGCTTCCGGGGGAAAGAATCCGGACCCTAAGCCGGACCCTAAGCCGGACCCCAAGCCGAACCCGGGTAAAGACCCCGAGAAAGAGCGGGTGAAACAAAGACGGCAGGCCGATGCGATCGAAGAAGAGCGAATTGACCGTATCCGGGCGATTGCTTCCCGGTTCAAGGGTGTCAAGAAGCTCACCATCAAGGGTAAAGAGGTTTCCTTACCCACGGCAAAGAAGCAGGCTATCCAGGATGGTATGACCGCCGATACCTTCGAGCTACATTGCCGCCGGGGTGAGTACCCCAGGGTATCCGAGGGCCGGTCTGCAAACGGCAACCTCCTGGAAACCCACGGGCAAGCCCTGGAAGTGGCCATCCTCCGGGCAAGCGGGAAGGCCCCGATGAAGGCCAAGACTCCCCGAGGCACGGAATACGGGCTTGAGACATGGTATAAGCCCCAGGTCTTGGAGGCCGCCGACAAGCTCCCGTCGAGTGTGGATTTACACTACCTGATGGATTTGACCATCCGGGCAGCCGGAGAGGTCTTCGGCGGGGCCCGCAACAGTGAAGCCTTCATCAAGGCTTTCTTCCGGGCGGATCGGGTGCTTCGGGCATCGGGGTTTTCCACCCATTCCATCGGGAACATTCTGGAGAATGTTGCCAACAAGATTCTCCAGACTGGTTATGAATTCGTTGACAAGGTGTGGGACCAGCTTTGCTATGTTCGCTCCGCCAACGATTTCAAGCCACAAACCATTTATACCTTGGAAGCCTCGGGGGGCTACCGCAAGATCGGCCCCGATGGCGATTTGCCCCATGGTGCCTTGCTGGACAGCAAGCGGACGGTTCAGGTGGATACCTACGGGCAGATACTCACCTTGACCCGCAAGCAGCTTCGCAACGATGACCTTTCCGCCCTGGAAAAGTCTTCCGATCTTGTGGGCCGTAACTCTGCCCTTTGCGTGGAAGAGGAAGTCTTGTATCACCTGATTTCCAACCGGGCAAACTGGACCCGGATTACCGGAGACCCGATCCTTGGGATTGCCGGATTGACCGCCGCGGAAACCATCTATGGCAACCAGGTAGACACCCTGAAACGCCCCATCCTGGTTTCTGCGGATCGGGTTATCATCGGAACCGCCCTCAAGGTTACGGCCTTCGACCTGTTCGGCAAGTCTAACCTCTTGGCGACCGGGGTAGGCAGCACCGCCGCCCGGGACTTCGCGGAGAACCCGCACAAGGGCAAATACCGCCCGGTGGTTTCGCCTTACCTCAACAATACGGCAATCAGGAAGCAATCGGACGGTAGCTCCATGGATAGCTATCAATCCGCTATCCAGTGGTTCCTCGCCTCCGATCCCCGGGCGATTGCCGGTATTGAGATTGCCTTCCTGGACGGGCGGCAAGTGCCCTACTTTGAAACCGACGATATGCCCTTTGAGTACGTTGGCGGGGTCCGAATGAAGACCTGGCAGGATTGGGGCCTTGCTACCGCCGACACCAAGGCAATCGCCTGGAGTGACGGGACCGCAGACTAGGGTATCCGCCTTTCTGATTCGCCAATAAAAACCACGATTCCCGTAAGGAGAGTGAAGCCATGAATCTTCCTGGAACCATGAAGACCTTGACCTACCAGGGTAGGAATAGGCTGAATTACACCCCCGCTGCCGCCAAGGCAGCCGGGGATATCGTCAACCTCGGGGGCCCCATCTTCGGATTCGTTGACGACGATATCGAGGCGAACCGGATGGGGCAGCTAGGGCTCCCGCCCCTTGCCCTCCGGTGGGCCCGGAAAGCCTCGGGCACCACCTTCGCCATCGGGGATGAAGTCTGGTGGGATGCCTCCGCCGGACTCGCCGTGGCCCCCGCCTTGACCCTGGACGGGGCAGCCGATTACCCGCTGGGGGTTTGTGTAATGGCTGCCCTTGACGGTCAAAATGGGGTAGCGTTTATCCCCTATGATATCCTGGACCGCTACAACGTGGTCCGCCCCGTTGTCCACGAATTCGATTGTGACGGGGACAACGGGGATACAGACGAGCACGTTTTGATCCCCGCATGGATGAACCGTCACGGGCTGGTATTGAAGCACGTCTTCGCCCTGGTGACTGAGGTATTTGCCGGTAGTGGGCAGGACCAAGGCATCGTTACCATCGAGGACGAAGATGATAACGTTCTTGCGACCTTGACCGCTTCGGATACGGCCGCCGATGCCGTGGGGGATATCATCATTGGCTCGGTGGACCTGTCCGCCGCAACAACCGGGGCCGCTTGGGCAGTGGTTGCCGCCGGCAAGGCAATCCAGGGCTTTGTGAGTCAGCAAACCAGCGGGGGCACTCCCGCCGGCAAGATGAAGGTCTACCTGGACTTCGTACCCCTGGTCTAGCGTGGTGGTGGCCGCAGGTCGGAACGCCCCGCCCAATCGGTAGGCAGCCCGGTTGGGCGGGGTTGGCAATAAGCCTTGCTGCCCAAAAGGGGATACCATGGAACCATTAGCAGGGAAAAAGACCTACGTGGTTGCGGTCCTAATGGCCCTCTATGCAATCTCGGGGCTCTTGCTTGACCAGGTTTCTACCACCCAGGCCGTGGAAATGGTCCTTGCCGCCTTGGCCCTTCTCGGGCTCCGCCTGGGGATCAAGAAGGGGGAGAGCAACGGCCCTAAGGTCCGGATCGACCGGATTGATATTGCCATTCCGGCGGAGGCCCTGAAGCCGGAGAAGCAAAGGAATGAATCTTGACTGCCTTTCCCTATGGTGTCACTTAATGGTGTATAACCTCCAATCCCGCCTTGCCCACGTTGGTAACCGGATGAAGGCGGTAAATGGCTCCCAAGCGATTTACCGCCGGGGATCGGAGACCGTGCCCATTACGGTTTCCCCAATCCTTACGGAGGCGGAAGAGATTGTGCCCGGGGTATCTATTACCCGTATCGAGCGGCAGGATTTTGTGTTTGATGCGGCCCTGGTCCTGGGGGGCTCCGCAATGCTGCCGGCTCCGGGGGATGAAATCCTATGGAATAACCAAGTCTTCCGCCTTGTTTCCCCCGGAGATAACGAGCCGATTTATCATTACACGACTTCGGCCCGGGATCGAATCCGGGTAAGCACCGAACAAACGGGCTAGCCGATGGCTTCCGCCTTCGTCACAATCCGCCAGCTTGTTTACCAGGCAATCCACGCCAAGAAGCTTGCCGGGGGTTTCGTGGACAACGATTGGGAATTGGACTGGACGTATTTACCCTATCAAGAGCTAAAGGATATCCCGCCTAACGGCAAGGTATGGATAATCGGATTGGCCCACGGGGACGAAGAAGCCTTGACCCGGGGTAATCTAACCAGTATGGAAATTCCGGTGCAAGTGGGTTTCCAAAGGCTGGTTAACGCTTCCCCCGCCGGTCGTTCGGTCCTTGATATGCTGGTTGAATTAGTAGAGCAGCTACGCGAAGTCTGCCGTAAAGAGGTTGCCGCCGACGATAACGGTTTTTCTTGGCTTCGGACCGAAAGTCTCAAAGACCCAGACGAAACACCCTATTCCTATATGGGCCTCCGTCAAGCTTCCAGCTTTGAGACCTATTTTACTCCTTACTATAAAACAATCCTGGCATAGGAGGGCTACACCATGCCGCCGAAAACCGGACACAAGATGAAGCTCAACCGGAATACCGGAACGGTAGCCGTCCCGGTATGGTCCTTGGTCGCGGAGGTTGGGGACGTGAATATCCCCGATCTTTCAATGGGTATGGCGGAGTTAAAGCGGAGGGCATCCAACTTTGTCAAGAACCTTGCTTCCATTATTCAAACCATCGGGTTGGAATTCACCCTAACTCATGGAATGGACGCAACCAACTTTGATGCCATCCGGGCCAACTTCTTTGCGGGGACCGTGGAGGAATGGGCCATTATGGATGGTCCTATAGCTACCGGTGGGAGTGAAGGATTACGCATCCCGCTTCTGGTTGAAAACTTCCCATGGCAGCAACCCCTGGAAGATGTTTCGGGGCACGATATGCGGTTGGTTACCGGCTACATGGAGGAATCCGCCTCCGAGGTCGATCCATCCTGGTATCAAGTCCCCTAGCCCAAAGCAACTCCACCAATAAAAACCGCATTCTCAGTAAGGGGTAAATACAATGGCCGTCCTTACCGTGGAAACAATCGTACGGGCCGGGGTGGTTCCGTCCCTGGTTGCCGCCTCTGTTGGTGGTGATGAATTCGCAAATAACGGGCGGGAATTCCTCTACGTCAAGAATGACGATGCCGCCGGAAAGGACCTGACCTTTGATATCCAGGTGACGGTTGACGAACAGACCGTCACGGATCGACAAGTAACGGTTGCCGCCGGCACGGTCCGCTTGATCGGCCCATTTCCACCCCAGGTATACAACGACGCAAACGGTAGGCTGCAAATCACCTATTCCGCCGTTACGTCACTTACCATCGGCGTTCTCAAAGTACAAGGGGGTTGACGTTTATCCTGCCATTGTATCATCCATTTACTCAAGGGGATATTTCATGTCAATAGAGAATCTGAAACAGCGATTGCAAGAAGGTGGGGAGCCCGAAGGAATGGTCTGCCATATTGCTCCTACTATCCAGGTGACCGCTGGGGAATTGCTGGAAGCCTGCAACAGCAATCCGGGGCACCCGGTTGCAAAGGTCTATCGGGATGCCGTCAAGGAATCCCCACCGGGGCAAAAGCTTACGGTGGAGAAAGCGGACCTTCAAGCCCTCTTGGAAAATCTGAGGGTTACCGTGGAAACCGTGGTGGAAAACGGAATCCGTATCCTCCGAAAATCCGTCAAGCAGCTTGTGGCAGAAAGCAAGCCTCCGGTTCCCGATCCTGCCGGAGCGACACAAACACCGGGGCCTATGAAGACTAATCAAGACCCGGCTCGGCAGGCAGAACCGCAGTCAATCCAACTGCCGCCGGCTCAACCGCCGAAGAAGCCCGAGGGCAAGTAGCCCCAGGCGTTTTTGATGTTTAGACACAAAAGCAAAAGGGGCATTGTGCCCCTTGCAAACCTTCTCTTTTTGAAAGGGGTCAGTCATGTTAGATGCACGATTCGGGTTTAGCTTGCGGATTGCCGCCCGCCGGGCTTTGCGAAAGGGCACGATTACCGAGGATGACTACCGGATGGTTCGGACCGTCGTTCGGACTTCCGGCGAATTGTTGGAGGTCGCCCAGCAGGAAGTCTTGGAAGAGGCGTATTGCCGCCGGCTGGTGCCTAGTGCCACGGAGGTCCCCAGGGAGATCGACTGCGAAAAGCTGATGGAGCTACTTGTCCAGTTGTTGCCGGTCATTCTGGCCCTTTTCGGGCTCTAGGCCCGCAGGCCGATCTGCTTGTTTCTGTCAAAACGAAAGGGGACTTGTTATGCCCGGTCAAATCAGGGGCAGCATTGCGTTTGCTTCCAGCAAGGTTGGGGAAGCCGCCGAAGCCGCCGCAACGGCTGCCAATTGGGTTTCTAGCCTATTGGCAGCCTTCCAGGAAGACGGCTTGATTATCGAGGTTGACGCAAGGCTCCATATCAAGCCCGCTCCACCCGCTGAAAGCACCGGGGCCCCGGACGTTGGGGAATAGGGCCGGCTGGTCCTTGTGAAACAAACACCGCCGGCCCCGGGGTGAATAAGCCCTCCCCGGGCCGGCAAAGCTAGGGAGACAAACACAATGAAAGCCTTTCGCGTTTTGCTTCCCGCCCTGGTCCTGCTTCTTGGAGCAGTCACGGGCCGGGGGGAAATTGCCCTGGTTGGGCCCGATACGGCCGAGCCGGGGGTGCCGTTTGATGTAGCGGTTACCGGCCTGGACGTGGAGATAGCCGACTTCCAGGGTAAGGCCCCTCCTCAAATCGAGTGGCGGGTTGTGCCCACTTTCAAGGGAACCACGATCCGCCCGAGATTCGAGCTGAAGGTGGTAATTGAAGGCACCAAGGCCCGTTGGGTGGTGGCCCCTTATGCTACGGTCACGATTGGCGAAGCCGGCCGGGCCGGTGTGGTGCTTATGTCGGTACAGAAGACCCTCGGAACGCTGGCCGTGCATGAGGTCACGGTAGGCCCTTTCCCACCACCACCACCACCACCACCACCACCACCACCACCCCCGCCCCAAGACCTGTGGGGAATTATCCTAATCGAGGAATCCTCGCAGAGGACCCCGCAGGTCGCCCAACTGATATCGAGTCCGAAGCTCTTGGACTTCCTCAGGCAACACGACCTAGCCCGCCAAGTGATGGATCAAAACGTCAAGGACGAGAAGGGGATTGTACCACCGGACATTGCCCCGTACATTACCCTAGCCAGGAAACACCCCAAGGGTCTGCCAATCCTGTTTATCGTTGGCGAAGACGGTAGCTTCGTTTATGAAGGGCCTCCACCGGATACCCCCGAGGCCCTGATTGCCTTGGTCCAAAAGCACCTACAGCGGAGGGTGAAGCAATGACAAGCAAATCTGATATCCCGACCCCGCCCCCGTGGTTTCGCCCGGGGTGCCTCCCCCGTAAGAGCAAACCCGGGGAAGTCTGCCCCTTTCTCAAGGACCGGATCAAGGTGATTCCCGAAGAGGAATGGCCGGCTTTGATCGGCAAGATTAGTCTCCGGGTTCATGTCAACGCGGTTCTTGACCAAAACGGCATCGGCTCTTGTGCCGCTGAAGCCTCTACCCAAGGAGGTCTGCATATCCCACGGGACCAAGCAGGACTAGGGTTTATCCTCCTTAATCCCTTGTTTCCTTACCACCACACCTGTTACGGCCGGGACAATGGTTCGGCAATTGACGATAATCTCCGCTTTATCCGGGGGGACCACCCCGATTTCCCGGGCAAAGGTGGTGTGGCCCCCGAGAGCGTTTGGCCGCGGTCTAGGGGATGGAGAGCCAAGCCTTCCGGCGAAGCCTACGCTGAAGCCTGGAGATACCGGGCCGATGAATTCTTCGACATTACTGGCAAGGCCGAATTCGGGACGGCCCTCTTGTGCGGCTTCGCCGTGGTCTTCGGATACCCGGGACACGCGATAGCCGCCGTTGCCCTCAAGGATCGAAACACCATCATTTATGCCAACTCCTGGGGGGCGGGTTGGAATAATGGCGGTTATGGAGAAATCGGCTTCCGCTCTATCGAATGGGATTATGGGGCCTTCGCAATTCGATCTTCTATAGTGCCTTCCGACCATGGGGTGATTCCCCCTCCACGAACCTAGGGGACATAGAGGGGACACGATGAATCCGACTGATAATGAATCCTTGGTCTTTGTGGACCGTAGGGGCGGGGAATGGGATGTAAGCCTATCCATGCTCGCGGCCCGCCGGATTGACGATTCCGACTTTTCTGTCCTGCGGAAGGAACCTTTTTCCTTTCTCCGCCCCACCAAGGAATTGTTCGGGGAAATCCTTACCGATGCCCCTTTACTCTTCGCAATCATTTGGGCCGTGGTAAGCCCCCAGGCGAAGAGCGTTATGGGTATTGATGCTGCAAGCGAACCCGATAAGGCCGAAGCGGAATTCCTGGACCGCCTGGACGGGCGGGTTATGGAAGCCGCCCGGGAGGCGTTTTGGAGGTCGCTGACGGATTTTTTCCGGGACCACAAGATTGCCTTGGAAACATTGTATCGGCAGACAACGAACGTCCGGGGGATGATTGGGAAGGAACTGGAGAGGATGGAACCGGAAGTGCAGGTGTTGATCGGGGAAGAGATACGGGAGAGGGTGAAAGCCCTGAAAGAGGAAATACGCCACACGATCCAAGACGGGAAGCCTGGCGGGAAATCTCCCGAATCGTTGGAATCCTCCGATACCGGGATGAAGACTGGCATCCATTAACCCTACGGGAATTGGTCATACAGTATGATGCCTGGTTGGTCAACCAGTGGGATCACACCGCTTGCCTGGCAGCCATGATAGGAAATTTGACCCTGCTTGTTGGAAGCATCGGCTCCAAGCGAAAGCCCCGGTTCCAAGGCCCGGATAGTTACCACCCGTTAAGAAAGAAAGAACGGAGGGGATTGCGGATAACTGCCGATGAGATAGGGCTTTTGCATATACTCGGTAATGCCATGGTGAAGAGATAGCATGTTTTGCTCATCCTTCCGATGCCGCCTGACATTTTTTGACCGGTCCGTTATCCGGAGGAATTGGAGGAAGATTAACGAGAGCCCCATGAAGAAGGCCGGGCTCTTGGTTCGCCGAATCGCCCGGGGGAGTATCCGCCGGGGCCGGTTGACGAAAGCGGGATATAAACGCCCCTCCAAGCCGGGCAGGCCCCCGAAGTCCTGGAGAGAGGGAAAGCCCTTCAAAATGATCTATTCCATACCCGGCCGGCTGGGGGCCTCGGTCCTTGTCGGTATGGTCGGATTCGGGCAACGTGGGGAACCGCCGCCGGGGCTTATGGAGCATGGGGGAAAGGCTACTCGGAAGGTCAATATCAGGGAAAAAGGGAGGGTTGGCCGAAACAAGCTGGGAAGATTCATAAGCGTTCGGGCAAAAAGGAGAAAAGCCGAAGCTTATAAGCGATTGGTAAAGGAAGGGCGAATTCGGGAAAGCCATCCTGCATCGGTACAGGCTGTCCGTTATCCATCCCGACCCTTTATGCAACCCGCCTTAATGAAGGCAAAACCCCGATTGCCCCGATTATGGCGGGGCTCCCTGGGGGCATGAGGTAATCATTATGACAACCGTTGAAGCTATCCAGGTGGTGCTTCTGGCCCTACTAGCGTTGCAATTCCCTTGGGCCGTGCTGATTGAGCGAAGAGTGGCGAAGGTCCATACCCTGCTAAGCAATGGCCTTCCCTCCCAGGTGGAGAAGATTGGCAAGCGGGTGCATAACCTGGAAATCAATTGTGCCCGCCGGCATCCCGAAAGGACCGATTCTTAATAAACGCCAGCAATCCGGGCAAGGCATATGGCAACCGCAGCAGGCATCAAGGCCGGCAAAGCCTTCATTTACATCGAAGCCCTCGACAAAACCGGCTTCATCCTCAAGCGGATCGGGACCCGCCTCCGCAAGTGGGCCGGGGGAATCCAAAGCCTGGGGCAGGGTCTTGTTACCAAGTCCCTTGCCGCCATGATCCCCGCCGCCTTCTCCGTCAAAGCCTTTGCCGACTTCGAGCACATGATGGCTTTCATTTCCACCATGCTCGAAGAGCCCGAGAAGCACATGGATTCCTTCCGGAAGGGAATCCGGCAGCTTGCCCGGGAGACCGGCAAGGACACGGCCGATATCGGCAAGGGTCTCTATGATATCCTCTCCGCCCAAGTCCCGCCCGAGAAGGCCCTGGACCTTTTACGTGAATCCTCCCGGCTTGCGGTCTCCGGCAATGCCGAAGTGGCCGATAGCGTCAAGGTGATGATTACCCTGATGGAGACCTACGGGGACCGGCTCAAGGGGGCCGGGGACGGGGCGGATTTCCTCATGGCTTGCGTCAAGCGGGGCCGGACCACCTTGGGGGAATTGGCCCCGGAGCTAGGGCGTGTAATCGCCCTATCCCGCGAATCGGGCCTTTCCCTGGAGGATATGGGGGCCTCCATTGCCCTCATGACCCGGGCCACGGGCCAGACCGACCTTGCCCTGACCGCCCTCCAGAACACCGCCAAGGAATTCATCAAGCCTTCCAAGGAGGGTGCCGAGCTATGGAAGAAGAAATACGGGGAAGCCTTCGACACCACAACCTTGAAAGCCATCGGCTTCATGGGGGTGCTAAAACGCCTCCATTCCATGACCATCGAGGAAGTGGGCATCATGTTCCCCAATATCCGGGCGGAGCGTGGCTTGCTCCCGGCAATCCGCAAGATCAAGGATTTCAACGTTGACCTGGCAACCATGCGTAACCGGACCGGAGAGGCCGGGGTAGCCTTTGAGAAAATGTCCAAGAGCCCCCGTCTTGCCCTGGACAAGCTTTGGCAGGGGGTCAAGGACATAAACCGATCCATCGGCAAGGCCCTGGTAACCGCCCTGGAAGGTGCCTTCGGCCCCCTGGAAGACGTGATAACCGCTTGCGTCACCTGGATTGAGGCCAACCAGGCCGTTGTTACCACCCTTGCCGCCGTTGCCGCCGGGGTAGGCGTCCTGGGAATCGGCTTGCTCGGGTTGTCTGCTATCCTCAAGGCGGTAGCCCTGGGTTTCACGCTGGTTGGGGTGACCCTTATTGCCGTAAAAATTCTCTTTGTGGCTATTACTTCTCCCATCGGGCTCTTTGTTGCTGCTATCGCCGGGGCAATCGCCTTACTTTATCGATTCTCCGATTCCTTCCACAAGCTGGGTAACTCCATAGGCTCCAAGCTGGTTGCAAAGTTTGTCAACCTGAGGGACACGATCAAGTCAACCTTCGCCGGGCTCTCCCTGGCCCTTTCCCAGGGGGATATGCAGGCTGCCTGGGAAATTCTGACCATGGGGATGGAAATAGTCTGGCTGGAATTGGTGGACGGCCTCAAAGATATATGGGCTGGCTTTGAAGACTTCTTCCGGGGCGTTGTGGACGCGTTGAAGGAGGTTTGGGGCGGCTTTATACATGCCGTGGAAAACGTCCCGGAATTCCTGCTGGGGACCGCTGGGGCAAAAGGGCTACGGACGATGCTGGAGCAAGGCCGCCCGCTAAGCGAGGCCGCAACCTCTTTGAGCCGGGGTTACCGGAGGGCCCGGGGTGAACCCGCCGGCTTGACAAGAATTCCCATCGACCCCGCCAAGGCGGAGCGGGAACGGGTATTGGCGGAAAAGCGGGCCGCATTGCAGGCTAGGATAGACGCACTAGGGCAAAAGGAGAGGGACAAGCGAAAATCCACCCTGGAGGCCCTCGGGCAATCCCTCAAGGGCGGGTTTCTCGCTACCGCCGAAGGTGCCAAGGGGAGGCTTGCCGATCTTCTGAGGCAGGCTTCCAAGGGTCAATTGAAAGGCCCTGAGGCAATCGCCCCTAAGCTCCTGGAGGCCCGATTCAAGGGAACCATCGAGGCCGCCCAACAGGCCCAAGAGAACCTGTACCGCGACAAAACGCAAGACAAGCAGCTTGAGGCCCAACAAGAGCAAATTACCTGGCTCAAGCGGATTGCCGACGCAATCGACAAGGTTTCCATCGAAGGGGTTTGAAGTGCCTAAAATAATCGGGATGGAAGACGGCTCTTTTGAGGCCACGATTGACCTGGAAAAACGGGGCAATCTTACCGTCCGCCACAAGCGGTTTAGAAACACCTATATCATCCTTGGGGATGATACTTCCCAGAGCGAAGAAGCCATCATTCTAACCTCAGGGCTTCCACCCCTATTCTACCCGTTGCGGGGGGCCTATTGTAAAGAGCAACGCCCTAAGGAAATCAGCACGATAAGGCACCCGGTTACCGGGGTTGCCGCAATCCTCTGGGAGGTAGCTTGCGACTTCGATAGCTCCGTTGACCCGGACCAGAATCAGCCCCCCGAGGCCCAAGAGCCCGATGTTTCATGGGGCGGGGAGGTTGGGGAGGAGCTATTGGAAAAGGATGCCGTAACCGGAGACCCGATCCAAACGGATGCCGAAGAGCCGATTCTTCTAATGACACCCGTGGTGTTTCCCATCCTCAAGATAGAGCGGTATGAATTATGGCCCTTTGATCCCGATACCATGCTGGATTATACCCAGCACACCAATTCCGCCACCTTCTGGGGCGCTCCGCCCGGTTGCGCCCTGATGCTCCCAATGGAGACCAGCACCAAGCAAATCATCGAAGAGACTGCTTATGTCCGGGTGACTTATCAAATCAAGTTCAAGATGAAAAAGGAGGCCGGGGTTTTCAAGGAAGATACCTGGAAGGCCCGGGTTTTGCACCACGGGTTCAAGTATCGTCCCAAGCCGGGCCCGCCCGTAATCTATCAGGACCGCCATGGGAACCCGGCAACCGTTAATCTTACTGTTGGTGGGTTCAAGCTTCCGGATGGGAACACACCGGAATATAAGGAATTCAATCGGCTCTATAAAGCCAACTTCAACAACCTGTCTCTTGGGCCTTTCTGATAAACGCCGCATATTCGCACCATGCCCGTCTACGGATTCAAAGATAAGCAGACCGCCCAAGTCCTCAAGCAGGTGGCCCGGGAGCGAACCACCCAAGCCCGGGGTTACCTGGGATGGGGACCGACTTGGGATACTTGGGCAACGCCCGATGGCAAGGTTCAGCTTCCCGGCCGCAAGCTCAAGGAGCACCGGGCCTATATCGTGGTGGCCCAATCGATCATCCCCGGGGCCACGGTCGTCAACGGCAAGCTCTACCTCGGGGTGGGGACCGCTTGCGTCTACCGCCGCAACCAGGAACACGGGACCCGGATAGACCAGCAAAAGGACGAAGAGACAAGTGAAGCCGTCAAGGTTACCGTCTACAATTTCTGCCCCGAGCCAATCGAGCCTATCGGCTCTTGTGACAAGATAGAGTGCAATGATGCCGTCCTTTTCGTTGTGCAGGACCAGTGGGGCGACCTTTATATAGTGGAAAAGTGCCCCGTGGGGGAAGGGTCCTCGGTTAGCTTCTCCGAAAGCTCCGCCTCTTTATCCGTTTCCGGCCCCCCCTCTGCCTCCGGTTCCCCTTCTGGTTCCCCTTCCGCCTCCGGTCCCCCTTCTATCTCCGGCTCCGCCTCGGGCCCGACTTCCATGATAGAATCGGAATCCGCCGCCCCTAGCGGTTCCCCCTCGGGCCCAACCTTGGATGTATTAGTGTGCCCGCCCTATATCAAGGGCCCCCATACACTTTGCTTTCCCCAGAAGCGGGTACACTACCCCCCGGGGACCTGGTTTGAAGACATACCCGAAACCTGCTTCTACATTTGCTGCCTGGGGTCCGGTAGCTCGCAAGCCTCCAGCAGTAGTGCCTCCAAGCCCTCCGGGGCCTCCAAGCCCTCCGGGGTTTCTGGGGGTAACGGTGGCTCAAAAATCTCGGGGAGCCCGGGTATTTCATCGGGTGAGGGTCAATCGAGTATTCCCATTATATCCGGTGGTGGCTCGGGCTTATTAAGCGGTAGCGAGGGTGGAAGCCCTAGCAGTAGCAAGGGAAGCGAGAGCAGTAGAAGCTCCGCTGGCAATGGATATGGCGGGTCGCCAAGCTAAAGCCGTAAGGCAGGAATGGAGGAATTGCATACAACCCCGAGGGCCGGGAACGGAGTTGAAGACCCTTCTAAGCTCTCTTGGAATCAGGGAGGGTAATTGCAAATGCACCCACTATGCGGCGGAAATGAACGTAAGGGGTCTGGCATGGTGTATAAACCATAGGGAACAAATCGTGGCCCGGTTGCGGAAGGCCGCAATTGGGCGGAGATTTCCGTTTTTTACCTTTGCCGCCAGAAGGCTTGTCAACACCGCTATCAATCGGAGTAGGGGAACAATGCAATGGGATAATTGTTTCAGGAAGGTCTTTTGCGTCAACCTTGGTAGGCGGAAAGACCGCTGGCAACGCTTCAAGGCCGGGCTCCCCGGGGATTGGCCCTTCGCCCCTGTCGCCCGGGTATCTGCGGTTGATGGGAAGCGGGTGCCCGTCCCCGATTGGTGGACCGCCGGCCCGGGGGCCTGGGGGTGTTACCGCACCCACCTAAGAATCATCGAGAATTGCATCAATGGGGGTGTTGAATCCGTCTTGATCCTGGAAGACGATGCCCTTTTCTGCCCGGACTTCACCCGCCGGGTCAAGGACTTTCTCCGGAGGGTCCCGAAAGATTGGGGTATGCTCTACCTCGGGGGGCAGCATCTTTTTATAAACAAGTCCCCACCTAAGGAAATCGTCCCTGGAGTCTTTCAGCCCTACAATGTCAACCGTACCCACGCCTTTGCCCTTCGCGGAAAGATGCTCCGGGTAGTGTATAAGCATCTTCTCCGCAAGGATTGGATGCAAGGGCAGCATATCGACCACCATCTTGGGCGATTACACCAACGCCGGGAGCATCCCATTTACTGCCCCGGGGAATGGTTGGTGGGACAGGCGGAAGGCCAGAGTAACATATCCGGCCGGAACCCCGGAGACCGGTTTTGGCCCCCCGCCGAAAGCATTGCTTCCACCGATCCGGCTACCCGACCCTTCCTTGCCGTGATTGGGCTCCATAGCTCCGGCTCTTCGGCCCTTGCCGGGGTCCTGTATCACTTGGGATGCCATTTGGGGAACAAGCTGGGGGGTTACTATGGTAATGACCCCGAGGGCTCTTGTGGGTTTGAAGCAGTGGGCCTTGCTGAACTATGCGAAAGGGCTATCCCCTTCCCTACGGTGGATTATGCCCGGAAACGGGGACAAATCTGGTCCGCCCTCCGGGGATGGATCAATGAGAAGCGGAGGGAAGCCGCCAAGGCCGGGACGATTGCCGCCGGCAAATATCCCCAGCTTTGCCGGATGGGGAATCAGCTTGTGAGCATTTGCGGGGAACACCTTTATCTTCTCCATATCGACCGGCCCCTGGAGGAATCCATAGAGAGCCTTGCCCGCCGCACCAAGAAGAGTCGGGAGGAAGCGGCTGCCCACCAAAAGTGGTTGGAAGAGGGCAAGCGGCAACTGTTGGCCCGGGTTCCTAAAGAGCGACAGTTGACGGTCGCTTATGCAGACCTGGTTTCCTCCCCAGAGAAAGAGGCCCGCCGGGTTGCCGAATTCCTTTCCCGGATCGGTTATCAGTCAGAGGAAACCCGGATCAAGAAGGCCGCCGGTTACATTAACCCGTCCAAGAGGCACGTTGCCTTGGAGCCCGTCTGATGAGCGTACCCGTTTGGACCTATTGGGAGGGTAAACGCCCCCCAATTATTGACTTGTGCCTGGAGAGTATCACCCGGCACAATCCCGCCGCCCGGGTCCTTGACCCCAAAACCATCCGGGAGCTAGGCGGGGGCCACGTCCTGGAAGCCACCGAAGGCTTGCTGCCTGCAATCCGTTCCGACCTTATCCGCTTTTGGCTACTCAAGACCTTTGGAGGCGTTTGGATAGACTCCGATAGCGTGGCCACCCTCCCCCTGGATTTCCTGGGGGAGATACCCCATTATGACTTCATTGCTATTTATAATAAATTTCAGAAACAGGGATGGGGGACAAACGGACTGATTGCATCCCCTGCCGCTTGTGCCCGCGGAAGCCCTTTTGCGGAGGCTTGTTTTACTTATTGCTTCAAGCTGGTAAAGCGGTATAAGCAAGGCGAGCGATTGAGCTACGGAATAACCTCGGTAGGGACTACTTCCCGATTTTTCAAACTCGGTCGTTACCGGGTCTTGCGTATGGAGCACTGGAGGTATAACCCGGTCCCGTGGCCTGGTGTAAAAACGGTTATGACTAGTGAGGGGGCTTCGCACCATTGGGAATATGGCCCACACTGGAATCCCAATGCTTGCCTGTACCATTTGACTAACACGGTAGCCAAACCCTTGCATTCTTCTACCCGGGAACAAATCCTGGGGGGTAAAACCCTCTTGGCGTTTATCCTTCAAAAGGCCCTCGGGCTCACCCCGGCCGTTCCTCTCCGGGCTTGGGAAATCCTCCAAAGGTTCCCCCGAGACCGTCCTATCCGCGGGGTGGAGATCGGCACCTATTACGGAGGCAATGCCCGGAATCTCTTGCAGCAAGCCCGCAAGCTTCATCTTACTTGTGTCGATCCATGGGGGAACCTGCAAAGCCCCGAATACCGGGCGACGGGTGATTCCATGGCGTTTCTGTCCAACGCCCAATGGAACCGCCTTTACACTACCTGTTGCCGCCGAGTGGCCTTTGCCGGGAACCGGGTGGAATTGTGGCGGACTACCTCGGAAAAAGCCTTTTTGCGGATGCCTCCCCGGAGCCTGGACCTTGTTTTTATTGACGGCAATCATTCTTATCCGGCCGTCAAGCGGGACCTTCGTTGGCGCGAAAAGATCAAGCCCGGGGGATTGCTTTGTGGGCATGATTACAACCACCCCCGGGGATCAAAGTACCGGGTAACGCAAGCCCTTGATGAATTCATTATGGAAACGGGGCTCCGCCTGGAATTGGGACAGGATACCACTTGGTTTATCCGTTTGTAAGGGGATGGCATGAAAAAGCGAAGTCCTAATAAAGACTGTAAATCCACGGTTGGGAATGGGTCAAAAACACCGGGCGGGGGAATCACCCGGGCCGCGGAAATACTGGCCCGGGAATTGGAATCCAGGATCGCCTTGAAGCTCCGGCAGGCTTGCGTCAATGGCTCCGTCCTAGCTTGCCTCTTCTGGCGTAACGGAGACCGGGTGCAATTATGGTTCAAGGCCCATGACTTCCCGGTTGCGGATTATGATTCCTGCATTGATATTCTGGATGAAAAGCTACGGGAGGATCGGAAGCGGGTCCTTGCGGCAAATGAGCTAACCAGGAAACCAAGACCAAAGCCGAAGAAGAAGCCCAAGAGCTAGATAAGGTGTTTCGACCCCTGATTATCGTGGTCCGCCAATCCATGCGATGGGATGGCCCCGAGGAATTGGCCCGCCAAAACCTCTATGGCAAGCCCGTTGTAAGACTCATTATCAATCCACGGGTCCAAGCCTTTTGGAAGCGGTATTTCCGCCTCCCTTTCCATGAATTCCGCCGCCGGGTGCGGGATATAGCCCGCAACAATCTCCAAGCCGTGGCCGGCAGCCGGCTCTTCCTGAGCGTTGCCGCCTTCAACCAAGCCCTCCGGGCCGGGCAAATCCCCCCCGGTTCCCTGGTGGTTCCCATCGACGACGACGATTGGCTTGCCCCGGACCTGGGAAGCCTCTTGCAGCCCCCGGCCGGGTCCGGGCTCTTGTGGCAATCCTCCCGGGTTGCCTGCAATCGGCCTGTCCGGGATATCGACAAGGGCAGGCCCCTTTGCCGGACAAATAATAGTGCAATTACCTTGGGCTATCTTGCGGGGCTTCCTAACCATGATCGGAGCATGGTCCTTGCCTATCACTGGGAGGCCGGCAAACGGCTTGCCGGGAAGCTCGGATACCTCCCGATCCCTGGTAGCGTGATTGTGAGGCACCCGGCCAGCATAACCCAACTATCCATGCTGGCCCGTCGATACCTGAACCGCCCCCGGGCCTTCCGCCAATATCTGCCGACCATCCGGCACCGTTTGCCGATCCCCGAGGGCTTGGAATGGTGCCGTCCTTATTACACCCGCCTCCTTGCCCTCTACCGGGAGGCGGTCTAAAGCTTGTCCCCTGCCCGCCACTGGGACCCCTGGCAGGAAGCCGGGGTCCCGGCCGGGTCGGGTTTACCCGCCAATAAACGCCACGATTCCGGGCAAGGGTCTCCCGGAACCCGGTTTGGCTCCCTGGGGCCCCCGGCTTCGATCCTCCCGGCCGCCGGCACCCTTGCCCGTGTCCCAAGCCCTCGGGGACCCCCGGCCCTCTACGCTTGTCCTAGAGGCTCCCCGGGCCCTACCTCCCGACCCCAGGCCCCTGGGGGTTCCACCCTTCCCGGGAAGTAAGCTGGGTAAGCTTACCCCCTCAACCTTACCGATTTTGGGAAATCCGCTCGATTTGTCGATTTAGCCCCTTGACACGCCTCGATATCCCGAGATAATAAGGGCAGAGTTAATGAGGTCTTTGACAATTCGGACGGCGAACAGCGGGGCCCACCGGCTAAAGCAATAACCCGGAGCCCCCACCCGCCGGGAGACAAGAGACCTACCAATCACCACCAGAAACACGAAAGGGAACCAACCATGAAAGCAAAAGAAATCCAAGAGGGCGGAAGGTACGTTGCCAAGGTAAGCAACCGTCTTACCGTGGTTCGCGTCCTCAAGATCGAAAAGAAATGGAACGGGCTCTTCGGCACCACGGAGCGGGTACAGACCGTCTACCGGGTCAAGAATGAGCGGACCGGGCGGGAAACCACCTTCCGGAGCCCCAGCAAATTCCGCCGCCCCGCCGGCAAGCCCAAGACGGAGCAACCGGAGGGCAAAGGGCCCGAGGCCATCAAGGCTTTCCTGCAACGGGTCACGGGCTACAAAGACCCCCTTCTGGAGAAATGGGAGAAAGCCAAGGCACAATTCCCCGAGGCCCTTCTGCTGATTCGGATGGGAGACTTTGCCGAAGCCTTTTTCGACGATGCCAAGACGTTTGCCCGGGTTTGCAATTTGTCTATGACACAACGTAGGGACGGCACCCCGTTGTGTGGGGTCCCTTGGCACGCCAAGGAAGCCTATATCAAGCGACTTGTCGCGGCCGGTATCCGCGTGGCCCTTTGTGAGGAAGTGAAACCGTGACCAATCACCACCGGGCCCCGGGGTGAATACCTCGGGGCCCTCTTTTGAGAGGGATGAATCATGCAAGCCAAGCAAGCCCTGAAGCTCCGGCCCGGGGAACGGGTCTACAATAAGTTCTATCGGCGGGAAATGATTGTTAAGGAGATTATCCCGGCCGCAACGGATCGGCACCCCATGGGTAATTTCCCCCTAGTGCTGATGGAAGAGGATTCGACTCCTTATACCTACAGGCTTTTAGGGAGGGTAAAACCATGAAAACCAAAACCAAGAAACCGGAACCCGTTTCCATCCGTCCCGCCCTCGGGGAATTGGAAAAGCTCTTCAACCTGTTTGCCCCCCTCTTCCCCGAGCCCTTGACCGCTCCAATTATTACTATCCAGACCCGGGGCCGCAAGAACGCCCTCGGATGGTACAAGCCCCAGACCTGGCAGAATGGGGGCAGAGACACCCTTCCCGAGCTAAACATTTCCGCCGAAAGTCTGGCCCGGGGTGTCCCGGAGATTGCGGATACGGTCCTGCATGAGATGGTCCACCATTGGAACCGCTTGCATGGAATCAAGGATTGCTCCGGCAACCAATACCATAGCAAGAAGTTCAAGGCGGGTTGCGACCTGGTTGGGCTGAAATGCGAAAAGATGGAAGGCCACGGTTGGGCCGCGACAAGCCTTTCCGACAAGCAACGGGCCATAGTCAAGAAGGCCGGCATCAAGGATGAAGCCTTCCACTTGTTCCGCTTGGCGGACCATGGAGGCAAGGGGCCCGGGAGCCGGATGAAGAAATGGACCTGCCCTTGCGGGACAATCATCCGGGCCGCCGGGGAAATCTCCGTCCGGTGTAACGAGTGTGGCGAAGACTTTGAGCGGGACGAAGATTGATGTTTACACACAAAAAACAGAACCGGGCCCCGGGGATCGACCTGGGGCCCCAAGATTGAAAGGGACTAGTATGCCCGATATTACTATCAAGCCCTGGCAATGGGCTAGCTTACCTTGCAAAGCCAAACCCGTAGAGATTGTGTCTTATCCATTCCCCAGAGAAGACGGAACGGAAGGGGTTATGGTCCGGATGAAGGTTGGCGACCCAACCTCTATCCGGGAAGTCCCTGCCCGATTGGTTGCGGCTTTCGAGCCGGATCGGCACGAAGACTTCTATCGGGAAAAGGTTTACTATAGCGATAACCCTACGGCTTTCATCTTCAAGGATGAATTGGAAGCCGTTTAACACGAAAAGGGAAAATCCATGGCCCACCTGAACCCATCCGATTTGACTCCCGAGGTACGGAAGGCCCTCGGGCTCCCCCAGGAACGGAAGCACACCTTTACAAAGGATGATGTGAGAACTTATGCTATCCGATGCCTTGCCCCGCTGGCCGGGTTGACCAAAGCGGAGCGGAAGCGGGTATTGTCTCAAGCTGAGAAAATGAACGATATCTAGGAGGATGCAATGGACATAGGACACAAGGTAACCGCCGCCCGCAAGAAGGCCGGCTACAAGAGCCTCTATGCCTTGAGTAAGGCCACCGGGGTTGCCTCCGGGCAACTCTCCGAGATAGAGGCGGGGAAACACTCCCCAAGCCTGGAGACTTTGGAGCGTATCTTTCACCCTATCGGTTGGGAGGTAGTCGTTACCTTCCGGCCGAAGAAGAAAAGGAGCTAGAGCTAAGACCCCTGATGGCTCCGGCCTTTGGGGTCTTTCTATGTCCTATCGTTAGATTGTCCATCATGGGGATTCTGCCCCCGTGCTATCTTCGATGTAAGATGTGAATCGAGCCATTGCTCGACTTAAAGAACGGTGTTCGCGGCCAATCTGTCTCCCACGATACAAGAATGCGCCGGCCGTTGCATATAGCATTACCATGAGGATACCAGCTAGGAGACCGATGGGCCGCGAACCAAGGATGAGCAAGCATGTTAGTATTAGCATTGTTACATTCCCGAACGCGTATAGGCGTACTCTGAACACTAGGAGACGGAAACCAATTATCAATGCGTAGTATTTATCCCCTTTCATTGCCTCAAGTAATTGTCGGGTGCCCTCCTCAAACTCGTCCTGATTGTGTCTCCTACGTTTCCGATGCGTTTGCCAAAAAGAAATCAGCCAGGGAGTTGCTAGGTTTGCAGTAAGGCTGGCGACAAATCCACCGGCAACCACGCCAATCCAGAAATCTGGTGATTGTAGGTAATTCATCTATATGTCCTTTTAATAAAACAACCAACGAACCAATTGATAGAGCAAGAGGACGGAGGCGAAGACGGCAAGCATGATTACCAACCGCAAGCCATCCCGCTCCCAGAATCGGGGGTCACCTATCATTTCCAACCCTGCTTGCAATCGTGACTTGATCCGGCGGGGTCTTGAAAGGGTCAAAGCCCTTGCTTTGCGTCCACCCTAGGATAACCAGCTTGTTTCCTCGGAGGATCAATTCAAAATGCTGCCCACCAACCCGATTGATAATCAGGATACGCCCCCCGATCAATTGTACCGTCCCGAGGGCTCTTCCCGAAGGTCCCGATGCAATGCCCTGGGGGTCTATTGTCAAAGCAGGCCCTCCTTTGCTTGTGTGCCAATAACCGAGCCATTTACCTCTAAGCTTCTTGATAAAGGATTTTGCACTAACAACCTTTCCCGCTTCAAGGCCCGCCTTTACCACGTCCGCTTCCGCTTTGATCCGGTTGGCTTCTTTCAGGTCGCCCCGCTCCATGGTTGCCTTGAGAGATTCTTCTAAAGACGCAAGGTAAAGCTTGGCTGCCTCTTGCTGTTGCGTTAAATAGCGTATCTCCGCTGCCCCCGTTGCCTGGGAGAATCGGGCCCAAGCCCGTTGTGCCTCCCGGCTTTGGAAGTCCGGCTCCTGTCCCCGAGCCAAAACCGCTCCGCTAATAAAAACCAGGATTCCCGCTAGGAATAGGGTAAATCCTCTCATTTCAAATTCCCCTCTTCTGAGGCATTTTGGGGAAATCTCAACAGGTCTGATTGACAAACGCTCCCGACTCGCTAGCTTGAAATATCTAGGCGTTCCAGGGTGGCCGATCAATTCCGGGGATTGTCTGGCCATGTTCCGGAAGCCTATTACCATTTTGGCCGGGGCGGGGCATGAATCAAGACCCTCCCCCCAAATAAAAAGCGGCCCGCCGCCTAGTGATTCGGCACCGGGCGGGGGCCTGCCGGTTACGGCAACCCATGGGCTAAGACCATGGATAACCGCCACGGATATAGGCTATCCCCAAGTGTTCTGCTTGGGGTTTCCCATCGTCTAACAGGTTAAAGGCCGGGGAGGTTGTATCGGAACAGGAAAGAAAACGGGGGCACCAAGCAGCCCCTACGGATTGGCCCGGGTGGGCATAGCGTCATAACTACCACCCATCCGGGGGTCACGCAAGGACCGTTGGGCCCCCTAAGGATTAAAAACAATCCTGGGGGCCGGGTCAAGACTTTTGGATAAGGCTTGAAACAATGCCTACCCCTCAACAAGGATTCGTGATTGACGGGGCTTCCTATTCGGAAGATGTCGCCCGTATGGTCTTGGGGAAACGGGGCCCGATAAGCCGCCGCACCCTGGACCGCTACATAGAGAAGGGCCTTCGATTTTCTAAGATCGGGGAGCAACGCTGGTTCTCGGGTCTCAATATCCGGCTCTTTATCGAGAGCTACGGCAGTTTTCATGGGGACGAGCAATGAAAGTCTATGTCATTCCACGTAAGGGGAAAAAGTATCTGATGCTCCGATGGATCGACCCCAAGACGGGCAAGCCCCGGGAGCGGTCTTCCAAGACCACCCGCCGCCGGGAGGCGGAGCGGTTAGCCGAAAGGCTTTCCCGGGAGATTGAAGAGGGCTTCCACACCAAGGCGGTTAGCTGGTCTGTATTCCGCACCCGCTATGAACGGGAACACCTCTCCCAACTGGCGGGAAATACCCTCGGGCAATGGACCACCACCGCTAACCACCTGGAAGCCCTCGAAAACCCGCAAACGCTGGGGGCGGTTGACTCCGCCATGGTTTCCCGCTTCCAAGCCGGCTTGACCGGCCGGGGTCTCCGTCCCGCTTCCGTTGCCGCCTACCTCGGGCACCTTCGGGTTGCCCTCCGGTGGGCAAAACGTCTCGGGCTTATCCCGGAGGTCCCGTTCGTTGAAATGCCCAAACGGGCCCGGGGTGCCTCCAAATTCGCCCGCTCCCGGGCGATTGTCGGAGAGGAATTGGACCGGGTTCTTTGGGCCGCCGAAGCCGAACGCCCCCGGGACTTCAACCGCTGGCAAGATTTCCTCCGGGGCCTGTATCATTCCGGCTTGCGGGTAGGGGAATTGCTGATTCTATCTTGGCACCCGCAAGCCGCCTTATGGATTGATCCCTCCGGGGCTTATCCCTTAATCCGTGTTACCACGGAAGGGGAGAAGGCCCACCAGGATCGTTGGCAGCCGGTGACCCCGGAATTCTGGGGTCTGGTCAAGCACAAGGCCCCCCGGGGCCGGGTCTTCCCTTTGGACTCTCTGGCAACCGGCAAGCCGCTGCGGATTAAAACCGTGGTTCGGATCATTTCCAGGATCGGCCGCCGGGCGGGAGTGATAACCGACCCGGCAAGCGGAAAGTGTGCCACTTCCCATGATATCGGTCGCCGGGCCCTCGGGACCCGCCTTGCCTCCCGGTTGACACCTCAGGAACACGCCAAATGGATGCGACATGCCTCGATAAATACAACCATGCGATATTATTACCAGCCCGAGGCCATTGCTTTATCCCGAAGAATCTGGGAGAGCCGATCCCCGGGCTTGTGACTCTTTTTGTGACCCTCCCCGGTTAAGGGAAGCGGTATGCAGAAACGCTAAAGCCTGGTTGTCAAAGACCATAAGGCGGAGGGCACGGGACTCGAACCCGCAACCCCGGTCAGGGGGCACCTCATTTCCAGTGATTGCCCTTTGGACAATCCGAAGACAGCCCTTTGCCAAGTCCTAGACATTCTCTTTTTCCAGGAAGCGGTTTTACCCTAGAACCGCCGATGGTTGCAAGCGTTTTGTGACCCTGCTTGTGACCCTCTCCCCATAGCGGGGTCTCTCTTGTCTCCCGACCTTCCGTCGTCCGTTGTCCCCCGGTCTTTCCCGCCAGCTTCACGCGGGTTTCCCGGGCCCGCCCCCTCATTTCCCACCTGCCGGCAAACTTCCTTGGTCAGTCTTTGGCCAATTCCTAGCCAGTCTCCGGGCAAAGTGTAGACACCCCAAATAATCCGGAGTCACAACGCCCGGATTTCCCTAGGTATCTCCCTGCCTTCGGTTAGGATTACAGGCGGACACCGGGGGTAAAACCATGCGATATCTCAAGTCACCATCAAACATCGCGGTTGGCTCCCGGTGTCCCGTTCTGCCAGCCGTTCCCCGCCCGGTCGATCCCCGATTTGTCCGGCCTTCTTCTTCGGCCGTGCATGACGCGAAGGGCATCCCGGGCGGGGTCTTTACTTCATCCTTAGAATAGGAGTCCGTGCTATGACAAAGGGGACAATCGGTGTTGACCTTCGGATGCCCGGGAGCAAGGACGGTGGGCTTACTGCCGAAGATGCAAAACAAATCCTGGGATGGGAGCCGGAACCGGAAAAGGAAAAATGGTCCGGGGAGGAATACACCTTCAAGGATCGGACCGGAACCAAGGTCCGCCTTGGGAACAACCCGACCAACCGCCCCTTCCGTATGACCCTGGCAAACCGGTGGGCCTCGGAAATGCTCCGCGGCAAATGGTCCCTGAACGGGGAAACCATCGTAGTTGACTGTGAGGGGGATGTAGCGGACGGACAACACCGGTTGGTGGGCCTGGTCCTTGCGGAGCAAAGCCGGGCAGCCAATCCGGACAAGTGGGGCAAAAAGCCTATTGAGGTCCCCGCCTTAATCGTTACGGGCGTTTCCGACAAGCCCGAGGTTACGGATACCCTGAACCTCGGGCAGAAGCGGTCCCTCGGGGACGTGATTTTCCGCCGCCGGGAATTCGAGAATCTTACCGAGAGCGAGCAAAAGAAGATTGCCCGGATTCTGGCCGGGGCCCTCCGCCTGGTCTGGCTCCGTGTAGGGGGCAAGACCGTTTCCGATGCCCCCCACTTCCCCCATTCCGAAGCCCTCGAATTCCTGGGGAAACACCCCTACTTGGTCGATGCCTCCGCCTATGTCTTCAACGAAGAGGGCGGGGGCGGGGCGGAAGGCCGCCTGATTTCCTCCCGCATTTCCCTGGGATACGCCGCCGGCTTGCTGTACCTCGGGGCGACCGCCAAGTCCGATCCGGACAAGGACAAGCCGGACCGGTCCCTCTGGGAGAAGGCCGAAGAATTCTGGACCCTGTTTGCCAGTGGGGCCGGGCTGGAGAAAGGCTCACCGATCCTCAGCCTTCGGGGGCTGCTGGAAAAGGCTGAAGCCTCCGGAGCCAAGGGCCGCGATGCAATCATTGGCATGGTCGCCAAGGCATGGAACGCTTTTGTGGACGGCAAGAAGCTTGCCCCCGCCGAGTGTCGGATCAAGGAGCGGGTGGACAAGGACACGGGCCGCCGGGTGCTTGCCGAAGAGCCCCGGATGGGAGGCTTGGACGTGGAGCGGGAGCCCGAGCCCGAGGCCGAGCCGGAACCCTCTAAGGGCCCCAAGCCTAAGAAGCCCAAGCCCAAGCTCAAGGAGAAGGGCAAAGACCCCAATGCTGGTTGGAAGGTGGCGGATACCGCCTGGTTCCTAGACGACAAGGGGGTGGTGACCTTCGGGATTATCGAGGGCTTGGACAAGGGACAGGCGGATATCAAGGCAAAAGAATCCGGACAGGTCTATACGATCCCCGTTGGGGGCCTCGGGCTGGACCGGGAAGCCTTCATCAAGACGGAGGATTAACCGGGGGCTTTCCCCTAGCGTGTTCGCATACTCCATACAACGGGTGAAGCAATGGCCATCAAGAAACGCTCCCCGAAGGGAGCCCGTAAGAGCCTTTCCGCCATGGTGGAAAGAGCCAAGTCCAACCAATCCCGCCGGCCCTCCGCCGGCAACGCTCCCCATCTAATCGTCCAGGCCCGGGCCGGAACGGGCAAGACTTTTACGCTTGTTGAGGGTCTTAACCGAATCATGGGGAAGCCTACCCCGGGAATCATCCCAAGCCCCCAGCAAGCCGCAGTCTGGGAGGCAATGCAAGACGGTCCGCGTCCCGGCTCCGCCACCTTCGTTGCCTTCAATCGCTCGATTGCCCAAGAGCTAGTCCGCAAGGTCCCCCGTGGTTGTGCGGCAATGACCCTCCATTCCATGGGCTTCCGGGCCGTCTGCCAAGCCTACGGCAAGGTGGAGGTCAATAACTGGAAGACTCAAAACCTTATCGAGGACCACTTGGGAACGGATATCCGCCAGTTGCGGCGGGAAGACCCGGTTTTGGTCCAGGCAACGGAAAAGCTTGTCAACCTCTCTAAGCTTGAATTGGTCCATAACCAAGACGGGGAGATTTGCGACGGTCTCCAGGAACCGGAAGCGGTCCTTGACGACCTTTGTAACCGCTATGAAGTGGAGCTAAACGGCCAGCGGGATAGAGTCTATGCCCTGGTCCCGGTAATCCTCGAAAGGGCCCGGGAACATACGGCGGAGGTCGATTTCTCCGATATGATTTGGCTCCCGGTGGTCAACAATCTCCCCGTGTTCCGTAGTGACCTTCTCTTGGTGGACGAAGCCCAAGACCTGAACCGTTGCCAACAAGCCCTTGCCCTCCGGGCCGGTTCCCGCCTGGTCCTTTGCGGGGACCCCTGCCAAGCAATTTACGGGTTCGCGGGGGCGGATACGGAATCTATCCCGCGTATGAAGACCCTCTTGGAAACAACCCCCCGGGGCTGCCGGGTCCTGCCCCTGACCGTTAGCCGCCGTTGCGGCCGGGCAATCGTCTGGGAGGCTGCCCAAATCGTCCCGGACTTTGAGGCTTTCGAGGGTAACCCCGAGGGAGAAATTATCACGGTCCCCCCGGAGCAAGTCAACGGGAACCTCGGGGACGGGGATATGGTGCTTTGCCGTGTTAATGCCCCTCTTATCTCTCTGGTCTTCCGTCTCTTGAAGGAACACCGCAAGGCCAATATCCAAGGGCGGGATATCGGGCAGGGGCTCTTGAACCTTATCGACCGGCTCAAGGCCCAAGACGTTGACGGGCTCTTGGAGCGGTTGGACGATTATCACCACCAAGAGACACAACGCCTCTACCGCCGCAAAAACCCCAGCGAAGCCTCCCTGATTGCCCTACAGGATAAAGTGGAGTGCATCCGGGCATTTTGCGACGGGGCGACCGATCTGGAAAAGGTCCGGGCCACGATTACGGCAATCTTTCAGGATGATTCCCAAGGCGGAATCCTCCTATCCTCCGTCCACCGGGCGAAAGGGCTTGAGGCTCCCCGGGTCTTCATTCTGGAGCCGGGGCTAATGCCCCACCCCATGGCTAAGACTCACTGGCAAAAAGAGCAAGAGCAAAACCTGAAGTACGTAGCAATCACCCGGGCAATCCAAACCTTGGTTTGGGTCCGCCAATAAACGCCACAAACTCCATAAGGGCCCCGAAACTCTCTGGGGGAGTAAGGTAATAACCAATGCCTACCCGAGCCCAATGGAAGTTTGCAGAAGACCGTCTGGCAAGACTCTTTGGGACCGTCCGAAGGGCCCTGTCCGGTGGGGGTTCCAAGACCGGGCGGGATGATTCGATGCACCCGGTCTTATACCTGGAAAGCAAATACACCAAGCGGTCTTCTCTCTGGTCTCTCTTCCGTGACACCAAAGCGAAAGCCCGCAAGGAAAAGCGGGTCCCGGTTATCGGGGTCCAGGAAAAGGGAGCCAAGGGAATCCTCTTGGTAATACACCAAGCAGACCTGGAAGCCGTCTTTTGGGAATGGGCTAAAGCAGGTGGTCTTCCCCGTACCTTTATCCGAAGAGCGTAATGGAGCCCTAATCATGGTCAAGCATATTAAATCCCGAATCCTTGAGCCGATCAAGGACCACGAAAGAAAGTGGAAGGATTGCACCCGCTGTCCCCTCCACCAAACCCGCTCCAGGGTTGTCTTGTGGCGGGGGTGGATGCCTTGCGATTTCCTTTTGATCGGGGAGGCCCCGGGCGAATCCGAAGATTGCCTCGGGGAGCCCTTTGTCGGTCCCGCCGGCAATCTCTTGGACCAAATCCTAGCAGACGCAATCTCTGCGGCCGGGGGAGCCCCTTGGAGATACGCGGTTACCAACCTTGTGGCTTGTTTCCCCAGGGAAGCGAAGATCGAAGAGGCTTCCTCCGGGTCGATCCGTCCACCCCGCAAGGAAGAAATCCAGGCTTGCCGCCCCCGCCTCTTGGAATTCGTGGCAATCGCCAAGCCCCGCCTTATCGTGGCCCTCGGGGCAATCGCTAGGCAATTCGCCCCATGGCCCGAATCCTCGGATACCACGATTCAATGCCTTATTCACCCGGCCGCAATTCTCCGGATGGATAACCAGGCCCAACGGGACCTGGCTTACAAGCGTTGTGTCTTGACACTGACCGAAGCCTTGAGACAGTTGAAAGGGGATCAATGAACCACGCCGAAAAAGTCCAGACCCGCCTTGCGGAATTCGCGGAGGCGGAAGCTTGCGTGCCCAAGCTCCTTGCAGCGGTAACAAGGGCCCGGACGGACCTACAAAACAAAAGACAAGAGGCAGCCCGCACCATTAAGGCCGTTTACGGTTCCGACAAAACGGTCCTATTCGGTAATCGTATTTACCGGATACGGTCGGGCGAAGGCCCGGGGATTGATCTGGATTGGGAGGAATTCGACGGGGTTGTCCTTCCCGTCCCCGAGGGCTGCAAGGTGGGAACCCTACCCACCCCGCCGGAAGAGAAAGAGCCGGTCCTTACCCCGGTCGATTCCCAATAAACACCAGGAATCCAACCATGGGTACACCGCAGACCAAGACCCCGGGCAAGGGAAGGTTTCCCCGAGCCCGCAAGGCTACCCCCCAAACGCCTTGGAACGTGTCTCCGGGTGAGCAACCAGTGGACCGGAAGCCGTTGTGGAAGGGTCCCGACGTGGACGGAATCACCTATTCCCTTCTCTGCAAATTCCTGGTTTGCCGGGAGCGGTTCCGCCTCCGGGTGGTGGAGGGCTTGGTTGAGGATGAAGGATTCAACCACAAGCTCGAATACGGCTCCCTCTGGCATGAGGCGGAGGAAGCCCACGCCGCCGGCAAGGACCCCTACAAGGCCCTGGGGCGATACCGCGACAAGCTCCGGGCCCGCTACCCGGGCTCCGAAGCCGCCATTAACAAGTGGGCCGCAATCGCCCGGGAGCAATTCCCCGCCTACCTGGACCATTGGCGGAAACACCCCGAGACCGCCGGCCGTAAGCACCTACTCCAGGAAGAGCCCTTCCGGGTCCCCTATTGCCTCCCCTCGGGGCGGACCGTCACCCTCCGGGGCAAGTGGGATGCCATCTTTTCCCAGAAGGGTATTTACATCCAAGAGAACAAAACCAAGGGAGACCCCGACGAAGAGGGGATCACCCGGACGGTGGATCAGGACTTGCAAACCGTGATTTACCTGATTGCCTTATATGCTAAGAAAAAGGAAGACCCACCAGCAATGGGCAGTCTCAAGCCTTGGCTGGAAGCATTGCGAAAGAGCCCAATCAAGGGGGCCCTCTATAACGTGATCCGCCGCCCCCTGGCAGACCGTTACGCAATCCGCCAACGCAAGGCGGAAACGGAGCGGGACTTCATCAAGCGGGTGGGCCAGCAGGTCCGGGACAATCCGGAACGCTTCTTCATGCGGTGGAAGGCCACGATTACCACCCGCGACATCGACCGTTTCCGCCTGGAGTGTTTCGACCCCATCCTTGAATCCCTCTGGGATTGGTGGGAATGGCTGGCCCCCGATCCATTCCACCCGTGGAAGCTCATGGAGAAATGGCGAAAGAGCGGGGTCAAGCTGGCTCCCCAGCATTTCCGCTTCCCCTTCGGGGTCTACAATCCCCTCGGTTCCGGCTACCGAGGCGATTACTTCAATCTTCTTACCCGGGGCCAAACCTCGGGCCTTACCAGGACGGACAATCTCTTTCCGGAGCTAAGACAATGATCCTCGATAAGAGGGTACGCAAGGCACAAGAGGCGAAGCGAAAGGAATTGGATGCCCGACTCCGCAAGCTGGCTTTTTACTACAGGGGTGTCTACCTTTCCCGCCTGGGGCAGGGCTTCGCAGCCAGGTGGTATGTCTTTAGGGAGGGCAAGCGGGGCTACTTGGTCCCGGCTGGTTTTGGCTCTTCCCCCTTCTTTACTCCTTTAATCAAGAAAATTGATAGGAGTCTCGATAATGCCGCAAGTCACCAGGCAGAGGGTGCAAGCACCCCAAGCCAAACCCAAGGCCCGGGGAAAGCCGAAGTCCAAGCCGGCGAAGCCCGCCGCTAAGAAGTCCAAGCCCTCGGGTTCGGGCTTTCTCGGGAGGTCTCCCCTGGCAATGGTCGTTTACGGCCCCTCGGGTGTCGGCAAGACCAGCTTTGCCGCCAACTTCCCCAAGGCCGGATTCCTGATTGACCCTCAGGAAGAGGGAATCCGGGACCTGGTGGAATTCCATCAATGCCCCAGGCCCGTCTTTATCGAAGAGGCGGATACCTTCTCCGGGCTTATCCAGGTTTGCGAGGGGGTGGCCCGGGACAGCCGGGGAATCGAAACCCTCGTTGGGGATTCCTTGACGGGATTTGAGAAGCTTTGCTTCATCCATCATTGCGAAGAATACTTCGATGGCGATTGGTCCCGGCAGGGTTTCTACTCCTACCAGCAAGGCCCCAAAAACGCCGCCAAGACGGACTGGCCCCGGTTCCTGGAAGCCCTGGACGGGGTGCGGGCCGCCGGGATTAACGTGGTGCTTATCGCCCATTCCCAAGTCAAGGGCTACACCAATCCCGAGGGCCCCGATTATGACCGTTACATTCCCTACATGGACAAGGAAACCTGGTCCGCCGTCCACCGCTGGGCAAAGGCAATCCTCTTCTACAACTACCACGTAGAGATTGACCGTTCCAAGAAGCTCGGGCCCCGGGACAAAGCCCGGACCGAGGTTGAAGAGCGATTCATCTATACCGACTGGTCCCCCGCCTTCGACGCCAAGAACCGCTGGGGCCTGGAGTCCTTGCTTGATGCCGGGGATTCGGGAGAGGAAGCCTTCAAGGCTTTCCGGGCTGCTTACAAGAAAGTGGGTAAGTAACCCTCCGGGTTCTTAACGTTTAGACACAAAAGAAAGGAGAAACAATCATGGCTCAAGGTGAATTCACAAAGGAAGAGGCAACGGAAACGGAGAAGGCTTTTGGAGAAGTCTTTGAAGCATTATCCAAGCCAAAACAGCGTGCCTTCATCGGTCACGCCAATGATATTTACCTTTTCCTTGATGCTGCGAAGAAAGCGGCACCGGGCGAAGGGAAGAAGAAAAAGGGGAAATGATTATGCCAAGGGATGAAGCCATAGAACAAATGCTTGAGGAGGTCCGGGACGTTATTGGCAAGTATGCTCACCTGTCGGAAATCGAGGTTTATCGGGCCCTTATGGATGAAGCCTCGGGCTGGAAAATGAGGCTTGAGGAATTGGAAGGAGTAGAAGAGGAATGAGCAAGCCCCAACCTCTTCACCGCGAGTGTCCCCGCTGCTACCTCGGCTTTTACACCACCCCAACCCCGGAGGAAATTGCGGACTGGATACTTAGTGCGGACCGTATCGATGTGGCAACCGTAATCGCCCTACTTGCGGAAGGGGGCTTGTCCTTTCGATTGGAGGATAAGAGAAATGGGCGGGACAAGGCGAAGACAAGCTGAGCTAACCGAGCCCGAGAAACAGGCGGAAGCAAGGCTTGTGAGGGCGGAGAAGAAGCGAAAGCGAAAGAGGACCAGCCTTCTACCCTTCCGGCTTCCTCGGATAAGCCCCGGGGCTAACGCACCCCACAATATCTTCTATCCTTACAAGGCCCTCTCCATTGGGCCCCAGCCCCCGGTTCCTACCGTGCTACCCATTATAATCCGCCGGGGCCTGAGGCTCCGCACCGGGGGTGCGGTTCCCCGGGTTACCAGCACCAATACACCCGGCAAGAAGCATCGGAGGTAAGGCCCATGGCCATCCAAATCACCGGGGCCTTCCGGGTCGAAAAGCGGACGGTGGATCATTGGGAGGTTTTCTATAAACACTTTGGCTCCGGAATCATGGTGCTGATTTGCTCGGGCCTGTCCCGGAGCCTGGCAATCGAGCTAAAGCAAAACCTTAACGACCAACTGAGAGGGGAGATTACCGAAGAGGAAGTCCAGGGGCGGAAGCTCCATGCAACCGAGGGTCGAGTGGTTCCTTCGCAAGGTTTGAATCGCAAGGCCACCTAACCTGTTTTTCACGAAAGGGTCTCTATCATGGCAAAGGTCAGTAAGTCCAAGCTACTCGCAAAGCTCAAGAAGCGTGCCAAGGGTGCCTGGTCCCGCTCTCGGGAGCAAGCACCCAAGGCAAAGGGCTCCCAGCTTCCCGGCGGTATCATCCGGGGCGTGGCCCAACTGTCAAGTTACAAGCTTGACGAAGACAAGAACGGCAACCCGTATTTTATGATTACGGGTATCGTCAAGTCGCCCGAAGAGCTAGCTGGGGCTCGGGCCATGGTCTCTCATTTCATTCGGGTCACCCAAGCCCGGGGAGGCAGGCCGGGCAAGAGCGTGGAAGACAAGCTTAACGAATTGTCTTCCGATTTGCAACTGTTGGGGATCGACGTTGAAGGGATCGACCTGGATGATATCCCTGATATCCTCAAGGCAAGGGTGGCGGAAAAGCCCCATTTCTATTTCAACACCTTTGCTCCACCCCCAACCAAGGACAACCCCAGCCCGGGAACCTTCGTCTTTGTCCAGGGATTGGCGGAGGATTGGGAAGACGACGACGGAGAGGAAGAGCCCGAGGATGAAGAAGACGATGAAGAGCCGGACGACGACGACGACGACGACGAAGAGGAAAAGGGCAAAGACACCGGGGAAGACGAAAAGTCCGACGAGGACGAAGAGCCCGAAACCTTTATCCCCGAAAAGGAAGAGGTCTACGGCTACAAGGCAACCGCGAAGGGTGCCAAGGCGGACTGTGAGGTTACCGCTGTCCAGAAGTCCCGGGAGACCGTAAGCCTCAAGCGGTTATCCGATAGCAAGACTTTCAAGAACGTCCCTTGGAGCAAGCTGGAAGACGCGGAGTAGGGCGGAGGGGGGTAGCGAGTGGGCCCCGGGTGGTTGCCCGGATGCAAACGGATACGCCCGGGGCCCCCGCTAATAAAAACCAAGATTCCCGGAAGGGGCCTGATATGACAAAGCAAATCCAAGGGAAGCCGACAACCTACCACGGGGTCCGCTTCCGCTCCCGGCTGGAAGCCCGTTGGGCGGTCTTCCTCGATTACTATATCCTTGCGGATCAATGGATATATGAACCCCGCAACTTTACCCTGCCCAAGGAAGGGTGGGGATACACCCCGGATTTCTTCTTCAAGACCGGGACCGCCCAAGGCTTCCTTGAGGTCAAGCCGGTAATGCCCGAGGAATCCTATTTACACGTCCTTTCCCGCTTTGCCTCCGTGTTACCGGTGGAATTGTTCCTTGGGATCGGGGACTTCTACAGGGGGCATCCCCAGGTATGCACGGTGTCTCCTAAAGCGTTGACACCTAAGAAGCTCGGGGCAATCCTTGTGGCCCTTACCAGCTTCTTTCCCCGGTCCGGGCCCGCTGCCCTAATCGCAAGCCGGGCAAGGCTTGATTTGCCCTTCGACCCTCCCCGCTTTCGTGGCCCCGGAAGGATGGGGAGCAAGTCTCCAAGCGATTATGTCCGGGAGTGGGCCGAAAGGGAGCGAGCCAAGACACGGAACAGAAAAGGAAAAAGGAAATGACTCAACCAGGATATACCCCGGTATCCAGTGTTACCAACCCCAGGCCACCGGGCTCCGGGGCCGGGATTGTCAAGCCTGGAGTGTATCGCGGTCCTTACCGGCCCCCGGCCCGGTGGAAGCCCTCGGGGTGTGACCTGATCTTCTGGGGCTTCTGCTTCGGTCTAGGATTCTGGCTTGCCAACGTAGCCTTAACCTGTGCCTTTGGGGTGGTTACAGGACAATGACCAGGCCCCGCCCCAAACCGATCAAGGCCCGCCGTAAGGTAAGAGACCCCTTGCCCGAGACACCCGGCGGATTGCTTGCCCTCGATACGGAGACCACGGGCTTGGACTTATGGCATGGATGCCGGCCCTTCTTCGTGTCTGCTTGTGACGAAGCCGGCAACCTCTACGCCTGGGAGTGGGACGTTGACCCCGAGACCCGGGAAGTGTTGCCGGGGTTCAGTGGGTTCCCGCCTCCCGGGCCGGGCAAGGGCTTTCCCCCGGAAAAGGAATTGGCGGAAATCCATTCCCTTTCCGTTTCCCACACCCTTGTTTTCCACAATGCCAAATTCGACCTTCGGGCCCTCGAATTCTTCAATCTCTGGAACGGGGACCAGGTTGCCCGGGTGTGTCAGGATACCTTGATAGCTTCCCACCTGCTTGCCTCGGGCGGAAGCCACAAGCTGAAAGACCTGGCTTTGATGTACCTGGACATAGACGATACGGACCAGCAAGAGCTAAGGGAGGCAACCAACCAGGCCCGGACCATCGGCCGCCGCAAGGGGTGGAGGATTGCCGCCCCGGGCGACCCTCATTTCCCTGCCCTCAAGCGGGCCCCCAAGCAAGGCTTTTGGGTGTTTGACACCTGGCTCCCCCGGGCCGTTGCCAAAGCCGAAGGTTACCCGGTCCATTACAAGCCCGATGGATCGATAGACCCCGAGCGGTCCCATCCCTGGTGGTCAATCCTCCAAACCTACGCCCTCCGGGACGTAGAGCGGACCATGGGATTGTGGCTTCTCTTCCGGGAGGCATTGAAAGAAGAGGGCCTTTGGAACCATTACCAAACCCGCCGCCGGCTCTTGGAAATCACCTACCGGATGGAGTCCCACGGAATCACGGCACACCCGAAGCGGATCGACCGCCAAGCCCGCAAGTACCGGGAGGCCCAAGAGGAATCCCGGGCGGTTTGCCTCTCTCTTGCCGGAAACAAGCTCGATAACCTGGCATCCCCAAAGCAAGTCCAAGGGGTCCTTTATGGCACCTTCAAGCTCAAGCCGATCAAGGAAACCAAGACCGGCTATTCCACGGATGCCGAAACCCTGGAAGCCCTCAAGGCGTCTTTACCCCCACGCTCCAAAGCCGCCCGGTTTATCCACCACCTGCAAGCGACCCGCAAGCGGGACAAGATGCTTGACTACTTGGAAAGCTATCACAAGGCGGGGCTCCCGGGGGCCAGCTACAAGACTAGCCGAGCCGGTTTCTGCGGGAAGCAGAGAACCAGGCTTGCGGAGTGGTTGACCCTCCATCCCAGCTTCAACGTTACCGGGACGGCAACCACCCGCTTTAGCTCTTCCAACCCCAACGCCCAAAACATAAGCAAGCAGGAAGCATACAATCTCCGGGAAGTCTTCGGACCCTTGCCGGGGCGGGAGTGGTGGTCCCTCGATTATAAAAACATAGAAAAGCGGATACCCGTCTACCTTGCGGGGGAGAAAGAGCTAATCAAGCTTTTCGAGGAAGGGGGGTCTTACCACCTATTGGTTGCCTCCATTCTCCGCCCGGAAATGCTCAAGCGATTGGGCCCGGAGCGATTCAAGAAGACTGATGAATATGGATGGATCAAGAATGGCAACTTCGCGGAACAATATGGGGCAGGGGAAAAGACTACGGATGCTACCCTCCACGTTCCCGGGGGCTATCGAAAGATCAAGGGCCGTTTCAAGAAGGTTGCCTGCCTCGGGCAAGAGAAGATCGAAGAGGCACAACGCACCGGGCGAGTAATCTGTCTCGGGGGCTATCCCCTGGAAGTCCCCTTCACCCATGGCCGGGTCGATTCCACCAAGCCCTTTAACTACTTCGTCCAAGGCTCCGCCGGGTGGGCCTTGATCCTGGCAATGATCCGGGTGGATGGCTACCTCCAAACCCTGACCCCTGCCGGGCAACGGATCAAGCCGGATAGTGCCTTTGCCTCCCTACCCCCGGGTGAAGCCAAGCGGTTGGTTGCCTCCGGCTACAGAATGATTATGTGCATCCATGATGAATTGGTCTTTGACTTCCCGGTCTGCAATCACCCCTCGGACCCCAACCTACAAATCATCGACAGGATAGCCCACTTGATGGAACAATCCGGAATGGACCTGGGGCTCCCCACCCCGGTCGCCTCGGAGCGTGTCACTACCGATTGGGCCCACGGGGAAGCGGTTGCTGCTTAATTTTGTTGTCTAAACACAAAAACAAGAGCCATGATCCGCCTAAGCCACCAACCCGAGGAAGACCAGGCCCGCCTTGCCACCCTGGACCGGGAGGCAATCGGCCAGTGGGAAGAGGAGCACGCCTCCGCCGAAGAGCGGAAGCACCAGAAGTATCCTAAGTGGAAACACTATACCCTCTGTATCCTTTGCAAGGATGCCATCCTTGGTTACGAACACTGGGGACCAAGCAAGAGCAAGTATATCAAAGTAGGCTATTGGCAGGGAGACGGTCAAAACACCATTGGGGGTCCCGAGGCCCGGATATGTCCGGACTGCTTGGAAAGGCTCAAGCGGTCCCGGTTTCCCCAACCCGGGCACAAGCGGGTCTTCCCTCCCGAGGTCGCCCGGGACCTGGGGGACCGCTTGCTTGATTGGCTCCCCGAAGCCCTGACCTTTTACCACCGGTCCAACTGGGATTGGTCCTATATGAAGGGATGGGTGCGGAAAGAGACCTTTAACGTAGCCCCTTTCATCTTTGAGGTAGAGACCCCATTCTGGCCCGGGGACCGGAAGCGAAAGATTCTTACCCGCCTTGTGCTTCGCACCCCGGAGCGGTTAGGGAGATTTTGTAAGCAATCACCCCTTCCCGGCCGGGAAGACTTGCAGGAAATTACAGAGCGATTCCTTACGGGTATTAGGGGGGTCTTCGCTTGCACCATGACGGACCACCGCAAGCGGTTCAAGGCAATGCTTGCCAAGTGGGAAGAGAATTGGGGGTCCGAGGAATTCAAGCGGCCGGAGCCCGAGCCTGAACCCGAGCCGGAACCGGTAGGCCGTAGAGGAATCAAGCTTCTTTAGAACAACGGAGATAACGATAACCAAGATGCCGATTAAAGGACCAACAAAGCTACAACCCTTCCTCTTTCATGGGGTAGAGCTAACCTGGGGCGGAGACCCCCAGGCCCAAGGGGATTGTCCCTTCTGCCTCAAGGAATCCCATTTCTACGTCAGAAAGCAAACCGGGCAATGGGATTGCAAGTCTTGCGGAAGGAAGGGAAATATCTACAGCTTCCTTACTGAGATTTGGGAAATCTCCAGGGATGCAAGCTTAGGCTGCAAAGAGGATTATCAAGTCTTGGCAGAAGCCCGAGGCATCCCGGCCGGGGCCCTCAAAACCTGGGGCCTTGCCAAGTCAATCATAGGTGGAGATTGGCTAATCCCCGCTTTCAACGCTCAGGGCAAGCTTGCCAACCTCTGCCGGGTGGAGCCTAAGACCTTCCGCCTCCTGTCTACCCCGGGCTGTACGCTCCATCCCTTCGGCCCGGTTCCCGGCCCCACCAATAAACGCCAGAAAACCCTTTGGGTGTGCGAAGGCCCTTGGGATGGAATGGCCCTCTGGTCCGCCCTGGCAACCATCAAGGCCCGGGGGAAGCCTCCCAGGTATATCAAGACCACCAACCCCGCCGGCTCCCTGGGAGCCTCCCAGGCCGTCCTTGCGGTCCCCGGGGCCGGCATCTTCAAGGAAGACTGGCTTGCCCTCTTGGACGGCCGGGACTGCCGCCTTGTTTATGACAACGACCATCCCCGGGCGACTTGCAAGGGATGCCGCAAGCAATACTCTAAGGCGGAGAAGGCTTGTCCGCATTGCGGGGGCAAGGATCGGGGCCCGAAGGTCTCCCGCCCCGGTTGGGATGGAATGGCCCGGGTGGTCAAGCTGGTCTCGGAATCCGGGACCAGGCCCAAGACCCTCCACCGGCTCCGCTGGGGCAAGACCGGGCACGATCTCAACCTAGCGGACGGATACGACGTAAGAGACCTGATCCGGGACCGCGGCCCCGTGGGGGCTCTCCGCTTGCTCTCAGAACGATTAGAGCGGGTAAGGTCTTCTGATACCCGCAAGGGCACCAAGGGCCGGGAGGAAGAGCCCCCGGGCCTGGAACCGCTCCCCAGGGAGACCTTCCGCCAGCTATGCGGGGATTATTCCGAAGCCCTCCACTTCGGGCCCCTTATGCGGGACACCCTGGCAACCATGCTCGCCGTGGCCGTATCCACCACCCTCGGGGGCGACCAGCTTTGGCTCAGGGTGATAGGCCCTCCCGGCTCGGGCAAGACCACCCTTGCCGAAGCCCTCTCTTGTGCCCGGGAGTATATCTTCCCGGTCTCCAGTATCACAGGGCTACACTCCGGGTTTACCGGTGGAGACCGGGCGGTAAGGCGGAAGGATGCCTCCCTGATTCCCAAGATGGATGGCAAGACAACCATCATTAAGGATGGGGACACCCTCCTAACTGCCCCCAACCGGGACAAGATACTCGCGGAAATGCGGGACCTGTACGACGGCACTTCGCGGAGCCACTACCGCAACCGGGTGGCCCGGTCCTATGAAGGTCTCCGCACCACCTTTATCCTTTGTGCCACCGATGAAATCCGCTCCCTAAACCGTACCTTCCTCGGGGAGCGGTTTCTTGATTGTGAAATCCTTGGGAAGGATGAAGCTTCCCCGTACCTGGACCGGGCCCTAAGCAATGCCTACGGACATATCCTCGATACCTGGAAGCCTTCCGAAGAGCAGGAAGCCCAAGATGAAGAGACCGCCCTTTATCTCCACCGGGTAACCTACGGTTATCTCCAGCATTTGAAAGAGGGCTTAACCTCTTTGCCCCCTCCCGATCTTCCTCAGGGAATCGGAACCAAAATCAAGGCACTAGGACAAATACTCTCTATGATGCGTGCCCGGGTCAACCGGGAGAAGGGGGAGGCTCTTGCCTACCGCCCCCGGGCGGAGCTAGCAACCCGCCTGGTGGGGCAGCTTGCCAAGCTGGGGGTCTGCCTGTCAATCGTCCTGAATAAAAAGACGGTCGATAATGAGACCTTCCGCATAATCCGCAAGGTTGCCCTTGATACCGCTTGCGGGTTTCACTTGGAAATCACGCAACTCTTGATCCGTTACAAGGCCGGACTGTCCGCCAAGCAAATCGGGATGGAGCTAGGGCTATCGGAAACCTCAATCCGCCGCAACCTTCTGGATATGGCGGAATTCCAAATCGTCAAGCGGGGTAGTCGCCCTAACCGCTCCGGTGTCCGGGGCCGGGACCTGCATATCTGGTCCCTGTCCCCCTCTGTCGGCCGGCTTTGGCGGGAGGCAGGACTTGCGACAAGGAAGAAAGAGCAATGATGCTTTATGGATATATCCTGGCAGCAGCCTTGGGCCTTGTGAGCCGGGACCCGGTGTTAAACCGTCCCACTCCAGCCCCCAGGCCCGAGGTTTGCTTGTGGGCTTGGCAACACCGGGTTGGTGGTGCTATTACCCACACTATCGGCATGAGCAACGCTCCGTATGATTCCAGGCCCGAAGCGTGGTGGTATTGTGATGCAGACCGCCGTTGGGAATCCTGGACGCTATGGGGCTTCCACCCGATTAAGGCAATATCGTTATGGGAGCTACGGAGGCGGGCCTATCGGCAAACCATCCATGGGCGACAGGGAGGCGGAAAGTGAACCCAAAGCCCAAACGCAAATACAGGCACCGCAAGAGGCTTGAGATTCCCACTCAACCCCGAACGTGCCTCAAGTGTCTCCAAACCTTCCCCAGCACCGGGCCCGGGAATCGGATATGCAAGCGTTGTCTCCGGGAGAATCAAAAGGTCGCACAAGTCCTGATAGAGCCAACCGGCCCCAATCCTCAATACCCCAAGATGAAGCCTAGCGGTTCTGGATAAGTAAATGCCCCATCCATTCCATCAAGACCGATACGCCACGATCTATCACGGGGATTGCTGGTCCTATATAAAGCGGCTTGTCCGCTCTGAGGCAGTCTTGATCCTGGCCGATCCACCTTACGGATTGGGGCTAAGGCATGATAACAAGAGCCGGGGCAGGGGCTACAATCCCGGTCATGGGGATCAAATATGTACTGCTCAAGATTATCCACCGGTCATAGGGGATGATAAGTTATTCGAGCCGGGGCGATTGGTGTGCTTCCCCAATATAGTCCTATGGGGTGCAAACAACTTTGCAAACAAGCTCCCGCCTTCACCCAAATGGTTCGCCTGGGATAAGCGGCGTGAAGAGAAATTCTCCAATGATGGATCGGATATCGAGCTAGCTTGGGTCCAGGGTGGCAATGGAATAGCGTGCCGAATCTTTCGCCACCTTTGGAGTGGTTGTGTCCGCGATTCGGAACGCCGCTCCCGCCTGGTTCATCCCACCCAGAAGCCGATTGCCCTCATGGAATGGTGTATCCATCAATTCGCCCATAAGCCGATCAAGCTGGTTGTCGACCCTTTCATGGGCTCCGGCCCGACCTTGATTGCCGCCAAGAGATTAGGTCTCAAGTCCGTTGGCTGGGAATTGTCTTTACACTATTGCCGGATAGCCGCAAGGAGGTTGCGTCAATGCCCCATCAAGACCTAGCCCGCCTCCCCGCTAAGGAAGCCGGCGAATTGGTAGAGACTTGCGATTCCGTGGCCGAAGCCCACGGACTGGAGCCCTACCACCACCAAGCATACCGGCTCTTGGAAATCTTGGAGCAAGACGGCTTGAAAGAGCAAGCCCAGCAAATCCGGATGGCCGTTGCCTGGATACCGGGAATGAGTATGTCCACCTTTATCGGCCCGCTGTTGGATGGAATCCTTAGACACGCTCAAGAAGTGGAGGATTGATACCATGGCTACACTCACGCCTCTTCAATGCCCGCATTGTTTCCGGAGAGTCTATCTAGGTCCGGGCTTGGAAGAAATCCCAAACAGGCTCCCTTGCCCCCATTGCGGGAAAGACCTTGAGGACTGCCCCGAGAACGAAGCCCGGAGCCTAAAGGAAATCCAAAAAGAAGTAGCTTCCTGGTCAGAAACCAACTTTGGGCAACAGGTCTCCCAGGTAACAGGCTTTCCCTTGGGCTCCCTTGCCCCCTTGCTGGGAATTATGGAAGAGCTAGGGGAGCTATGTCATTGTGTGCTAAAGCACCATCAAGGTATCCGGGGTTATGATGATCCATCAAAGTATGAACCAGAGCGGGACGATGCCTTAGCGGATATCCTGGTTTATCTTTGCGACTTTGCAAGCCGGGAGGGTGTTAACCTGTTACACGTCTTGAATGAGACTTGGGAGCAAGTCGCCAAGAGGAATTGGAAGAAGAACCCTTCGGCCAATCCCCTGCCGGCAAGCCCCCCTGCCGCTAACGTAACACGGGAAGGATTCCCCTTCCTGGTTTGCAACGCTTGTGAAACCATAATCTCCGCCACAACCGCAGAGACCCATGAGCAGGGTATCACCTGTCCCATTTGCAAAGCGTGGATACCCCACTCCACCCTGGATACCCTCTTCGGAGAGGGGTGGAGGGAAACACCCTAACAAGGAGGTACCAAGAATGTTGGTCCTATCCAGAAAGAGGAATGAGCGTATCGTTATTGGCGACCTGGTAACCGTCACCGTGGTGGCAATCCGTGGAGACAAGGTACGCCTTGGAATAGATGCCCCCAAGAAAATCCCCGTCCACCGGGAAGAGGTCAAGGCCCGGATCGACCGGGGCGAAGCGTAAGCTCAACCGCCAATAAAAACCACGTTTTAGGAAAGGAATGTAAAGCATGTTAAGGGTTACAGTCACCGGAGGTCGGGGGGAGGGCAAAACGGTTACTGCTATTCGGATAGCCCGTTTCTTACGGCTGTTTGGGTTTCAGGTTAGTTATCGGGCCCGAACTAAAGGACACACCGCCACAATCAATCGGATAATTGATCGGGGCTTACCAATCGCGGGAATAGATACCAAGGAGATTGAGGTTATAGATATACAATAGGTGTTTTTACTGAAGGAACCAGTTTTCAAGAAAGGGTGATTATGCCAATGTTTCCCGCCTCTTTCGATAGGCTTTGTATGGAAGCCTCTACCGGGGATGCCCTGATATTCGGGGGCCGTCCTTTGGCAGGGATCACGGTGGAGCGTTTCACGAAGTCCAAGCAATCCCATTGTGCCCCAATCATCCGGGACAAGGATAACCTCTATTGCCCCGAGTCCTTGGGACGGGGAATGAATATGTCCCCGCTGGAAAAGACCTTTTTTCACTGGCCCCGGGTGTGGTGGCTCCATCCAAGGGATCGGCTCTTTACCCCGCCGGCCGAAGCCTTGGCGGAGAAGGTGTGTCAAGAGCGGGTGCCTTATGACTATCGGGCCCTCTTGCTCTACTATCGAGGCATCCGGCCGCCGGAGGATATGACACACCTGTATTGCTCGGAATGGCTGGCCCTCTTCCTCCGAACCTCGGGGGTAACGCTTCCAACCATTTCCCTTACACCCATCGAAACCTGCATGATGGCTGTCTGGCAGCCGCAGTATTGGTGTATCCGCTTTAAGAGGCGGGAAGGCCCTCTTGAGATACGGGACTTCAACACCCTTGACCCTACGGTTCCGCTGTTGAGCAAGCCAAGGGTGAAGTAGAAAAAGGAGAAAGGGGCTAAACCATGATCCTAGTGAAACCTAGCACGGAGATTATGTTTCTTCGGGATGGGGGCCATATCCTCGAAAGGATCGAATCCGCCGGGCGGACCTGCTACAAATCGGAAGGCCAAATCTCTGAAGCATCGGCCGTCCGGTTTTGCCAACACCTTTTGAAGCGGGGGCATGAATCGGTTATTGAGCATGAATACGCAACCGTCCGATTCGTGGTTGACCGCGGGGTGTCCCATGAGCTAGTCCGCCACCGTTTGGCATCCTATTCCCAAGAGTCAACCCGCTACTGTAACTACCGGGGCGGAGTAACCTTCGTGATTCCGCCTTGGGTGGGTGTAGAGCCGGGAGGCTATTTTAAGGAAGCCTGTTCACGGCAAGACAGACTCAAGTATCCAGACCTTCAATGGCTTGTCGCCATGTTAAACGCGGAGGTATGGTATAAGCATCTTTTGGAGGCGGGGTGGACACCCCAGCAAGCTCGATCTATTCTGCCCAATTCCCTCAAGACGGAGATTGTTGTTACGGCCAATATGCGGGAGTGGAGGCATATCTTCCGTCTTCGTTGTGCCAATGCGGCACACCCGCAAATGTGGGAGGTAATGCGTCCTTTGCTTGCGGAGTTCCAAGAGCGGGTGCCCGTCCTCTTCGATGATATCTGTTATGCGGTATCCACCACGAACACCGGATAAACGACCGATGCGAAAGCAACTCCGATGCAAATTGTGTGGTCATATCTTCACACCACGCTACGCCAAACGCCAACGCCAAGCACTCGCGGCGGGGTATTCAATCATCCTGGAGTGCCCCGGATGCAAGGTAACAGGGCATCATGCCGCGAGACAGACTAAAGAGTGTAAAGACCCTATCCTAACCCCCACCACAAAAACCACACTTTTCAAAAAAAAGCCCTCTTGAAAAATCAAAAAAGGTTCTCCCCAACTTTTTTCGTGGTCAAG
>Ga0307377_10000567_pt1 | contig 48497 bp, 34 predicted proteins | sample TR3MG_FD_202535 | JGI IMG/M metagenome (GOLD analysis project Ga0307377, IMG submission 202535) | Soil microbial communities from Risofladan, Vaasa, Finland - TR-3 | ecosystem: Environmental > Terrestrial > Soil > Coastal area > Acid sulfate soil | place: Finland: Risofladan, Vaasa | collected...
CCTGCCCCTCCCTCAGAGGGAGGGGAGAATCTGTGCTCCCTCTCCCTCCCAGGGAGAGGGCCGGGGTGAGGGTGAACTCCACCCTCCCCTTACCCCTCCCTGCGACGGAGGGATGAATCCTCGCTCCCTGCCCCTCCCTCTGAGGGAGGGGGGTTTATGGGAGCAGGATATTGAATCGGGCGCGGATGGCGGCATCTAGATCAGCCGGCAACCCGGGAGGGGCGTGCGTCTGCAACAACTGCTCCACCCGCGCCGTCGCCCGGGCGCGTGTATCAAGTTTGCCCACGGCCTCCCAGGTGACCCGGTTCTGGCGGTCGGCGAGCGGAGGATAAAAGAACTCGGAGCGCATAAACTGCAGGGTGTGCTCGTCCACCAGATAGTGGCCGCCAGGCCCCACGCGGTGGATGGCTTCCAGCGCCAGGGAAGCGTCCGTCACCTCGATACCGCGCAGCGCGCGCAAGGCCGCGCCCACGATCTCGTCGTCTATGACCGCCTGCTCGAGCGAGACCGCGCTCATGTTGGCCACCATGCCGATGGCGTGGTGGATGAAATTGCACCCCCCCAGCGCCGCCAGCATAAACGTGCCCATCTTTTCGTAGCCGGCCTGGGCGTCGGGCACCTTGGCGTCGCTCATCCCGCCGGAGCCGTAGATCGGCACCCGGTAAAAGTGGGCCAGTTGGGCAGCGGCCGCCTGCATGATGCCGAACTCGACCGCGCCCCCCAGGTAGCCGCCGGTGCGCATGTCGGCCACGCCGGGGATGTAGCCGGCCAGCACCGGCGTGCCGGGCCGCACCAACTGGGTGAGGACGATGCCGCTCAGTTGCTCGGCATTGAGTTGCACCAGCGTCCCGGCCAGCGTCGCCGGTGCGGTCGCCCCGGCCATGGGGGCCGACGACAGCGCCACGGGCAGCCCCGCCCGGCACCATTCGATGAGGATGTCGGTCACGCCGCTGTCCAGGCACAACGGGCTGACCATCCAAGAGGTGATGGCCGAGACCAGGGGACGTTTCCGCAGCGCTTCCAGGCTGCCGGCGACCATCGTCCCCATCTCGATGACCGCCCGCGCTCCCGTCACCGACCCCACGCCCCCCATCACGTGTTTGGCAGAGTGGGCCAGGCAGGCGTAGAAGCGGTTGGCGGGCACGTCCTCGGCGGGGACGTCAGTGGGGTGCAGGGGGACGACGATAAAGTCGCAATGCTCCAGCGCGCCGGCCAGCCGGGCCAGGTCCGCCACGTCCCGCAGGGTAGCGGGCCGGGCCGTGTCCGCGCCAGGGTCGAGCACGGCCGCCGGCGAGCCGCCCGTGCCGGCGTAGACCCGCTGCCCCTTCAGCACCACGTCCTGCGCGGGGTCGCGCCCGGCCAACAACACTCGCGCTGGGGCTTGCTCCAGCGCCGCCTGCACCATCGCCGCAGGGATGGTCACCCGGGTGCCGTCCACCCGTGCGCCACCCTGGCGATACAGGGCCAGCGCTTGCTCATTCTCGACCTGGATGCCGGTACGTTCGAGCACGGCCAGCGACGCCTGGTGGATCCGGCGGACCTCCTCCGCCGTCAACGGCTGGTACTGCCCGCCCACCGGGCCGGGTCTGGTCATACTAAACTACCCCCACCCTTGCGAAGGTTGTGAATTGAACCTTCGCAAGGGTCACTGATCACCACTCACCGCTCACCGATCGCAATGGGCCTCTCGCGCCTTCAATACCTGCGCAATGACCTCTTCGGCCTCCTCCGGCAGGGGCGGCACCTGGTGGTCGGCCAGGACCTGGCGGGCGCGCTCGTTGGCCCGGGCGCAGATGTCCTTGCTGCCCATCTCCACCCAGCGGTCGTAGCGCGTACGATCCAGCAACGCCGGCCGCCATTGCGCCCACTTCCAGTTGTCCAGCGTGTGATCGTCGGCCAGGAAGCCGCCGCCCGGCTGGGCGCGGTGGATCGGTTCGCGGGCCAGCGTCCGCTCGCTGACCTCCACGCCGTCCACGATGAAGCGCACGTCGCGGATGACCTCATCGCACACGACCAGCATCTCCATCGAGGAGGTGGAACCGTATTCGATGTACCCCACGTCGTGGACCAGGTTGCAGCGGGAGAGGAAGGCGGCCATGACGGTCACCGTGGCCTCGATGCCGGCCTGGGCGTCCACCACCTTGCTGTCGGTGGCGCCGGCCGCCCCCCACACCGGCAGGCCGTAGTAGCGAGCCAGGTCGGTCCAGGCGGCCATACCGGTGGGCCACTCGGGAGCGCCGTAACTGACGATGGCCGACTTCATGTCCAGCGCGGCGGTGTTCATGCCGTACAGAAAGGGGGTGCCCCGCCGCACCAACTGGGTGAGCAAGAGTCCCACCAGGCATTCCGCATTGCCCAGCGCCAACGCCCCGGCCAGCGTGATCGGCCCGCCGCCGCCGGTGTTCGGCGACGGGGGATAGGTGACCGGCAACCCCTTCTCGGCGCAGAAGAGCAACTTGTCCACCGACTCTTCGGGATACAAGAGCGGCGAGATGGACTCGGCGTAGAGCATGAGGAAGGGTTTCTCGCGCAACTGGCGCTCCCCCCCGGCAACCGCACAGGCGATGCGGTAAATGTCCTCCATGTCCTCCCGGTTGTGAGCCGTGTAGCAGGTGGGCTTGACCGAGCCGCGGAGCATGCCGATAAACTCGTGAACGTAGGTGTCGAGCGGCGGCACGTCGCAAGGGTTGCCCATGGACATGGTAAAGTCAATCTGGGCCAGGCCATCGCCCAGGTGGGCGAAGCGCTGCACGTCCTCGGCCGTGGCCTGGCGCCGCTCTCCCGTCTCCACGTCTATGGTGAAGATGCAGTCGGAGCCCGAGCCGAAGAAGACCTTGCCCGCTTCCAGGGGCATGGTCAACTGGCCCAGGCGGTTGTACATGGGGATACGCGCCGGGGCGGAGGCGATGGCGTCCATCACCAGGGGGTCGGGGATTTTGATCCGGCCGTCTGATTCCCACGCCCCGGCGTCGAGGAGCAACTGGCGGGCCTGCTCGCTCTTCATGACGATGCCCGTCCGGGACAGGATGTCCAGGCTGGTGCAATGAAGCGCTTGAATCTGCTCGTCAGACAGCATCCGCATCACTGGATGCAAAGTCGCTATAGGGATCTGTTCTGTCATACTACCCGGCGAAACCGCGGGCGACGTCCACGGCGCTGGCCGCATCGGGCGCGTAGCCATCGGCCCCGATCTCCCTGGCGAAGGCGGCCGTCAACGGCGCGCCGCCGACCATGATCTTGACCGAATGGCGCAGCCCGGCCTCTTCCAGCGCCTCGACTATGGTCTTCATCCTGACCATAGTGGTGGTCAGCAGCGCGCTCATCCCCACGATCGTGGGCTTGTGCTCGCGCACGGCGGCCACGAAGGCGGCGGGCTTGACGTCGGTCCCCAGGTCCACCATCTCAAAGCCGGCCCCCTCCATCATCATCCTGACCAGGTTCTTGCCGATGTCGTGCAGATCACCTTCTACCGTGCCGATGATGCACTTGCCGGCGGTGGGCACGTCGCCGGCGGCCAGCAGCGGCCGCAGGACTCCCATCCCCGCGTGCATGGCACGGGCCGCGATGAGCACCTCGGGCACGTAGAGTACGCCCGCTTTAAAGTCCTTGCCCACCTCGTCCATACCGGCGATCAACCCCCCACTCAGAACCTCCGCGGGAGCCAGCCCCTGGTCCAGCGCCTGCTGGACCAATCCGGCGACCGCCTTGTCCGCTCCGGAATACAGATTCGAAGCAATTTGCTGCAAAATGTCCGACATGTTCTAGCCTCCTTAGAATTGTGTGTTCGATTATAATACCAGACCTACGCACTTGCGCAAGGCCCGGGTCGTCCGACCGCTGTGAACGTCAATAGTGTGCCCAGGTAGATCGGCTGGCCCCACTCCGCCCGGACCGCCACGTTTCGATCCTCACGGCTCACCTGCAATTCGACCTGCCCGGCACCCGCCTGGCGGGCCAGCGCCCTCAGTTGGTCCGGCACCACCCGGCGGGCGTACGCCACGCCCTCTTCGACGGCACCGAAATCGAGCACGCTGTCTGGCAGATGGAGACGGAAGCGTTGATCGCCGTCCAGCGGGCGGATGGTGGCCTGCAGTTTGAGCACCACGCTGCCCGCCACCGCGCCCACGGCGTTGGCCACGTCGGCGTGGGGAGGGATGACCAGCTCGGTGCTCAATTGCTCGGCCACGCGCGGCATGTACGCCTCGACCGGCGCACCGATGGCGATCACGGGATGGCGCAACGCCAACCGGCAATCCAGGTCCGAGGTGGGCACGTTGCCCAGGGCGCGCGCCAGGAAGGCGGCCGCCGCAGGCTCCCGCTCCCAGTCGGGCACGCCGGTATTCCCCGGCGCGCTGGCACCCCCCGGCGCTGCGACTTCGTCGCTCAGCAACTTGCTGACCAGCGCCGTGGTCACCCGGCTCGAAACGTCCGCGACCACCCGTTCGCAGAAGGTCTCGAGCGGAAGGTCCAACTGGCTGGCCAGGAGTTCAGCGCCGATGCGCGACGCTTCACCGTTCCAGCGCTCGAGGCGGCCCAGGGCGTGCAGGGCGTCGGTAGGCGTAAAGCCGGCCCGCAGGACCAGCCGGCGAGCCTCCAGGCTTTCGAGTTGTCGCAACACGAGCGACCCGTAGCGCAAGCGCTCGGCCAGCCCCATCAACGACTGAGGGCCGGTGCCCAGGACCTGGAGCAGCGCCTGGTCGGACTCGGAAAGCCCATGGGCCGTGCGTGGCTGGGCCAGGACGAACTGGGCCGCCAGGCCGGCCCACCGGCGCACCCCCACCTGGCGCTGCAGTTCGTCCACCACCTGGGGGAACTGGTCAGCCAGCAGGCACAACGGCACCACCCGCCGGGGACCGATCGCCGGCAGGCCATCGCCGTCCAGAGAGACCAGGCTGTCACCGCCCAACCCGACCGTGTGCGCATCCACGGCCTCGACCATCGTGCGCCACCGGCCGACCTGCGCCCCTTCGGCGTTGAGGCGCGGACGCCCATCGCGCAGCGCGACGATGTCGGTCGTCGTGCCCCCCACGTCCACCATCCACACGTCGCGGCGGCCGGCCAGGTACCAGGCTCCCACCACGCTGGCCGCCGGTCCAGACAAGATCGTCTCAATCGGCCGCCGGACCGCCCACTCGGCCCGCACCAGCGAGCCATCCCCCTTGACGACCATCAAGGGGGCGGCGATACCGAGATGATCCAGCGTGCGGCGGACGGTGGCGATGAGTTCGCGCAACAGTGGGATCAGCCGGGCGTTGAGGGCGGTCGTGGTCGCCCGGCGCACGGCGTTGAGGCGGGTCGTCAGTTCGTGCCCGCAGGTGACGGGCAGCGGTGGCCCGCCGTTGGCGGACACGGTCAACTCTTCGACCAGGGCCCGCAGGCGCAACTCGTGGGCGGGGTTGCGCACGCCAAAGTAGCCCGACACGGCGAACGCCTCGACCTGGTCACGGCGGGCCAGGATGGCCTCCCGCGCCGCCGGTTCGTCCAGCGGCTCGACCTCGTTGCCCGCTCCATCGTGGCCACCGCGCAGGTAGACCACGTCCTGTGTCACCAGGTCCCGCTCGAACCCGTACTGGCGGATCAGGGCCGGGTCGTAGCCGGCCAGAAGCAGGCAGACCGGGCTGCCGCGCCCCTCGACGATGGCGTTGGTCGCCAGCGTGGTCGAAAGGCCCACCAGATTGACCTGGGCGGGAGGCACAGCGTGTCCCTCAAACGCCGCGGCCACCGCCTCGCCGATGCCGATGGAGAGGTCGTGGTAGGTGGTGAGGGCCTTGGCGGCGGACAACACCTTGCCGCTGGCCTGGTCCACTAGCACCGCATCGGTGTACGTCCCTCCAGTATCTATACCCAGAGCAACCGTCATCATCCATCCTTTTGGCATTCTACCTTCCCGAAAGGTTCCGAACTTTCGGGAAGGTGGCTCAATTCGACGTGCAGTCAATAGCGCCTATTTATACCTCTTTCCGGGCCATTGTCAACCTCGAAGAGGCCGCAACAAGTTGCGGCTTCCATAAATGGAACACCCCGGCTGCGCGCCGGGGTGTATACAAAACACCGCATCCGTCTCAGAACGCCTGGTGCTCCGTGCGGGCGATGATCTCGTCCTGCAGTGCCTGGCCCAGGTCGCAGAAGTAGTCGCTATAGCCGGCCACGCGCACGATCAGGTTGCGGTACTGGTCGGGGTTCTCTTGCGCCGCGCGCAAGGTGGCCGCATCTACCACATTGAATTGGACGTGGTGGCCATCCAGCCGGAAGTAGGCACGGATCAACTGGACCAACTTGCCCAGGTCTTCGTCGTCCTGGAGCAACTGGGGCGTGAACTTCATATTGAGCAGCGTGCCGCCGGTGCGCACGTGGTCCATCTTGGCCACCGACTTGAGGACGGCCGTCGGGCCGTGCCGGTCCGCCCCCTGCACGGGCGAAATGCCCTCCGAAAGCGGTGCCCAGGCCAGCCGCCCGTCCGGGGTGGCGCCGATCACCGACCCAAAGTACACGTGGACCGTGGTCGGCAGCATATTGACGTGATAGGTGCCCCCCTTGGTGTTGGGACGGCCATCCACGGCGTCCAGGTAGGCCTCGAACAGGGCGCGCATCACGTCGTCCGCCTCGTCGTCGTCGTTGCCGTACTTGGGGGTCTTGTGTAGCAGCGTCTGGCGCACCCGCTCGTGGCCCACAAAGTTGTCCTGGAGGGCGGCCAGCAGCGCTTCCATGGTCAGGGTCTTGCGGTCGAAGACGTGATGCTTGACGGCGGTCACGGCGTCGGTGAGGGTACCCAACCCCACCCCCTGGATGTAGGTGGTGTTGTAGCGCGCGCCGCCGTCGTGATAGTCCTGGCCGGTGGCGATGCAGTCGTCAATCAGCAGGGACAGGAAGGGGGCGGGCATGTATTGGGCGTACAGCCGCTCGATGACGTTGTTCCCGCGCACCTTGACGTCCACGAAATGGCGCAGTTGCTGCCGGTAGGCCTCGAACAGCGCCTCGAAGGTCTCGAACTGCGCGGGGTCGCCGGTGGCAGGCCCGACCTGGCGGCCGGTGCGGGGGTCCAGGCCGTCGTGCAGCGCAATCTCGAACACCTTGGGCATGTTGAAGTAGCCCGTCAGGTTATAATTCTCCTTGCCAAAGGCCCCCACCTCGACGCAGCCGCTGGAGCCACCGTTCCGCGCGTCGGCCAGCGACTTGCCCTGCCGCACCAGTTCCTGGACGATCAGGTCGGAGTTGAACACCGAGGGCTGGCCGAAGCCGGTGCGGATGATGCGGGCCGCCCGGTGGATGAATTTGTCGGGGCTCTTTTTGCTGACCTGGATGGAGGAACTGGGCTGCAAGAGCCGCATCTCCTCGATCACGTCCAGGAGCAGGTAGGTGACCTCGTTGACGCCGTCGGAGCCATCCTCCCTCATGCCACCCGTGTTGATCTGGGCAAAGTCGGTGTAGGTGCTGCTCTCGGCCGCCGTGACCCCCACTTTGGGCGGGGCGGGCTGGTTGTTGAACTTGATCCAAAAGCACTGCAAGAGTTCCCGCGCTTGCTCGTGCGTCAGCGTCCCCTCTTGCAGGCCGCGCCGGTAGAACGGAAGCAGGTGTTGGTCCAGCCGGCCGGGGTTAAAGGCGTCCCACGGATTCAGTTCTGTGGTTACGCCGAGGTGGACGAACCAGTAGTATTGCAGCGCTTCCCAGAAATCCCGCGGCGGGTGCGCCGGGACGTGGGAGCAGACCTGGGCGATGCGCTCCAGCTCTTTCTTTCGCTGAGGGTCTTGTTCGTGCTGCGCCAGTTCCCTGGCTTTTTCCGCGTGCCGCCCGGCAAAGCGGAGCAGGGCATCGGCGCACAGCCCCATGGCCTTGAGTTCTTCCTGCCTGGCGTAGGCCTGAGGGTCGCTCAAGTAGTCCAGGTCGTGCAGGCTGCGCTGGATGTCCCGTGTCAAGTCCAGCAACCCCTTCCGGTAGATCTTGTCGTCCAGGACAGTGTGGCCGGGGGAGCGCTGTTCCATGAACTCGGTGAACACGCCGCACTCGTAGGCGGCTTGCCACTCGCCCGTCATCTCCCGGAAGATGAGGTCGCGCATAGAGCGGCCCCGCCAGAAGGGGATGATGACGTCTTCGTACACCTGGCGGGCCTGGGGGCTGACGGCAAAGGGTATCTTGTCCCGCGAGTCGAGGATGTCCAGGTCCTGCAGGCTATGACAACACAGTTCCGGGTAGGTGGGCGTCGCCTTGGGGGCGGGGCCTTTCTCGCCGACGATCAGTTCGCCGTCGCCGATATAGATGGCCTTGTGCTCCATCAAGTACTGAAAGGCCAGCGCCCGGCGCACCGGGACGGACATCAACTCCAGGTCTTGTTTGCAGAATGCGGTCAGCAGTTCCGCCCGCTCGGTGGAGAGCGTGGGCCGGGCCTCCAGGCTCTGTTGCCTCAAGCGCGCGACCCGTTCACTCATGGGCATGGATCATCTCCTGTCCCCTCCCGCAAGATCGGACCCTTTCGGGAAGGTGGCAACCAGGCGGCGGAGAATCGCCTTGGGCCTATCGAAAGAGTGCGCCGAAATGGGGACGAGCCGCCGCAACCACGTACGCCACATGGCAGGGCGAGCCTCTCTCCACGCAGTCTGCGCCTGCGGATCGGCCGCGGGGCCACGCGCGAAACGGGATTGCACGTACAGGCCCACGATGCGGCCAATGGGGTCGCGCGCCTCGGGTACGAGGGCGTTGACGCCGTCCATCCACTCGAAGGGGGTATCGGAGGGGCGCAACGGTCGCCCCAGCCAGCGCCCGAAGCGGAGCAGGCGGGCGTAGGCTTGCTCGACAGCGGGCAACCGGCGCAGGCCCCAGTTCTCCGCCGCCCACCACCCCGCGCCGGCCAGGACCGCCACCGCCAACCCCCCGGCCAACCACCACCTCCAGGCCCGCGATCCCGGAGCGGCCAGCGGCTCAATGTCCCACGTCAGTGACTCGTCCGGTTCCCCCGCAAGGCCCCCGCGTCTTCGCAGCGCTTCCATTTCCTCGCGCAGCGAGTCTTCAGACAGGCTGTCCCCAAACGGGCCTTCGGTGCCGGCGGGCCGCACGATGGGGGATTCACTGGCGGTAGGCTCGAACTCGATCCAGCCATAGCGGGGGAAGTAGACTTCCACCCAGGTGTGCGAGTTCTTCTCCTGCACTCGAAACACGCCGCGCTCCGCGTCGTACTCTCCCTGGGCATACCCTACGACCAGGCGGGCCGGAATGCCCACGCTGCGCGCCAGGACGGCCATGGCCGTGGCATAGCCGCTACAATAGTCCCGCTTGCTATCGAACAGCATAAAGTCCACGTAATCCCGCCCCTCGGGCCGATCAGGGGGCTGCAGGTCATAGGCGACGTTGTCACGCAGGTAGCGCTCGATGGCGGCCGCCTCGTCGTACGGGTTGGTGGCGTTGGCCGTGATTTCCTCGGCCAGCAGGCGCACCCGCTCCGGCAGCAGTGGGGGGAGTTGCAGATAGCGCTCGCGCACCCACTCCGGGTAGTCGGTGCCCGCCTCCCGCAGGCTCTGCAGGTCGGCATTGGAGACCTCGGAGGTTACCACGTACTGATCGTCGGCTTTGAATGACAGGATGCTAAAGATGCGGATGAATTCGAGCGGCGCATCCTCGGCCCTGTTGATGTAGGCCTCCGCGTCGAGGCTCACGGCGACCAGTTGGGAGGCCCCGACCAGGATGTGGTGACCCGAGGCATACGTGGTCACGGTCTGGACGACGGTGTGGCGGAGTTCATCGCGCGCCATGCCGGGGGGCTGCCGTCCAGGGATGAGTATGATGCGTTCTTTCTCTACGGCCTCCCACCGGTTGCCCTGGTAATAGGAATAGACCGCCGCCCGCCAGTAATAGCGGCCGGTACGGGGGGCGGCGACATCCATCAGGATAACGTCCCTGAGTTCGCGCGGACCACCCAGGCTCAGCGCCGGCCCGTACGGCTCGACCACTCCCACGACACCCGCCCGCAGGCCGGAGAACAAGCGCTGCCATTCCTCCTGGACGGTGCGCCAGGGTTCACTGATGTGCCGCCACATCGCAGTCAGGCGCGGCACGGCTTCCGCGCCGGGCAGCGTCCAGGCCAGGGCCAGGACGATCACCGTCATGACCAGGCCGGCCCGCACGAAGTCGAAGCGCATGACGGGATCGTACGCCACGCGTTCCTCCTGCCAGCGCTGCTCCAGTTGAAAGGCGTGGGAGCGGGCGACGTACAGCAGGGCGAAGAACAGATAGAGCGCCAGGTAACGCATCAGGGGCGCGGCCCCGTAGTAGTAATATACGCTGATGAGGACCACGAGCCCCGGCGGAAGGACAGCGCCCCAGGCTCGCATGTGGCGGTAGGTATTCCAGGCCGCACTGTAGCCCAGGAGCCAGAACAATCCGGCCAGGAGCAGCACGAAGACCATTGGGTCACGGCCGGTACCGCCGGTGACGGCCTGGCGCACCCAGTAGAAGAAGCGGGCGGCCAGGTCGGTGATGCGCTCACCCCAGGTCAGTGTGCCCGGCAGGCCACGCCCGAGCAGGAAGCCGATCCAGGTCAGGCCATAGACGAGGCTGAAGAAATGGCAGGTCCGGCCGCGGAATACGCTCCAGGCCAGGAACAGCCCGGAGATCAGTCCCCCGGCGGCCACCAGCGGCACGACGTCGAGCCCATCCGCCCACCGGGTGGCAGCCAACACCCACCCGGCGGCCAGGAGCGCGCCGAGCAGAAAGACCAGCGTGCTCCACCCCTCTTCCAGATCGAAGAATTTGGACATCTCTTGACCCGTACCTCGCGAAAGTTTTCTCTCTCAGAGCATGTTACCGATTCAGGTCCTCAGAGGTTCACTACGCCACTCGCATCTCGCCTCGCTGATGACCCATTATAGCGGATAACTTGCGCTGGAGCAACTGCCCCACAGGAACTTTCGGGAAGGTGGTGCGGAGGTGGCTTGCCTATATGCCCGTCTGCGGTATACTGGAGCCTGCGGCAGGCACGTTTCATTCACCTGCTGAAACCCATAGAATCGGCCGCGGACGCAGAACCACGCAGATCCTCGCAGATCAGCACGAACATCCGCGTGACTCTGCGTTCATCCGTGTTCCCCGGGAAACAGGGGGCGGCCTGGAGACCACGTGATCAACTATGCGATTTCGTCGTACCAAATGTGATGGACGCCCCGCTTCAGCAGGGATCCCCAGATCGGTCCAGGCCCTGGCGGCTGTGCTCCTGGCATCCATCCTGCTCGCCCTCGCGGCACCGCCGGTGGCGGTCGCCGGCGGCATTCCCGACCCTCGCTTCGGCGTCGTCGAGGCCTACGCCGCCCCAGCCGCCGCCAGCGCGCTGGGCGCGGGCTGGACGCGCGTCACGTTCGAATGGAACCGCATCCAGCCCACCAGCCCCGACGAGTGGAACGCCGTGCCCATCTCCGACCAGGTGCTGGCCAACGAACTGGCCCAGGGCCGCCAGGTGGTCGGGCTGCTGATCACCACGCCCGGCTGGGCCACCGACGTCGGCATCGGCCCCGGCGCCCCTCAGGGCTTGTACCTGCCGGTAGAAGATCCCAACAACCGCTGGGCCACCTTTGTGCGCACCATCGTCGGCCGTTACGCCGGCCGCATTGACCACTGGACCATCTGGAACGAGCCCGAGATCGCGGCCGGGTCGCCGGACATGACGTGGGGCGGTTCCATCGCCGACTTTATCCAGTTGCTGCGCGTAGCCTACACGGTGGCCAAACAGACCAACCCCACCGCCGTCATCCACCTGCCGGCGGTGACCCACTGGCACAACGAGCACTGGTTCGGCTTATTTCTCGACGCACTGGTGGCCGACCCGGGTGCGGCGGGTAACAACTATTACTTTGACGTGGCGACGCTCCACCTGTACCTGGAGCCGGAAAAGATCTACGACGTCACGGCGCACTATTACGACCTGATGCGCAACCGTGGTTTGCGCAAGCCGATCTGGATCGCCGAGACCAACGCCTACCTCTCGCGCGTCTCGGCCGAGGAGCAGGCGTACTTTATGGTGCAGGCGTTCAGCCTGGAGATCGCCGCCGGGGCCGCGCGCATCGCCGTGTACAAGATGGCCGACACGGAGACCGACCGCGCCGCCGACCCCGAACCGTTCGGGCTGGTGCAGGCAGATGGCGCCCGCCGCCCGGCCTTCACCGCCTACCAGGTGGCCACGATCTACCTGGCCGGCTTTCAGGGGGGGCGCTGGGAGCGCCGCGACGACATCTCGGTGGTGACGATAGACCGGGGCCAGCGCACGACGACCGTCGTGTGGGCGCGCACGCCCGAGCCGCAGGCGGCCATGATTGCCGCGCGGACGACGCGCGCGCTGCTGGTGAACGTGTGGGGCGCGGCCCACTACGTCTACCCCGAGCGCGGCTATTATTTCCTCGACCTGCCCGGCGCGAATTGCGCCCAGGGCTGTATCCTGGGTGGTGCGCCGTTCATGCTGGTCGAAGAGGCCCCGGCGAGCGCCAACACCGCGCCCCCGCCGGCGTCGCCGACCCCGTCCCCCGTGGAGACGGTGGAGCCCGACGCGGTGCCCGAGCCGGAGATCCCGCCGACCGCCACGCCCACTCCAACGCCCACTCCAACGCCGACCCGCACTCCTACGCCCACCCCGACGCGGACGCCCACCCCCACGCCTACCTCTACCATCACCCCGACCCCCGCGCCGACCATTCCCCCCACACCCACGCCGATTCCCACGCCGACGGTCACTCCTTCTCCGACGCCGGCCCCGCTTGCGGCCCTCGTCAACGCATTGCCCCGGCAATCGTGGCTGCTGATCGGGGTGCTGGCGCTGGCGTTGAGCGGCACTGCCATCGCCGCCAACCATAGGAGAATAGCGAGACGCGGATGAACGCGGACGAACGCGGATGAACGCAGATAGGAACATTGGAATCTTGTGCATCTGCGTGCATCTGCGCCCGGCCAATCGGGGGGGCGCCAGGGGCGCGAGGAATAAGATCGGAACGCAGATGAACGCGGACGAACGCAGATGAACGCAGATAGGAACATTGGAATCTTGTGCATCTGCGTGCATCTGCGCCCGGCCAATCGGGGGGGCGCCAGGGGCGCGAGGAATAAGATTGGAACGCAGATGAACGCGGACGAACGCGGATGAACGCAGATAGGAACATTGGAATCTTGTGCATCTGCGTGCATCTGCGCCCGGCCAATCGGGGGGGCGCCAGGGGCGCGAGGAATAAGATCGGAACGCAGATGAACGCGGACGAACGCGGATGAACGCAGATAGGAACATTGGAATCTTGTGCATCTGCGTGCATGTGCGCCCGGCCAATCGGGGGGGGCGCCAGGGGCGCGAGGGATAAGATTGGAACGCAGATGAACGCGGATAGGAACATTGGAATCAGTGTGTATCTGCGTGTATCTGCGTCCAGCCAATAAGGGGGTGTGTAATGAAGTTTAGTGTGTTCACCGTCATGCTGCCGGACCTGACCCCTGAGGAGGCGGTGCAGGAACTGCAAGTGGCCGGATACGAGGGCGTGGAATGGCGGGTGACCCACATACCGGAAGAGCGCCGCCGCGAGCCTTACTCCTTCTGGGGCAATAATCTGTGCACGCTGGCGCCCAGCATGGCCGATGCCCACCGCGCCCGCTCCCTGGTGGAAGCGGCGGGCCTGGCCACGCCCAACCTGGGCTTTTACATCGCCGTGGGGGACCTGGCTGCCACCGAGGAAGCGATGCGGTTCGCCCAGGTGGCCGGAGCGCCGCAGATGCGGGTGGGCGTGGGCTCACTGGACGGCGGTTCCTACGCCGAACGCTTCGCCGCCGCCTGCACCTACCTGGCCGAGGTCGAAGCGCTGGCCCGGCGCTACGACGTGCGGGCGCTGGTCGAGATCCACCACGGGAGCATTTGCCCCAGCGCGTCGCTGGCGCACCGGCTGGTCTCCCACTACGACCCGCAGGCCATCGGGGTGATCTACGACCCCGGCAACATGGTGTACGAGGGCTTTGAGGACTATCGGATCGGCGTCGAGTTGCTGGGGCCCTACCTGGCTCACGTGCACGTGAAAAACGGCGCGTTCACACGGCCGGAGGGAGGCGGGGTGTGGACGCCCACTGCGGCACCGCTGGAGGACGGGGTGGTGGATTTTTCCCGGCTGTTCGCGGCGCTGCGGGCGGGCGGCTACGACGGGTGGGTGTCGGTGGAGGATTTCAGCGCTGCGCGCCCCAGCCGCGAAACGCTGCGCCACGACATCGCCTTTCTCCGAGACGCTCTCGCGGAAGCGAACTGAAGCCGCCACTCCGCAAGGGCAGGCCGGGCTATGGTCTGGCCTGAGCAGAGGGAAGCAGGTCCCTGCTCGGTGCGGACAACAGTCCGCACCAGGACCGCCGGACTGTTGTCCGGCGAGAGCACAGGGTTGGGACGATGAATAACAGGTTACGAGTGGGAGTCGTGGGCTGCGGCATCGGGCAGGGCCACATCCACGCCTATCGAAGCCTGCCGGAGCAGTTCGACGTGGTGGCCGTGTGCGACGTGGACGGGGCCAGGGCCCGCGAGGTAGCCACCAGGCTCCAGGTCCCGCGGGTGGCCACCGACCTGGCTGACGTGTGCCGCATGGACGACCTGGACGTGATTAACGTCTGCACGCCATCTTATTTGCACTCCCAGCAGGTGCTGGAGGTGCTGGCCGCCGGCAAACACGCCGTGTGCGAAAAACCCGTGGCCGGATCGCTGAAAGAGGTAGATGAACTGGTGCAGGCCGAGGCGCAGTCAGGCCGGCGCGTGATGCCGATCTTCCAATGCCGGTTTGGCCACGGCGTGCAGAAACTCAAATTCCTGATCGAGGGAGGGGTCACCGGGCAGGCCTTCCTGAGCACGGTGGAGACCACCTGGAGACGGCGGGCGGAGTACTATGCGTCGTGGCACGGCAAGTGGGAGACGGAACTGGGGGGCGCCCTCGTCACCCTGGCCATCCACTCCCACGACGTGCTCTACTACGTGCTAGGTCCGGCCAGGAACGTCTTCGCCCGCGCGGCGACCATGGTCAACCCCATCGAGACGGAGGATTGCGTCTCGGCGTCACTCGAAATGGCCGACGGTTCGTTCGCCTCCCTCTCGGTGACCACCGGCTCCGCGCTGCAGGCCAGCCGGCTGCGCTTCTGCTTCCGCAACCTGACCGCCGAAAGCAACACCCTGCCCTACAGTCCCACTTCCGACCCCTGGACTTTCGTCGGCGACTCGCCGGAATTGGAGCGACAGATCGAGGAGACACTGGCCCGCTTCGTGCCCCTGCCAGAAGGGTTCATCGGGCAGTTCACCCGCTTCCACCAGGCCGTGCAGCAGGGCACGGAGTTGCCCGTTACGCTGGCGGACGCCCGCGCCGCGGTCGAATTAATCACGGCCATCTACACTTCCGCGCAGACGGGCCAGGCGGTCGCGCTGCCTATCACGCCATCGTCTCCAGCATCCCCGCCGTAACCTGCCAGCGCAAGGGCTGGCCCGCGAAGAAGCGAAGCACCTCCTCGACCACGGCCTGACCCTGCCGGCGACGGGCTTGCACGGTAGCCCCGGCCGTGTGCGGGGTGATGAAGACGTTGTCCAGCCCGCGGAAAGGATGGTCCTCCGGCAGGGGTTCCTGGTCGAACACGTCCAGGGCCGCCTGGATGCGCCCCGCCTGCAGCTCTGCCAGCAACGCCGCAGTGTCCACTACCCAGGAGCGAGCCGTATTGACCAGGATCGTCCCGTCCTGGAGCAGGCTCAACTCCCGCGCGCCGATCAAATGGCGCGTCTCCTCGGTGGCGGGAGCCTGCACCGAGACGACCCGGCACTGGGACAACACGTCGTCCAGCGCCGCCTTGCGCGCGCCCAGTTCCGCTGCCCGCTCGTCGCTGAGGTATGGATCGTAGACCCACACCTCAGCCTCCAACGCGCGCAGCAGGCGGATGAAGCAGCGGCCGGTGTAGCCCGCGCCGATCACGCCCACGCGCTGGCCGCCCAACTCCTGGCCCAGGCCCAGCACCTCCCCCGCCCCCTCCCAGTCGCCGGCCCTCAGCGCCCGGTCACGCCGGTGTGCCTGGTGGAGCAGCAGCAGGCAGCCCATCAGCGACGCCTCGGCCACCGCCGGGGCGATGGCCGACGCCGCATGGGTGACGGCGATGCCGCGCTCGAACACAGCCGGCGGCAGCATGGCCTTGACAGTGCCGGCCGAGTGGGCGATCAGGCGCAGGCGGTCCGCCGCCGCCAGCACCTCGCCGGTGAACGTGGGGGACCCCCAGCCGGTGACCACCGCCTCGAAGCCGGCGATGCGAGCCGCCAGTTCCTGCCAGGTCAGGTCACATTCACGATCGTGGAGGGCGACGTGTCCCAGGTCGTGCAATGCCCGATCGGTCTCGGGCGGAAACAGGATCTCGTACAGGCTTGGGCGTAGCAGGACGAAGATGTGGGGGCTGGACGGGTTGTTCATCTGGCTATCCCTCCTTTTACCTTCCCGAAAGTTCGGAACCTTTCGGGAAGGTGCCATCTCGATCTCCCCTCACGCGAACAGCGCTTTGGCATAGGCGAGGTCTTCGGCGATCAGGCGGTTGACCGCAGGCTCATCGCTGTACTCGGCCGTCAGGCAGACAACGCCGGTGTAATGGCGCCGCTTCAGTTCGGCGGCCACCCGCGGCCACGACGCGAGCCCCTGCCGCCCCGAGGTCCAGTACGGCCTCCACCTGTTGTCATTCTGAGCGAAGCGAAGAATCTCCTGCACGTCCTCGGCCTCCGGCCCGGATGTACGCATCCGCGTCGTGCGGCGCCAGAACGCGTTTTTCAGGTTCACCATGCACAAATGCGACCACACGATCTCGAGCGCCAGCTCGGGTTCCTCCCCCTGCAAGGCGTTGTGGGCAGCGTCCCACACGGCAGCGACGTGCCTGGGATCGTACTTGCCGATCAGGTGGTGCAGACCCATGGCGTTGCACACGAAGCGGTCGCAGTGGTTCTGGACGCCCACCTTGACCCCATACCTGTCCAGCAAGGGGATCAGCGCATCGTACTCCCTGTGCACCCGCTGCTCGGTGGCCCAATAGCCCTGGGGCTCGATGGGCACCATCACGCGGATGATCGGCACGCCTGCTGCGGCACACGCGGCGATGGCGGCCTCGTCGGTCGGCCCGGCGATGCTGGCGACCTTGACCCCGAACTCGGCGAATTGCCGGACCGCCTGGGGCAAGCCCCTGGCGACGTCCTGCGGCTCCACCTGGAATCCAGGCCGCACCGGCAACTCGATGGCATCGAATCCCAGGCGGCTGACGAACGCGGCCAGTTCGGACAAAGGCATCGTTTTCCACGGCTTGGTGAAAACGGAGAACTCGATCGGCCGGTCACCCATAGGCTCCTCCTGTGGCTGATTGACATTGCGCTGGTCTGATGGTACACTGGGCGCGAAATTGGAGCGGAGGCCCGGCTTCAGCCGGGAATCCCCCGCTGAAGCGGGGCGTCCGTCACACGAGCGGAGGCCCGGCTTCAGCCGGGGAACCCCCGCTGAAGCGGGGCGTCCGTCACACGAGCGGAGGCCCGGCTTCAGCCGGGAATCCCCCGCTGAAGCGGGGCATCCGTCTTAGCCTGTAACGCGAACCAGATTATACTTCCAATAGAAAGGAACACCAGCATGGCCAACGCACCACGTGTGACCGTATGGAACGAATACCGCCACGAAAAAGTTCACGCCGAGGTCGCCAGGGTCTATCCGAACGGCATCCACGAAGCCATCGCCAGCCACCTGCGCGCCACGGGGCTGGAAGTGCGCACGGCGACGCTCGACGAGCCGGAGCACGGCTTGACCGCCGAGGCGCTCGCCCACACCGACGTCCTGATCTGGTGGGGGCACATGGCGCACGGCGACGTGCGGGACGAGGTCGTGGAGCGGGTGTACCAGCGGGTCCTCGACAGCATGGGCCTGATCGTCCTGCACTCGGGGCACCTTTCCAAGATCTTTAAGAAATTGATGGGCACCTCGTGCGAGCTCAAGTGGCGCGAGGCGGGCGAGAAGGAGCGCATCTGGGTAGTCGAGCCGGGGCACCCCATCGCCGAGGGGCTGGGCGAATACTTTGTGATCCCCCACACCGAAATGTATGGGGAGCGGTTCGACGTCCCCGTGCCGGACGCGCTCGTCTTCATCAGTTGGTTCCAGGGGGGCGAGGTGTTCCGCAGCGGCTGCTGCTACCAGCGGGGCAAGGGCAAGGTCTTTTATTTCCGCCCCGGCCACGAGACCTTTCCCATCTATTATCAGCCAGAAGTCCTGCGCGTCGTCACCAACGCCGTGCACTGGGCCGCGCCGGTGGCCGGGCCTGAGATCAAGTTTGGGCATTACCCCAACGCGCTGGAGCCCCTGACCGGATGAAGGCCGGGTCACGCTGCAAGCGTGACGAATCCCTGAATACGGGAAGCGTCACGTTACAAACGTGACCTACCCACTGCTTTTTTCAGCGCGGAGACGCAGCCTGTAGGTCACGCTTGCAGCGTGACGAATCCCTGCAAGCGTGACGAATCCCTGAATACGGGAAGCGTCACGTTACAAACGTGACCTACCCACTGCTTTTTTTCAGCGCGGAGACGCAGCCTGTAGGTCACGCTTGCAGCGTGACGAATCCCTACGGCCGCATCGTTGGTCGCGCCAGACAGAAGGAGGGAAGAAATGTCCTGGGGATATTGGAGACGTGCGGGTGCGGTGCTGTTCCTGTTGACCACGCTCATCCTGGCGGGCTGTGCCCAGCCGCTGCCATCCGACGAGCCGGTGACCATCACCTTCGCCTGCCCTGCCTCTGAACAGGAGCGCTACCAGGCGTTGGTCCTCAAGTTCAACGAGGAATACCCCCACATCACCGTCGAACTGGATGACACAGACACCGAGGAGGCCGACGTTTTCATCACCTCGTCGTTTGAACTGAGCGACCTGCTGGAGGAGAACGCAATCCTGAGCATGGCCCCATTCATCGAGCAGGATTCCTCGTTCGATCCATCAGATTTCTATCCCGGCACCGTCGAGCTCTTGACCCAAGACGGCAAGATGTGGGCCGTCCCGGCCGGGGTGGACCTGATCGTGCTATACTACAGCAAGGACCTGTTCGACGCGTCTGGCGTTCCCTATCCCGAACCTGGATGGACGTGGGACAATTTCCTGAACGCGGCACTGGCACTGCGCGACCCCGGCGCCGAGGTCTTTGGCTATGGCCCCATGAACGAATTTATCGAGTCCATGATCTTCATCTACCAACATGGAGGGCGCATCCTCGACGACATGCAGAGCCCCACCCGCTGGACGTTCGACGATCCACTGACCATTGAGGCGCTGGAGTGGTACGCGGCCCTGATCCACGAACACAACGTGGCTCCCACACAGGATCAGATCTATGCTCTGGGCAGCAGTATCGAAAGTGGCGTGTACCTGGGCCAGGTAGCAATGTGGACCGGCTGGCTTTCGGAGCGCGGAGGCGGCACCGGTAATGTGGAGGACAGGTGGCCCGGGGAATGGAAGATGCGCTGGGGCTTGATTTCCCTGCCCCGCGACGCCCAGGCGGGCACACTGGCGTGGGTGCTGGGATACGCAATCTCGGCCGAGACGGCCCACCCCGAGGCCTGCTGGCAATGGATCGCCTTCCTCAGCCAGCAGTCACGGGCTTCCTTCGGCATGGTACCGCCGCGCAAGTCCATCGCCGAGTCGGCGGCCTACGAGCAACTGGTCGGCGCTGAGGCCGCGGCCGTCGCCCGGCAATCCATGGAAAGTGCCATGCTGATCTCTCCGGCGCTGGTCGAGTTCGGAGACCTCGGCGTATACGGAAGGGCGATCAACGCGATCATGGAGGGGAGTGCCACGCCGCAAGAGGCGATGACGCGGGCACAACAACAGGTCACGCAGGAAGGGCCGTAGGCCCCACCCTCACCCCCAGCCCCTCTCCCTACGAGGGGAAAGGAGAAGACCGATGTCCCAAACCACCGTGGCATCTTACGGCTCCTGGAAGTCGCCCATCTCCTCGGACCTGATCGTCACGGGGACCGTCGGGCTGGGGCTGATCGCCCTCGACGGCGACGACGTTTACTGGATCGAATCTCGCCCCGCCGAGGGGGGCCGCTCCGTCGTCGTGCGGCACACGCCCGACGGGCGGGCCGCCGACGTCACGCCGCCCCCCTTCAACGCACGCACGCGCGTCCACGAATACGGCGGCGGCGAATACCTGGTCGCCGATGGCATCGTCTACTTCTCGCACTGGAACGACCAACGGCTGCACCGGCAGGAGCCCGACACTTCGCCGTGGCCGATCACCCCCGAGGGGCAATGGCGCTACGCCGACGGCATTCTCGACCACCGCCGCGGCCGCATCCTATGCATCTGCGAAGACCACACCGTCGCCGGGCGCGAGGCAGCCAACACGCTGGTCAGCCTGGACCTCAACGGCGAGGGGCTCGCGCACGTACTGGCCTCCGGCCACGATTTCTATTCCTCCCCCTGCCTCAGTCCTGACGGCTCCCGCCTGGCCTGGCTGGCCTGGAACCACCCGAACATGCCGTGGGACGGCAGCGAACTATGGGTGGGCGAACTGCGCACCGACGGCTCGTTGGGCCGCGCCGAACGGATCGCGGGTGGGGAGAGCGAATCCATCTTCCAGCCGCAGTGGTCCCCGGACGGCACCCTGTATTTCGTCTCCGACCGCACGGGCTGGTGGAATCTCTACCGCTGGCGCGCCGGGCGCGTGGAGCCCGTCATCGAAATGGAGGCGGAGTTCGGGGTACCGCAGTGGGTGTTCGGCCTGTCCACCTACGCCTTCGCCTCGGCCAGGCGCATCGTGTGCGCCTACACCGAGCGCGGGACCTGGCACCTGGCGAGCCTCGGCACGGCGACGAAGGAACTCACGCCGGTCGAGGTCCCCTACACGGCGATCGCGCAGGTGCGCGCCACGGCGGGCCGCGCCGTGTTCCTGGGCGGCTCACCGGCCGAGCCGGCATCGGTCGTCCAACTGGACCTGTCCAGCGGGCGGATCGAGGTGTTGCGCCGCGCCAGCCAGGCCAGGGTGGACCCTGGCTATCTGTCGGTGCCCCGCGCGGTCGAGTTCCCCACCGAGGGCGGGCTGACTGCCTATGGCATCTTTTATCCGCCGCAGAACGGTGACTACACCGCCCCTGCGGGCGAGCGCCCGCCGCTCATCGTCATCAGCCACGGCGGGCCGACGGGGACCACCGCCAATACGCTCAACCTGTCCATCCAGTACTGGACCAGCCGCGGCTTCGCCGTGCTCGACGTGAACTATGGCGGGAGCACCGGCTACGGGCGGGCGTATCGCCAGCGGCTGGAGGGTCAGTGGGGAGTGGTGGACGTGGACGATTGCACCAACGGCGCGCGCTACCTGGCGGAGCGCGGCGAAGTGGACGGCAACCGGCTGATCATCCGCGGGGGAAGCGCGGGCGGCTACACGACGCTGTGTGCACTGGCCTTCCGGGACGTCTTCAAGGCCGGCGCGAGTTACTTTGGCCTCAGCGACCTGGAAGCCTTTGTGCAAGAGACACACAAGTATGAATCCCGCTACCTGGAGCGGCTGGTCGGCCCCTACCCGGCGCGCCGGGATCTCTACCGGGAGCGCTCGCCGATCCACTACGCCGACCGTATCTCCTGCCCGGTGATCTTTTTCCAGGGGCTGGAGGACCGGGTGGTCCCGCCCAACCAGGCCGAAATGCTGGTCGAGGCGTTGCGCGTGCGGGGGATTCCGGTGGCCTACGTGCCGTTCGAGGGGGAACAGCATGGCTTCCGTCGCGCCGAGAACATCAAGCGGGCGCTCGACGCGGAACTGTACTTTTACTCGCGCGTGTTTGGCTTCGAACCGACGGAGCGGGTGGAGCCGGTGGAGATCGAGAATCTGTAGACTGGCACTTGCCTCCCAGGCCCGCCTGTGATACAATAACCTCAACAAAGCCCGTTGCAACCCCAACACAGGCCGGGGCACGCCAGGAGGGAGGTAAGCATACCCATGGTCATCCAGGACGCCGTCACCATCTCCCAGGAGGTGCAGAGCGGTACCGTCTTCGGCAGCGTCAGGCTGTACCACGTAGACGACCCCACCAAGCCTGAAAGCTCCGCCCAGCGCATGTTGGCCCTCACCTATCCCGCCCAGGCCCTCCGGCAGGCCCTGAGCGCCGTCGCCCAACGGCTGTCGGGCGAGCGCACTCAGGGCACCTTCATCTTCGCCGGCGACTACGGCACCGGCAAGTCTCACACCCTCCTGGCCCTCTATCACATCCTCCACTCGCCAAGCGAGGGCCACGCCTGGCTGGAGCGCTGGGGCATGGACCTGGCCCTCCCCGAGCGCGTGTACGTCGTGGCCTGCCATCTGCTCGAAGAGGATCCGCAGTTCGTGTGGGAGCCGCTGTTCGCCAGGTGCGGGCGGGCGGACCTGCTCGCCCAGGTCCTCGACCACCCGACCGGCGCCCAGTTGAGGTCGCTACTGAACGGCCAGCCGCTGGTCTTTGTGCTGGACGAACTGGAGGCCTGGTACGGTTCCATCGAGGACAAGACCCGCCGCGAGCGGAACCTGAATTTCCTGCAGGTACTCACGGAGGCAACCGAAGACCCTGGCGTGAAGGTGCTCCTCCTGGCGTCGCTGTATGGCCGGGATGCCGAGTTGCTAGGGCGATTGGGACGCGGGAACATCTTCCTCAAAGACCTGGGTACGGGCGAGGACAAGGCCCAGGTGGTGCGCTTTCGCCTGTTCGAGGAGATTGACGAGGAAGCGGCCCGCAGCACGGTGGACGATTACGTCGGCCTGTACGATCAACACCGGCCACAGGTGGGCCTGAGCGACGTCTCATTGGACACCTACCGGGAACGCATGTTGGCCTACTACCCGCTGCACCCCGAACTGGTGGACGTCCTCTTCCAGACCTACGGCGCGTCGAAAGAGTACCAGAACACACGCGGCATCCTGTTCCTGCTGTCCGGCGTGTTGCGCCGCTTCGCCGCCGAGCGCGACTTGTTGCTGCCGGCGGACGTGGACCCGGACGTCGGCGAGGTCAGCGACGACCTGTTTCAACTCAACCCCCGGCTTCTGGCACGAGCGCAGGAAGACATCGCCCGCACACGCGACGAGCCGCTGGGCCGGGACATCCTGGCCACGATCCTGCTGCGTTCCTTCGTGCCGGAGATGGCCGGCGCAGAGGCGACGCAGATCGCGCTGGGCTGCCTGCGCCCCGGCATCAACCCCAACGAAGTCGCGCGTGTGCTGGACGAACTCGAGGATACGGCCTGGTATCTGTGGCGCAGCGATGGGCGCTACGTCATCCGCAGCGAGGAGAACCTGCCGGTCAGCATCAACGCCCGCGCCGCACGCAAGTTGCGGCAGGACGGGCCGGAGGCGGCGCGCCTCCGGCTGGCCGAACTGCTCGGCCGGATCGCCGGCGGCCCCAACACGTTCGTCTACCCCGTCGAGGCGGTGCCCAACCAGCAAAGTATGCGGGTTGTGGTCTCGACCCGCTACCTGGACGACGACGCGCTGCGCGAGTTCTACCACGGGCGCGAGTGGCGCAACACGTTGCTGGTGGTGCGCCCGAAAATGTCCGGCGACCTGGCCGCCACGGAGCGCTTCCTCCTCAGCGCACAGCGGCTGCTCGTGTGCGAACAACTCAAGCGCGACCTGGAGGCGGCCAGGGACCGGGACAAACTGGCCCAACTGAAAGACTACGTCGAGCGCGAGGAGGGCGACCTGAAGGCCAAACTGGCGGCCAACTATGGCGAGTGGATGAAGCCAGGCATGCGGGAAGGTAAACTGTACTTCCGGCCGATGGATTGTGCGTTGGACGCACAGGAGATCCTGCAGGCGGTGCGCGAGTCGTGGGGCGCGGAGATGCTGGACGACGCCATCCTGGCCGAGTTGCGGAATGCCGGGGAGAGCGGCGTGCGCTTCGACCGGCTGCGCCAGACCTTCCTGATGGTGCCAGGCAAGCCCATCCTGGTGGCCCCCGAAGACCTGCGCGAGCGAGCGCTGGCGCTGTGTAACCAGCAGGGCGAGGTGGTGATGGTGCGGGGCAAGAACGTCTACGGCCCCGAGAACCCCGCGCCGCGCAACTTTGCCGAAGACGTGATGCTCTACCTGAAGGTACACGGCCCGGCGGTGGTGGGAGTGGAGCAACTGGAGAAGGCGGGCATCGAGTACGCCGTCCCGGCGGAGGAAGTGCGCCCCGGCGAGCAGCCGGCGGAGACAGGAATTGCAGAGCCCCCGCCCCCGGGGCGCTGTATCCTGATCAAGAGCGACCGCCACACCACGCCCTTCAACCTGCAGACCGACGTCGAGGGCCGCCTGCGCCACGACGACCGCATCAGGGCCATCGAGGTCGAGGTGGACAGCAGCGGGTTGCAGGAGGCCGGGCCGCTCAGCCACTTGCTGGAAAGCGCGCGCAGCGGCGGCGGCGAAACGCAGGTCATGCTGCGCCTGCGCGTGGGATTGCCCGCCACGGTGGGCAAACAGGAGGCGCTGAAAATCCTCGACCAACTGCCCATCCCCGTGGAAGGCACCATCGCCGCCACGCTGGAGGTGCTGGCCGATGAATGAGGCAGCGTTAGTGAGAACATTGGTCACCGCCGACGACCCGCTGACCGTCCTATACGACGCGCTGGTTGCGCTGTGGCGCGCCGCAGACGGCGTAGACGACGTGAACGGCTTCTTCGGCGAGCGGGAGACAGCGACGAACCGCCTGGAGCGCTTCGTCCACGACACGTACTTTGAGGTCTACGTCCTGCTGCTCCAGCGCATCCGGGCCGAAGAGCGGGCGCGCTATTTCACGCCGGGCGATGGGCCGGTGGTGCTACTCGACGGGATGAGCATCCGCGAGGCGGCGCTCCTGCCGGGCTGCCTGGCCCCGCACGGCTACACGGTCGAACCGGCCGGGTTCACGCTCTCCGCAGCGCCCTCGTCTACGCAGGCGTTCGTACAGCGGGTGTTCGGTGTTCACTCCATCACCGCGCTCAAGACCTGGAACGGCTTCCAGGTGGTCTCCATCCGCTCGGGCGAGGTGCCTGCCGTGCTGCCACCAAAGGTGGACGTACTGGTCTGGCTTTCGTATCCCGACGAGTTGCTGCACCGGGTGAAGGGCCAGGCGCTGACGCCGGCCGAGGCGCTGGGCAAGACCGTGACGGCGCTCGTGGACGTGCTGGACAAACTGGAAGGCTCCTGCTTCCACCTGCTCTCCGACCACGGCTACGTCTACGCGCCGTCGGCCCGTTATATCTGGAAGGCGCCGGCGGGCGACGAGAAAGAGTTGCGACGGCTGTTCGGTGGCGGGCGCTGGGTGGCGGCGGAGAAGATGGACGACGCGGGGTTCGAGCGGCTGCGCAGCGTGCCGCCCCAGCGCGCCTACGCGCTGTTCGACGAGCAGGGCTGCTACGTGCGCGGGCGGTACAGTTGGAGCACGCAAGGCTCCGGCCAGGGCGATGTGGACCACTATGGCCTCTCGCTGATGGAATGCCTGACGCCAGTACTGAGGGTAAGGAGAGAACAAAAATAGCGGCTCTGCCTGGGAGCCGATAACCACCGTCCATGAGGGGCGGAGTGGGGTATTCTACGAACACCCAGCCGATCCAGGACTTACAATACCGCTATTCGTCTTGAATTATACCGCCAGTCGGTCTCATAATCAAGTACTGGCGCAGACACAGAGAAGGTGTAGAATGACTGACGCTAGTGATAAAGGACAGGATGGATACCTTTCCCGTTTGCTTGAGGTGCTGACCGGGAAGCTTCAGCGCCAGTTGGGGTCTGACCTGTGGCTCTTGATGCTCTACGGATCCTACGCCAGAGATGAGGCCCAGCCAGACTCAGACCTGGATGTGCTCGTCGTCCTGCGTCAGGCATCTGAAGCCGTTTACGAGAAGGTACGCCAGGTAGCCTACAGCGTGATGTGGGAAGCCGATTTCGCCTACGTGTTTTCCATGTACCTGACGGATGTGTACCATTATCAGACTCTGGAACAGCACGATTCATCATTCTTAAGAAACGTTTAGAGAGAAGGAAAAGTGCTATGGAAGGCCGCCTAGAGGAAGGGCAGCGATGGATGGCCAAATTGGAGGAACGGTCAGGTTGGCGGAGACTGGTCACACCATGTCTCACTCGCACTAGGCCGATCTACAATTGGTTCATTTTCCCTCACAGCTTCGACAAACAACTCGTTCAGGAGCTCCTTGCTGAATTGCGAATCGGTCCAGGTCAAGCAGTCTGGGACCCTTTTGTCGGTGCAGGTACGACGGTATTGGCCTGTAAGGAACTAGGTATCTCCGCATACGGTACTGATTTATTGCCCATTTCTGTCCTGGTCTCGCGTGCCAAGATCTGTGATTATCACCCAGATGCACTTAACGATGCTCTGAACTCATTCACTTATCGAATCCGGTCAGGCACTCAGGATAGGTTTGCCGATGTCGCTATCGTCCATGAAGCTTTACCACCACGCATCCGTCTACGTATTTCATCGCTTCTCGAACAGATCGAAACCCTTGATGAACCAGCCAAATTATTCTTCACTGTGGCACTGATCGGCATTCTAGAGAATCTAAGTTACACCGTAAAGTCGGGCGGTTGGTTACGCTTGGACCTTAACAAAAGAGTGTCAGAAAAAGATGTCAAATCCCTGTTCGTGCAAAGTGCCAGTATGATGCTTGATCACGTAAGAACCGTGGCAAGATCAAGGGTCCACCCGTTCTACCAAACAGTTGAGGGAGGGACATCCTCACATGTTGACGTGTGGATTGGAGATGCCAGATTTGAGCAGTTGCCACAACCAGTTGATGCTGTGATCACCTCGCCTCCATATTTGAACCGGCACGACTATACGCGCGTTTTTGCTCTCGAACTTGCTCTGGTAGCAGTCAATACTAATCAGGAGCTTAAGGAACTTAGATACCAGACTTTGCGTTCTCACGTAGAGGCCAGAGCGCCGAAGCAGATCAAGCCGGATGGCTATAAGCCTCCTGTACTGTTAAATAAGGTACTGGAGGCCATTGAAACCAGAGGGGTCAACAATACACGTATTCTGGAGACCATTCGAGGCTACTTTGAAGATATATACCACGTGCTCACAGCAATCAGAGAGAACCTTAAGCCAGGCGGAGTGGCTGCTCTTGTGTTGGGCAATACGCGGTTCTCCGGGGTGATGATACCGGTTGATCTTATTGTAGCGGAGATGGGACAGAATGTTAGATTGGAGCCAGAGAAGATAATCGTGGCACGCTATCGCGGCAACAGCGCCCAGCAGATGGGAGTCTATGGGCGCGAGGAGGCAAGAGAGAGTGTCATCATCTTCCGCAAGTCATAACTGTCCGTTTGAACTGGAAAGAAGGATACCTTCACGTCGTGTCTCTTTCAAGGTGCTTCGCAATCTATTGGCCTACTTGGGTCGAACTAAAGAAATCACCTATTCAACCATTGTTGAGAAGCCACCCGCTGAAGTCGGACACATACTGGTGACAGACGCGGGCAAACCAATGGGGCGTTCCACGCGCTATCATCATTTCAATGCGCTAAAGCTCCTCGGCCTGGTGCGTAAGCGAGGAGACTTTTACGCCCTTAGCCAGGTAGGCAGCAAAATAGCCGCATCTTATCACGGCGACAATGTCCCGTTCGAAGCAGAGACGCTGAAGAGGTTTCGGGTAGCCGTCCAATCTTGCGATCTCGTGCGCCGGAATTTCTTTATTCTCTTCACCGGAGACCCCTCTCTTGATTTTCTGAAACATGGCGCCCCTGTGGGTTTCTATCCTATTCCTGGGGAGGGCGTCTATGAGCTGAGGTGTATGAGTTGGGACGGCAACCTGCGGTTGTCCAGAGAGCAGACGATAGGGATCATGTGGGGTATCCGTCTGTGGTGCCTGGAGGTCGGGTTGATTGACGAAATCTTCATAAGACCTCAGGCAGAGGTGTCAACTGAAATGGCAAATATAATCTTCCCTGTGGACGTCGAGGCAGCGCAGCGGATAACATTAGAAGCATTTGGCGAGTTGTTGTTCCGCTATCTGCCCCAAGATCACCCTGTCTATGGCGACACGGTATCCATGTCTATTCCGTTGCTACTCTATCGTCTTTGTCCAGCTGAGCGGCTGCCTGTGCACAGGGCGAAATCCTTGTTGAAGGAGTGGCTGACCCTTCATCAGGAATGGGCCTTTGTCGAGTCGCCATCATATAGCGTACTTGAGTCAGGCCGAGCCAGGAGAGGGTCTTCGCGCGTGGTGTGGAGAAAGCAACAGCAAGTGTTTCTGGACGTAGGAGGCAAATTGTACTCGCGGCTATTTGCCTCGCGTGCTATATGGAAATCAGGAGGTATGTATCATGCCAGTAGATGAACGTACAATTGAAGAGGTCTGGGCAGAAGCCGCAAAAGCCGATACTTACATTCATCTTGGACTACTCCGCAACCCTTTTCCAGCCAGCGGTGGCCCGCCTACCAGTCCAGGTATACAGCCATACCCTGAAGTCTACGAGCAAATCACAAGATTCTTCAAGGCATTCATTCGGTCACGCCAATCGCGTGGGATGGTTCTATTGGGCGACTATGGTACAGGCAAAACCTATCATCTGCGTTGGATAAAGGGTCTATTGGAGGCTAAATCGGATCAAGTAAACGTTCGCGTTGTCAACATTGAGACCCCCGGGCTTGAGCCCTATGATCTCGTGCGAGGCATCTTGGCCCAGATTGGTGATCAAGAAATCGCCAAGGCAATATGGGTGCTGCTGCTCCCGTCAATCCGGGCTCGGATTCAGACTGAGGGACAGGCCTTCTTCAAGAGGTTTGCTGTAGGGAAGGTCAAGCTCAGACGAGGGCCGACACTCCCTCTGGAATCAATGGGGTTCGATGTGCCTTACGTCCGTCTAGACGAGGAAACCTTGCAAGATCATCGTGAGTTTCTGAGCGCTTTCGACAGGTCGGGAGCACTGAACCGGGAAAAACTACGAGATGAGTTCCTGCCTTTACTGTATAGTCCTCAGCCAAATGGAGGCCCTCCCATCACCGACAACATCGCTGTCGCCAGAGAATTGGCCAACCTCTGTTTCTTCGCTGGTGCCCCGGCACTCTCATCATGGGAAAGACTGACCGTTCCGGCCACTAAGAGTCCATTCCCCCTACGTGGCGAGCCGGAGTTTTTGCAAGCTATCCTGAGACTATTGATCACGACAGGTATTGAGTATTTCGTGCTTCTGCTGGATGAGTTTGAGAAGGTTCCACTTATGGAGATCATGACAGAGCGTGACATGAAACGGTACCTGGACACGGTACGAATGTTGGCGGACAAGGGCTGGCAAGAAGAGGCACTGCCGTTTGCCTGGGTCATCGCCTCTCACGACGAAGCCTGGGACATCGTCCGTGATAAACTCAACCGGGCACTGGCAGAGCGATTCCCTGTTGAAGTCCACTTGCCCAGAGCACGTGATCTGGATGTCGCACGCTATCTGGTGTCACAATACCTTGCTACGGCTCGCTCAGAAGAGAAGCCGCTTGACAGTTTGAGCCCCTTTCCTCCTAATTTCCTCGAATTGATCCCTCCTCGTCTGCGGCACACGCCACGGGCGCTGCTGACTATGTGCTTCGAGCTCGTGGAAGCGGCAAGCGAGGCTGACCTGAGTAAAGAAGGGATTCCAGAGGCCTTTATAACTGAGTTCCTTGAAAGGTATCGTCTTCCACTTGAAGAAGGGAGCGACTTGAGCGATGCACCCCGTTAGACCGCGCAAATCTCTTTATCTCGACACCATGGGCTTTATCTATGTCCAGTCGTACCTTGCCAGACCCCCGGACACACCTGACCTGGGTTATTTTAAAATGGGTAAGAACTTCATTCGCTGCCTGGAAAAATGCAGGACGGCGAGCATACGAGTCTTCTCTACTGATCTGGCTTACCTGGAGATGCACCACAATTACCACGAATGGGCCAGGTGCAAACAGGCATTGGAACAGGGGGCTCCCCTGGGGCTGATTTTTGGCAAGAGTCACCGCATGGACTCTGAATTCTTGAAGCAGCCTCTCACCCCCGAAGCACACGAGGCAGTGTTGGAAGCCACGGTGCGCTGGCTTGAAACGTGGGAGTTTAAGGATCTCGTCGAGTTTCGCTCCCCTGAAGAGATACCCAATTGGTTTCTCATAGCCAGGTACATTTACGCCAGGTGGATGGAAACGGTACTGGATTGCCTGCACCTGGCTGCTGCTATCGCGCTGGAATGTGACTACTTTCTCACCCAGGATAAACATCTTCGAGATTTGATCACCGCTATGAGGCAGGACGAGACGTTCCGACAGGAATTACAGAGCGCCCTCGTTATCTCAGAGGACTATGCCCTGCCCGATGCGGTGAAAGCACAGACATTCGATCCGACCGGACGCCATCAGCAATAGCAATTCGAAGGATCTAAACCGATGTCCTACATCGAACACGACTTCCCCATCGAAGACCTCAACCGCATCACCCAGAAGGAAGGCAACGCCAAAAAGCCCATCTACCAGATGCACAAGTGGTGGGCGCGGCGGCTGGGCTCCGTCTTCCGCATGCTCATCCTCACCGCCTTCGCCCCCGACGACCTGGAGCGGGGGGAGTTGTGGCGCCGCTTCTACTCCCGCAACGACCTGCAGGTGAGCGGCCCCGACGGCACGCCCCGCCCGCCCATCATCCTCGACCCCTTCATGGGCGGCGGCACGACGGTCGTCGAGGCGCTGCGGCTGGGCTGTAAGGTCGTCGGCGTGGACCTCAACCCGGTGGCCTGGTTCGTCACCAAGAAGGAGATCGAGCCGGTGGACCTGGAGGCGCTCGAGCGGGCGTTCGAGCAGTTGGAGAAAACGGTCGCGCCGAAAATCCTGCGCTACTACAGGACGACCTGCCCCATGGGCCACGGGGCCGACGTGATGTACGTCTTCTGGGTGAAGAAGGTGACGTGCGTGGGCTGTGGCCGCGAGGTGCAACTCTTCCCCTCCTTCCGCCTGGCCTCGAAGGAGAAGAAGAAGGAGCACACCGTCTTCTGCCCCGACTGCATCCACATCTTCACCGTGGACAGCCTGAGCCGGGAAACGAATTGCCCGGAGTGCGGGCGGCGCTTCGTCCCCGAGCGGGGAACGACCCACGGGGGCAAGTACACCTGCCCCCACTGCGGGCAGGTCGAGCCGGTGCTGGGGGCGGTGCGGCGCGGCGCGGGGCCGCCCGAAGCAGACATGTTCGCGCTGGAGTATTACTGCGCCGCGTGCGAGCAGGCAGCCAAAGCCTGGCGCGGCCCCTCCTCTTCCCCCCTCGCAGGGGGGACTGAGGGGGGTAATCCCTACGCTTATCGCGGCTACAAGCGGGCCGGGGAGCGGGATTGGGCGCTGTTCGAGGAGGCCAAGGCCGAGTTCGCGCGGCGCAAGGACGAACTGGCTCTACCAGACCAACTGATCCCGATGGACATCCACACCGACGCGGTTATCTTCCAGAATTACCACTACTTTCACCAGTTATTTAACGAGCGGCAGTTGTTGTGCCTGGGGATGCTGCTAGAAGAGATAGCAAGGTTTGGGGATGAAAACATTCGCGAGCTAATGCTCCTCACATTCTCTAGTATTGTCGAAACGAACAACTCTCTCTGTCGCTACAATGAACTTCGCCAGACAACTGAGGGCATTTTCTCCCGACACGCTTTATGGCCTACAAGTACATTTGGAGAAGGAAATATCTGGGGGGCTCAGTACGGCCGTGGCACACTACGGTCGCATTACAGAAAGGTGCGCAGGGGAAAAGAATACGCTATTCGACCTATCGAACGAGATGGCCCTATCCACAGATCCACCGGCGATACAGTGCAGGCTGTTCTCTCTCCAGAGTTTACGGCTCTGAGCCATGATGACACTAATACCCTCCTCCGGGCACAGACAGCCGAAGACATGGCTTTCCTGCCGGATTGCTCAATAGATGCGGTCATCACCGACCCACCCTATTGTGGCAACGTGTCCTATTCCGAACTGGCCGACTTCTTCTACGTCTGGCTACGCCTGGGGCTGGCTGACCGGTATCCTCACTTCCGGCCAGAATACACGCCCAAGTCCCGCGAGATCATCTCCAACGTCGGCGTGCGCGGCAGCCTCAAGAAGATGCAGGAATTGGGCATCGAAATCAAGGACGAGGAGTCGTTCTTTCGGGGCCTGACCCGCGTCTTCCGCGAATGTCGCCGCGTGCTCAAGGACGAGGGCTTGATGGTTTTCACGTTCCACCACAAGGAGACCTGGGCCTGGAAGTCGGTGCTGAACGCCATCCTGGAGGCCGGCTTCTACGTCGTCGCTGTCTATCCCGTCCACGCCGAGATGAAGACGTCTACCCACATTATGGGGGGCGGCCTCTCCTACGACATCCCCTTCGTCTGCCGCAAGCGGCCGGGGGGCGGGCAACCGGTCGGCTGGGAGACGCTCAAGGACGAAATCTACTTCGCTGCCCAGGAATCGGTCGAGCGGCTCAAGACCTCCGACCGCGGCCTCTCCGACGGCGACCTGTTCGTCATCGTCATGGGCCGCTGCCTGGAAATCTACTCCAAACACTGGCCCCACGTGCTCAAAGAGGGCCAGCCGGTGGACGTCGAGCAGGCCGTGGACGACCTGGACGACCTGGTGGACTCGCTCATCAAGTCCTACGAACTCAAACTCCTGCCGCCCACGCTCGACGAGCTGACCAAGCGCTACCTGCTCTACGTCGCCGGCCAGGCCACCGTCAGCGCCGACGAACTGCGCAAGCGCCTCGTCACCGGCGGCGGCAGCCTGGACGATTTCACCGCGCGCGGCTACCTGGTGCGGCAGGGCCAGCGCCTGGCCGTCGCCGCGCCCGGCCAGCGGAGCGAGTTCATCGCCCACCAGATTGAGCGCGGGGCCGAGTTGCCGCTGATAGACGTCGCCCACTACCTCTACGCCGTCTACCAGAGCGGCCAGCCGCTGCAGTGGACGATGCTGGGCCGCTGGGGGCGGGACGAACTGGTGGCCGTGCTCGAGCACCTGTACCGCAAGACCGGCGACCGCGCCTGGCGCTCGGTGGCCGAACTCTCGCGCCGCGCGCTGGCCCCCAGGCCGGAGAGGCTGGTGTAATACCGAGGAGGCACCATGCACCCACCACGCAACACGCACCACGCAACACGCACCACGGAACACGCCCTACGTCCCGGCTACCACTTTGTCGAAAGCCGGCTCATCGGTCACAAGGTCGAGGACGTCGGGGAGCCGATGAGCGTCGTCGCCTTTCTGCGCTGCCTCCAGGGGCAAACCCGCCTACCCCGCGCCGTGCAGGTGTACGGCCTGGAAGCGCTGCTTTCGTGCATGCAAGAGCGCGAACCGGTGCACTTCCTGCGCCGCCTGCTGGCCGATGCCGCCGACTGGCTGATGCAGCACAGCCCCAGCATCGTCATCTTCCCCGTCGCCCGCATCACGCTCAACCACGAGCCGTACCTGGTCTACGGCGGGCAGGAATTACGCTTCGCCCACCTCTTCGGGCGCGGGTTGCAACAGGAGGACGTAGGCTACTTCACTGCTCCTTTCGCCCTATCCTAACAAGGGGTGAGGGCGGAGCCGGGGGAGCTCCGCCCTCACCGTGTGCCAGACCGCTGTCAAGGAGGCTCAATGGACAACATACCAAATCGGGCGTTGACCTATGGCGATGATCCCGTGGCCGGTGGACTCGGCCTCAGATCTCGCCCGTAGCGTACGATCAGACGATCTTCCCTCTCTCGATAACCCACCTCCTTTCGTTGCCAGGACGTACCCAATACAAACGTAGCCTCTCGTGTTCCTCGTAGTCCAAGATCAACCGGTACCACATTGCCAATGTGATAGTGCCAGACGCAGCCCGGCCCGCCCGGATAGCCAGCGCCATCGCCTGTCACTACCGTGCCGGCCGCTGGAGCGAGGGGGCGGCCTCGTTCCAGCGGCCATGCCACCCACCAGACCACCATACGAACAACCTGCTACCGTAGCCTTTCCATCCACACCAGTCCCGCCAGCAGCGCGGTACCGCCGATGAGAATTCCACACACGGTGACGGCATCTTCCACCTGCCGCACACTTTCCGTAGAGGTCAGGACGGCCTTGCCCTGCTCAGACGCGGCCGGGAGATGCTGGGCCGCCCCGACGATGACGGCCAGCAGCAACACCAGTACGATGATGGTACCCATCACTCGCAGGACATGAACCATCATACTCTGCAACCTCATCCGTCCCTCCTCACCCCACTGCCGGCTCCCGACCTTCGGTGCTCCCCAGCGCCTTGCGGGCCATCCGCAAGATCTCGGCGACCTCGACGGGTTTCTCCAGACAACCGTACACCATCAACCGCGCTGCCGCATCCATCAGGCTTCCGCACCCGTAGGCCGTCATCCAGATCACGATGGTGTCAGGGCACAACTCCCTGATGGCCTCCGTGAGGGCCACACCGTCCATCTCTGGCATCCTCAAGTCGGTGATGACCAGATCGAACGGCGCCTCCCTGATTCTGTCCAGTGCTTCACGACCGTTCTGAGCGGCGACGACCTCATACCCATCGCCGAGCCTGACCAGGGTACGGTGCGTAACGAGCAGCACGCTTCGCTCGTCGTCCACGACCAGGATGCGTCTATGCAGGCCCATGCTTACCCTCCATTCATGCTACCACAAAAACAAGCCCCAAACCGATGGATCCGGTTGGGACTTGCGTTGGCCTTGGTTGGAAAAAGGTTGGAATTTGGTTGGAGCCCGGCCTTCGAGCGCGGCAGCCGGTCTACGCCTCAAACCGATACCCCACCCCCCGCACGGTCAGGATATGGCGGGGGCTGGCAGGGTCTGGTTCCACCTTGCGCCGCAGCCGGTGGATGTACCACTTGACGATCTGTTGCGCTTCGTAGGGATCTTGGCACTCGTACTGCTGCACGACCTGCACCAACTCCTGGGGGGAGAGCACCCGAGACGCATTTTGCACCAGGTAGACTAGCAGGGCAAACTCGCGGGCCGTCAACTCCAACGGCTGCCCAGCGCAGGTCGCCACGTGCCGCTGCAGGTCAATAGAGAACGAGCCCTGCACCAAAAGTTCTTCCCTGGCCGGCTCCGCGGAGCGGATCAACCTCTTCCGCCTGGCCAACGCCTCTTGCACGGCCTGTCGAACCTGGCCTGGCTCGGCCGGCTTGAGCAGATAACCGTCTACCCCTTCGCGAATGGCAGCCAGGGCTGAATCCAGCGAGCCGTGGGCGGTCAGGATGACGACCACCGTCTCCGGCCAGCGCCACTTGACCGCCTCCAGTACGCGCATGCCGTCCACCCGGCCGCCCAACTTGAGGTCCAACATCACCAGGTCAAAGGGACCCTCCCACAGCCGCTCCAGCGCCTCCTCGCCGCTGGAGACGGTCACGACGAGGTGCCCGGCCCGCCGCAGGATCTCCTCCAGGAAGAAGCGGACCCCCTCCTCGTCGTCCACCACCAGGGTGCATACCTGTTTGGCCATCGCGCCCTCTTCCCCCTCCTGCCCGTCAAGCGAGGGGCCCGGCCTGCCGAGCCGAACGTGGCGGGTGCGGGGCGATCACGCCGGCAGCCATACGGTGAACGTCGTCCCCTCTCCTACCCGGCTCTCCGCCTCGATCCGGCCCCCGTGCTGCTTGACGATGTCCTGGCTGACGAACAACCCCAACCCCAACCCTTCCGGCTTGGTGCTGTAGAAAGGCTCGAACACTTGGGAGAGACTGTCCGGCGGGATGCCCATGCCGTCGTCGGCGAACGCGACGCACACTCCGGCCGGCTGGCCGGTATGGTGCGTGCTCACCCGCAACTGGCCCCCTTCCGGCATGGCGTCCAAGGCGTTCAGCAGCAGGTTGAGGAACACCTGCTGGATCTGATCGGAGGCCAGCGTGAGGACCGGCAGGTCAGATGCCGCGTTCCAGACCACCTCCACCCCGCGCTCTTCGCACTGCTTCCTGCCCAGCGTCAGCACCCGCTCCACGAGCAGGTTCACGTCGGTGGGTTCTCTCTCGTCCAGTTGGGGGCGTTGATGGAGATTGCGCAACTGGGCGACGATGCGGGCGGCCCGGCGCAGTTCCTCGCGGGCTACTCGCAGGTACCGGCTGACGTCCCCACCTTCCGCCAGCGTCTCCTCGGCCAGCCCCAGGCAGCCGATGACCGCCTGCAAGGGGTTGTTGATCTCGTGGGTCAGCGTGGCGGCCAACTTGCCCGCGATGGCGAGCCTCTCCGCCCGGATCAGGGCGACCTGGGCCAGTTTCCGCTCCGTGATATCCTCCGCCATCACGATGGCGAACTGCGCGGGCTCCCCCTCGTTTCCCCGCACCAGCGAGACGTTCAAATCGGCCCAGGTCAACTGGCCGTCCTTGCGGGTGTACCGCATCTCCATCCGGTAGTGGTCACGTTTCCCCGTCGCCAGTTCCTGATACAGGTCCAGAGCGACCGCAGCGTCGTCTGGATGAGTGAATTCGGTGAACACCTTGCGGCGAAGTTCGTCGCCGCTGTAGCCCAACATGCGCTGCAAGGCAGGGTTGCTCTCAAGGAACTGGCCCGCCATATCCACGAGCGCGACGCCGCTGGCGGCCCCGTCGAAAATCGTGCGCAGCCGGGCCTCACTGGCGCGCAGTTCGGCCGTGCGTTCCGTCACGCGCCGTTCCAACTCGCTGGCCAAGGCCTCCAGGCGCTCCGCCTGCTGCCGGATGCGCTCCTGTGCCCGCTGGCGCTCCGCCAGGTTTCGCAGCCAATGGCGCAGTTCCGTGGCCGACGGGTCCGCCTCCAGCAGTTCCGCAGCCGGCACGTAGTACAGGTTGTCGTAGACTTCCGTGCCGATCACGGCCGTCGGATGGGTGCGCAGCACGTCCAACAGCACGGCTGGATCGAACCGTCTCTGGTCGTACTGGCAGATCGCCAGGCAGCGGCTGCCGGGGAAAAAGTCATTCAGGCGGGCCTCGTATTCGATCAACTGCTCGGAACCGGGCAGCCCTCGCAGCGCCCAGGTCATTTCACCGGTGAGGCGGAGGGCCGGGTACCCTTCCGCCAGCGCCTGTGCCGTCTCGCTGCGCAACAGGGCGATCATCCCCTGCGGGTCAAAGACTCCGTTCCGCATGTAGGTCTCGTCGTGCGTCAGGATCGCCAGTTGTCCCCGCGCCAGGTAGGGTGCCACGTCCAACCCCTCGTCCCGCAGGTAGCCCAGGATGGTTTCGGCGGTGCGGGCATCCACGACGTACATCACCTTCTCACCCCGCTCCAGGCCCTGGCGCAAGAAGGGAGTGACCACCTGCCGGTGTTCCGCGTCGGTCTCGTAGATGCAGCAGAGGTGGTCCCCCGGTTCCAGGTCCGCGATCGTGCGCGAGACAGGCTTAGTCACGGTACCCCCTCCTTCACCCAAATCAGCATGGCAACGAGATTCTTGTTGCATGGCAGCCATAGTATAGCCCCACTGCCGCAGAAGTCAAAATGAAGCGAAAGGTCGCGCAGATTGACAGCCCATCACCCTGATGTACAATACCAGCAGTGGAGCACGATGCCAGCGGCGGAGGTGAACCATTATGGGACTAACTCAAATCAAGGTTAGACTCGCTCCCGAGGGCAACCTGAACATCCCTTTCACCGTCACTCGAAAAGCGGGCTTCAGCCCGGATGAGGAGGCCGTAATCTTCGTGACAGACGACGGTCTGTTCATCTGTAGGGAGAAGGAGACTGTCACTGCCGACGATGTATTCCAGAAACTGATTGCTTCTGGTGAAATTCGACCATCAAATCTGGGCCAGCATCTGCAAGCAAACCTCGTGCCTGGCATCACGCTGGAAAAGATACACGAGGCATTGTCAGGAGTTTCCATCCCCATTGAGGAAATCATCCGTGAGGAACGGGAGAAATACGAGGCATGATCTACTTCGTCCTCGATGCCTGCGCTCTGGCCCGCATCTATTTCCCGGACATTGGCACGCGGAATCTCCTGCAAATCTATGTTCACGCCATCCCTGCCGTAGCACGACGGTTGAATGCCCACACGCCGATGGCTGGGAGCGGCGCGACGACGGCCAATAGCAGGCCGACCACCAGCAGCACCCCGCCCAGAGCGGCCACCGGCGCCAGCGCGGCGCCAGCCAGCGCCAACAGCCCCCCCAGCAGGAATAGGAGCAGCCCCACCGCCCCCAGGATCAGCGACGTGACGTTGGCCTTGCGCGTCGAGGCCAGCCGCGCCCCGTTCACGCGCCCGCTCTGGCCGTTGACGAGCACCGGCCAGACCCGCTCCCCCTCGCGGTACCAGGTGACGTAGGCCGGCAGCAGGAGCAACGTCCAGTTCAGGTCGCTGTACTGGGCCTCGAGCGTAAAGTCGCGGATGTGCTCGGCGCCGGCGGCCTGGCGGCACTCCTCCTGAGCCGCGCGGACGAAGGCAGCCTGTGCACCGGGCCAGGCGGCCTCCGGCGCAAGCGTGGGGACGCGCACGGCCGACCCCGCCGCCGCCTGCGGGCTGTAGCCGGTGCGCTCGCCCAGGTTGTATTCGCCCAGGCGGCCCATCAGCGCGCGGTGGTCGTCGAGGGCGGGCGCCGCCAGGTTTTCGTAGGCCCGCTCGAGGCGGCCCACGCGCGGCTCCCAGCGCACGCGGCGCTCCTGCACCTCCTGCGAACTCCAGCCTCTCCCCTCGCCGTAGCGGTCCTGGTAACTGACGGCCTGGTAGTTAAAGCCCACGTCCGCCCGCCAGGCCGCCGCGACCCGCCCGTCCACCAGCCAGAGTGGGAGCAGATAGCGCCGCACCCGTTGCGCCAGCACTGCCCCCTTCAATTCGGCGGGGCGGAACCAGAGCCCCCTGATCCAGCGCTCCAGCATACCGGCCAGTTGCGACTGCGAGACGCGGTAGGGCAAGGCCTGCTCGGGCGGCTCCTCCCGCAGGGCCGTTGGCTGTGGTGTGACCGGCCCCTGGAAACAGGCGGGGCACAACGGCAGAATCGCCCCCTCCGGCACCAGGTGCGCCTCTCCACAGCGGGCACAATGCACCGCCACGAGCGGCACCCCCCACGCCTCCCTCAGCCCCGCCGCGCCCTGCCCCTGCTCCTCCCCTCTTACCTCTTGCTCCCTATCTTCCTGCATCCTGCCTCCTGTCCCCTTGTCTCCTTGTCTCCTTGTCTCCTCGTCCCCTTGTCCCCTTGTCTCCTCGTCCCCTTATCCCCTTGTCTCCTCGTCCCCTTGTCCCCTTGTCTCCTCGTCCCCTTATCCCCTTGTCTCCTCGTCTCCTTGTCTCCTTGTCCCCTTGTCTCCTTGTCTCCTTGTCTCCCTGTCCCCCACTCACACCTCCTCCGACTCCCGCGCTTTCCTGAACAGGACGATCGCCCCGATCAGCCCGGCGACCAACAGGACGAACCCCACTACCAGCCCGGCCGCCCCCAGGCCGCCCAGCGGCAGCGTCAGCAGGCCCGCCAGGCCCAGGCACGCGCCCGGCGAGAGCAAGGCGGCGATGGCCAGCCAGACCCGCAGCCAGGCCACCGGCTTCTGCCCTGCCACCTGGCCGGTTTGCCCGTTGACCATCACCTGGAAGGTGCGCTCGTCGAAGCGGTAGGAGGCCAGGTAGACGGGAAGAAGGATGTAGCGCCAGCGCTCGTCGGCGAAATCGGCCGCCATCTGAAAGTTGCGCACGTGGTGGGAGCCGGTGTCGGCGTAGCAGGCGCGCTTGGCCCGCTCCCGCATCTCTCCTTTGGCGGTCTCCCAGGCCGGCTGCAACTGCACGTCGTAAGCCTTGGCCTGCCAGCCCGCCAGGTACCCTGGATCGTACTCCACCAGCCCCTTGAGGTCGAAGGGGGCCACCTTGCGCAAGATGGCCCGGCTGACCCGCTCGGTGCCCGCCACCAGGTGGTCGTTGACCGGCAGGTGCACCCGTCCCGAGCGCCAGTGCCAGTCAATGACGGTGCGCGTCTTCCACTCCCCGCCCGACCGATAGCGGTGGGTCCGTGTGGTGCCGACCTCCGCCTTCCAGTTGGCCTGGATGTGGGCGTCGAACGTCCAGAAGGGAAGGTAGACGCCGGCGAGTTCCCTGAACGCGCCCACGGTGCGCAGTTCCGGCGGGTGCATCCAGCCCCGGCCCAGCCACTCGGCCACCTGCGCTTGCATCCGCTCCCGGTCCACGGCGAAGGGGACCAGCGCCGTGGGGCGCAGGACGTCGCCGGCGGCGTCGCGGGCCAGGACGCGGTGGGAGCCGCAGAAGGCGCACGTGTCGGTCAGCGCGTCCGGCGCGACGGCGACGACCGCGCCGCAGGCCTCGCACGCCAGTTCGCGCCGCGCCTCTCCCCAGCCGAAGCGGGCACGCTGCATCGTCTCGAGGGTGAACTCGAACTCGTCCGCCGCCTGCCCGACCTCCTCGGCGGCCAGGTCCTGGGCGTGGCCGCAGTAGGGGCAGGTCAGTTGGCGCTGGGCGGCGCTGTAGGCGATGGCGCCGCCGCAGTAGCGGCATTTGAAGGTGCGCGTCTCGTCTGGCTTCTCCTTGGGAGCGGGCGCGTAGAGTTCGATGCCGTCTACCTGGGAGGGTACGGGAATAAAGCCCGCGGGAGGGGGCCAGAGGGTGGAGGGAGAGGGGATGTTTTGCATTGGATGACTCCTGAGCACGTGAAACGTGAAACGTGAAACGTGAAGGCGTAGGGCGTGGTACGTGTTGCGTATTGCGTGTTGCGTGAAGACGGAACACGCACCACGGAACACGTTTCACGTATTACGCATTACGCCTTACGCCTTATCTTGTTGTATTGTACGCCGTGCTGCCGGGACGTCAAGCGCGGGCGGCCAGGGTGTTGCGCGAGCGGCTGGTTTGTGCTACACTATTTTTGCCATCACGTCAAGCCGCGAGTGAATTCGCGGCCTGGTACCACAAACACGTTAAAAACGTGTTCACCAGCCATTGCGAACCCGTTTCGACGGGTTTCCTGTATCAGCTCGGCGGCGACGTTCGGCGGCCACATCCGGCGGCATTTGGCGGGGCATCTGAGGGGGTTGCTATGACACCGACATCGGATAGAGAATACCTGGTACGGTTGCGCGAGATGCTCACCACGTATTTCGACGCGGGCGAACTGCGCACACTGTGCTTCGACCTGGGGGTAGATTACGACGACCTGCCAGGCGAGGGCAAAACCAACAAGGCCAGAGAACTGATCGCCTATCTCGAGCGCCGTGATCGCCTCTCTGAGTTGGTGCACGTCTGCGAGCGACAGCGACCGAACGTCACGTGGAGGGACGTGCCAGGAGCGCCCCACGACGTCCCAGCCACACTTGCGGCCGCGCCTGCTGAACCGTACCGGCTGGACTATGAGTACGGCCTGGGCCGGTTGCGGGAGTCGCTCAGTGCGCACGCTCCAGCGCTGCTCTCGGAATTCCACACCCTGGAAGCGCGCCTGCTGGAGAACCTGCAGCACGAGCACCTGTACGGAAGCACCGAGACTGTGCGTGCCGAGCGGGCACAGGCCGTGCGTGCGTTGAACGACCTGGCCGGCCGGGCGCGGCTGGGACTGAGTTTCAACGACTTGTGCCAGGCTCGAGAGGGTCGCCAGCCGGCAGCCACACCTGCGGGTTCCACGTCCGGCCCTCAGCCCGCCGGGAAGCAGGGTGAGCGAGAACGGGTCTCGCTGCAGTCCCAACTCGAGAATGCCCGCGAGAACCTCCGCCTCATCCGCGAGCGCAAGTCCCAGTACGTGATGGAGACCGCCATCCCGCTCGACCTGATCAAGCAGGAGCGCAGGCTGGAGGAGCAGATCGCCGGCCTGGAGGCGCGGCTAGCGGAGTGGGGGGAACCCGCCGGGCCGGCAGGGGCACCCGGGCACCCAGCGGGCGGGACGACCATCGTCACCGGCGGCGGCCCCGTCATTTTCGGTGACGTGAAGGTCGAGGGCGGCGACTTTGTGGGGCGGGACAAGGTGGTTCAGTCTGAGGAGGACGATCAGTAGGAGGCAACCTATGAGCGATCCGCCTATCCAGACCGGGGGAGGGGCTGCCGTCCGCGGCAACGTGACGGCCGGCACCTTCATCGGCCGGGACCAGGTCGCCATCAACGTTACCTGGCAGGCCGCGCCGTTCACGCTGAAGCAAGAGCCCGACCTGGACCACCTGCGGGCCGACTATCTGACATATCTGCTCGACGCCTACCAGCACCTGGACTTCAAATGGCTGCCCCAGGTGGAAAAGATCGCCCAGCAGTTGCCGCTCGACGCCGTCTACGTGCCGCTGCGCGCCCGCCCCGAGGTGCCCAAGGGGGAGACCTGGTGGCGCGTGGCCGGGCGGCCGTGGAAGGGCGAAGAAATGGTTGAGGATAAAACGGGGGCGCTTGCGTCCGCGCCGGATAGGCAGATCTTCGTCGCCGAGCCGGTCCTCGCTGACCAGGCCCTGGCCGACGCGTCAGCGCTCATCATTCTGGGTGATCCAGGAGCGGGCAAGAGTACGCTGCTCAAGGTGCTGGCCCTGGCGTTGGCCCGCCGGGCGGATGGGCCGCTGCCCATCCTGGTACCTCTCAATGCCTACGCGGCTGCGCTGGAGCAGCGGGAGATCAGCCTGCACGATTTCCTGGCCGGTTACTTCGCCACCCGCCAGCATCGCCTGAGGGACATAGGCCCTCTCTTTGACGCAGCGTTGGAAAAGGGACAGGCCGTCGTCTTGCTGGATGGGCTGGACGAGGTCCAGGCCAACCGGGCCTTCCTGGTACGCCTGATACAGGACCTGGCTGCCGAGTACATCCCGGACCCGGTGCCTGAGAAGGGCCCTGCGCACGGCAACCGGTTAGTCGTCACCAGCCGCATCGTCGGCTACCGGGAAGCACCGCTCACCGGTTCGCGCTGGCGCACCTACACGCTGGTGGATTTTAGCCGAGAGGAGATTAGGCGCTTTGCCGATCGTTGGACGCTGGCGTTTGAGACTGCCACTCACGGGGATACGGAAACCGTCCGCCAGGCGGCCTACAAGGAGCGAGATGACCTGCTGGCGGCCATCTTTGCCAATCCGGGCATCGAGCGGCTGGCCAGCAACCCGCTGCTGCTGACCATCCTGGCCCTTGCCCAGCGGCAGGGGGTGACGCTGCTGCAGAGGCGGGTCGAACTGTATGAGTTGTATCTGCGCACGCTGATCAACGCCTGGAACAAGGCCCGCTCGCTGGACCAGCGACCGGCGGGGCCGGAGATGGACTACCTGGAGACAGTACAGGTGCTGGCCCCGTTGAGCCTGTGGCTGCGGGAGATCAACCCCGCCGCCGGGCTGGTTAGCCACACGGCCCTGGAGGACTGGCTGACCCAGTATTATCGTCGCGAGTGGGAGATGGCCAGCGGCCCAGCCAGCCGGGAGGCGCGCGAGTTTCTGCGGGCAGTCAACCGCTACTCCAGCGTGCTGGTCGAGCGTGGACAAGGCCAGTACGGCTTCCTGCACCTGACCTTCGAGGAGATGCTGGCTGCCAAGGGCATCGCCGCTCAGGCCCAACTGGGGGCGGACGAGGCGGTGGAGACCATCCTGCGCCACCTGGATGATCCCAACTGGCACGAGACGATCCTGCTGGCGGTAGGGACGCTGGGGGTGGTGGCCCAGCAACCGCTGGCAGCGGGCGAGGTGCTCCGGCATCTGTGCGACGCTCGCCTGGAAGGAGACGCCAGGGGGCAGAACGTGATCACCGCCGGCGAGGCGCTGTTGGACGTGGGTGAGGTGGGCGTGGGCCGCCGGGCGGCCGTGCGGGTCACGGACTGCCTGGTGGAGACGATGCAGGGGGCCGATGTGCCCGCCCGCACCCGCCGCCAGGCCGGGCTTGTCCTGGGCCGCCTGGGCTGGCAACCCGACGACCTCGACGCTTTCGTCGAGATTCCGCCCGGCCTCTTCCTGTACGGGGACGATCGGAAGCGGCGAGAGATCCCCTACCGCTATTGGATCGGGTGCTATCCGGTGGTCAACGCCTGCTATGCCCGTTTCGTGGAGGACGGCGGCTACGAGCAGCGAAAATTCTGGAGCAAGGAGGGCTGGGCCTGGCGCCAGGGCGATTATGACAGCCAGGTTACAGATGACCTGCTGCTGCAATTGCTGGCCCTACGCCCGCCAGAGAGACGCGACCGGCCGTTCTGGTGGAATGACCCGGAGTGGAACAACCTTATCTTCCCAGTGGTAGGGATCTCTTGGTTCGAGGCGGAGGCGTATTGCCGCTGGCTGACGGAGCAGTTGCAGACCTCGAACTGCAAGATGCGAGTGTGGCGTCGCGGTGTACTGGAGGATGTGGATTCCGGGCCTGGTAATCTCGTGGTGCGGCTGCCGGAGGAGAAGGAGTGGGAACGGGCGGCACGGTCCACTGATGGGTGGGAGTATCCATGGGGGGATGAGTTTGAGGCATGGCGGGCGAACACTTGGGAGAACGGGTGTGGAAACACCATGGCAGCCTGCACCTATCCCCAGGGTGCCAGTCCCGAGGGACTGTGGGATGGAGTCGGCAATGTCTGGGAATGGACTGCCTCCGAGTGGGAGCCTGCCTCCGAGCGGCGTGTGGTGCGTGGGGGGTCGTGGAACTACGATCAGTGGCTCGCCCGCTGCACGATCCGCTTCAGGAACTTCCCAGGCGGCTTTGTCAACAATGTGGGGATGCGGGTGGTGGTTTCCCTGGCTCTCCCGCCTTCTGAATTCTGATCTTCTGACTGCTGATTGCTGCCTGCTGTCTGCTGGGGGGAGGGGTATGGGGAGGGGTCGCGCCCGCCGTCGGGGGGCGGCGGCCGGCCAAATACAATCCTGGTGGGGCTCGTGCCCACCGGCCCCCGTGCCCCGCAGTAGGGGCAGGGCAAGTCCCTGCCCGCCAGGCGCGGCACGGGGGTGTCCCCCCAATAGGAGGCAATCTATGAGCGATTCGTCTATCCAGACCGCGGGGGGCGCCGCCGTCTTGGGTGACGTGAAGGTCGAGGGCGGCGACTTTATCGGCCGGGACCAGATCACCATCAACGTTACCTGGCAGGCCGCGCCGTTCACGCTGAAGCAAGAGCCCGACCTGGACCGGCTGCGGGCTGACTATCTGGCCTATCTGCTCGACGCCTACCAGCACCTGGACTTTAAGGGGTTGCCCCAGGTGGAAAAGATCGCCCAGCAGTTGCCACTCGACGCCGTCTACGTACCGTTGCGCGCCCGCCCCGAGGTGCCCGAGGGGGAGACGTGGTGGCGCGTGGCCGGGCGGCCGTGGAAGGGCGAAGAACGGGTCGAGGATGAAACGGAGGCTCTTGTGTCTGCGGCGGACAGGCAGGCCGTCACGACTGAGCCGGTTTTCACCGACCAGGCCCTGGCCGACGCGCCGGCGCTGGTCGTCCTGGGCGATCCGGGAGCAGGCAAGAGCACGCTGCTCAAGGTGCTGGCCCTGGCCCTGGCTCGCCGTCAGGAGGGGCCGCTGCCCATACTGGTACCTCTCAATGCCTACGCGGCTGCGCTGGAGCAGCGGGAGATCAGCCTGCACGATTTCCTGGCCGGTTACTTTGTCACCCGCCAGCATCGCTTGAGGGACGTTGGCCCCCTCTTCGACGCGGCGTTGGAAAAGGGACAGGCCGTCGTCCTGCTGGATGGGCTGGACGAGGTCCAGGCCAACCGGGCCTTCCTGGGACGCCTGATACAGGACTTTGCTGCCGAGTACATCCCGGACCCGGTGCCCGAGCAGGGCCCTGTGCACGGCAACCGGCTGGTCGTCACCAGCCGCATCGTCGGCTACCGGGAAGCACCGCTCACAGGTTCCCGCTGGCGTACCTACACGCTGGTGGACTTTAGCCGGGAGGAGATCGAGCGCTTTGCCGATCGTTGGGCGCTGGCGTTTGAGATTGCCATTCATGGGGATACGGAGACCGCCCGCCAGGCGGCTTACAAGGAGCGAGACGACCTGCTGGCGGCCATCTTCGCCAGCCCGGGTATCGAGCGGCTGGCCAGCAACCCGCTGCTGCTGACCATCCTGGCCCTCATCAAGCGGCAGGGGGTAACGCTCCCGCAGCGGCGCGTGGAACTGTATGAACTCTACCTGCGCACGCTGATCAACGCCTGGAACAAGGCCCGCTCGCTGGACCAGCGGCCGGTGGGGCCGGAGATGGACTACCTGGAGACGGTGCAGGTGCTAGCCCCGTTGAGCCTGTGGCTGCGGGAGACCAACCCCACCGCCGGGCTGGTCAGTCACACGGCGTTGGAGGACTGGCTGACCCACTATTATCGTAGCGAGTGGGAAATGGCCACCGGCCCGGCCTGCCGGGAGGCGCGCGAGTTTCTACGGGCGGTCAACCGCTATTCCAACTTGCTGGTCGAGCGTGGACAAGACCAGTACGGCTTTCTGCACCTGACCTTCGAGGAGATGCTGGCGGCCAAGGGCATCGCCGCTCAGGCCCAACTGGGGCCGGCCGGCGCGGTGGAAACCATCCTGCGTCACCTGGACGATCCCAACTGGCACGAGACGATCCTGCTGGCGGTGGGAGTGCTGGGGGTCGTGGCCCAGCAACCGCTGGCGGCGGGCGAGGTATTGCGCCAGTTGTGCCAGGTCGGCCTGACAGGAGACAAGCAGGGGCAGAACATCCTGATCGCTGGAGAGGCGCTGCTGGACGTGGGCGAGGTGGGCGTGGGCCGCCGGGCGGCCGTGCGGGTCACGGACTGCCTGGTGGAGACGATGCAGGGGGCCGGCGTGCCTGCCCGCACCCGCCGCCAGGCCGGGCTTGTCTTGGGCCGCCTGGGCTGGCAGCCCGACGACCTCGACGCTTTTGTGGAGATCCCACCCGGTCCTTTCCTGTACGGGGAAGACCGGAAGCGGCGAGAAATCCCCTACCGCTATTGGATCGGGCGCTATCCGGTGACCAACGCCCACTACGCCCGCTTCGTGGAGGACGGCGGCTACGAGCAGCGGAAATTCTGGAGCGAGGAGGGCTGGGCCTGGCGTAAGGGCGATTATGACAGCCAGGTGAAAGAAGACTGGCTCCGGAAATGGCTGGCCCGGCGCCCGCCGGAGAGACGCGACCGTCCGTTCTGGTGGGATGACCCGGAGCAGAACAATCCTATCTTCCCAGTAGTAGGGATCTCCTGGTTCGAGGCGGAGGCGTATTGCCGCTGGCTGACGGAGCAGTTGCAGACCGCGAACCGCAAATTGCGGACGTTGCATCGTGGTGCACTGGAGGTTGTGGATTCTGGGCCTGGAAATCTCGTGGTGCGGCTGCCGACGGAGGAGGAGTGGGAACGGGCAGTCCGCTCCACCGACGGGCGGGCATATCCGTGGGGAAACACGTTCGAGGTGTGGCGGGCAAATACTGAGGAGAGCGATACGGAGAAGAGGTTGGGGATATATACTACCGCGGTTTGCACCTATCCCCAGGGTGCCAGTCCCGAAGGGCTGTGGGATGGGGCTGGCAACGTCTGGGAATGGACTGCCTCCGAGTGGGAGCCTGGGTCGGAGTGGCGTGTGGTGCGTGGGGGGTCGTGGGACTACTATCATAGGTACGCCCGCTGCGCGTACCGCGACAGGGACATCCCAGTCAGCTTCTTCTTCAGCTATGTGGGGTTGCGGGTGGTGGTTTCCCTGGCTCTCCCGCCTTCTGAATTCTGATTGTTGATTGCTGATTGCTGGCTCCTGGCTACTGGCTGCTGGGGGGAGGGGGCGTGCCCCCTCCCCATGAAAAATTGCGAGTTATATGCTTGGGGACGAAAGAACCACGGAGACACAGAGTCCACAGAGAAAACCGGCAAAGAACTCGGTGTTCTCCGTGTCCCCGTGGTAGAATCCGCACATGCAAGGAGGCAACGGTTGAGCGCACAAGAAATCGTCCAAGTCGTCGGTGAACTGGTTCCCGACGCAGGAACTGCGCTGGAGCAAACACACGGCTCCCAGGCGCTCTCGATAGCGCGGGAGATCGAGACCGCGTTGGTGCCACGCCTGGAAAGGAACACCATGTATACAGCCGTCTGGCAGCAGTTCCGGGCCGCGCCCGATGGGGAGGCCGCTCCGCTGCTGGTGGCGGCGGTGGAGACGCTCCTGAAAGCCGACGCCGCGCTGGCCCGGAGGCTGGACGACCTGCTGGCGGAGTATCGCCGGGCGGCGCACGCCACCGGTATGGCCGTCAACACCGGCGGCGGGGCTTACGTCGGCGGCGGTGTGACGGTCAGCGGCGGCGACTTTGTGGGCCGCGACAAGTCCGTCCGCATCACCGGCGACGGCAACGTGGTCGGCGACCACAGTCGCGCCACCGTCATCAGGCATACCGGCGCAGACGCAGACCAGGTGGTAGCGCTGTTCGAGCGGGCGTTGGAACTGGCCCGTGCGCCCCAGCGGCCGCTGGAGGAGCGGGAAGACCTGGAGGCCGCCGTCGAGATGGCCCACCAGGAGACGGGGAAGGGGGAACGGGCCGACCCAGGGCTGCTGAGCAAGGCGCTCGACGTGCTGCTGGAGAAGGGGCCTGACGTGTTAGAGTTCGTCCTGGAGGCGATCCTCAGCCCTGCTGCGGCCGCCGGGAAGGGGGCGCGCATGCTGGCGCGGAAGGCGAAGGAGGGGCTGGAGAAGCGCAGGTGAGAGAGCGCCCCTCACCCCAACCCTCTCCCCGAGGGGGAGAGGGAGCGCCCCTCACCCCAACCCTCT
>Ga0307377_10000568_pt1 | contig 48445 bp, 63 predicted proteins | sample TR3MG_FD_202535 | JGI IMG/M metagenome (GOLD analysis project Ga0307377, IMG submission 202535) | Soil microbial communities from Risofladan, Vaasa, Finland - TR-3 | ecosystem: Environmental > Terrestrial > Soil > Coastal area > Acid sulfate soil | place: Finland: Risofladan, Vaasa | collected...
TAAGTGTCGTTGTCCTTATAGGCGCTGGCGCTATACTTGCAATAGGTATCCATTATGCAAATAAACTGTTTGGATGGTAAAGGAATATAAAATGGAATTTATTTCCCCTTGGATTCATACCACGGATATGTGTAATCTAAGATGTCATTACTGTTATGTGCAAGGAGCTGCAGTTATGCCGTCTAAGGTGTATTTAGCATTATATAAACTATTACTAAAGGTGGATACAAATGATATACACCTTAGGTTCGCAGGAGGGGAGCCGTTATTAGTATTTGACATTTGGAATACATTTGCTAAAACCATGCTTAAGCACCATAATGCAAGAGTTGAAGTGCTTATAAATCTTATTGACGTCCCGAAGAAATTTTGGAAATTTGCAGAGCACGAAAGAGTAAGCGTATCAGTATCAGTAGACAATGGTAGAAAAGTAAAAGTATTAGATAGGGACATAGCAAATAAATTAGCAAGGTTGCGGGACCCGTGGATAATGACTACAATCACGGAAGAGAACATAAATAACCTTGATGTGTTAGCTGCCTTCATTGGTATGAATAAATATGGGTGGTGTCTCACAACAGATTATTTTGAGGAGTCATTACCACGCTGGGAGATACTCTCAGAGAAGATACTCGAAGTAATATCAATACTAAAGGAATTCAACTACAACTTTACTCAGATTTCTTTTAATAATTGTAGCGTAAAGTCGGGTTTCAGTGGTTGTAGGATAGGAAACGAAATGTTTGCTGTAGCCTGCAATGGGGACGTTTATAAGTGTCAAACACTAATTGGAACGCTTAATAAAATAGGTGACGTGTTTAGTGGATATAAACGCAGCGAAGCATGCACAAGGCCAGAGTGTAAAGACTGCTCTGCATATGGATTTTGTAAAGGGTGGTGTCCTATTCATTATAAGATACCTAATCCTTTATGTAATGTTATTAAACTATTTACAAATGAAATTGTGAAGGAGGTCCGAAATGCCAAGTGATTGTCAATGTAGCAGTGCATGTGAAACAAAGATAGTTACCAAAGTGTTGAACAGCAAGGAAGCTACTAGAAAATTAGAAAGGTTGGAGAGAGAAGTTAAAAAGTTGCGGGATGATAACGCAAATCTCGAAAGGAAACTTAAACGGGCAAGTGTCAATAAGAAGAAAATCGTTGCTGAGTTAAAGAAACAGCTGGAAAGGATCTAACATGAACCTTGACAAAGCAATTACTAAAGTTGCAAAAATAATGGGCGACAATAAATTTCATAGTTATATGCAGGGAGAAATGCTACCTAGTGGCGATCTAAGTGCAGCTGGAACAATCGCAACCATATTCAACGTAAGCTATACGGAGGTAGATCTCAGATTACACAGACTTCTACAAGTCCAGTATGAAAAGCGGTGTGCAGAACACAATGCTCAAGTGAAGAAGTCGGAGGAAAGATGGAAGAAAAAGCGCAAAAAGACTACACATATACGTACAAAAAAATAACATGTCCAAAGTGTCAAAGTGGCACGAAGCGCATAAGGGCTGAAGGTCATAAGACAGAAGAGGGTGAATACATATCACTTGAACTCACCAAATGCGTCGAATGTGAAATGGAATTTTATATTTAAAAAGGAGAGCTTAATGTCTGAGAAATCAATAGCAGAATTGAAAGCTGACAAAGCAGAGCTCCAAAAACGAATTAAAAGTCTGCTGTTTGACTTTGAAAAGAAATACCAAACGCAAATAAGTGCACTTGATCTGTACCAAGCTGCACACTCAGCTACTCCTACATTTGAGTCCGTCTCTAGTGTAGAGATTGTAATAAAAATATAACAAGGAGTCTGATAATGTGTGAAGGTGAAATTATACTATCATGTCCTAAATGTCAACTAGAAACAGCAGTTGTAAAAACAGAAGCATACAAAACAAAAAGCGGAAGATATGTAGTGCTAAAAACGCATAAATGTACCAATTGTCCAGCAGAATTTTATATAGAAACGTATGAACGTGCTGTAGTTGATATTTTCTAAATAGCTCCGTGGCCGAGAGGAATAAGGCGGTGGCTTGCAAACCCACTATTCACTGGTTCGAATCCAGTCGGAGCTTCAAGAGGAGGATTAAATTTGAAACTATTTATATTTGAACCATACGAATGGGGATATTGTGGTGGTGCTATTGGTGTGATATCAGATACCTTTGAAAATGCAGTCAAATTCATACTTCTGGAAGACCAAAAACAAGCCGGAGAGCAGGCAAAAGAGGGTCTTTATGATATGTCTTCATATGTAAATTACAAGAAGAAAAATTTTGCCAAAAACACCGACACTTTCAAGAAGGATCATTGGGATCAATGGTTACTAACAAACACATTAGACGTGCCAGAAGAAACAGAAGAGAGAGTCGTATTTGACAACTGGAACTATGCATAAGAGGTGAAATTGTGTTTTATGAATATTTACTTATTATATTATTAGTGTGCGGTATGTTATACTTCATATTCGATGTAAAAATAGCCCCCATGGCGTGGTGGTTTATACAACTAATAAGCAGCTTGTTAATATTAATAGCTTTTGGGTTCATAATGGCAATAGGAATACATTGGGCGAACATAATATTTGGATGGTAAAGGGGATTGCATGAGCGCATTTAAAATGGCAATTATAGTTTTTGTACTTCTGTTGAGCATAGCCATACTAAACAAAAACAAACCAGCTATTGACGTGTGGTTCGATAAGCAAGTTAAGGCGGCAACACTAATTATGTTCAAACAACGTCTAATAAATATGGAAATAAAATTTGGCCCAAACGGAGCTGTCCAATCATAGAGATGGCCGGTAATTCAGCCAGGCAGAATAACCGCCTTTTAAGCGGTAGGTCGTGGGTTCGAATCCCACCCGGCCAAAAGGAGTGCATTATGAATACACTATCATGTAACCATTGTGCGTGTAAAAATGTATGTGCAATAGTAAGAAATATAAACAAAGCAATAGACAGCGGTGTAGAACCAAGCCGTGTTATTATTAGCGGCGCTGGATCAATTAAACACAAAATATACAAACTTCTAGCAGAAGAATGCGCAGAATATTCATATAAGAAATGGAGACCGTGATGTGGCGCTTAGGATATTATAGAGGTATAACTTGGAAGATGTTAAACGATCCAAGAAACATAGACATGAAATTGAATGGTAAAAACCATGTCACTTGGCAATGGACTGACTATCGCTTAGGAAAGGACTATACACCAGGTGATTGGGATGAAGCTGTTCAACAACTCATACCACATAATTATATTTGGGCTATGGTTTTAGATCCAGACAGACTTGAGAAACCCACCTTATTAGGAACATTATTTGCTAAAAGGAAGCTAGGTGGGGGAAACATAGCTATGTTCTAAAAACGGGGCGTGGCGCAGCCTGGTAGCGCGCCTGCTTTGGGAGCAGGAAGCCGGAGGTTCAAATCCTCTCGCCCCGACCAAAGAAAGGAAAGTTGAATGACAACAAGAAAAGTAAAATGTTACATCATAGTAAATGATCATATCGAAGAAAGATATATTCCAGCAAATTGTATATTTACTACCGATGATGGATTAAAATATTTCTATGATGATTATGGACAAGGGTCTATACACTGGCCTGTCATAGACAAACCGTCCGATGCCTATAAAAGGTATCTAATTGAAAATGTTAAATGGGCAAAAGATAGGCTACCTTGGGCAAAAAAAGAGTCTCCGAAAGAAGTTACGGATCTGCTAGCAATTATAGCTAACAACGGTAAAAAGAGGTTCAAAACAGATATTTGGGAAAATAGACTCAAAGCAGAAGCGGAGGCTTGGACCAAGAAGAGGAGAAAAACGTGAAATACTGTAAGTCTTGTTGACTACTATAACATAAGGAGGAAAGGATATGTTTGAACTTTTTGTTTTAATGGTGTTTGCAGCGATATGTGCAATAGCGTGGGTTGTAGTGGCAATTATGCTAGGTTTTAAACCAATAGTAAAAGCTCTTGCTGTTGTGTCAGCAGTGCTTTGTATTGTTATATCTGTGATACTATTCATGACTCCACAAACCCAGATGTATTGGATAAAGTTTAAAGTTGGAGCTCAGAAGGGAACATGGATTGTTATCGACAATTCAGGCGGAGAAACCATGCGTCATTGGGTATTGTACAACAATTACGTTAAAGGCTGCGATCAAACCGATGGTTGGGAATTCTTTGCGGAGACCTGTTCGCCGTGTTATGTAGGTGGGGATTCTTTCGTCGGTAAAATTACTGAAGACCAGATTAAGGGTGATAAGTACAAGAAACAATTCAATATCCCCGAAGACCAAGAAGCTTTACACTAAAACGAAATACCCCCGTAGCTCAGTGGATCAGAGCAACGGACTTCTAATCCGTAGGTCGCACGTTCGAATCGTGTCGGGGGTGCCAAAAGGAAATTAAATGATTCATCTTGACACAAAAAATAGCAAAATTATAGTCAAAGACGAGAAACGAAATTTATATCTAAGAAGTGTTCCGCTATACAGAGGTATGACACGCTGGAACTCTTTTAAGAAGCAGGCTATCAGATTTAATGATATGTCGGAAGCCTGCGCAGCTGTAGAATCAATAAGAGATAAAGATTTGGACATCATATACGAAATGGTGGACGAAAAAGAAGATGAAGATAAGGAAGTTAAAGATGATAAAAGATTCATGACTACAATCTATATGGTAGGTGCATCTAGTATAGTTCACTGGGGTGGAAAAGATGCGTTGGAGATTTTAGACAGAGCCGTATTAATGGCTAAAAATACCAAATCGGAACTTATGTCCGTAGTTGTCGAAGAAAAAGGATCGGTTTCAACATGAAAAAAGAATACCTAGTATACGCAAAGAGACCTATGATATATCTCTCGAAGGTCGAAAGTTCAGTGGAAGAATGGACTGGAGATAAAACTAAAGCAAAAGGCTTTCCAACTATAAAGGATGCTCGTGGAGCGATAACCAAACTCATGGGGACGTCTTTATGCAAGAAAGAAGGAGACTGTGTTATAGTGCCTATAGAGCTGAAGGAGAAGGAAGATATTATGTTCAACTTTTTAGCTAAAATTATATATTCTACTAATTTTTGGAGAGAAGAACTAGTCTGCGCGCCGGACGTAGTTGGTGCTTTCGATAGAGTATTTGATTTATACATGAAGCACAGCAGAGACGTGATGGGTATTGAAATCATGCTAAAAACTAAAAAAATTAGAACTCCCGAACAACATGACAACATAAGGTGCGAAAGAAGCCTTTAAATAACAACCACATTAAGGAGGAATTAGAAAATGGCAAAACAATCCGACGTCGTTGCCGAAGTTAAAGCCGAAAATCCGCAAGCGGATAATAAAGAGCTTGCAAAGCTAGTCAGTGACAGACTTAAAGCTTTAAACGGTACAGACGAAAACAAACCAGTGCTTGAACCAATTAACACCACTACCGCATTAAGCGGATCAATAAGGGAACAAGCCGAGAAAATTTCCAAGAGAAGAAATCTCATAATACAATTTGTTCGGCCGAAGGGTACGAAAACTATTGGCGCTACTGTCAATTTCGTGACCAATGAGATCAACAAAATAACCTCTAGAAAAGCGCCAATCGGTGCATTGGTAGCATTCCTTGACGGTAAGGACGTCATCATCGGTTGGTCCAAGCGTCATTCTACAGAGGAAACAGAACCTTTCATGAAGAAAGATGCAACACTGATCGCAGTCATGCGTGGTCTTACAGACGGTATTAGAGCTAATAACGCTGGTTTCTATGAGACCAGCAGTGGAAGAGCTCTTCCAAGATCGATAAACAAGGCCGTCGACAGGTTTGCTGAGAGAGCCTCCGCTTACTTCAAAAGTGGATTCAAAAATGTTAAATTCTTCTAAAGGAGAAGAAAGGTAAAATGAGTACAGTCATATTAGATGAGTGGGATGTTGCTGAGACACTCGCACAAAAGCTTTACAATATCAGCTTTGTTAATGAAGACGGTGAATCTGTGTATGTCGCCGAAGTTGAGAGAGTAGACACAAACAAAGTTGTCGTCACAACTACAGATGATGCTAAATTCAACTTAATCTGTGAAAAAGTTTCAGAAGCTAAAACAGGAGGTGCTTAGTGCAAAAATCCGAAATCATACGTGAACCTGTGCACCCTGAATGTGAAAAAGACAAAGGGTGTAACAGAATCATAGAAGAAAGTGGTGTTAAAGTGTGTGCCGCCTACGCTAGACCTTCTGTATTCTGGCAGCGTGGCGGCTGCGCTTTGGCTTCCCATATTGTAAAAGAGTCAGACACGGTTAATGGAAGACGGCGTGTTGGACAGCAAAAACAAAAGAAAGGACGATAACAATAACGGGTCAGTAGCTCTAACGGGAGAGCAGCGGACTCCAAATCCGACGGTTGGGGGTTCGAATCCCTCCTGGCCTGCCAGGGTTCACAAATTCGGGGAAGGATGGTGACAAATTACCGCTGGAGATTAGCGACGGTTAATCGATAGCCGTTAACGCACCCTTCCCCATTATTATTTAGGAGGTATAACAATGTCCGAAAAGATGACTATACTTGAGGTGCTTAAGAAAATCAAACATATTGATCGTAAGATTGATAAGAATAAAGAGCGTGTTAAAAGATGGTGTTCTTATTTTAATATTGACGTTGGGGAGGTAGGCGTAACGCTACCTTCTCTTCCTAAACCATCTTACGACACGCAAAAATTGATACAAGCACTAAATGACCAGATTAAATACCGCGCAGAACTCAGACATGCTCTACACAAAGCAAATATCGAAAATACAACTACGTACAAGGGTAAAGAAATGACCATCGATGAGCTTCTTCTACTCAGAACCAAAACTTTGCCGGCCATGTTGGAGTGCTTAAAATTAATGCGCAGAAAAGAAAAGAAATATCAAACCCTATCACACCTCACAGAGAGTGATATTAAGCAAGTCTTCGTTATAAATCAATTCGATCCCACTACAAGGGACAAAAACATGGACAATATCGAAGATGAGATTGCTGATATTGACACTCTCCTCGACGAAATAAACATCGTGATGCCGACAATTATTAACCGTTAAAATTTCTTGCATGATCAGCGATAAAATCAGCGAAGGCCGCCTATGCTACTGGGCTGGACCACCAGCAAGTGAAAGACTCAAGGCTGAAGGTTCAAGGCTAGTCGGTTAGGGTATAAGGATTGATTTCTCAAATGAAAATCCTTAGGTCAGTAAAAAGGGTATGCGGCCCCCTGCTGGTACTCCTAGGGCTGCTGGTTGTGCAAGATTCATAACATAAAGGAGATAGAAACAAAATGGCCTTAGTAAAGAAACCATCGGCTGGTTTGAAGTCAGGCTCTACAGTGAAGTTGACTTTACACCAGAATACCAGAGAGCATATGGAAAAAACTGATCCTTATGCCTCCACTCAATTCAGATTTTCTCCCTGTAGTAAAATAGTAAAAGGTGCTACAGAACAACTTACCACTTTGATCGGGTGTAGAGAAGGATACATTGGTAGTATAAGAAGACACTACAACGGTGAACTTCTTATGCCCGGTTATTCCACAGAAAAAACCACCCTACTAGCCTACGCAAACCCCGGATCAAGTACAAAACAATATGAAGCATGGAGCAAGAATACGATCGCTGCTAGTCTGGCACTAGTAAACCATTTCGAAAGAGAATATGGTTGGTATCTATCCAAAGCATTCAAAGCGAAATTGGACGTGAAAAGTAAGGGTATTGTTTACATATTTCAAGGTTCGAGATGGTGGTCTACAGCACCTATGACAGTATCACTGTATCTCTTACTCATCAGATTAGGCAGAAGAGCGGACGTTCAGGCACTTGGTAACAAGTTCAGCACCGATGTGTTGGTAAAGACCCTTATAAAAAACGCGGACAAGCAAAGCATGACAGACGGTTACTATTTGAAAAATGTGGAAAAGTGGCCGGTTCTTCTGAAAAATAGAGCCAAGATATTCAAAAGTAGAAAATTCGAAACTAATTTCAATTCTGCCGGCTCCAGTGATGGTATCTTTCGTCTCACAAGAGATGAAACTGGTGATAGCGTGGTTCAGAAAAGGTTTAATGATTTATGTTAAAACGACAACCAATTAAAAAATTTAAAAGAGGCACCATGAGCTTCAGGGTGTTCCCTGCATTCACGACAAGTATAATCCCGGAAAATTTTATACAAGTGCCTTACAAAATACTTTACGACGAAGGTGATATAGATCCATTACACGTATTCAATTGTCAGATGAACCTTCTAAAGTCGTTATTGTCAATTGCTCATATTGATTTGAAAAAGGGGCCTATTACAGATAAACTTTCTAGCGCCGAGTTGCGCTATCTGCTTGGGAAGACAGTGGACGCAGCTGAAAGCCTTGCAAAAGGCTTAGACAAAGAAAAGGTGGTAGTCTCGTCTACATTGGAGCCTATCATTGATGTATTCGTCGAGAAAGATTTTATATATGGCAAAAAATGTAACATAGTAGGATACAAAGGGGTAAAAAGAGATCTAAGATGAAACTTTATAAAACAGACTTGACTGCAATTTCCGGCGGTGTTTATGGATCGATCAACATGAAGTTTGCATTGTGTAAAAAACCTGACAGTAAAAGATATGTCCAAAGACTTTATCCTTTTCAGGGTTGTAGGGAGGAGCTTACAAATAAGTTGAGAAGGCTTCTTAACAGCAATAGCACTAAGAACAATGTGGACAAGAATAGAACAAGGTTACTCATATACAGCAGAATGGCGGTACCTTCTGGTATAGGTTATCCTGTACCGCATAAGGGACTATCTATACTTAGTCGGCGGAAGATTAATGCGCTTAGAAAGAGTGCTATTGATAAGATAATGGTTGGCCAAAAACTGGTTAACCATGTTGAGGAGAAGCACGGCTGGTTGAAAACTAAGTATTACAAAGTTGATGATGGTGGAGATGCTGCATTATTCGTTTATATGGTAGTTGGCTCACCAAGGTGGCAAAAATCTCCTCACTATCTATCACTTTATACCTTACTAATGAGAACTGGGATAGGTGGTTTCAATCCCAAGAGCTGGGAAGAAAAAGAACTTGAAGCAGATATAAATAAATATGCCAGATATGGAGGCGGACACTTCACCTTCGTAGCGAAAAATTTCTTTCAAAAAGTTCCTTTTATCCTCGACAACCAAGATCTTATAATAGATAGTAACGATTTATCTAAAATGTATTCTGCAAGCCGCTATGTTTTGAAAAATAATGGATTCAATGAGGGTATATATCATTTGTTGGCGGGGAGTAGTTACGACTACAGATTATCCATAAGGCTCAAAGAGCTATTCGACAAGAATAATATTGATCATACTATAAATAACACTGCGGTAAAGCTTAAAATCTCTAAACCTACATCGTAAGGAGTGACCTCATGCAGTCTGTAAACGCTGGATATGCCAACTTAGCAAACTATGACACAATAGTTACAGTATCTAGCGGTCAATACGACGATTATTATAAACTGGGGGCATTATTTACCAAACACGAATCTCCCTTCACAACTTTCAATTTCTATATGCCAAAAACTTGGTCAACAGCAGTGTTACTTGCCATAAGAGATATGCTTAGCTTGAACGAGAGTATAAAGTTCGTGGATATAAGGGAGGAACACGCCAAGTTAATATTAAATTTTCACTATGTGGGGAAGTATGACGAAAGAATTCACGAAATATCACGAAGAATAAAAAACTACATAGACAATTTTGTACATGCAAAAGTGTCTCAATTTGAAATAGCAAGGAAGTTTCACCATGCGACCCGTCAATTTTATTAATACAGATACCTTATTTGTACACACACCTAAAGTATGTAGAAGATGCGGTCTGGCTTCAACACAATATTATTTTGCTACTGAAGAAGGTAAGGTTGGTGGGTATATATGCCCAAAATGTAAATATGAAATGAATCCCCCAGAAATGTTCTTACAAATCCTACAAAGTCACCACTATCCCAAAGGTGGTATCTATAGCCCATATACACGGCGTATGGAAACAGTTTTAACTTTAGACGATTTCCAAAATTGTGGATGGTTCATAAAGAGAAGGTGGATTCATGGTTCAAAAGATGTTAGGAGTCTCGGCTTTAAAACTCATGTTGTAGAAGTGATACAGCTACGTTACTATGGAGAGCGGAAGTGTAAGAGGTCGGATAAGTATAAGTACTGGCCACTTGATAATAAAAAATGTAATTGCGTCTATTGTAATCACAGTTTCAACATGACTTAGTGGAGGTAAAAGTGCACGATTTAGAAAAACTTAAACAAATTAGAAAGACATTTTACGATATAGTTTGTTTCCTACTTTTAGGTTCAATAGTGCTTTCTTTCCTAACAATAGTAAGTGAAGTTGCTGTACATATCCATGGACTAAAAATCCCACTGCTAATTATTTCAACAATGATCGCTTTAAATTGCATAATTTTGTCAACCTCCTTTATACTTATAACGATGGTTAACTTAAAACGATTCATTGAATGGAGAAATAAAGGTTATAACTAAATGAAGAAAGGAGATTTATCTAAGATGGCAGTTAAATGGTTCAATAGTGGGGGCTCTGTAGCAGAAATCTATCAGCAAGTTAATGTTCAGTTCGCGTTCTTAACGTCACCTAAAGACGGTGATATGCAATGCCACGACTTTATTAAGTGCCGAGACTTCTTACATGACGCTGTTAAAGCCCAATTAAATAAAAATAAATGGACTATTTACGGTTTTACGTATGAATATGGAAAAAATCCTCCGGTTTGTATGGAAGCCATGAACATGTTAATTAGAATGCCGGGCGGAAAGAGTGCAGAAAAAGCATTCAGAAAGTTTATTAAACGCTCTAAAAAACTTCTATATCATTACGAAGATATGATGAAAATAGAGAGAAGCAAAGTTGTGGATGATCATGACAAATCTGGGAATCCCGTAGCAATTTTCAAAGGAGATCCAATTTGGATGTCGTCTCCTTTCTTGGTATCTGCCTATACTTATTTGATAAGAATGGGCGACAAAGATCTTAAGTTCGAAAATAACACCGAATTAATCAAGGCATACCAGGAAGAAATAAAAGAACGTGAAAAAGCTTCCAAAATGGATAATGATATGCGCTATCTGAAAGATATATGGAACAAACTCGATATAGTTCTGAAGAATACCGATAAGTTATTCTCACTGGACAAAAACGATATAGATCCTATATTCTTCGATAAAGGAGTCCAGAATCAGACCTTTCATGACAGATGTGGGATTCAAAGTTTGTGTAAGTTCATATCACCAAATAAAGTTGTGAAGGAGTTTGTAAGCAAGGAACTGAAGAAGCTTAAAAGGAGTTAAGATGGCCGAAAGACCAGACGAATATGCAGGTAAAATGTTGTTAAGGATAAGAGGGAAAAGTCCTGGACCATATGAGAGTAATAGTCGAAACGAATACATAAGATTCGCTATGGTGTCCAAACCTGTAGATGGAATCAGGAGACAAGCTACTCCTTTTTATACTTGCAGAGATTTTATCAACGACACCCTGCGAGACTGTGTTCACGAGCACACAGAAAGCGGTAAATATTCAGACGCTGTGGATTTAACTAAACTAAGGCTGCTTATTGGTCGAGACTGCAAAAACAAGGTCGAGCGATATGCGTTTAAAGAAAAACTGTTTTCTGCTAAGAGACTTATAAACTTTTACGAGAAGATCGCAGGATGGGGAAACCCTTCAGTTATAACAACAGTTAGGCTGGAAAACGGCACAGCCAGGAATGCGTGGTTGCTTACAGGCCCCCAAGAATGGCTAAGATACTCACATCTAACTTCAATGATTACGTTAGTATTCAGAGTCATGTCAAATTACGGCCCGATTAAGTTTATGGATGTAGATGACATCGAGGAGTGGTGTGAAGGAGTTATAAAAAAGTATGACGAAGACAAAACTTCAGGTAGCTACAGAACCGACTGGGATATAGAACATTATCTTCGACAATCGTATCAGAAATTTTACATGATGATGAAATATTATGACAAAATATTTTGTGATCCGATGGAAGATGCCTATCCAGAATCGGGGTCCGTACATTCAAACGGTGGAATATTTCAGCTTTGTAGCTTTACAACTGGTTGCTCGCCTTTAGATAAAAGAATGAAGGAAATTTGGGAAATATATAAATCTGAGAGACAGGAAAGGTTAAAGGTGAGAGCGGAGAAAATATACAATAAGAAAAGAGAAGCACGTTCTCTCTGAAGCAAATATACTACACATTAGAGGTGAATGATGAACAAAAGATTTACGATAGGGACTGACCCTGAATTCTTTTTGAAAAGAAAAGCTGATGGAAAATTGATCTCCGCCATACCTTATATAAAAGGTACGAAAGAAGATCCGGAGAAATTACCAAGTGGTGGTCGGCTTCAACACGACAATGTTGCATTGGAATTCGCAACCGCACCGGCAGAAAGTGGAGAGGATTTGGTCGCAAAGATCAGAGAAACCTTCAGAGAGGTGTTGGTTAAATTACCAGAGGGTCATGAATTGATAGCTGAGCCTTCCGCAAACTTTGACGACGATCAGTTGGAGTGCGACGAAGCACAAGCTTTCGGATGTAGCCCGGATTATGATGCATGGATTCCAAAGGAAAATGAGCCCCCAACATGTCCTGATTCGAATTTCAGATCTTGTGGTGGTCATATTCACGTTGGTAAAGTTGAAGGTGATGGAAACGATTTTCTCCTCGACCCGTGGGGGAAGATAAGAGTAGTGAAAGCTATGGATTCCATTCACGGTATTATCTCTGTAATCTTGGACAATTCGAAAGAGGCTATTGATAGGAGAAGGTTGTACGGAAAAGCTGGCTGTCATAGACCTGTTATGGTGGATGCTGGTGGGGTGTACGACGGTGTTGAATACAGAGTACTTAGTAATTTCTGGTTAAAAAGTCCGGAATTAGTAATGCTTATGGACAGTCTAACCACTGACGCTCTCAAACTAGTAAGAGAAGAGCGTGAAGCAGAATTAATTGAGTGCATTGGTGGTAGTGATGAGGTCCAAAGAATAATAAATGAAGGTTTGGTAGATCGAGCAACTATTGCTATCGAAGAACACGTTAAACCATTGTTAAATATAGATTCCCGGCATTATTTGGGGGTTTGTTTAGCAAATATTAAAAACTACAACTTTGTAAAGGAATGGAAACTGGAGGCATAATTATGTTAATTTGTATCCCGACAAGCCGAAGTAAGACACAGTACTTTATTAACCAAGCTTATGCTGACTACGTACAGGAAGCTGGATACACTGCAGTAATGTTTGCAGAACAGAGCGATCCGATAAAGGTTGCAGGAATCTGCGACGGTTTATTGTTGCCAGGTGGAATAGATCTTGACCCAACTTTTTATGGGGAAGATAATGTTCACTCTATTGGTGTAGATCCTGCAAAAGACGACTATGAGAGATCGCTGCTTCATGCTTTTATCAGTGTCGGCAAACCAATCTTTGGTATATGTCGAGGTTTTCAATTGCTCGTAAGAGAATATAAAAGATTACAAGAAGCCAAATTAATGTCTGAATACAGTGTTTATTATCAGCACATTAATGACCATTCCTTGGCGACATCTCTTGATTTGCCGAGATTTGCATTCTCTCACAGTGTATTTGCTGACAGAAACTATCTCTATAACGAAGATCACACTGCATATAAAAGGACGTTTGTCAACAGCATGCATCATCAAGCTCTTCTGCTCAAACCAGGAAGAGGTGTACATGGTAAAATAGTTCGAAACATGGGCGGAATCATCGCTATTGCTACTGCTGCCTATGGTTTGGAAGATTCTAAATCCATGTCCAACTACAGGGTTGCTGAAGCCATTATGATTAGAGATTGGGGCGAGAGCCGGATAATGGCAGTTCAGTGGCACCCTGAAGAGTTAAAAGATATCGCGCTGTTGAAGACATTTTTCGCCAATGAAAACGGTACGCCAATCGAAATTATTAAAGAGTCGGAGTCGGTCATCAAGACTAAAAAGACAAAGTCTAAAACAAAAACAGCAGAAAATATGGAAGAAAGCAATGAGTAAAGATGATATACCTGCCGGTAAACGGAAATGGCACATTGAATTGGAGCTTTCTAATGGACAAATCCAGTATTTCAGTGTTGTCATGTCTGATTTAGCTCCGTATATAAAGAAAAAGAGGAGCGAGCTATCAGCAAAAGGCGACATTAGAACTCTAACTCCGGCCCAGCCTTGGGTTTTTGAAAAGGTCATAGAAGAATGTAAGCAACAAGTGGAGACATTCGAAAAAGATGCACCGTCACTCATATATCTGCGAATAAGCGAATCGAAAACTGCTGAAGGAAGTTAAACTATGAAGAAAAAGAACGATGGATTCATAAGAGTCATAGATTCACCACATGTCATTGAAATAATTTCAGAAAGATTCGACAATGCTCTGGAATTAATGGGCAAGATGTCCTTGGCATATGGAGGAGCCATCAGAGATATATTAGCAGACCTTCCGGTTAAAGGAGACTTAGACATCGTTGTTAATAATTACGCTTATGGTGAAATTGTTGCTAGGTTTCATAATTCAGCAAAATGGACCAGGGTGGGAATAAATGGTAAAGCACAGGTACCAAAACTTAAACCCACTGGCTCTAAGAAAGGCGGCCCCTCAACAGGTAGATACCAACCCACATTTAAAGCCTCTCATAAACTGACTGTATCTAAAAATCCATATAAAGAAAGTTTACCAATAGTGGAGACTATCAGTTTTGAAACTTTTGATAATGCAAGAGTACAGTTAATAAGATCAATAGTTAACCCTGTTAGAGACCACGAAGACCCACTCTTTATGCCGTTGGACTTGGCCAGAGGAGCTGATATAAGATGTTGTTCTCTAGCAGCTAATGCCCTCGGTAAAATATTTGAGCTGGTAGATGGTGCCTATATTGATTGTAAAGATAGGGTTCTTAGAGCCAACAAAATGAAAGATCCAGATCGTTTCAGTAATATTGAAGTAAGAGTTAAAAAGCTAGTGGATAGAGGATGGAAGTCTAAAATAAATATTGCAAAAATTAGAGAGCAAGCAAAGAAGTTGGCGGACAAGTTAGAAAAAGAACAAAAATCTAAGGGCAAGTCTACTGCTGATGGCCCTTGGAAAGACTTAGGATTTATCTTGGAAGCTGATAATAAAAGAGGCGGATATTTGCTGGGTATAAATAGGGATTTAAGCGATTCCATCAGAATAGACATTCGGCATTTAATCTCTGACTACAATAAAATGTATAGTGACGCCGGAAAAAGAAAAATGAAAGAGCTGGTGCCAAGGGACCCCTCTTATTACCGATACCATGTATCTTCCCTAAGTGATGTACATAGGTTTGCTGACCACATAAAGGCACATAAACAAAGATTACAAGGTAGTTCAAATTTAATCTCAAGTAAAACCATGCAATTACGTGGTAAAAAGAAATCTCCGACAAAGAACCTTTCCAGCTATGCTAAATACGTACAGAAGATGGAAAGCCCTAACGAAGAAGATTCAGATTTAAGCAGGGTAGAGCTAGCCGATCCCTACGAAGCACCAACTGAACATTCCCATGCTATTTATGCTACTAGTGATGGGTACGTTTCGCTGCCACATACCCTCCCATTAAACGAGCCAATAGATGAGCCAAAGTACTTTGAAGGAGCTATATCTGAAAATCCTTGTGCTGAAGTAGTGTCCAAAACACATCCGGCCGAAGTAATGCGAAACAACAATATGGTGATAAATACTAGGCCCACTCGACATGAGGGTGATAGGTGGGTCGATAAGGGAGAGTTCAAGAAAAAGCTTGGTCTAACCAAGGCAAACAAAGCACCAACCAAGAGAAGGAGGCGTTAGTTTATGAAACTTGTGGCGATAACAACAAAAAGTGGTAAAAACTACACAATTGGTCATAATCCTGACCACCTGGCCGATGATTTAATAATAGAAAGTATCACATTTCACAGACCGGGAAAACTTTATAATGGCGGCTTTCAAACAAGTCAACCTGGATATTCTGTAGCAGTGGTAGATAATGCTGTAAGGCGTTTGGTCCCAGAGCACGAGGTTGCGGAAGTGTGGGTTGATATAAATCCAGCGAAGAAAAAGAAACAGGATGGTGAGGTTCCTGAGATGGAAAATTTTCTAGCCGAAACAACTGATGACGAAGGAGGGCAGGATGAAGCATAGAATCTTAGTCGTCGGATCTGCTGAGTACGCCAGAGCTGTTAGAGAACTTGGCAGGGTGTCTGGTTATGTGGAGGATTTCATAGCTAACCCTAAGAAATTCTCTCTGGTGTTATTTACCGGAGGAGCAGACGTTCATCCAAGCTTCTATGGTGATGTGTGTCAAGATCTACAACCAATGTGTTATTCAAACATTGACAGAGATTTGCAAGAAGGCTATCTGTTCAACCTTGCAAAGAAGAACGGCGTCAAGATGGCTGGTATCTGCAGAGGCTTCCAGTTTCTGAATGTTATGGACGGTGGGAAGATGATGCACCATATTGACAACCATGAAAATGTTACTCACCAATTTGAATGCCTAAAAGACAATAAAATAAGAGAGATAAATTCATTCCATCACCAGATGGTGATTCCGGGTAAGGATTGTAAAGTGGTTGGCTGGTCTCCCACGAAGTTATCAAAAATCTATTTTGGAGACGGAGACAAAAGGGTTAAATGGGAAGGCCCGGAGGTCGAAGCCGCTATATTCCCAAAAGCTAAAGCTTGTGGAGTGCAGTGGCATCCTGAGTGGATGCGGGTGCATGAAGACGGAAGAAATTTCTTTACTAACATGGTGAGCAATCTCCTAGAACTACCCCTCGGCGAATTTGTCTCCATGTATACTGGAAAGAAGGAAAAAGATGGCAGTTCAGGGATTTAGCAATGCATATAAGTCAAGGTGGGTTTGTGGAGTGGTTACTGTGCCAGATGGGCGAGTTCTAGTCCATAGAATGTTATACACTGCTGGCACGACCAACTGGTCGGCTGTTTTAAGGACCACCTGCTTTGGTCCAATTCACCCTAGAACTATATTATCCCGTATTTCAAAAGATAAATTCGGTGTGATGCCACAAATAGAAAATATAACACACATTCTGTCACACCGTGATACTGATCAGGAGTATTCAGAGCCTGTACCGGCTTGGGACTATCACTACGACGCAAACTATATGTCAAAAGTCGAGGTGCTTATATATAAAATTAGCTATCCAAAAATGGTTAAGTTCTACATAAAGCACCAGGACATAGAGATTTTAGCTTTGCCATTTGAAAAGATATTGGAAGATATATCAAGCGGTGTGTGGATGGATTTTAACATAACAATCTTTAATCTACTGGGCAAAATGTGCAAAAAGGAATTCGCAGCATGAATTTAGATAAATCTATAGGAATAGAGATATTTGTAGTGGCGGAAGATGAAGCTAATTTCGCAGACATAGAGTTACACACTGATTATATGGACATGATAGAGTATCTCAGTCTCTTATCCCCAGAAGAACATCAAACCACAAAAGTTTACCATGGTATATTAATGCCTGGATCAATTTTACCTTCGGAAATCAAAGAAGGTGTAAATTGTTATGTTATGGCCTTAGAAATGACTTACAGACAACATGTAGCAGTTTTAAAAGGATATGTGTATGAATCCGACTGTGAAAGTGATGTTGAAGGACTAGCTAAGGACATTGAGGATATGATAAACACCAATGAGTACACAGCAAGTATGAGAACAACGATCGATGATGTCTTCGTACTGTACGGATACGAATTGGAGCTATGTTTATCTGTAAACGCAGACAGTGTAAAAAATGACGAAGTCATGGAGAAATGCAAGGAAGTCGCAGGAGAAGTGCAACAGGTAAAAGCCGCTGGTGAAGGAGAATAAATATGGCAGACAAAAAGAGCATAATCAAAGTAAAGGTGTACACTGGAGCACAGAATAAATCAAAAACATACGAAGGCCGACTGTTGGGATTGATTGACGATGTAGAGTTTAATGCTTTGATGAGAAGTCAGGCTGTTCAGACTAGATGTATAACGAAAGCCACGATGCCTTTGGTTAATATAACCGAATGTAGAGAGTTCGATGGTACTGATGGATTGAAAGGGCTTAGGTTAGTCATGTCTGTCAAGAAAAAAGATAATATTGTGTGCCTCAAGAAGAAGCTCTTCGTAACAGAAAAGCTTGACTTTATAAGCACTATAAAAAATTCAGGTAAAAGTGCTTCTATAACCGCAAGTAATTCTTGGATGACTATAGAGGAAGAAGGGGTTTAATAATGAAAGGTGTATTAAAGTGTTGTTTACCTAAAACAGGTGAAAAATTCGTTGTGAATCAGGATGTTAAAGATACCACATTTACTCCTGGAAGCACGTGTTTTATGTCTTATATGAATGATCCTGATCCAGATTACCAAGATGTTGTTAGGGTAAGAGCTGTAGTAATAAGGCGAGGCAAAGGTGGAATGGACAGAATCAACGTAAATAACTTTTCTGTTCCAGTCTTTACAGATGAAAGGATGTTGAAACACGATAATTATTTGCCAGTAGGTAGAAAATACTATATCCATGTAAATAAGGAAACTTTGCCAACAGCCCACGTGATGGAGATGGGAAATATTGATTTCCTAGGTTGGTCATGTGCAAAAGCTCTTTACATGTATTATCTATCCACAAATTTCGCAAAGAAAACCGCCCCTTCATTATGGCCGAGTAGTAACAAAAGTTCAGTTGCAATTGCTGCAAGATTTACCGAATATTTCGAGAATAATCCAGAAGTTACAATTCAAAATTATGCCGAATCCTTGAATTTCAGAACAGACTTTATTGCAGAACTCAGAATGTTGGAATCAGCAGGTGCCAAGGCTGGCATTCTATACCATAAACGAGTTGTTTCTGCCATATTGAATTCAGCCAAATTCATGGCGTATACAAACGATAAATATTTTCAGGTAACAGATAAGGAAGAGGCAAAAGCAACAATAATTCACTATGATAAAAGATTGAAATGGTTAGATAAAATGACAATGCAGCCAGTTACAAAGCAGAAAAAGTAATAAGGAGCAAAAAATGTTCGACTTAGGAACAAAAGTTGTTTTATTGACCAGTACGAGTGATGAGAAGTACAGTCCAAGGCGTGGTAGTGTGGGGTATGTTAAATGGTCAGGGCCGCCGCTGCTGGTTTACAAATTTCTAAATCGTACAGTAACTATAGCCCGAGCTGATTTACTATTAATGAGATACGGCTTCGGTAAGGAACGCACCCACCCTGAAAGACACATGGTAATTACACATATTCCATTCTTTCCAAAAGCTATTCCTGGATTAATTTCAGATGAAATCGATACTTACATAGAGGAGTTTCATAAAGAGCGTAAGAATCCAAAACTAGACTATTTCAGAGCGAAGTTAGGGAGTCCTGGCAAAATGCCTGTGGTAATTGCCGCTCCTCCAGCAATCACAGATTTCAATATAATGTCCTTAGATGAAGCAAATTTCAAAACATGGTTTGAAACCATAATTTCCAGCTCGATGTTGAAACAAGCACTAGCGCAAATGAATATTGATAAAGTGAAGAAATATGACGTTAACATACTCGGTCATATACTAGGCTTAAAAGCTCTGAATACTACTAAAAATACTAAACAAAATTTTATTAACACAATATCATCAGATCCGCAGGTTAAGAAACAAGTCATAGAAGCACTTAGACCTGTGCTCGTTACCGCTTTAACACGTGGAGATCTATCACACAAGAGATACTTATCAAACGGGTTCAAGATAAAGAAATATTGTAGCAAAGACGTCATTAACGCAGAAAGAATGTTGAAGGACATGTCTAAAAATTTCTTCAGGGAAGACGTCTTTGAACACAGTAAACAACTAATTCATGATCATTGTCACGGTAAACAGGATGCATTTATTAGATGTGTAGATATGACAAGGACTGCCTTAAAGAAGAAAGCCACCAAGTTATTCAATATAAAGAATAAGAGCCAAAGGCCGGAGTTTCTCCAGCCCGTGAAGTGAAGGTAAAATTGTATAGCTATATAAATTAACCCCAAACTTACGCAGCAGAGGAGGCTAAATGACCGATAACGTGATGGTCAGTGAGGAAAAGTTCAAGTTCTTGTGCGATAATATTTACAAGCAATTCTATCTACGAACGGAGGTCGAAGGTAGAAAGACGGGGAAAGATTTCGGGTTAAAGCTGGAAATGGAAATAAAGGATAAAACTCTTTGGCTGAACTTCATCAAAAACAAAATAAGCCATTCTGTTACGATACCTGTTCCGTATGTTGAAAACAACGTAGCTCTTATAAGCTGTAATGACGTCAAAAGGGCTCTTTGTTCACACTATATAAGAGCGGAAGAGCGGTTGGTAGATTATACTGCTGCTATGTTCTTTATTATGTGTGATGATCCTACAGGCATTGTCCCGCCTTCATTTGCAAAAGGCACGCCTTATCTGCAAAGAATTATTAATTCTTCCCAATATGACAATACATCAATCGTGTGTTATAATCTCCAAAGAGCTATAAATGAAGTGGTTAATAAAATGCCACTACACGAGACTGACATGAATAGCTGGGTTATGAACAGACGTTTGCTTATTGTTGATCCAATGTTTGACGAATTGCAAGACCCAGCAAAGCAACTAGCATATCAGGTTGAAAAGAACCGTGCTTATTTCAGTAAAGGCTGGACATCTATTGGTTTGTCCGACGGCAGTCTCGCAACAAGGAATTACATCCTCACTGAAGACATTAGAAAGCTCACACCGTTCGGCATGAAGTATCATAACCCTGGACGGAACTTATTCTCAACTCTAGGTATGAAAGGTGAAGAAACACCACTGATTAAGTCCAAATCCATGGAAAAATTGATGGATGAAGGTGTTACCCGTAAGGGTTGGAATCTATTCACCTTGTTTGCAGATACTCCAGAGGTGTTCGAAGACCAAATATTGGTGGATAAGAGTCATTTGGACAAATTCACCAAATATGAACGTCGTATCCAATGCTTCGGCACAGTGTTAGTGAAAGTCGGAGATCAATTGTCGAAGGGACATAGGCTTTCGACGGCTCCAGACGGGTCCGATAAGTTTTTTGACACATTGGCTGATAGCGCAAAAGTTGTGTCTATAAGCGAAAGTGTTACCAACGTCGGTGGAGTAAAAGAGAAAGTCTTCAACGTAACTATCGAATTCATAAGAAAATTCAAAGATGGTACAAAATTCACTAATCTTCATGGAAACAAAGGTGTTATACGATTCGAAGATTTAGGTCATGGAATTAATCCTGTAACCGGCGAGTTCAGGAAGATTGATGTTATATCAGCATGTACCTCCGTAAAGAAACGAAGAAATCTTGGACAGATTCTTGAAGCTCTCAGTAATAATATTACCGAGGAAAAAGGACTCGTCATTGATGACAACTATGAATGTCCAACGGAACTCTTCGAAAAAGCCCTGGAAAACAAAGGTTTTCCAAAAAATGGTGCTTGGAAATGCCATACATATGCTGGTGAGTTAACTGGTGTATGTGGTATAGTGTTCTGGGGTGTTATCTCTCAACCAGAGGGAGCGTTGTGGGGTAGGGGGGCAACTACCAAAAAGAATGGTAGAGAGCTGAGAACAGCTGGTTTAAAGTTTTCCACAGTCGAGTTTAGAGCTATTCAAACCAGGTTTGGTAAAGACAATCCAGTGCTTGATGAGATAATGTCTTATGCTCAGGGTACTGAAGATTTACATGATAAAATGAATATCATGAGATCCAAACGTGGTGAGCATGTACCAAATAAACCTGGTGTATCTTTGGAAAATATAAAGCCGGTCAACCAGACTGCAAGTATTATCCTAGATCCGGAAGAAATAATTGGTACGGTAGTCGATGAGACATACTTCCCAGCAGGATTTATGATGCAACTGCCAATACCGTTCCAAACCGTCATCAACAATCGTTTGCGGGTTGTATCTGAAGGTATTCCAAGAGAAGTGCTACCATCAGAGCTGCTAGCTGAAAATGGCGCACCAATAGTAGAAGGTGTCGTTCATGTCGCCAAAGCTATCTATGTGCCTGGAGCTTATCTAAGGAAGTGTTGGAGACATGACACTGGTAAGCTTGGTCTGAGTGAACTCGGCGTGTTAATAAATAATATAGTATTACATGGTCATAGGATAATACTAAGACCTCAAGATACAATTAATTATACGTTGTATTTTGGTGCTATATCTGAGTATTTCAGACGCGTATCCGATATGATGGGTACTAAAAGGGGAGACGTTAGCACTTATGGGATGGCTGTAAGATACCCCTATTCTGCCAAGGCATACGCTACTGTCACCAATGCTATTCCTAAAAATACAGTGGAAATCCATAGAAATATGGCAGCTGGGTTGAAGGTGGTTAATGGTGATATAGTATTAGTCGAGAGATTCCCATGTCTTGGTTTTATGTCAGTAAGACCTCAAAAAGTTCGCATAACGGACGATCCTTTGGCAAAATTTACCATTAGAGTTAGTGGTAATAGCCTGGTTTCTACCGGCTTAGATCATGATGGTGATACCATCTATCTTGCATCTTTCCACACTCCAGAAGCCAAGAAAGCTCTTAAGAAAGAATGGACAAATCCGAATAAGTCTTGTTATGATGTCATCCGGCTACTCAATAAGAAAGCTGGTATTCCACACATCAAATGCATGAACTTACAGGATTACGATATTCACCCATTCTTGCCATTGGATAGTGAGTCCCATGCAGAGCTAGTTCGCCGTGCCACCGGAGTAAAGTCGCATACTGGACCGGTTATCGCATTAGCATATAATATCATGCGCATCGTAGAGAATTCTAACGTTGCCAATGACCAGAAAACGGCTGTTGCCGTCGAGGTATTTTTGGATAAAACTGGAAACTCTGTATTCAAGCAGAAACATGGTGTTAAATCACTGCATGATATAGTTATTGATGCTATTTGCTCAGGCAACGTCGACACGCTAGCGGACAATGGATTTAAAAGAAGTACCTCAACAATAATTTGTAATGCAATCGCTGAGAAGGCAAGAGAGCTTGGCGTCCATGATTTGAAGAGCTATCATGAATGGGCGAAGAGAAACGGCACTAGTAGTATAGTAAATCGTATAGTAAGAGAACAAAATAAGATTTATTTTGCTAGTAGAGCTAGGCTCGAATGCTGTGCACTGTTGCACCACCTTGAACAGCCAGCTGTAGATGTGCCAAGCAAAATGTTGAAATGGGTTTGTAGCGGTGTTGCTAATACTATAGTTACACCATTAGACGAAAACATTCAAAAAGCTAGCTTGTCTAAGCTGAAAATGGATAAGTTTAAGGATGCTGCGAAAGCACTTCAAGATTTTATCGATTGCGCACTAATAAGTACAATAAAACCGCCCAGAAACCGTAAAGAGAAGGCGCAGGCATGTTTAATCGCATTGCGCTCAGCAAGAAGGCTTGATCAAAAAGGGGCATGGTAATGAAGAAACACATTTATAAGGTCGGAAGCTCGGTTGCAGTTAAAGATTTTTTACATTATGAGAGTGTTGTCATCCCACCGGGCACGTATATTGTAGCAAGTATACTCAAAGATGGAAGTAACAACACAACACACTACGGTATCGTGACTAAAAACCAAAAAATAATACAAGGATGGGGTGATTTAAGCGGTATGTGCACTCCAGGTTGTGGTTTATGGATTCCGATCAAATTTTTGTATAAATATTTCGCTCAACCTGAGTTTGGTACTGAAGTGTTCATAAGAGAGGAGTTTGTGTTCAAAAAACAAAATTTGAAGGGTAAGAAGTGTAGGTTAATAGGTGGATTACCACGGTCCAACACTGTTTTTGTCGAACTAGGTGAATTTGTGGACGGCTGTAGTGCAGATGGTCTTGGTAAAGCAGGACACTGTATACTAATACCACGAAAATATTTGAAAAAACAAGGGTAAATCCTTGACAAACCGATAAAAATGCTTATATTAGAGGAGGTAGAGCAGTATGATTATTATACTATTACTAATTGCAGTTGTTTTTGTTATATGTTGGTTTTGTTTCTACATTGATACAGACGGCAAAAACAAAGACAAAAAAGAGGCTGCTAAATACATTTTTGGTGGCGGATCTGTCCTAGGTGCCGTTGTATCAGCGGTGGTGGTAGGTTTTGTTTTTATAACTTTCACTGCCGGCTCTTACAGCAACTATCTGAATCTCAGAGCTTTTTATGATAGTACAATTGAACAATATGCCACTGCAGTAGAAATGTATCAGGACAAAGCTGTAATTGACATCGAAAAAGCTGCTTTCACTGATTTGAAATATCAAGGATATCAGGATAACATCCATGAATTGATCATGGATCTTCGAGAGAGAATTATAAGATACAATGAAGATGTTATCTCAAAGCGCATAATGAGCAAAAATCCATTTTTCAACTGGATAATCGTCAATGTGGATGATGATATGAAACTGATGTCCATGAAAACTGCAAATACCACAACAGTCAAGAATTAACGGGGGTACAACATGTTTGTAATAATTATTGGTTTAGGTCTTTGTATGTTGTTGGCATATGGAATTGTTCTAACGGATTCGGATTGGAAAACTATTAGGCTCAAAATGACGCTTGCTTGGGGAATTCCCTTTTGCTGCGTTTGGGGCCTTGTGGTAGTTGGGATAATGTGGTCATCTTATCTCAATTATCTTGATCAGAGAGCATTTTACGATGCTACAATTGAGCAGTACGCAACGGCTATCACGATATACGAAGATAAGGCTGTTATAGACGTTGAGTCCGCTGCTTGGACAGATCTCAAGTACAAGGGTTATCAGGATAATATATCTAACCTTATATTAGATTTAAGGTATAATATAGTAAAATATAACAAAATTTATGTCAAAAAGACCAAAATGGATAGTAATATCCTATTCAATTGGATTATAATTGGCATGGACGAAGACATGAAAATCATAAAGATGAAAACAGCCGGTCAAGAGTGATCGTGGTCGTAAAGTTTTGAATTTAAAAAAAACAAGATCATGGTCGTAAGATTTTGGTTGGAAAAAAAATAAAAAAGGAGATGAAGCAAAATGGCAGAGATCAAAAGCATCGCTCAAGATGAGTGTAATTTTCAAGTGGGTGGTGGAACCTACGCCGACGGTTAGGAGTAAGTCATGGAATTAGTATCTTTCGGCGGTCTAAGAGTAATAAGTACTGTCACAGATGAACGGCACATAGAAGCTTTGCTGGATGAAACTGGTAAAACTAAATTAACCTGTTTAACCTGCGGCAGTCACTCATTTACTGTCGATGCACTAATAAAAACAAATCTCGACATTTCGTTTGGAAGACATGATCAGAAAGCAATTATAAGGGAGAAGACAGCGCGTTCTGCAATGTTGTTAAACGTTGTGGAGTGTTCCACATGCAAAGGATCTGATTTTGATATTGAAAAAAACGAAGATGAAGGAGAAGGATAAGAAATGTTTGAGAGACAAAAATGTTTAACGCTAGGTAAAGCGTTGCCAAGAAAGGGTACTGCATTGGCGGTGAAACCTCAATCTTTAGAGGAAAGAGTTTGTATGCTAGAAACAATGGTTACGAACTTGCTTCAGATAAATGCAGGGCTATTGATAGATAAACCTGAGGGTGGAGATAACGCCTATGATACATCATTAAATAAAGACGGAATTCCTTTTAACTTGTGTTTTGTTGGAGTAGATAGAACAGGTTTTCCAAGGATACTAACCGCCAGAGAAGACGGTTATTACATAGGTAATATTAAGTATAACTCTTTATCAGCTGCTGCTGAGGATGTAAGCGGAATTGTCAGAAAAAGTGGTTGGGTATTTTGGAAATTACCTGACGGTCGAACAGCAAAAGAGGCATTCAAAAACAGGTAGCTATGGCAAAGAAAAAGAATAAAACGAGGCAGAAAAAGAAGTTTTATAACAAGAAGGAATTTACCAATATATTCTGCGGTGCATGCACCCTCTGTTTGGGTGCACCTACCACTTGTTATGATGAAATATATAAAACTTCTCCACATACCTTTATAAAAGAAATACACGCTGCAATAATAGAGGTGAAAAAGTGGAATGGAAAAAGAGGTGAGGGTCTGAACTTTGACCCAGAACAATTTAGATATGCAGTGTGTAATTTCCTCGGTCCTTACTGCGGAGATGAAGAACTTAAAGTAAACTGCGATTATTTGCAAAGTTGCTGGATGTCATTCAGAGACCAGATAAAAGGTGAGGGCGGAGCGGAAGGTTTAAAACATAGATACGCCAATAAGAAAGACAGACAGCGTTATTTGAGTAAAATTCGGAATCAAAAAACTAAAAAGAAGAAAGAAAAATACATTGTAAAACCATATCCAACAGCGTTCATGAGTAAGAATGAAGCTTGGAAAAAGGTTATTAAGAGGATGCTATCGGATGGAGATAATAATAGAGAACAAAATAAGGCTGAAGCAAGCTCCGTCTGAGTTAAAAGAAAGATTAATAACAGAACTTAGATTAGATAACCCTAAACATGGGGAAGCTATACAGGCAGGAAGAAGTACATGGAAAATAAGCCCATTTATAAATAATTTTGACATTTTGCCTGATGATAGTTTGAGAATACCAAGAGGTTATAAAAACAAACTGTTTGAAACCATGCTTGAGATGGGCATTGATGGTAAGGTAACTGATAATAGACCAATAATAACGCCGAACTATAATATAGATTCTACTAGGATAAGATATCGCCCATATCAATATGACGCCGTCATGTCCATGTCAAAGCATGATGAAGGTGTACTTGTAGCTCCTGCTGGTAGTGGTAAAACAGTAATAGGTATAAGTATACTTCCGCTGTATGGTCTGCCGATGCTATGGTTGACTCACACCGGACCGTTAGTTGATCAAGTTATAGACCGAGTAAATTTCTTTCTTCCATCACTTAAAGAAGATGACATTGGAATACTTGGGAGAGGTAAATGGAAAATCGGCAACTTGTTCACAGTTGGTATGGTGCAGACACTTATACGCAGAGTACCTCAGTTACACAAACTGAGAAATGAGTTCGGTATAATAATACTGGACGAAGCACATCACTGTCCCGCATCGACCTTCATGCAAGTAATAGGCTGTTTTAATCCTAACAAAATGTTTGGGTTAACAGCTACACCTTACAGAAGGGATAAACTTCAAAATTTAATGTTTCAGACCCTCGGTGAAGAGATAGTCAGAATCCCTATTGAGGAAGTTGAAAAATATGGGGGTGCGATGAGACCTACCGTAAAATATAAAGCATTTAAACACCCACGCATGGTGGATGGTTCTAATGTTGGCGCAATAATGACCCAAAATATAATGCCTAATGATAAAAGAAATCATATGATAGTTGGAGATGTTTTGAGGGAAGCCACTAAGGGTAATATATGTATTGTGCTGTCAAACAGAAAGAAACACTGCGAAATCTTATACGATCTAATTTCTATAGGTTGGGACAAAACAAGTATTGCTACAGGAAACTACAGCAAAAACTATGTCGCTGAACAAATTCAAAAGTTAAACAACGGTGAAACCACCGTATTGGTTTGTACAGATCAACTTCTTGGTGAAGGATTTGACTATGCCCCATTAAACAGAGCATTCTTAGGAGCGCCGTTCCGATCTGAAACTAAGTGTGAGCAGATAATAGGTAGGATACAGAGACCGGCCCCTGGAAAAAAGGATGCTTTAGTGTATGATTATGTTGATGTGAATATTGGTGTTATACAAAATCAGTTTTATAGCAGATCAGGTGTGTGCCGGTATTCTACTTACGAAAGACTCGGTGTAAACATAGAACCGTACTAAATTATAATGAGGCATTTATGGAAATACCTTTAACAGTTTCGGAGACAATGGATGAGCGTGGTAAGCTAGACATAAATGAACATAGGGTAATAAGAATGCCCAAGGACTTCAGGGATGACTTTATGTTCGATCTAAATGATTTTGTTTCGCTTCGATCTGCAGACGGAAAGGTTATAGCTTTACGTATTCTACCAGCATACAAGGAAGACGCAGAAGCTGATGGTATGTCAGCATACATTACAAGCGATGCATTTATTGCTTCTAGAATAATTCCTACCAAAGATTCAAAAACTAGAATACAGAATGTTGAGTTAGTTCAGGGGATAACGCTTGGTTGCGATCCCGAATTATTTTTGGTAGATGCACAAGGAAATATGGTGCACGCCAACCGCTTCTTTAGGAGATTTGCAAATGTTGGTTATGATGGACCAATGCTTGAGTTAAGACCTATGCCGAGCACCAAAGAAGAAGGTGTATCTGCTAACCTTATGTCATTATTGAATCAAGCTAGAGCTCATTTAAACACGTTCAAAAATGTAAATCTCATAAATAACATTCCTATTCCAAAGACTGATGAATTGAGAATAGTAGCTGCGTCAGCGTATAAAAGCGTAGCAGCAGGGTTCCATCTACACTTCGGCCTACCAAGACAGTTATTGGGTGGACATAAATATATGCTCAAGCTTTTAGCTGGACAAATGGTGAAAGCTCTGGATTTCTATGTCGGTATCCCAGCGATAATTCCTGAAGGAAGTGAAGACTTCTTTAGAAGGACGTTTGTCGGCAGTGCTTATGGAAAACCAGGAAATTTCATACTTGATAACAGGACACTTGAATATAGACTTCCTGGTGGTACGTTGATGAAACATCCAATATTAGCACAAGGAATATTAGGTTTAGGTGCTGCAGTAATTGAAGATGTTGTGAGCAGGGTGAGGGAAGCGACGGAAAATTATTCTTTTATTGAAACAATGTTGCCAGATAAGAGTTTGAAGATAATTTATCCGAGCATTCCGACACCACCAGAGATATATCAAGCTATTGTATCACCGAACATCAGAAATGCTGAGGCAAAACTCGACGTAATAATAAATGATGTAAGAAAAATGGTAGGTTATGAAGCCAGGTCTCAGTCAATCGAGGCTTATTTCAAACATATTAAAACGAAGTTTAGTAACGACGTTGAATGCAATTGGAGGGAGTACTATGCGGGACAGCAGAGATCAGTGGACCTGTATTAGCCATGATGACGCCAAACCAAAGATATCTACAGCGGAGATGAATTATTGGAGAGAAACGCTGAAGAAAATACTGAAGGTTGGTTTGGAATTCGAATTCAATCTGCCAGATCAAAAAGGCACGTGTAAAGGCGATAGTAATGCCTGCCCGTGTGTCAAAATGTCTTCTGACGATTGTTGGAAAGAATGCCTTAGTAAAGGTAAATGTTCTTATCTACGCAATCCTGGCATGTGTAAGAAAGCAACAAAGAAATGCAAACCTGAAGATTGTATGGTCTGTAAGGATTATCAAGAAAATGCAAAGGCAAAATGTCCAGGATTATTTTGCATCGGCTTTGTCTCTGCTTGTTTTGCATGTGGGGATTTCGATATAGATTGTAAAACATGTACAAGTAAGTATGATCCAGCAAGAAATCCTGAGGAAATCAGAGCTAGAATGCATCAAGAATTGAAACCAAGCAACAGTTATGGTGAAATCAGGGACTTCGGCGTTCATAGTATAACGACAGATGGTAGCTTATTAGGTCAGAAAGGTGCAGAAATCATAACAGTCGGGAGAAGAGTTGATTATTGGGAATTCTTCAAAATGGCTCAAGCTATCATTGATAAGTCCGTAGAGAAGGGCGCGTGGACCAATGAAAGATGTAGTATCCATATGCATCTGCTGGGTAGTTATTACAGCAAGATATTCCAAAATGACGAGGCAGCTGGTATTCCAAGTCAGATAAATGAATTGGAAAAACCTTTGCCTGAAATAATATTGGCAAACTTTCACCAATTGTGTCGAAGATATCAAAATGCTATAACCTGGATGACAACAGCTTTAGACGAACCCCAAAGGTTGACTCGATGGGAGAAGTTTAGAGTGTCTGTCCTAGATATCTCTGCAATTCTTAACACAATGAGTTCTGTAAAAGATTTGGTCTCCACCAATGCTGGAGGCAATAAATATGGCTGGGTAAATTATAATTTCACCGCTTTCGACCAGAAAGGTAATGTAAACCGCCTTCATTTAGAGATGAGGGTTGCAGATATGTTGTTATCACCAAGTGCGGTGGCTGCCATTGCTTGTCTGTTCCACGCAATGATGATTAAAGCTGTTGAGATAAGCAGATACGGAATCATTGAGGTCGGGGATAATGTGTGGATGGAACAAGCAAACACCATAAAGAACGCATTGATGAACGGTATTGGCAGTTATGATGGAGAAAGATTCAGCGATACCAAAAACTTAGCCAGATACTATGACATACTATCAACAGAAGCATTGGATTTGGTAAGTCAGGTGAAGCACATACTGTTGAGAATGGGTCCTGCCTATGACGTATTGGAAAAATTGGCAGAAAGACCCTGTTCTTTAAGAAGAATCGACGGCGCTACTTGGGAAGAGATTGAGAACACTTTGAGCGTAGTCACCAATGAAGATGACAAGCTCCATATTGCAGTTGATGAGTGTATTGATTTAAGATATGTGTCTGAATGTAAAAGTTTGGACGAGTGGATAATTCAGACGGCGATAATACTTGGTGAGAACACCGAGCTGGATATAACAGACGGTAAAGAGATTACTAAACGGGTTGAAGAATACATAACCAGAAGACGTAATGATGGTGAAATGATTTGGTCTGAATCTCTTGGATCTATAATAAAATTATAATGAGGTAAATATGTGTGGAATACTTGGAATGGCCTTTCAAAAAGGTCACTCAATGAATGACGGTGATGAAGTCAAAGAAATACTGAAAAGACTGCTTGTGGAATCTGAAGCCAGAGGTAGCCACGCAACAGGTTGTGCGTTCGTAGATCTATCAACAGCTATGGTCATAAAACATAACATACCTTCTAAAAGGTTCGTTGATACTGATTATTATAAAAATGCCGTCGACAAAAGAATTCTGATGGAAAGCCCTGCAGTAGAGCCTACAATTATTCTGGGGCATACTCGGTTCAAAACAAAAGGTACACCAACGAACACACATAACAACCACCCAATACTTACGGATAAAGTGGTGGGTGTCCACAACGGTGTGATATCTAATGATGAAGCTTTGTTCGATATGTATACACTGAAACGTAAAGCAAAAGTTGATAGTGAAGTGATATTCAGATTAATAGAACACCACTTAGCAGACGGACTTGAGATGGAAGATGCTATCAGAGAAACAAGCAAAGTCTTATTAGGTGGTTATGCTTGTGCTGCAGTTAGACTAGCTACACCTTGGGTACTATGGCTATTTAGGCATAGCGGTCCAATAGAGGTTCATAGATACCCAGCACGAGGGTTGATACTTTTTGCTTCGTCAGAAAAGTTCTTGGAGAAAGCTGTTGATGGTTTTGATCTAGGCAGCGTTGCTAAGATGGATATACAAAATGATGAAGGTTTGGGTATGAATATGTTGCAAAACAGACAGGTCATATTCAAAATCGGTGAAGGATCTCAAAAATTGCAGGTGGGAAATGGATAATAATATATTATTCGGTTTAAGCAGTAAGAGTGAATACATGTCAGGAAAGATGTTCTTCAAGACACTTGATCCTAGCTGCGTCACTAACACTCCCTGTTTACTTAGAAAGACATCTTGGGATGAAGGAAGGACGGAAGTCGAAGTTGTATTTACGTTTCCAAGATGTAAAGGTGCTAATGTAAATGAGCCTAATGTATACCGCAGGGAAAATGTGAAAGCGGTTAACAAGCCAGCTTTTGCCTATAGGAATAGGAAAAAATTGATTGAAAGATTTGACTTTAATCAGATTCCTAGGTTGCAAAGTTTCGTCGAATTGAATGATGCTATCACTTTTCAATTTTGGAAGAGAGCCCCATCAGCATACGGATATAACCCAATCAGTACCGCAGCTTTAACTGGGGAATCTGTTATACGCTTCTTCAGTAATATATATGAAGAGTTAACCAACGGATACAAATATACATCGTGTGAGTACATGCACTTAAACCAGGACTACCGTGAGAAAGTACCAAACAACTTGTCATATTATTTGACTTTTGTTAGTTTGCAAAACTGCATACCAATGTTTAATCATAAAAAGATGGATGGTATGGGGTTAATCATAAACGTTGTAAATGAGAAAGAGACTGAGAAAAAAGGGTACATGCATGTAACAGGTCAGGTAGCCATCTTACTGACAAATAACTTAGAAAACAAATTTGTGGTGGATGGTATACACCTTACCAGCCTTGCCCCGATGAGTAAAAAAGGTATGGAGCATTTCATAAAATTTGTGAAAGCAAACTCCATCTTCAAGCCCGAAGTCAAGAAAATAAACGAAGTTTCGAAACCTGAGAAAAAAAAACGCAGTGATGAGGAAAAGAACATAATGTATTATGCTACCACTAGTACTTGGTTCTCGACTTCAGCTTCAACAACAAATTATGGATAATGGAGGTTAGACCATGTGTGGAATCGTAGGAGCATTAGCTTTTGGAAAGACTGCTGATAATAGAGCTGAGAAAATCCGCCAAGAGGCAATGATTTATCTAGCGACAGAGTTGCTTCAAATAACGCGAAGTCGTGGAGAGGATGCAACCGGTGTTGCCAATTTATTCTCTGATGGAAATTTTTATGGTTTGAAAATGGGTATTCCATCGCCAGATTTCATCGCAAGATTTGGCGGAAAAGATACAGATTATGATGGTTTTCTGAAAGTCTGGAGAGATAATTTCACAAAACGCAAAAAGATTGTTAAGACTTTTATCGGTCATTGTAGGAAAGCCTCTATTGGACTCAATGCAAGTGATAATGTAAACAATCATCCAATAATCGTGGGAGATATCATAGGTATTCATAATGGTACATTAACAAACCACGATCAGATATTCAAGATGCTGAAGTGCAAGAGAGATGGTGATGTTGATAGTGAAGCTATCGTAAGACTCATTCATTATCTTACAAAGGGGGGCAAAGAGCCTCTTAGTATAGATGTCTTATTAGAGACCTGTAAAAGGCTACATGGAAGTTATAGCTGTGTGACACTAAATGCTAACAGCCCAAATCAGGTTGCAACATTCAGAGACGACCGTCCGGCCGAAGCTATGATTATCAGACCATTAAAGATAGTATTGTTAGCTTCAGAATCGGCCTTCCTCAAAACAGCGTTGTTTAGATATCAAAAGATGGCTCGTCTTTATCCAACCGTCGTAAAACTTCCGCCGGTAAAGAAGGAAGACATTGACATTCGAATTCTGACCAATGAGACAGCCTACTTATGGGACTTGAGCTTGGAAATTGGGCCAAAAACGGAGCTTCCTGAACTGTGTACATCAGGAAAGATTGTAAGAGCTGGTAAGTTGTGGGCAAAAAGCACTGCAGCATCCACTAATTACAATAACCGTTATCCAAATCAGAATTCCAGCTGGTCGAAGACACATAATACAGGTGCCAATGCTGATGACGATAAAACGAAGAAAAAAACGGAAGTAGATGCAAAGCCAGCGACTGGCGAAGCAAAAACTGGATCGGAAACAGACTGTGATGATGATGACAAGAACACTCCGAGCGGGCCACGGATATGGAATAAAGGTTTAAGTAAATTTGAGAAGAAGAAAGGAATCGAAGCGACAAAAAAAATTGGCGCAGTTGAAGTTAACATCAGTAGTGAAGACCACAATATTCAATCGCTTGCTGGAGAAGACGTTGAGGCACTAATGGGAGAAGATAAAGAAGAGGTTAAAAAAAATAACACATTGCTATCATTAGAAGTGGTGGATGGTAAAGAAATAAATACTTTAGTCGGAAATCCAGCGAAGATTGTTAGCGTACCATTTCCTGAAGATAAATCACAAGACACAGGTACGGAAGTAAACGAAGTTGACATTAAAAAGGTTGATCCTGCCGGTATGAAAGCTGCTAATAAAGTAGCTGAGGAATTGGCAAAATTTGAGAACGACGACGAAGTCATAGCTGCTCTAGGGGCTAATCCACAAGCTTTAAAGAAAGCCCCACTTTATGCCTTAGCAAACAGAATTATAAAAACAATGTTCATTGAAACGTTTGCTTTGGGATACACATATAGGAAAAATGAGGAATTGCGAGCATCTAAGAAGATGAATAAGAAAGAAAGACTCGTGATGGCCTTGAAAGAATCCGTTATAATTCTCTCCGAAGCTCTTGCTACTAGTAAGAACACTTATGTAATAAGGAAAGAATTGATAGAACGAGCTTTAATCAACAAGTTAAATAAGGGAGAAGCAAATAATATTTCAGAAGATCTACTGACAGATGCATTTTCGTCTGGAGATTTCAAGAAGAATAAAAGTTTGCGATTGTTAAAACTGGCAGTCATGACCAGAAAAAATAAGGATTAAGATCTATGGCCCGACAAAAGTTGATCCTGATTGCTTCCGAAAGCATGGATGATAACAAAAAGCCTGACAGAGATGAAGACACATTAATTAGAATGTCCTCTGTGACCAGAAAGAACATGGGATTCAGTGAAGACTCTGTTGAAGTGTGTCCTGCTGGAGCTACAGCTGAAAATCAAATCGCAAGAGCAAAGATGCTTTCTATATTCAAAGCATTTCGAGCTGATTTAAATCAAGCTAAAGCCATGGTGGAAAAAGGGGACTTAACCAAAGCAGAGTTGAAACGTGTCGGCTTTGTCACGTCAAAAACGTTAAACAACATCAACGGAGCATTGGGAAAAAAACATAACAAAAACATATGGGTGGCTGATAGTATTGAAAACACAGTGCTTGGTGCTGACCCTGAGTTTCTATTATTCAACAGAGAAAACAATAATATCATTAGAGCCAACAGTATTTTGAGTAAAACTGGTGCGTTAGGTAGCGACGGTGCAATGGCAGAGATAAGACCAAAACCTGCTACTACGACTGAAGCGTTAATAATCAACATGAAGAAGATATTAAGCGATGATGCGGCCGTAAAACATATTGATAAATATAAATGGGCTGCTGCTTGTTATCATAAGGATGCTAATAGAGACTATCCAGTTGGAGGTCATATTCATATAGGAACCCCAATTAAAATAGCACGTCTTGATGGGAAAACTAAAGAGGCTTTCTTCCGTGTCTTAAACAAAGTGATAGACGAACTGTTAGCTATACCACTTATAAAACTTGATGGAAAATCTGAAGGAAATCAAAGACGTACCAAATGTGCTATGTGTACTACAGGTAACGGAGGTTATGGGTTCTTCGGTGAAATGAGAGTGCCAAACGGACGCCTTGAACATAGAACCTTAAGTGGTATGTGGTTAACTCACCCATCAATTGCTAAAGCTGTATTTGGCACTGCTAAAGCTATTGTAGATGAGGTTTTTAAATTAGTAGCAGATAAAAACTTCGATAAAAATTACATGTGTCTATTCAGAAATGGTGATGACACTACTAAAATCGGTAAGATGTGGCAAAAAGGTTTTAAAGAATGGGGAAATTTGGGGCTAACAAAAGATACACAATGCCTAAGATCCTCTGACGAGATGATAAAAATATTAAATGAGTCCGACCCTAGCATTATAAATGCTGCTTATTTAAAGAAGTGGTTGTCTACGATGAAAGGATTTTCTACTTATAATAATAATAGCAAATACATACTTGGGTTGCATGAAATTCTGAAGATTTCGGCCGGTGAGTTGCAAAACTATGATAGAGAGTTGCAGAAGAATTGGCTGGAAAACAAGAAATTCATGGTAGATTTATGAGATGGTTAATAAAGTTAATTAAAAAAATTTTTAAGGGAGGACTTGACAAAATGCCAAAGAGTGTTTATATTTATTACAGTGGCCCGACGGACAAGACCGGAAAAGCAATTGCTGACGCATTGAAAGCTGGTCATGGAACAAAACTTCCGTCCAATACAAAAACCGATATATGTATTTGCTGGGGATGTAAAACCAAAGACTCGGTGAACACCGGTAAAATGGATGTCCTTAACCACCCAAATAAAATTAGGGATAACCGAAATAAACTCAAGACTTTAGGATTGCTCAAAGCAAGCAAAATCAACGTTGGTGATTACATCGAGGCTGCTGGTGTTATGAAAGCCTTGGGTAACAGTAAGTCAGACGTAGTGTTGCCATTAGTCGGCCGAACAAACTATCACCAAGGTGGAAAAGGTTTCTGGATGTGTATGACGCAAGGCCAGGTTAAAACAGCGATAGATCAAGGTGCGCAATATTTTCAGAACTACATGGCCATCGTCACCGAATACCGGCTTCATGTTTTCAGAGGTCAGGTTATAAACCATCAGAAAAAGACGCCCCGGGACAACATGGCCCAAGCTTTTCAAGAACAACATCTTGATAGAATTGCACACAATGCTGAGAAAAAGGGTGTTAAACTTGACAAAGCCACTATGGAGCACGTTCTCGGAGACCTTGGAAAGAGACAGGAAAATCCAGATCAGATTATTAAATCGAACACCAGAGGCTGGAAATTTTCTCAGGTTAAAAATGTTGGAAAACCTTTGGAAGACGTCGCCATCGCCGCTGTTAAAGCTATCGGCCTTGATTTTGGTGCCGTTGATTGTTGTGAGCTGGAAGATGGAAGTGTTGCGGTCATCGAAGTAAACACCGGTCCTGGATTACAGGGAACATCTTTTGATGCATACATTAGTGCTTTCCGAGAGTATCTTAAACCAGCTCCTAAGAAAATTATAGCTAAGGCCACGTCTGTTGGTGCCAGTACGCCTGCTAAGGCTAAAACTGGAAGCAATAAAAGGGTTGATCCTAGTACATTGCGTACCATGGCCGATATGTTAGAACATGCTGACGATGCTGAAGCTGCAACCATCAACAGTGTGTTTCAGAAAATGCTCGGCGGATAAAGGTCAGAAAAATGGCAGAATTTTACATTACACTTCCAACTCAGGATATAGCTGAGCAAATAGCTATATTGTTAAATCTGCAGAATAAGTTGTATAAAGTTCATAATGTTTTGACTATTATGAACAGTAAGTCAACGTATTTTGTTGAGGTGGAAGGGGATAAAATCGTTGGGTGTTCTGCGTTAGTCAAAGAGCACCCAACGTTGAGTAAGAGCTATCACACGTCCGTCCTGCCTGGGTATCAGAGAAAAGGATTAGCTTCGAAACTATTAAAGACAGCGATGGACAACTGTGAAACCCGATACATCTATGGAACAATAAGACAAGATAATAAAGCAAGTATAAGTCTTGTCAAGAAGCTCGGTTGGCAGCAAATTAGAGAGGACTGGAACAAAGACCATTGGGTGGTAACAATGGCGAAGAAAGTAAAAGCCTAAAGGAGGAAGTCAAAAAATGACGGCCAAAAACGATATTAAATACATTCTGGTTGAGACTGTCTTGAATGACAAGGACAAACCGATCTCTGAGTTGGTCAAGACAAGTAAAATTGGCCTGTTAAAAGGGATACAGTATAGAGTTGTTAGCACTCCGGACAAAGAGGAGCCGTTTCTATTATTAAAGAGTAAGAATGATGCTCTGTTGAGTATGAACTTGAACTTTCACAATATATTGTCCATAGAAAAGTTCAACGATCTCTACAAAACGATGACGTATTTCAGAGCCGGTGATGAAGAACAAGAATCAGCTATCGCAAAAATTCTGAAACTGACTGAAGATTTCAAAAAAGCTGGCAACACTTTAAAATCGAATAAAGAATTGATCGACACGGAAAAATATTCGAGCGTTCCATCGACGTTTAAATCTGGCGAATCTTCTGATAGTAAAACTACAGGGGTTGGATCGGGTACGGGTAAGAGCTCATCGATATATTCTCCGACGAGATCACACACGCCGGCTCGGAGCACTTCTTACAATAAACCGAAGAAGCCTACCCTATTCAAAAGAAAGAGTAAAATGCCAACGAAGGCAATGCTAGAGCTGATGGAAGAAAAATTAAAAGATATACGAGACGGTAAGTTCGAACCAAAGCTTCCCAAAATAGCTCTTGATCCGCCAGGTGTTAACGATGCTGTGGAAGATGATGACGATTACCATGCCGCATATTTTCAGGGGTAACTATGAAAAAAGTAGAAGACTTAGTTGGACATGAGAATACAAAAAAACAGCTGAAGATCGCTGCTGAATCAGCTAGAAAGCTTAATATAGCGATGGATCATATCCTATTTGCTGGCGTTGCTGGTTGTGGTAAAACTAGTATGGCTAGATATTTAGCTTATCATAGCGATTCTGATTTCTTACAGGTACCCCCGACTGATTTTAAGGACTACAAAAGTGTGGTCGATATCCTAGAGCGGCTCAGTATTAAAGGGTATGATGCTAAAGGAAACCGAATAGGTAAAATAAAACCAACCATCTTGTTCGTAGATGAAATTCATCGTATGCCAATCCAGGGTGAAGAGCCGCTTGGTGTTGCTATGGAGGATTTTAAAATCCCCTTGGAAAAAGAAGGTTTGGTATGTTGGGTGCCGTATTTCACCTTAGTAGGTGCAACTACAGATGACGGAAGTCTATCTAAGCCCTTTAGAGAGAGATTTGGACTAAGGTTTGTGTTTAACACATATTCTGACGGTGAAATAAAACAGATAATCGAACTTAGTCTGCCTGCAATGCATATAACAGCCAGCCAAAAGGCCATTAGGGCGTTAGTCAAAAGGGGAAGAGGGGTTCCCAGAATAACCAAAGGTTATCTAAGACGTGCCAGGGACAGAGCTGTCAGCTTGAGTGCTAAGATAATAACAACCCAGATGGTTGAAGAGACGTTCTCAGAACTTGGCATCGACGCTGCAGGCTTCACTGAAGTTGAATTGAAAATATTAAAAGCTTTGTATGATGCAAAAATGCCTGTGGGTCTTGACAATTTATCTGTCATAGTAAACGAATCACAAAAAGCTATACAATCTTCTGCCGAACCACATCTTGTTAGGAAAGGGTTTGTATTGAGGACTGGAAAAGGTAGGATAATAACTCAATCAGGCAGAAGTTATTTAGCAAAATCAGGATATATTAACAGCGATAAACATAAAGTCGAAATATCTGCAGATTATGTCAGGAGATAACCATGAGCAAAAATATAGGCAAAATGTTAAACGAGAGATGGAAAATAGGAGCACAACACGTCCTACACCACCACGAAGGGGATTGGTATCACGTTTTGCAACACTTTCCAGGAGTATACACTTGTGGTATAGGTCCTTATTATGATGGTTATGTTATCTTCAGAACTAAGGAAGATTATGACAATTGCGAAGCGCTTGAGATAAATGAGGAAACAAATACCGTCCATGTTAAAGATGGTCATACTATTAGGGATATACCTAACTATAGAGTCCCTGGTCCCATTCGCAAATTTTTGAAATATTGGATGAACTATGTATTAAACAACCCGTATTAAATTAATAATGTAACCATAATATAATAAGGAGGACATATATTTTAAGTTAATAGGTTAATGGGAAAAGGTAAATTCAAATACGATGTTGTAAAAGGCAGCTCCATAGGAGCATACGAAGAATTGCCAAGGTGTTTTCTGGCTGATACGCCGAAAGATGCCGAGAAGCTTTATAAAGATTATTATACCCTTCTTAACAACCTATCATATACCTATTCCATATCAACAAACATTGACAAAAGTGATCTCTTTGGTGAAGCTTTGATTGGCTTAGCTAGAGCTAAAAGAGATTTCGACCCAACAAGGAGTGACAACTTCAAGGCTTTTGCTTTATATAAAATAAAGTGGGCTTTGAATGAGTGTGTCAGAAAGAATTCGAGGTCAGTTGTAATGCCAGCTTATGTACGAAATGCAAACAGACATATCCATGTCCTAAAAGACACCTTTGAAATGCATAATTTAGAACTGAAAGATTTGTACAATGCATTCGAACAAGGTACTTTGGATTTATCATGGGCAAAAGCCGGACCGTTAAAACAGAAGCTCTTCTCATTGTTTAATAACCTGATAAAGGCGGCAGAGAGAGCCGGTATAAGTGTTAAAGAGTTAGCAGCAAGAGCAGAGCATGTCCCTACGGATGTCCCATATGATGAGTATGCTACCTGCGTAGAGATGCTTGATGATATAGATAGGAAGTTTGCTATCGAAGATATAAAGAAGCTGTTAACACCTATCCAAGTCCGTGTCTGTGAAGGCATTATGCAAGACAAGAGTTATGAAGAAATAGCTGCTGAATTCGGACGCACAGCTCCATGGGTTAATCAACAACTAGATAAAATAAGGATGAAATTACAGAAGTAGGAGGAAAAAATTGAACACAATACAGGTACTGCAACGGCTTGATAAAGAGCCGTCTGTCAGCGTGTACCTTGTGGGTGGGTTCGTAAGAGACTTTCTTCTTGGAAGCAAAAGCTTTGATCTGGACGTGGTGGTGAGAGGTACAACCATCAAAAGATTAAAATCTTTCCTATCACAATACGGAAAGGTTAAGACAATTGAATTGTCAAAAGTAAAGGACAGTTTTGGAGTAAGGATTGTCCTATTCGAGGCTCATGGCGACGAAATGGTCGCTCAGATAAAGCTGCCTGCTAGAGGAAAAAAGCAGGTCCAAGAATCCCACAACACACTTAGACAGGACGCGTCTCATAGAGATTTTACTATAAACGCTATGTACTTTCCCATTAATGCGAAGGAATTCTCTGAGATAATAGATTTCCACGACGGGAAGAAGGACATAAATAACAAATGTATCAGGGCAGTAGGTGATGCGGTTGAAAGAATGGAAGAGCATCCTGTAAGGATGATGAGAGCCATTTCATTGGCAGCCCGAACCGATTTTACAATTGATGAAGATGTCCTGTTCGCAATCAAACACTGTTCACATCTATTAAAGAACGTTCATGCTGATGCTATAAGGAAAGAGTTAAACTATATACTACTATCCGATAAACCATCTGCGTGCTTCAAATTAATGCACATTTTAGGTTTATTGACAACCGTGTTGCCAGAATTGGCTGAGTGCATAGATGTTAAACAGGAAAGAAAACACCATAAGTGGGACGTATTTCACCATTGTATATATACATGTGATAATGTTGAGTCTGATTTAGTATTAAGGTTAAGTGGTTTATTACATGACATAGGCAAGCCCGCAACGAGAAAAATCGTTAAAGGTAAAGGAATAACATTCCATAAGCATGAAGTTGTTGGTGCTAGAATTGCAAGGAAAATACTTACAAAGTTAGGCTACAGCAACTACGTGAAAAAGGAAGTGTCTAGGTGGATACGTTTGCATATGTACCACTACACACGAGAGTATGGTGACACTGCGATAAGAAGATTTATAACAAAAGCTGAAATCAAAAAGGAAGACCTTGATAATTTGGAAAGCTTTCCGCTCTTTAAACTAAGAGCTGCGGAGAGACTTGGTAATGGATTCAAAAAGATACCTATAACTCCAAAACAAAAGGACTTTGAAAAAAGAATCATTAAGATATATGGTGAGACTACTGCTTTTGGTGTTAATGATTTAGCGCTTAAAGGTGATGATGTAATGGAAGTCTTTAAACTAAAACAATCTAACCTTATAGGGAGGATAAAGAAACATTTACTGGAAAAAGTACTATCAGATCAGAAGTTGAATAACCGAATTGATCTGATAAAGCTGGCAGCCATTTATATCAACAAACAGAAAGAAGGAAACGAAAACAAGAAAAATTAAAAGGTGGATACCTCTTTGCTATGTGATGCGAAAGTGGGGCTTACTCAACTTTCTATTGAGTTAGGTTCCGTGAGTAGATCCATGTCCATTTCGGTGTAACCAAGTGGGACAACAAGATTTGGACAGAAGCAAGGTAAATATATTGGATGGTGCCTCCCATCATATCGTATCTAGCGGGCAGTCCAAGTAGGGTATGTAGGTGAAAGTAAACTTAAAGTACTGGCTTGCTCAACCTCATCGGTTGAGGAGGAAAGTAGTCACGGAAACAAGATTGCTTTTACTCAGACCTCGAAAAGCGCCTACGAAAAGCCAGGGCCTCCCGGCCTTGAAGCAACAGGATAACATATATGATGTAATTATCCGTGAGTCGTATTTACGGATAATAGTTCACCGAAAGGGTTCTATAGTATAAGGCACGGCGTTAATACGTCTTTCTTCTAGCAAATGAACCTACTAACAATGGAGTCGAAACTTATTCCAGCTTGCGATTAAAGATCAGCAAAAGGCGCGCTGACAAAATATAAAAGTCAGCGTAGAAGACCGAGTACCTGATCATCATTCAAAAGTTAGAACATAATAGGTTTTTTATGTCCTAGGTAGCTGTTCATTGTGGTCGTTAAGAAGGCTCGGCCACGTTAAATAAAACTAACAAGCCTGACTGTGGTGGTCAATTTGTTATACTTTCGTTATGACCCTTGAAGAGCCATGGTAAAGTGTACATGAAAGTAGCGGATTTTTGAAGGAAGAAAAATTAGAGTTCGAATCTCTAGTAGAACACGCAACCTTTCACCGAATGTCGGAGTCCACGCCATCCATAGGGAGGAAAGTCATAAGGATGGCAACCTGCACCTTCTGGTGTAGGTGGTTCTAAAACCTGGGAGTTCAAATCTCCCTCCTCCCCCAAGCGCCTCCTCGTCGCTTGTTAGTACCTCCTCGCTTGTTGTTATCGGTTAAAGGCCGTGGGTTATCGGACATTTCCTACGGCCACAAATCCCATAGTGGAACACCTCCTTTATGTGTTTAGCTGGTTGTGGTTGTTGTCGGGGCAATTACAACCAGCAAACGATTTTTAATTAATTCCCCGTAGCTGATCATGGTCGACATGGTCAGTACAAGAAAAAAATAAAATTTGATATGCCACCAGGGTGGCGGAATTGGCAGACGCTTGGGACTTAAAATCCCATGAGCGCAAGCTCGTAAGGGTTCGAGGCCCTTCCCTGGTACTATAGGGGGGTTTACAGTTTTTTAAAATCAAAAAACGGGCGGTTCCCTCGCCATATATGAGGGCGGATCGAGCTGTATCCGTTAAAGAACTCCCCTCCCAATTTTAAATAAGGAAATTTGAAAATATGAATGATTTTGGTGATGCTGAAGGTATAGAAGATGCTGAAAACCATTGCGAAATGACAGAAGCGGAAGCCTTCAACACATATGATTTAGCCTTTGCCTTAGGTCTTGGTGAGGAAATAGGTTTAGAAGAAGCTGAACAATATGAAAACTTAAAAGCAGAAGAAGAAATTAAAGATCCATTTGCGAATGTTAAAGAGCCCATATCTATAAGAGCTGCTAGGTCAAGGTCTATTAGTAGCATAAGTTCTCTAACAGGTAAGGTGAAATGCCCCTTTGAACAGTGGATAAAGGACGTCTGCGCGGGACGAAAGGATGTAAGTGATCCTATAGGTGGAGACAATAGTTATGGCAAAGAATACGACCTCTACGCAGGGTAGAATACGAATAATTGGAAAGAAAGGTAGTAAAACATGTGGTCTCATTGTGAAGGAGGCTGGTATACCTAGGTATACCGGCAAATCCAACCAAGCAGATTTCCTAATCAACTTCGGTCTTGCTGGAAACAAGCGGGACGCATTCCTCAAAAGATTTCCATCCGCAAAAAACATACCCACCATCAACAAACACGTTGGCTATTCCAAACTCAATGTTATAAATAGAGCTAAGCAGGAAGGTATTGAGGTTCCTGATAGTAAGCTCACACTGGCTGGCTCTGACAAAAAATCTGATTGGATAGAAAAGAAATTCAACTCTATTGGTGGTAAAGGTATAAGGAAAGCCAAAGGCAAGAATAAAATGCTTGGTAAATATTACCAGCGTTTTGTCGATGACAGGTTGTATGAGTTAAGAATCCACGCTTTCCTATGGATGGATGAATACCGTGTCCAGAAACGTATGGGTAGAGCAGATGAAATTGCCTGGAATTTTCACAACGGAGGACACTTCATAACCATACACAATCCTAAAAGATACACAGTATTCCAGGAAGCTATGGAAGCATCAAATAAAGTGCTCAAGATGTTAGGTATGGCATTTGGTGCTGTTGATTTCATAGTAACTAAGGACTACAAACTATCATTCTTAGAAGTAAATTCAGCGCCGGGTGTTTCCGGGTTAAGTGATCAGATATACATTGACGCATTTAAAAAACTGAAGTCGTTGCCTAGGAAAGAGCTGCGTAAGTATGCTAAATAAAGGACAGCGTCATGTATCCAGAAGAATATAAAATAAATATAATAGAGAGACGATTGTCCCTTAGTTTAAAAGCGAAAAGCCCTGAGGAGACAAACGATATTGAAATGGAAGATTCGAATGTCACAGATAAATTAGAACTGCGCTTTCTGAAATTTCCAGTAAGAAGATAGACTCGGCGAGTTTCTACATTCTCGCCTTACCGTTTACGGTCAAACCTAAAAATGTGGTCTTGGGTTTTAATCTATCCTACACTACGTATGTAACTATGTCATATATAATATAGTTATATACGAGTGTAGGAAAGACTGAATCTAAGGAACAGTCACTTATTCGAAACTTGTCATAGTCACACAGCCACTGTAAGATCTAAAATAAATATGAAGGGTGGTACCTACATATAAAATAAAGATCGAGAAAGTCGCTTAGACTCACTCATAAGAGGTAGAATAAGAGATTGTGATTCACAAGCTGAATCAAGGTTGAATGGGTTGGGGCGGGCATGCCGTACCATGCCTAGGGCATCGGACTACGGCACAAGGTTAGAAGAACAAGGAGATGGTATCATGAATAATGTATTAATTGTAGTGGACATGTTAAATGATTTTGTGGATGAGGAAGAGGGAATTCTATCGTTTCGCCAAGCAAGAGCGATAGTTCCTGCTGTTAAACGGCGACTTGCTTTACACAGGGCTGATGGTAGTCAAATTATATATCTCTGTGATGCCCATGCTGAAGATGATTTGGAATTCTTAAAATTCCCAGCACATGCCATCAAAAATACTTGGGGAGCTGATATTATCGATGAGCTTGAACCAAAAAAGGGTGATACCATTCTTCCTAAGACACGTTATAGCGGCTTCTACGGCACCCCCCTTGAAGCTCATCTGGCTGTTACAGCACCTAAAAAGGTCGAGGTAGTGGGTGTTTGTACGTCAATTTGTGTAATGGATACCGTGGGTGGACTGGCCAACCGAGACTATAATGTTTATATCCACGAAAACTGCGTCGCTGATTTCAGTGATGAAGCTCACACATTCTCTATTGTAAGAATGAAATCTCTCTACGGCGCCAAAATAATTGAGGGCGGATTATGGCCATAATCAATAGCTTGTTGGATACAGATCAGTACATATTCACCATGGCTCAAGCTATATTACATCAATGTTCTGGTGCTACGGCCAAGTTCAAATTCAAATGTAGAAACGGCGCCGGTGTGGTTAGAGATAGTAAAGGAATGATTACTCCATTTCTGGATAGATTGGACGCAGAAATAAATCATCTCTGCACGCTCAGATTCGCTGAAGACGAGCTTATATATTTATCTGGTATAAGGTACTTCAAAAAAGATTTCATCGACATGTTGCGTCTGTTACAGCTTAACAGAGCACATATAATGACATACATTGAAGACGGACAGCTACAGATCGAGATTGAAGGTCCATTATTCTTGATCGTATGGTTCGAGGTTCCGATACTTGCTATCGTTAGTGAGCTTCTCTGTGAAAATCTTGGTGATGACAATGAAGGTATGAGGCTGCTAAGTAATAAAATTAATTATACAAAAGACAGTGGTCCTCTTGGTCCCAAAAACATCGAGCCTTTTACATTTGTAGATTTTGGTACAAGGCGTCGGCGCTCTTATGAATGGCATTCAAAAGCTATCAAGACTCTCGTAGACAGATGTCCAAATTTCGTTGGAACTTCTAACGTTTATTTCGCTAAGAAATTCGACATTAAATCTATTGGTACAATGGCTCATCTATGGTTTATGACATACCAAAGGATGAAATATCGGCTTGGGCTAAGCCAACAGGCAGCTTTAGACGCTTGGCAAAAGGAATATCGAGGTGATCTTGGTATTGCTTTATCAGATATAGGTGGTTTTGATTGGTTCCTTAAAGATTTTGATTTGTTTTATGCTAAACTGTTTGATGGTTGTAGACATGATTCTGGTAACCCCTATGTTTGGTGTAATAAATTAATAGATCATTATAAAAAGCTAGGGATTAATCCAAAGACTAAGACTGCTGTCTTCAGCGACGGACTTGACTTTTTTAAAGCCATCGATTTACATATGGAATTCCAGTCTAGAATCAACACTTCATTTGGTATTGGTACTAATCTTACCAATGATTTTGGCTATGTAGCTCCCCAGATAGTTATTAAAATGGTCGAGTGTAATGGTGGACCAGTCTCTAAGAGAAGCGACAGCAAGGGTAAAGGAATGTGTGAAGACCCAGAATTCGATGTCTATTTTGGCAAGGTAATAGCAGAGGAGCTCGAAAATGAAACTTTGTAAAGATTATGATAAAATGTTTGAAAACATTATGTTGTTTGGCACATTCTATCTTCATTTATATCCAAATATAAAATCTATGGTTGTTGGTTTGTCTGGAGGAATAGACAGTGCACTTACGGCTGCCATAGCTAGAGAAATCTGCGACCAAAATCCTGGGATGAAGTTAATTGGAGTTAGTATACCTATTGAATCAAACAAGAAGGTCGAAATTGACAACGCTATATGTGTTGGCAAAGCTTTTTGTCATGAGTTTATGGAGGTAAAATTTATAGATAGGTTGTTTAGATTGTTTAAGTTAGCCGTCGAATTTCTTTATACTTCTAAATATCACTCAAAGAAACATGCTGAAAAAGTAAGGTACGGTAATATTAAAGCCAGACTTCGCATGATCTATCTCTATGATAAAGCCCACAGAAACAATGGGATTGTACTGTCAACAGATAATTTATCCGAGTTTAACCTTGGCTTTTGGACATTACATGGCGACGTCGGCGATTTTGGACTCATACAACAGTTATGGAAGACTGAAGTTTATGGTATGAGTATGTTTCTTTGTCAACGTTATGGTGGTAATAAAGCAGATGCTTTGATGCGTGCAATAAAAGCAGTACCAACTGATGGGCTGGGTGTTTCTACTAGCGACTACGATCAGCTCGACGTTAATAGTTATCAAGAGGTTGATAGAATTTTAATTGACTATCTCAACGGTGTTGATATTAAAGCACATCCAATTATCAAAAGACATTTGAAGTACGCATTCAAACGTGAAAATCCACATAATATTCCCAGAGATCATATATTGCCAGAATAAAATCACAAGTTGGAAAAAGATGGAGATTTAATAATGCCTATACGAGTTGATAACATACCGGAAGAGCTCAGACAGGCTGAACAATGGGTATGTTGGAGAGAAATACAAACAACTAATGGGTTATCGAAAGTTCCTATAAATCCACACAGCCTGTCGTTTGCTAAAGTAAATAATATTAATACTTGGGGAAAATTCGAGACAGCTTTGGAAGTTTTCATCAGGAATAAAGTGGATGGTATCGGCTTTGTATTTTCAGAAGGAGACCCATTCATAGGTATTGATTTAGACGATTGTTTCAGACTGGACGGTGTAATGTTCCCACGTATACGCAAGATAGTGGATGTTCTTGACAGCTATACTGAGTTGAGTCCTTCAAGGGAGGGTATACATATAATAGTTAAGAGTCCTAACAATGTAATTAAAAAAGATTTACCTCCTATGAAGAAAAAAGGTTTTGAAATCTATCCCAGAAAAAGATTTTTCACTGTAACAAGTTTATTGTTGAAGGGCGCACCTATAAAAATTGCTGAAAGACATATTGAAATTAAAAAATACATAGATGAACATGACAAAGCGTTGAAGAATGCAAACCCTATTGAGAAGTTAATTCCTGCAAACACAGGTGCATGTCCATTATGTTTCAGATTTGAAAGAACTCTTACTCTTTATGGGGAAGGTCAACATTCAGATGCTTGTCCAAGATCTCCGAACTTTATGAAAGATGTGAAGAAAAAAGACACTCCTTAAAACAAAGCCATCGACTTCAAGGTCGATGGCTCCTTTCTTTTCTCCCCCAAAAGGTTTATAAACCCTCCAAGCTGTTTCTTTTTATATTCCTAGTAGTAGTATAGTATTATATTATTGTATAGTAAAGTAGTTGTTCTGTATTTCTTATATATTTTAAAAAATTTTACAGCAGCAGCTGCTTAATGAACTAGCCTTCGAAATAACCCCCTAGACTTTTTAGAAAGGAGGATCAATATCATCGTAATTGAATACATCATCTTCAGTCTCCTTATAGGACGGAGCATTATCATAGTCATCGAAAAATGTCCAGTCTTTACTCTGCCAAAGTAACGCTTCAGCATTTCTTCTCCGAACTAATCCTTTGAGAACCTTA
>Ga0307377_10000569_pt1 | contig 48431 bp, 43 predicted proteins | sample TR3MG_FD_202535 | JGI IMG/M metagenome (GOLD analysis project Ga0307377, IMG submission 202535) | Soil microbial communities from Risofladan, Vaasa, Finland - TR-3 | ecosystem: Environmental > Terrestrial > Soil > Coastal area > Acid sulfate soil | place: Finland: Risofladan, Vaasa | collected...
GGGTTTGCCGTGCTGACGGAACCGATCTTCCGCGATCCCGCTCTCGGCGCCCTCGTCGCGCTGACGATGCTGAAGACATTCGTGATGACGACGCTCGATTCGGCGACCCGAATCACGCGATACATCGGGGAGGAGCTGTTCGCCGACGGGATGGGCATCGAGTTCCTGCGGAACCGATTCGTGTCGACGGCTCTCATCATTGGAGCTGCGATCTATCTCGGTCTCGGCTCCTGGCAGAACGTGTGGCCCGTGTTCGGGAGCGCGAATCAGCTCATCGGGGCGCTCGCTCTGCTGGTGCTGACGGTCGTGCTCTGGCGGCGGGGCAAGCCGGTGATTTACACGCTCCTGCCGTTCCTGTTCATGATAACCACGACGCTCGGCGCGCTCGCCTATCAGGGATGGGGATTCCTGGCGGACAGGAAGATCGGGCTTGCGACGATAAGCGTCGCGCTGATTGTGCTCTCGCTGATGATGCTGGTGGACAGCGTGCGGGTGGTGGTGCGAGAGCGCCGGGCGCGGGGTGAAGAGGCGGCCGTCACGGGGCCTGGTTCGAGGACGGAGTAGCGAGCGGCTTCTGAATCCTGGCTAGCGCTCGTCCTCGGAGTCGGGGGTCCGGTACCAGGCGATGGTGCGCCGGAGCCCGTCCGACACCGTGACGCCGACGCGATAGCCGAGCAGCTCCTTCGCGCGACGGATGTCGGCGACGGAGTGTCGCACCTCCCCCACTCTGGCCGGCCGGTGAGCCACATGTGCGGCTGCGCCGGTCAGATCGGTGAGGATTTCCACGAGGCGGTTGATCGTCACTCCCTCTCCGCAGCCGATGTTGATAATCCTGCCGGCCGCCTCCGGCGCGGTGCAGGCGAGGAGGTTCGCCGCCACGACATTCTCCACGGGCACGAAATCGCGCGACTGCTCGCCGTCGCCGAAGATGGTGATGCCGTCCCCGCTCAGCAAGCCGTGCAGGAATCGAGCGATGACGCCGGAGTAGGGAGAGCCGGCGTCCTGGCGAGGGCCGAAAACGTTGAAGTAGCGAAGGACGACGGTCTCGAGGCCATAGACGTCATGGAAGGCCCGGCAGTAGAGTTCTCCGACGTGCTTGGCGACGGCGTACGGGGACAGGGGCTGCGGGACAATGTCTTCGCGGTGGGGCAGCTCGGGAGGGTTGCCGTAGGCGGAGGCTGAGCCCGCGTAGATGAAGCGCGTGCACTGGGCCTCACGCGCCGCCCACAGCATGTTGAGGGTTCCGAGGGCGTTCACGCGCTGATAGAGGAAGGGGTCTTCCAGGGATTCGACCACGGAGACGCGGGCGGCGTGGTGGAGGACGTAGTCCACGCCCTCGCAGGCGGTGCGGCAGGCGTCGAGGTCGGTGATATCGCCCTCGAGCACCTCGACCGACGGGGCCGCGCTCGTCAAGTTGTCCCGCTTGCCTGCGGAGAAGTCGTCGAAGACGCGGAGGCGCTGGCCGGATATCGCCAGGGTTTCGGCGAGATGGGAGCCGATGAACCCGGCGCCGCCGGTGACGAGATAGAGGGGTGTCTCGAACCTGTGCGATCCCCGAGACTTCACTTCGCCTTCCCCCTCGGCCGAAGCTGCCTGCGCAGCCAGGTTCGCAGGGCGGGGCCGTGGTCGGGATCGAGGAGACTCATCTCTATAAACGCCTGGTAGTAGCTGAGGAAGTTGCCGATGTCGAGTCGGTGCTCGCCCTTTCCCAGGCGGACGCACATGATCTCGTGCCCCTCCTGAAGGAGCAGGCGCAGGGCGTCGGTGAGCCAGATCTCGCCTCCGATCCCGGGCTTCGTGCGACGTATGGCGTCGAATATGAGGGGTTCGAGGATGTACCTGCCGGCGGCGGCGAGGTCGCTGGGGGCCTTGCTCGGGGAGGGCTTCTCGACGAAGCCGCGGATGGGGAACACGCTGTCCGGCGATCCTTTGGGAGCGACGATGCCGTATCTGCTGACGGCCTCGTGCGGGACCGCTTCGACGGCGATGGTGGCGGCGGGGCGATGCTTGGCGTGCGCGCTCATCATGCGGGCGAGGACAGGCTTTCGGGCCTGCGAGACGAGGATCGAGTCTCCGAGGGCGACGACGACTGGCTGACCGCCGGCGAATGGCTCGCCGATCGCCACCGCGTCGGCGAGGCCGCGCGGCAGAGACTGGCGGGCGTGGAAGAATCGCAGGTCCATCCAGGGCTGGTGCTCTTCCTCGTTGCGGCCGCTGTCGCGGTCGAGGTGGTCCTCGATGGCGCGCTTGCCCTGGCCGGAGATGAGGAGAACCTCTCGGAGCCCGCTTTGGGCGAGTTCCTCCACGACGTGCTGGATGGTGGGCTTGCGGCCGACGGGCAGCATTTCCTTGGGCTGAGACCGGGTGGCCGGCATGAGCCGGGTGCCTCTTCCCGCGGCGGGGACGATGGCTTTGGTGATCGGCGGATGTGAGTCCTCTTTTGTCGCTCGTGCGGGCCTTCGCATCGACCTCTTCCTAGAGCGCATTTCATGACCCTCACTCGCCCGGCTGTCCGCTAGAGACGCTGGCATGCAACGCGCCTGCTGGAGCCTGGCGGCTTGTGCTGCTGTTTCATAACCCGCCTCGGCGGGTTATGAAACAGCTTCTAGAATGCCTTTATGGGCTGATAGCGGTAGCCCCGGGCGGCGTAGGCCTCGGCCAGGGTGCTCTCGCTCTGCGGATCGTCGAGGAGGATGAGGGCCGCGCCGCTGGAGCCGGGAAGCTTGGAGGCGAGCCCGTGATCCCGCGCTATCTGGATGAGCTCGAGGTTGTGCTGTCCCAGCGCCTCTTCTCCGTAGAGCCGCTTGCGCAGATCGAAGTTCCTATTCATGAGGCGAGCCAGGGCTTTGGCGTCGCGCTGCCGCAGCGCCTCCCTCCCCTTCTCTGCGCAGCGAGCGAGCTCGCGCATCGTCCGCCTGACCTCTGGGTCTCCCTGCTCCCAACGGTACCGCACCTGCGAGTGGACTCGTCCGGACTCGATGGTGCCGAAGTGATCCTCAGCCAGATAGGCGAGGCCGAAGCGAGGCAGCAAGGCGGAGTTGAGGCGCGCGCACTTGGGAGTGCCCCCCGTGAAGTCCATGTAGGTGACGCCGCCGTAGCTCTGCACGACCCGGTCCTGGAGGCCGGCGGCGATCCCGAGTTCCTGGGTTTCGACGCTGAGGGCGAGCTCGGCAAGCTGTCTCGCCGACAGCTTGCTCTGAGGCACGCGGTGAAACTTGAGGAGCGCCCGCAGCGCGGCGATGATCATGGCGCTCGACCCACCGAGCCCCGACTGGCGCGGTATGGTGGTCTCATACTCCAGCGTGAAGCCGGCGTCGCGGAGCCCAATCCCGCGGTCGCGGGCGAAGTCGGCGAATCGCTTGCAGGTGGCGAAGAGGACGCGCTGCATGCCGTAGTAGCCATGGCGTTGAACGGAATTGGCGAGGTGGGCGAGGTTCTCGAACTCCGTCCGGTCGTGCTCGGGGTGGGGCTTCAGTGTCAGCGTCGGGCTCTCCCAGAGCCGCACCCGGGCGGAGAAGTCGCGGATGAGGAAGGAGATCACCCTCCCGCCGTACATGTCTGAGGGGTTGCCGAGGAGGCCGGCGCGGGCGTGGACTTCGGTGGAGATGATCACTCGATCCGCTACCCTTTCTCCGGGGAATCGGGGCCGGGCAGCCAAGGGCGGAATCGGTCCTGCCCGCGGCGGCGGGCCTCGGCCACGACTCGATTCGCCTGGAAGAGGCTGTCGAAGGAGCCGCAGTCGAGCCAGAGGCCGTCCAGCTCGCTCCACGTCATGAGGCCGTGCTGGATGTAGAAGTTGTTGACGGTGGTGATCTCGAGCTCTCCGCGGGCCGACGGCTCCGACCGGTTGACGAACTCGAAGGCGCGGCTGTCGTAGATGTAAAACCCCGTCACCGCGTAGTTGCTCTTCGGCTCCTCGGGCTTCTCCTCGATGGCGGCGATTCGGGAGGGGTCGCTCTCGTCGAAGACGGCGACGCCGTAGTCGCGGGGATCGGGGACCTCCTTGAGAAAGAGATGGGCGCCTCCCTTGAAGCCTTTCACCGCCGGGCCCAGGTCGGCATCGGTGAAGTTGTCGCCGAGAACCACCATGATCGGCTTGCCCTCGGCGAAGTCTTCGGCTATGCTGAGAGCGGCAGCGATCCCGCCTTCACCTTCCTGATAGCCGTACTCCAGGTGCTTGATCCCCAGCTCCTTGCCGTTCCCGAGCACGCGGATGAAGTCGCCTGCGTGCGGGCCGCCTGTGACGACGAGGATGTGATCGATGCCCGCGCGCAGCAGATTCTCTATGGCGTAATGCACCATGCAGCGGTCGTAGACGGGAAGCAGATGCTTGTTCGTGGCTTTAGTAAGAGGAAAGAGGCGAGTGCCCAGCCCGCCGGCAAGAACCACACCCTTCACGATACTCCCTCCTGCGATGCCTCAGTCGTCGCGCGCTTCGCGAGTTCTGCGAACCCGGCCGTCACTCCTTCCGCGGGCGGGTCTACGGGAGGGAGCGAGCCGTCGTGGGGCGAAGTGGGGACCGGGCAACGGAGCGATTCAGTGGTGGAGCCTCGAGACGGACAATTCGACGTCTGCATCGTGTCGTGGAGGACGCGCGATCTCCTTCGAGCCTGCCTTGGTTCAGTGGTCGGCCAGGCTGAGGTGGCGCGGATCGTCGTCGTAGACAATGCCTCCGGCGATGGGACGGCCGAGATGGTGAGAAGCGAGTTCCCGACTGTGGAACTCATCGCCAACACCGAGAACGTCGGCTTCTCGGCGGCGAACAACCAGGCCATCCGGGCGGGGCGGGCGCCATTGGCGCTCCTGCTCAATGCTGACACGGAGCTGAAGGAGGGGGCGCCGGCGGCGCTGCTGGATGTTTTCGAAGAGGACGGCCGTGTCGGGGCGGTGGCGGCGCAGCTTGTCCTGCCGGACGGGTCGGTTCAGCGTTCCTGCAGGAGCTTCCCGGAGCCGGCGGCGGTTCTCTTCGATGCCTTCGGGATGTCCCGGCTGTTCCCTCGCAACGAGCGCTTCGGCCGCTATCGGATGACGTACTGGGACCACGACTCCCGACGGGACGTGGACCAGCCGATGGCGTCGGCGTTGGCGCTGCGCCGCGCGGCGCTGGACGAGGTAGGGCTGTTCGACGAGAGCTTCCCCCTCTACTTCAACGACGTGGACCTGTGCTACCGGCTCCGCCGGGCCGGATGGCGGATCGTGTTCGAGCCGAGGGCGAAGGTGCTGCACCATCATGGGCGGAGCACGTGGCAGGTCCGGCCTGGTGCCATCATCGAGTCACACCGAAGCCTCATTCGGTTCTACCGAAAGCACTACCGGGGCCGGGTGGGGTGGATGGGCTACTGGGCGGCTATCGCCCTGGCCGCGCTGACGATGTACCCGCGAGCTGCGGGGGCGTGGCTGCTGAGGCGCGGTCGCTAGCTCAGATCCATTGTCTTACGTGCTGGACGTCGGATTCGCTCAGGCCATAGGCGCGCGCCGCCGCCCGGTCGATGGCCGCCAGCAGCTCTCGCCTGCTATCCTCGTCTCTCTCGGAAAGCATCCTGGCCGCCAACTCGGCCAGGCCGCCCTCCCCCACCGGCGGCACGGGGACGATCTTCAGCTTGCCGACTTTCACCTGGGCGAAGGGGCGGCCGGCCTCGGGGGCGACGGCGCGGTAGAGCGCGGCGAAGGGGGTCGAGTTGAGGAGGGCTGCGAGCCAGAGCAGATCGCGCTCGCTCTCGGCCGTGATGCCGATGACGCTGCGGCCGAAGTAGACGCCGCGGCGGTCGATCGTGGCGACGGGCCTGTCGCCGGTCTGCCGCAGGAGGAGCTTGGGGGCGCGGCGGTAGACCTCGCGGCGCACGGACACGCCGTCGTCGGGGCGGACGCGGGTGGGCCAGTCGCGGCGGAGCCAGGCGGAATGCCCGACCGGGGTGAGCGGCCCGAAGTCGCGGCCGCGTGTGACGGGGATGTCGCCAGCGTCTTCCCGCTCGCCGTCATAGAGTATCGCCCGGCCGAGGTCTGCGCGGGCGTAGTTGATGCCGGCGTCATGGAAGGCGAACACCTCGTCCAGGTCACCGAGGGCTGTATGGCGCGCCAGCATGAGCTGATGCAGTCGCCGCAGCCAGCTCGGCCCGGCGAAGAAGCTGTGATGGGGGGCTTCGAGGGGATTGTCTCGGGGGACGCGCCAGCCCGGCCGGGCGATGGCTGCCGGTAGATCCGCGCGAGGCACTTGGCGGAGGTCGGCCGTGCCGAAGGTGGGCGGCGCGATCTCGCGCCCCGCCAGGCAGAGAAGGCACGACGGGGCGGTTGCGCCGGGGAAGACCCTGTCCCCGACGAGGGCGACCCTCAGTGGGCGGAAGCGCTCCAGGAGGGCCTGCCGCATTCCCTGGTAGCGGACGTGCCAGAGGAGAGCGTCCGGGAGGAGCAGGCCAAGGGCGCCGTCATCGGCGGCGGCTTCGGAGGCGAGATACAGGAAGAAGAGGGCGCTGTCTCGATGGCCGGAGAGGGCCTGCGGATTCGTTTTGGCGAGCTTCGATGCGCGGGCGGAGGGCAGCTTCACACCCCAGGGCGGGTTGCCGACGACGAGGTCGAAGCTCCCTCGCTCCGGTGGTTTGACGAGCGCGTCGCCGACGCGGATGTGATCCACGGGAAGCGAGGCCCATCGGCCAGGCCGCGAGGCGACCAGCCACAGGCCGAGGCGGCATGCTTCCGCGGCCAGCGGGTTCTTCTCGACGGCGTAGATGCAGTGTTCGACGGCCCGCCTGCGGATCGCGTTCTTCTCCTCCCCCTCCCCGGCCGCGCCGGCGATGGCCTCGACGAGGGCGACGGCGAAGGCGCCGGCGCCGACGGCGGGATCGAGGGCCCTGAGGGAGAGTGCCTCCTCCATGCCGCGGTTGCGGCCTGCCAGCACGCCTCGCACGACGGTCTGCGCGATGGCGTCCGCCGCCCAGGGGGGGGTGTAGTAGCTGCCGCTGAGACGGCGTTTTCGGCCGCCGGTGGCGAGGTCTTCGCAGAAACGGGCCAATCTCTCCGCTGCGAGGCGCGGCGCGGCCGCGCCTTCGGCGCGGTGCCGCGCGGTTCCGGCCGCCCAGATGAGTGACCTCTCTGCCACGCGCGGCCAGCCGAGGTGGGCCAGCCTCAGGTTCTCTCGGTGGTCGAGGAAGGCGGACTCGACGGTCTGTGCGGAGGGCGCGACGGCAGCCCGGTCAGGGAGGGCCTCGGAGAGGTGTTGGACGGCCCCGGCGAGGGCTGAGGGGAGGAGATCGAGGTGAAGCGCCTCGAAGAGGAAGTGGAATCGCAGCGCCAGGGCGGCGCGCTGGGAGTGGCTGGCTCGCTGCTCGCTCACCGCTCCTCGTATTGGCGTCGGTAGTAGTCCTTGTAGTGATCGCCCGACTTGATGGGCTCCCACCACCAGCGGTTCTCGGCGTACCACTGCACCGTCGCGCGCAGCGCCTCGGTCGCGTCGTAGCGGGGCTGCCAGCCGAGGGAGCGGAGCTTGCCGGAATCCAGCGCATAGCGGCGGTCGTGGCCGGGGCGGTCCTTGACGTGCTCGATGAGGGACTCGGGCTTGCCGATCTCGGCGAGAAGGAAGCGGGCCATGTCGATGTTGCGCATCTCGTTGCCCGCGCCGATGTTGTAGACCTCGCCCGGTGCGCCCTTCTCCAGAGCCAGGAGGATGCCGCGACAGTGGTCCTCGACATGGGTGTACTCGCGGCACTGGAGTCCGTCGCCGTAGAGCGGGAGCCGGGCGTCGTCGAGCGCGTTGGTCGCGAAGAGCGGGATGACCTTCTCGGGGTACTGGTAGGGGCCGAGGGTGTTGGCGCCGCGGGTGATGGTCACAGGCGTCCCGTAGGTGGTCCAGTAGGAGAGGCAGAGAAGGTCGGCGCCGGCTTTGCTGGCGGAATAGGGGCTGCTGGGTCTTATGCGATAGCTCTCGTCGGCCGCGCCCTCGGGGATGCTCCCGTACACCTCGTCGGTGCTGACCTGGAGGAGCCTGCCGGCAGCGCCCTCCCGCACGGCTTCCAGGAGGACGAAGGTCCCCTCCATGTCGGTGCGCAGGAAGGCCATGGGATCCATGATGGAGCGGTCGACATGGGTCTCGGCGGCGAAGTTGACGATGGCGTCACAGCCCTTGGTCGCCTCGGCGACGATGCCGTGGTCGCAGATGTCGCCTTTGACGAAGCGATAGCGGGGATCGTTCTGGATGTCCTTCAGGTTGTCGAGGTTGCCGGCATAGGTGAGCTTGTCGAGGTTGACGATCTCCCAGTCGGGCCGCTCGGCCAGCGCCAGATGGGCGAAGTTGCTCCCTATGAAACCGGCGGCGCCTGTTACGAGAAGCTTCACGACACCCTCCTAGCCGGCGGCGAGCCCGGCCGACCTGAGGACTACTTCGACGTCCGAGTCGAAGCCTTCCTGCTCGGCCGCGAGGAAATCCCGGACGATTCGCCAGCCGAGGTAGACCCCGGCGCGGGAGGGCAAGGCGCCTTTTGGCCCGCGACCGTAGAGAAGGCGCGCGGATACGTCCTCGTCCTCTGAGGCGAGGTATGGGGCGATGGCTTCCCGGAGCCGGTGCTCGTATTGGCGCATGGCGGCGAGCTGGCCGCGGCGCATGAGGAGGTGATCGGCGGCGGAGCGGTCGGGCAGAGCCCTGGCCGCCAGCTCGACGGCGAAGCCCTCTTCGACGAGACGTTCGCCCAGCCGCGCCGGGCGCGTGAACCGCCGGCGATAGCAGTGGGCATATTCGTGGGCGAGCAGAACGGGGATGAGACGAGCGCTCATCAGGCGCTCCAGTCCGATCCCGATGGCCCAGGCGCCATCCACCTCGAAGGCGAAGCCGTCGGGGCTGAAGAAGCCGACGAGGTAGTAGACGTGCGGCTCCGGGGAGAGGGGCAGGAGCCTCTGGCAGCGGGCCATCGTATCGCGGGCGAGGCGCTCGAGGTCCGCCTCGGTCACGAGCGCCCGGAGCAGCTCGTACTGCTCGGGGCGGATCTGCCTGACGCGGTCTATCCACGTGGCCTCGGGCAGAGCGAGGACCTGGTTCCACCAGGCATCGAGGGCGGGGCGGTGGGGGTTCAGGTAGTGCCGGCAGTAGAGGTCCCAGGGATCGCCTTCGGTCGTCGCCAGCGTGTCGATGAAGCGGAGGAAGTCCTCGTAGAGGTGGTGGACGCTCACCACTCCTCCGTCTTCGGCTCCTCGATGCCGGCGGCGCGGCGGAGGCGGTGGGCGACGTCCTCGGGGACGCGAGCGGTGAGGGCGACGCCGTTCTCCACGAAGTCCTCTGAGAGGATGCGGCCGCGCTTATGGACCTCGGGGAGCAGGTCCTGGGCGGTCCACGGGAGGGTGAGCTCGACCGGGACCAGCTGCTGCTCCAATCGCTCGCCGACGAGCCCCAGGAGGGCGTCGAGGCCGTCTCCGGTGAGCGCGGAGATGGCGACGGCGTGCTCGTCGCGGCTCATACGCTCTTCGAGACGCTGGCGATCGGGAACGATGTCGGATTTGTTGAAGGCCATGATCGTCGGCTTGTCGGCGCAGCCGAGGTCGGCGAGCAGGCGGCGGGCGGCGTCGATCTGCTCTGTCATCTGGGGATGGTTGGCGTCGACGACGTGGACGAGGACATCGGCATCGACGACTTCCTCGAGGGTCGCCTTGAAGGCTGCCACGAGCTGGTGTGGGAGGCTGCGGATGAAGCCGACGGTGTCGGTGAAGAGAATCTCGCGGCCGTCGGGGAGCGAGACGCGCCGGATCGTGGGGTCGAGAGTGGCGAAGAGGAGATTCTCGACGAACACTTCGGCGCCGGAGAGAGTATTGAGGAGGGTGGACTTGCCGGCGTTGGTGTAGCCGACGAGGGCGACGACCGGCATGCCGGCCTCCTGGCGATGGCGCCGCTCGACGGAGCGGCGTTTCCCGATCTCCTCGACCTCCTTCTTGAGAAGGCGAATGCGGCGACGGAGGCGCTGGCGGTCGGATTCGAGCTTCGTCTCTCCTGGGCCCCTCGTGCCGATGCCGCCGCCGAGGCGGGAGAGCTCGGTGCCCTTTCCGGTGAGGCGAGGCAGCAGGTAGTTGAGCTGGGCCAGCTCGACCTGGACCTTGCCCTCTCCGCTTCGCGCGCGCTGGGCGAAGATGTCGAGGATCAGAGCGGTGCGGTCGAGGACGCCCATGTTGGCGGCATCCTCGAGGTTCCGCTGCTGGCTCGGCTTCAGATCGCCGTCGACGAGCAGCACGTCGGCCCCCAGGTCGCCCTTGACCTGGCGAATCTCCTGCGCCTTGCCCTTGCCGACGAAGTAGACCGAATCGGGCCGATCTCGCTTCTGGGTGACGGTGCCCACGACCTCGACACCGGCGGTTTCGGCCAGGCGCTCGAGCTCCTCGAGCGACTCTTCCCAGTCTTCCCTCCGCGTTTCGATGGCCAGCAGCAGGGCTCTCTGGCGATGCCGCGGGCCGTCGGTTAAGGTCATCCGAGTTTCACCTTTTCCTTGATGCGGGCGACGGCTTCGACGATGCGCTCTTCCTGCCGCTCGCCTTGCACGGTGAGGGAGAAGCGAACGTAACCCTCTCCGAGCTGACCGTATGCGCTCCCTGGCGTGGCGAGGACACCCGCTTCGCGCAGCAGCGTCTCCGCCATGCCGGCGGAGGTATAGCCCGCCGGGCAGGTCGCCCAGACGTAGCAGGTCGCCGCCGGCTTGGGGATGTGCCAGCCAATCCCGGCGAGGCCGTCCACCAGGAGGTTTCGCCTCTTCTGGTAGATGGCGCGCATTCTCTCGACGCAGTCCTGCGATCCTGCGAGGGCGGCGGTGCCGGCCTCTTGGATGGCGAGGAACGCCCCCGAATCGACGTTGGACTTGAGCTTCTCCAGGGCGTCGAGCGCGTCGACATTTCCCACTGCGAAACCGAGCCGCCATCCGGTCATATTATACGTCTTCGACAGCGAGTGAATCTCTATGGCGACCTCTTTGGCGCCTTCGACTTCGAGCATGCTGTGCGGCTTGTGGCCGTCGTAGTACAGCTCGGAGTAGGCCATGTCGAGGCAGATGAGGAGGTTGCGCTCCCGGGCGAAGGCGACCAGATCGGCGTAGAAGTCCGTGCCGGCGACGACACCGGTGGGCATGTTGGGATAGCACAGGTACATGAGGCGGGCGCGGTCGAGGACGTCGCCGGGGATGGCGGCGAGGTCGGGCAGGTAGCCGGCGCTCTCGGTCAAGGGGAAGCGATGGGCATCGGCTCCGGCGAACATGGCGGCGACGTTGTAGACCGGGTAGGCGGGGTCCGGGACGAGCGCGATGTCTCCCGGGTTCAACACCGCCCAGGCCAGGTGCGCGATCCCTTCCTTGGCGCCGATGAGCCGCAGCACCTCGCGGTCGGGGTCGAGCGCGACGCCGAAGCGGTTGCGATACCAGGACACGACGGCTTCTCGGAATGAGGGCAGACCCCGCCCCGTCTCGTCGTACTGATGCGTACTTGGGTCGCGGGCGGCCCTCCCCAGCGCCTCCACGATATGCTCCGGTGTCGGCTGATCGGGGTCGCCGATGCCGAAGTCGATGAGATCGACGCCCTCCTCAATGGCATTCCGCTTCAGTCGCCCCAGCTCCGCGAACGGATAGGGCGGTGTCTTGAGAAGCCGGTCTGCAACCTGCATGTCGCTCTCTCCCTGCGTGGTGTCCCCACGTTCTCCCCTACCCCCGTGCACCGCTAGATCGACTCGTCCAGGCGCGTTTCGCCGGTGCACACTTCCTCCGCCGGTCCCTCGATGAAGACGTGATTGTCTTCCTGATTCCAACCTGCCTTCAGGTCGCCGCCGCGGAGATGGATCGTCGCCTTCCGCGGCGAGAGGCCGTTGAGCACGGCGGCGACGAGCACGGCTGAGGCGCCGGTGCCGCAGGCGAGGGTCTCGCCCGCGCCCCGCTCCCAGACTCGCATCGCGATCTCGCCGTCCCCCACGATCTGGGCGAACTCGACGTTGGTGCGGCGGGGGAACAGGTCGTGGCGCTCGATGGCGGGCCCGACTTCCTCTACCTTGGCTGTATCTGCGTTGTCCACGAAGATCACGCAGTGCGGATTGCCCATGGAGACGGCGGTGATCTCGTAGCGTCGCCCGACCACCCGAATGCGTTCTCGTAGGACACGCTCCCGATCCGGACCCTTCATCGGGATTTCGGAGCTGCGCAGCTTCGGCTCTCCCATGTCGACGCGGACGCCGGTGATTTTCCGGCCTCGGAGGCGAAGGCGCGGCCTGATGATGCCGGCCAGAGTCTCGATCTCCATGTCGCGCTCCCGCGTGTAGCCGTGCTCGTAGACGTAGCGGGCGAAGAGACGCACGCCATTGCCGCACATCTCGGCTTCGCTCCCGTCGGAGTTGAAGATGCGCATCTTGAAGTCGGCGACTCGGGAGGGCTCCACGAGAATGAGGCCGTCGGCTCCGACTCCGAAGTGACGGTCGGACAGGGCCTTGGCGATGGCGGGCAGCTTCTGCTCGGGCGGGACGCCGCCCTTCATTGCATCCACCAACAGATAGTCGTTTCCCAGCCCGTGCATTTTCGTGAACGCGATCATCAGCTCTCTCCCGTACCGTCTCTCTTCGATCGACTCACAGTGAGGTGCGACCCATGCGCCCTCCACCATGCAAAAAGGCGCCGGTCGGCATTCGTCTGCCCGCTCCAGCGCCCTGCTCTCTATCCGTCCGTCGCTCTGATCTCAGTGAGGCCTGTCTCCCCGAGCCAGCGCGAGCGAGTGCAGGGCGAGCCGGAACGGCTCGCCGCGCTTTCCGCGCTTCTTCATGCTCGTCAGGTTCATCCTCACTGCCATTTGCCCCTTATTGCTTCCACAACCGCGGCCGCGCCCCCTGCCTGGCCGACGTCTGTCCATTCGATTTGCGGGTCGGCCCGAAACCAGGTCATCTGCCGCTTTGCAAATCGTCGCGTATCGCGCTTCAGTCGGCTGACGGCCTCCTCCAGCGAGATCTGCCCTCCCACGTAAGCGGCGATCTGAGCGTAGCCGAGCCCCTTCATAGAGACCAAGTCTTCGTCGCAGCCGCGCTCCAGCAGGCCTCTTACTTCTTCCACAAGCCCCCCGGCTATCATGCGATCCACGCGGGCCTCAATCCGCCGATACAGCTCCTCTCGCTCGAGCGTCAGACCGAACTGCGTGCTATTGTAGCGCGGCGACCTCTGCCGGTCAACCTTGCCGGAGGGGGAGCCGATTCCCCCGCTGCTTTCGGCCACCTCGAGGGCGCGGATGATGCGCTTCTGATCGTTGTGGTGAATGCGAGCCGCCGCCCCCGGGTCGACCTCGGCCAGCCATTCATGGAGCGCCCGCGCTCCCTTGCTCCTGGCTTCCTCCAGAAGCCGGCGGCGGAAGTCGGGATCGGGGGGCACGAGGGAGAAGTCCATCTCCTCCAGGACTGCTCTGATGTAGAGCCCGCTGCCTCCCACGAGGATCGGCTGGCGATCTCTTCCCCAGATATCGGCCAGGGCGGCGTCCGCCCGCGCCTGGTAGTCGGCCACGGAGAAGGGCTGGTCGGGGTCGACGATGTCGATGAGGTGGTGAGGGACGCGGGCTCGCTCCTCGGCCGTCGGCTTGCCGGTTCCGATGTCCATCCCGCGGTAAACTTGCATGGAATCGGCCGAGACAATCTCGCCGTCCAATGCTTCCGCGAGACCCATCCCCACCTCGGTCTTCCCCGTGGCGGTGGGGCCGACTATGGCGAGCAGACGTCTGTCCATCCTGCTACCGCTTGAACTTCCTGTCGATCTCGAAGTTCGAAATAGTCAGAACGATAGGCCACCCGTGCGGGCAGGTGTAGGGCCGAGCCGTTGCTGCGAGATTAAGCAGCAGCGCCGTCATTTCGTCGTAGGAGAGACGATCTCCTGCTTTGATTGCCGAGTGACAGCAGAGAGTGATGAGCAACTTCTCCCGCTTGCGATCGACCGAGCTGTCTCCGTCGGCGCGCGAGAGCTCCTCCGCAAGGTCCCTGAGAAGGGCGACCGCGTCGTTGTGCTTGAGCTCGGCGGGGACCGCGCGCACGAGGAAGGCGTCGTGTCCGAACGGCTCCAGCTCGAAGCCCACCGCCCGGAGGTCGGCGGCTTGCTCGGCTATGGCGGAGGCTCCGTGCGAATCGAGCTGCACGGAGGCGGGTGTCAGGAGCGTCTGGCTATGTCCCTTGCGGGAGAGACGAGCTTGGGCAAACTTCTCGTACAGCACCCGTTCCTGGGCGCGGTGCTGGTCCACCAGCAGGAGGCCCCCGCGGCTTTCGGCGAGTATGTAGGTTTCCCTGAGCTGGGCGAGGGGACGAAGATCGAGGTCCTTTCCGGCGGCAGTTTGGAACGCCCGCGACAGCACCCCCGGGGCGGCCAGAGTCCCCGCCCAGCCGCCTCCAAGCTCCCGCTGCTCTTCCCTGCCGCCAGCAGGTGGGACGTCTCCCGCCTGGATGCCGGAAGGCACCGGCGGCGAGGTCGACGCGGCAAGCTCCACCTGGGGCGCTCCGGTGGCGGCCAGCACCTCCCTCACGGCGCCGAGCACGAAGTGATGGACCTCGGGCTCCCGGCTCAGCCGCACCTCCGCCTTGGTCGGATGGACATTGACGTCGACGGCGCCCGGGGCCACCTCGACGAGCACGACGCCGGCCGGATGTCGCCTCTCGGGCAGCAGGCCGCGGTAGGCTTCCTCCAGTGCGTGTGTCAGCACGCGGTTCCGCACCCACCGGCGGTTGACGAAGAGGAACTGCCGGCTCCTGGTGGAGCGGTGCCGGGCGGGCGGAGAGATGATCCCCGAGGCGGAGATGCCCTCGCCCATCCGCTCGAAGGGGAGCATGGAGTCGGACAGATCGCGGCCCCAGGCGGCGAGCAGCGCTTCCCGCAGCTCCGGCGATCCTCCGTGCTGGATGACCTCTCGGCCGTCCACTCGCAGGCGCAGCGCGGTTGCGGGATGAGAGAAGAGGAACCGCGTGAAAGTTTCGGTGATCTGGCCGACCTCGGCCGCGTCCCGCCGCAGGAACTTGAGCCTGGCCGGCGTGTTGTAGAAGAGGCGGCTCACGGCGATCTGGGTGCCGACGGGCGCGCCGACCTCCTCCAGCTCGATGACCTCTCCGCCGACGACGGTGAGCGTGGTGGCGGACTCGGCGCCCTCCGGCCGTGTGATCATGGTCAGGTGCGAGACCGAGGCGATGCTGGGAAGCGCCTCGCCGCGGAATCCCAGCGTGGTGATGGAGAAGAGGTCGTCGGCGGTTCGTATCTTGCTCGTTGCATGGCGCTGAAGCGCCAGCACGGAGTCCTCTCGGGTCATCCCGCCGCCGTCGTCGGTGACGCGGATGAGGCCGCGCCCGGCCTCGCGAATCTCGACGTCGATCCGCCGCGCGCCGGCGTCGAGCGAGTTCTCCATGAGTTCCTTCACGACGGAGGCGGGCCGCTCGACCACCTCGCCCGCGGCGATCTTGCTTGCAATGGATTCGTCGAGGATAACGATGCCCACGCCGGAGCAGATTCGCCGGGCGCGCGGGCTGTCCTGCCGATCTCGAAGCGGCGCGCGTGTATTGGCTCGGCGACGAGCGGGGGGGACTGTACCATCGCCGACCGGCATTTGACATACAAGGTTCACAGGTGTTGCCTATTCTCTGTCTGGAATGGCTATTGTCGCACTCGATCTGCTGTGCACGTGAGGTGGAAGGATGTCAGGAATGGGGCGGTGGGCGCTTGTCTCTCTCGTAGTCCTCGCATGTGGGTGTGCGAAGCCGGCATCGGGGCCGCAGACGGCGGTCGAAGGTGAGGGGGCGACGGCTGCGAAGGGCGCTATCGCCTGGTCGTACGATTTCGAGGAGGGGATGGCGCAGGCTCAGGAGAGTGGCAAGCCCGTCATGGTGGACGTGTTCGCCACCTGGTGCCCACCGTGCAAGCTGCTGGACGAGACCGTCTTCTCCAGGGCCGATGTCGCCGAGGCGAGCACGGGTTTCGTGCCGATCAAGGTGGACGGCGACAAGTACCCAGAGACTAGAGATAAGCTCGGCGTCACCGGCTACCCCACCATCGTCTTCCTGCGGGGGGACGGCACGGATCTGGGGCGGTCGATAGGCGCCGCTCCGTACGATGTCATGCTGGAAGCGATGGCGAAGGCGCAGGAGAAGTTCGCCGCAGGACAATAGCGCTGTGGAACCGAGAGGGAGGAAACCAATCTGATGAAAGCGGCCGTTATCATCGTGCTGGCGATCCTGGTGGTGATTGGAGGGGCGTTGGCGTGGCGCGCCCAAGGCACACGTCCGGTGGCACCGGCGGCGGAGCCCGAAGAGACGCTTTACCTTGCGGTTCCCATGGGGGTCTTCGTACCCGTGAGCCAGGTGATGGACAAGTTCACGGCTCAGCACCCGAACGTGAAGTTCTCCACCATGGTGGACACGCCGGAGATTATGGCGCAGGCAGTGGAGGAGAACGAGAAGAAGCCCGATATTTTCATCTCGCCCGGCGGGCATGAGGCGACGGTTCTCAGAGAGAAAGGATTCATCGATCCGGATTCGATGGTCGGTTTCGGGAGCTACGAAGTGGTCATCCTCACGCCTAAAGGGAACCCCGGCAAAATCGAGGAGCCGGCGGATCTCACCAACCCGGAGGTGAAGGTCATCTCCTTCTCCCCGCCAGACCTGACGGCGGCCTCGCACGCAGCGCGGCAGGCGCTTCAGAACATGGGGCTGTGGGAGACGCTCGAACCGAAGATCAAGGTGACCGGATGCTGCAACGAGTCCTTCCAGTGGGTCGTGGACGGCCGGGCGGAGGCGAACGTGCAGTTCCTCGGCTGCCCCATGGACACGAAGTCCGTTGACCTCAGCAAGACCAAGGCGGAGATCGCCTGCCTCTTCCCGAGAGACACGTACTACATCCCGCGGACGGTCGCCGGGATTCTCACGACGACCGAGAAGCGGGAGCTGGCGGAGGAGTTCCTCAGCTTCATGACATCGCCGGAGATGATCGAGTTCATGGCGTCGACGAAGCTGCGAAACGACCAGGACCTCCCCCTTGCGCCGGGCCCGTGGGGACCGGCGCAGGAGGCCGGTCCGGCCAAGGTGGCGAGTAGATGAGCCGCGGCGCGCAGGCTCTGGTCGTCGTCCTGCTGCTCGCGGTGGTCGCCATGGGCGGGCTGCTGGTGGCGCGGCAGAGATCGGCCCCGGAGGCGGCGGCGCCCACCTCCGGATTGGTTGTCTATGCGCCGTGCGGGATGAGCAGCCCGATAGCCGTCGCCACGCAGCGCTTCCGAGAGGCGAACCCCGGCGCCCAGGTGCAGGTGGTCTTCGACAACGCCATCGTGCTCGTGCGGAAGATCCGAAAGGGCGACCGACCGGATGTGATCATGTCGCCGGGCGAGCTGGAGATGAGGCATCTCGTGGAGGAGGGGTTCGTCGATGCGGCGACGGTGACGGACTTCGGCACGCTCGACCTGGTCGTGATCGCGCCCACCAAGACGAAGGGGTTGGATTCGATCCAGGGCCTCACGTCTCCGAGCATCAAGACGATTTCGCTGGCCGATCCGAAGTACAACTCCATCGGCTACTACGGTGCGGAGGCGTTGAAGTCGATGGGGCTGTGGGAGTCGCTTCAGGCGAAGCTGCTGCTTCGTGAGTACCCGCTGGAGGCGGTGACTCTGGCCACGAACGGGCAGGTGGACGCCGGGATCACGTACCTGACGTGTCCGCTGGACACGGCGCCGGAGAAAGCGGACGGGTCGGACGTGCGCATCGTGGAGACGATTCCCCGGGACGCCTATCCGCCCGTGCGCCTACAGGTCGCCATGCTCAAGGACACGGCCAAGGGCGAGCTCGGCCGGAAGTACATCGAGTTCCTGATTTCGGAGGCGGGGCAGCAGGCCGTCGCCACCAGCGGAATTCTTCCGGCGAAGGTTATCGAATGAGTGAGACAGCGCCCGTACTGAGGAAAGGCAATCCTCTTTTCATCGTCGTCGTCGTGATCCTGATGGCGGCCCTGGCGATCGAGGGGTACATGCTCCTCCGCCCGAAGCCGAAGGACCGCCCAGCGGAGGCGCAGGAGGCGGTTGCGGCGGGCGCGAGCCAGAAGGTCGAGACCTTCGGCGATTCCGAGGCGTCGATCAAGATCGACTTCTATGCCCCGCTCGTTCTGGAGTGGCACCAGAAGACGATTGGGCTTTTGCGGGAGTACGATGCGGAGCATCCGGGGCGAATCTACGTGCGGCTGATGCCCATGGGCCAGCCCGAATGCGATGCGGAGATCCAGGCGCGGGGAGTGACCTGTGCCATCATCTACATCAACGGGGAGAGCAACTTCACGCTGCCTGACGGCCGGAAGGTTGAGCTCTATCAGCGCCCGAATCAGTCGACCTCGACCTACAACAGCGAGGACGTGATTACGGTGCTGGACCAGATGTCTGATCAGGCGGGGTAGCTGTCCGGCGGGCGGCGGCGCGGAACCCGATGAGGGCAGGCGGCGGTCGCCTGCCCTCTTGCTTCTGGGGGCCGGGGCGCCCGCCCACGTCTTCAGGTCGGACGGTCCGCTAGGAACGCGTCCGTGGCGCGGAGAAAGAGATGCCCACAGAGGGCCGTCCCAGGTGGAGCTCCATTGAACTGGTTTGACTGTAACTGCGGATTCGGGGTGCGGGCGAAGCCGCTCGGCGGCGTGCTCTCGCGCGCGGCCGATCTGCTGGAGGAGATGGATTTCTGCGGGGTGGACGAGGGGCTGGTGTACCACGTCGCCATGCAGGCGGAATCGCCGCAGGCGGGAAACCGGCTCGTGCTGGAGGAGACCCGAGGACAGCCCAGGCTGCACGCGACGTGGGCGATCCTGCCACCACAGACGGGGGAACTGGGAACGGTGGAGGGTTTTCTGGCGGGGATGCGCGAGCATGATGTGCGGGCGCTGTGGGCGCATCCGGAGGAGCATCGGTATCTGCTGAACGCGATCACGTTCGGCTCGCTGCTGGAGGAGGTGGCCGCCCGCCGCATACCGCTCTTCGTGGGGCCGCAGTGGGAGATGGTGACGGCACTCCTGGCGGATTTCCCCGATCTGACTCTCGTCGTAGCGGGCCACGGGAACTGGGGGGATGACCGGTTCTTCCGGCCGCTCGTGGAGCGATATCCGAGGCTCCATCTCGATACGTCGAACTACCAGCTGGCCGGGGGATTGGCTGATTTCGTGGGGAGATACGGGCCGGCCCGGCTCCTGTACGCAAGCGGAGCGCCAGATCTGCAGATGGGAGCGGCGCTGCTGACCTTGGCGGGCTGCGACATGCCCTCGGAGGCGAAAGAGGCGATCGCCGACGGCAATCTCCGGCGACTCCTGGCGGAGGAGCGGCTGTGAGGAACGACTCGCCGATCGCGCGGGAGTTCATGGAGACCGGCCTTTGCGGGAGGTGCCCCGTAATCGACATGCACGGGCACTACGGGCCGTTCCGGGGGATCTACCTTCCGAAGCCGTGGGCGGACGGGATGCTCGAAACGATGGACCGCAGCGGCGTGTGCTGCATCGTCTGCAGCTCTCACTCGTCGCTGGCGGACCCGGAGCGGGGGAACCGGGAGATGGCGCAGGTGGTCAGGGATCACCCGGGGCGGTTCTACGCCTACCGGACCGTCAACCCCAACTACCCGGAGCAGCTGAAGGACGAGGTAGCCAGATTTCCCGAAGACGCGGGATTCGTCGGATTCAAGTTCCACCCAAGCGGGCATTCCTATCCGATCACCGGCGACAACTACGTCCCGGCGCTCGAATACGCGGACGAGCGCCGGCTGCTGCTCCTCTCTCACACCTGGGGGTTCAGCGAGCACGATGGCCCATCGCTCCTCGGCCAGGTGGCGGACACATACCCAAACGTGACGTTTCTGATGGGGCATTCCGGGTATGGCGAATGGGAGGCGGCTCTGGCGGTGGCGCAGGAGCGCGCGAACGTCTATCTGGAGTTGACGGCGGCCTCGCGGGTCTCGGGGATCATCACGCGGATGGTTGGCGAGGTGGGATCGGAGAAGATCGTCTTCGGGACGGACCTGCCGTGGTTCGATCCGCACTTCGGCATCGGGTCTGTCTGCTTCTCTCGCATCAGCGACGAGGATCGACACAACATCCTCCACCGCAACGCGGAGCGGCTGTTGGCGCCGTTCCGCGCAAGGCAGGAGGGCTGAGGGGGAGAAGAAGTGGAGTAGCTAGCCCCGGGGGGGAGGTTTGCTTCGGGGCGCGGAGATGCGTCGCCGTGCTCGATACCCGTCTGCTGAGAAGGCTCGACTGGTCGCTGCTTCTCGCTGTATTGGCCCTGTGCGCCTACGGCTTGGTGATGGTGTGCTCGGCCACTCGCTCGCCGGAGACCACGACCTTTGCGCCCCCCAGCTCGTTCGCGCAGAAGCAGGCGATCTGGATGCTGATCGGACTCGTCGTCTTCGCCGTGACGCTGCTGTTCGACTACGAGCGAATCGCTCAGTGGCACATACCGCTCTACGCCGCCTCGCTGCTGCTGCTGATGGCAGTGCTGGTCGTGGGGCGCTCGCCCACGGGGGCGGCGAGCTGGATCGCCGTCGGGAGCTTCCGCCTCCAGCCGTCGGAGTTCGCCAAGATCGCCGTCATTCTCTCGCTGGCCGCCTTCCTGAGCCGGCGAATGGACGCCATCGGGGAGCTGCGCGGCGTTTTCCCCTCTCTGCTGGTTCCGGCGGCGCCGGTGCTGCTGGTGCTGATGCAGCCGGACTTCGGAACGGCGCTCGTCATCATCGCCATCTGGTTTGGCGCCGTCTACCTGGCGGGGGCGAAGGTCCGGCACCTCGGGGCCGTTCTTGCGGCCGGGCTGGCGCTCTTTGCGCTGATGTGGAATCTGGACCGGCTTCCGCTCGACCGGGCGGGGCCGAAGCCGCTGGCGTGGGTGGTCGAAAAGGCGGCGCTCAAGGACTACCAGAAGCGGCGTCTGACGATCTTCCTCAATCCGCAAGCCGACCCGCTGGGGGCGGGGTATCACATCATTCAGTCTCGGGTGGCCATCGGGGCCGGAAAGCTCTTCGGCCGGGGGCTGTTCCGGGGCACCCAGAGCCGGCTGCAGTTCATCCCGGAGCGGCATACGGACTTCATCTTCTCTGTGGTCGGGGAGGAGCTTGGGCTGGCGGGAGCGGCCGCCATGATCTTCCTCTACCTGTTCGTGTTCTGGCGAGGGCTGCGGATTGCGATTCGAGCGCGCGACCCGCTGGGGTCGCTGCTGGCGGCCGGAGCGATCTCGATGCTGATCTTTCACACGGTCGTGAACATGGGGATGAGCGTGAACGTGATGCCGATTACCGGGCTGCCTCTGCCGTTTGTGAGCTATGGAGGCAGCAACCTGGTAGTGAGCTTCATCGCCTTCGGCCTGCTGCAGAACGTACACATCCGGCGGGATAGGGTAATATTCTGATTCTCTCGGTGTGGGAGGTGCAAGGAACGTGACATCTGACGATGATCTCAAGGGAGAGGGCTTCGAAATCCTCGGGCACGAGGAGCCAGAACCAGGCGAGGGCGGGGCGGAAGAGGAGAAGGCGGCACCGACGGAGGAGCCGGAAGGAGCGGCGGCTGAGCCGTCGGCGGAGGAGACGGCAGACACCCAGGGGCAGGTGACGGCCATCGACGTGTACTCGGCTCTGCGGCTCTCTATAGCGCAGCTTGCCGGCGTTGCGTGGCAGATGATGGGGCTGCAGCCAGATCCCTTTACGAACGAGATCCGCAAGGACACAACCCAGGCGCGCGTCGCCATCGATGCCGCGGCCGCTCTCGTCGAGCAGCTCAAGCCGCATATCCAGGGGCAGGAGGCACGGGACTATCAGAGCCTTCTCACCGACCTGCGGCTGAACTTCGTGAGCCATTCGACCGACGAGAAGACGGAGTAGACACCCGGAGCCGTTCACAAAGAATCCCAGCCGCCTTTGCAGAGACGCCACGGAGCAATTGTATCCTACCCACGACGGGGACCCAAGAGGGACGCACCGGAGGTGTCGATGCGAAGGCTCTTCTTTCTCTCAGTTGTCCTGGCATTTCTAATGGCCGCGGCCGGCGTGCGGCCGGCGGCGGCCGGCAAGACGCTCACCGTGTTTGCCGCGGCGTCGCTCACGGAGACTCTGCAGCAGGTGGAGCCGCTCTTCGAGAAGACCCACCCCGGACTGGACGTGCGACTCAACATGGCGGCAAGCTCTCGATGCCGGATTCAGATCCAGCAGGGCGCTCCGGCCGACGTATTCCTTTCCGCCAACACATCCAACATGGACCCGCTCGTGGAGGCGGGCCTGGTGGAGAAGCCGGTCATCTTCGCACACAACCGGGTGCTCATCATCGCCCCCAAGTCCAATCCGGCCGGGATCGAGACACCGGCCGACCTTGCGAAGGCAGGCCTCAAGCTCGTGACCTGCAGCCCCGAGGTTCCCATCGGGAAGTACACGCGAATCGTGATCGATAAGATGGACGTGTCCGGGGACTATGGTTCGAACTTCAAGGCTTGCGTGGAGGCCAACATCGTCTCTGAAGAGCCCAACGTCAAGGGGATCGTGGCGAAGGTGCACCTCGGGGAGGCCGACGCCGGCGTGTGCTATGCCTCCGACGTGACTCCGGCCATCCGCTCGGAGATCACGGTTGTGGACATCCCAGACGAGGTGAACGTCATCGGGGACTACCCGATTGCCGTCCTGAAGAGCAGCGCCCAGAAGGCGCTGGCTCGTGAGTTCATGGCGTTTATCCTTTCGGACGAAGGCCAGGAGCTGCTCGCCAAGAACGGCCTGATTCCGGCGAAGCCTCCCGCCCAGGGGAAGTAGGGTCCTCAGAGCAGCCGCTGTTGGCTGCTCACCCGGTGCCGGCCGTGAGCCCTCGCGGCCGGCACCGGCCTTGCGTGCGCACCGTCCACAGGGGATTCTGGAAGTCTTTGCATCCTGGTCGCAGGACGTTCATATGCCGTGGCTATGCTTACCGCGTGTTCTACGGACGTTTGAGGAGGAATCCATGCGCGCCATAGTCTCTCTGTTCTTCTCTGTTGCGTGTGCGTTGGCACTGGTGGTCGGCGGGCCGGCGGAAGGCGCCAATACGCTCATGGTCTTCGGGGCCGCCTCGCTGACTGAGTTCTTGCAGGAGGCAAAGACGTCGTTCGAAAAGGAGCATCCGGGGACGACCGTTCGCCTGAACCTGGCCGCCAGCTCGCGGCTGCGTATCCAGATCGAGCACGGGGGACCGGCGGATGTCTTCTTATCGGCCGACACTAAGAACATGGACCCTTTGGTGCAGGCGAAGCTCGCCGAACGGTCCAGCATTTTCGCCCACAATCGACTCGTGATAGCGGTGCCGAAGCGCAATCCAGCACATATCGAAGCCCCGGCCGACCTCGCCAAGCCGAACGAGAAGCTCGTGGTCGCCGCGCCGGAGACCCCGATTGGCACGTATACCCGAGAGGTCATCCAGAAGATGGATGCCTCGGGAAAGTACGGGAAGCGATTCGGGGCCCGCGCGCTGGCGAATGTGTGCTCGAATGAGCCGACGGTCAAGGCCGTCGTGGCGAAGGTGAATCTGGGTGAGGCCGATGCGGGGATCTGCTACGCGTCGGATATCACGCCAGCCGTGCGGCCGAACGTATCTGTGATCGACATCCCTGATGAGTTCAACGTCATCGCCGACTACCCCATCGCGGTTATCGCCGGATCTCGCCAAAAAGACCTCGCCAGTCAGTTCGTGCGGTTCGTCCTATCCCCGAAGGGGCAGAGCCTGCTCGTGAAGCATGGCTTCGTGAACGCCAGACCGACGGAATAGCGATCGCTCGGCAGAACGAGGAAGGCTGAAACACATGCGACCGAAGAGACATTTGGCACTGATCGCGCTCTCGCTTCCGGCGCTCTGCCTCATCGTGCTGCCGCTGGCGGGCCTGTTTCTGAACGCGGAGATCAGGCGGTTCGGGTCGTACGTGTGCTGCCCACAGGTGGCGGACGCTCTCCGGCTCACCCTGGTGACTTCGGCGATATCGGCGGTACTGATCCTGATCCTGGGCACGCCGCTCGCGTACTGGCTTGCGCAGGGTGAGTTCCGCGGGAAGCGCGTCATCGACACGCTGGTGGACCTGCCGCTCGTGCTGCCGCCCGCGGTGGCAGGGGTGGCACTGCTCTTGACTCTCGGGCGAGTCGGGTTCGTTGGGGTGCACCTGGCGACGAAGATCACGTTTCCCTTCACAACCACCGCGGTCGTCATTGCGCAGACGTTCGTTGCCGGACCGTTCTACATCCGGCAGGCGCGCGTCGGGTTCGAGAGCGTTCCGCGACAGCTTCAGATGGCGTCGCTCACGATGGGGGCATCCCCGCTGCGGACATTCTTCAGAGTGACGGCGCCGCTTGCCTCGCATGCGCTTCTGGCGGGGCTCGTGATGGCCTGGGCGCGGGCGGTCGGCGAGTTCGGCGCGACGCTGATGTTCGCGGGGAACATGCAGGGCGTGACGCAGACGATGCCGCTCGCCATCTATGCGTCGATGGAGCAGGACGTCCGCGTTTCGGTGGTGCTGTCGGTGACCCTCGTCGTCGTGTCCTTCCTGGTCATCATCGTGACGAAGTTCCTGCTCGGTCCAGGCAGAGACGGGGATGGCGCAATCTCCCTGCCGAGCTTCTCTCGCAATCGCCAGCGCGTCTCCTCGGGCTAGCGGTCCGACGGACATACGAGCGAACGTCGCATGTCGCTCAGCGCGCCTCGACTCATGCGCCCCCGTTCCGTGAACACAGCCGTGAACCACGACAGCGGAGTCGCGTCGAAGGCGATGTTGGCGACCCGAGCTTTCCCCACACGCGCCAGGTCGGCCGGCTCCTGAGGTGTGAGCGCGAGCGGCCAATCGAGCGGCGAGATCTTGTGGGTCTGCGCGACGGCGTAGCAGGGCACTCCCGCCTCCCGCGCCGCCAGTGCTGCGAGCCGCGTCCCCGCCTTGTTGACAAGCTGGTCCCCTGGACCGATGGCGTCGGCGCCAACCAACACGGCGTCGCACCGGGAAACGAAGAGCCCCATCTGCGCGTCGCTGATGACGGTGACTCGCAGCCCCTCTGCGGCCAGGTCGCGGGCGAGATCCAAGCCTTCCCGCTTCGGCCGTGACTCGGTGACGACGACCTCTCTCCCCTCCCGCCACCAGTGCAGCAGCGCCTCTCGGCAAGCGCGGCTGGCGCTGTGCGTGAGGACGCGGCGGCACCCGCGAAGGGCGCGGGCGGCATGGCGGGCGGACTCGCCCGTCGCCGCGGCAAGCTCCTTGCGCAGGTCGGTCAACGAGGTATCCTCATGCATCGCCCGCCCGGCCAGGTGTGGGAAGACGCCCATCGAGGGATGAAGGGAGGCGAAGGCGAGAAGCCCGCGTCTGCGCGCCTCGCCCCGCAGGCGAGCGACCGCCCTCAGCCCCCGGAGCGCGAGATCGGTCGCGCCCGAATCTGTGTCGGCCGCGATTGACTCCATCGCATCCCAGAAGGCGGCTCCGCCCCAGGGCGGCCAGACTCGCGCCAGCCCCTCTGCCAGGCCTGGCACCGCCTCCCGCCGGCCGACCTCCGCCGGGTCGACCCACTCGGCCCCCGCCGATTCCCAATCCGTGACGATTTCGGCTCCGGGCCTCAGCCGAAAGAGGAAGGTAAACACCAGCCAGGGACGCTCCGCCCGGGGATCCTCGACGAGCAGGGGCAGGCCGATGCCGCGGAGGGAGGCGTCTTCGGGTGGGACGCCGGCTTCCTCCCGCAGCTCCACCCGCGCCTGGGGCAGCGGCGGACGTTCGAGATAGCCGCTGACTCCCGCCCAGCGACCGGGGTAGGTGCCCACGCGGGCGCTGCGCCGAAGCAGCAGAACCTTCCCGCGGCGATACAGGAAGGCAGTCACGACCGGCGTGGCGTCGAGCGATGTCGTTTCCATGGCCGGCCGGTATGTTAGCGCCGGCGCGCCAGGAGCGCAAGGCGGTCGCGGGGAAGGGTGTGACCGCCGACAGTCGGTGCTGATGCCGAATTCCGTAAGCTACCGTAGAGGGTCGCCCCGCAGAGACCAACGCTAAACGGTCACACCCGCGGGGAACTCTCGCTCATTCAGGGAGTGTCTCGTTCTCCCAATGAAAGGAGACTGGCATGGCCGAGGATGCGGTCAGACTGGCGACCACGCAGTGGGGGTATCGTGAGACGCCGGCCGAGGCCAATCCCTATAGCGACGTGTTCTCGCTGGAGGCGGCGCGGCGGTGGTCGCGGGAGCAGATCGAGGGCGCGCTCGGCCTGGTGGCCCGGGCGGGTGACTCCAACGCGGATGTGGCGGTCATGGGAGAGGACATCGCCAGCACGGGGTACGCCCTGACGTATCTCGACGATCCGTCGGCGTTTCGGAGGCTGACGGAGGAGAACGCCGCGCTCGCCCACCGCCTGATTGGCGAGATGGCTGCCCGCTATCGGATGCACGTGGTCGCCTGTTTCTTCGAGCCTGATGGAGACCGCATTCGCAATAGCGCGGTGCTGTTCGGACGGGATGGCAAGGTCATCGGGCGCTATTACAAGGTTCACCTGCCGGTGTATGAAACGTGGTTCGTCACGGCGGGGGACGAATTCCGGGTGTTCGAGACGGACATCGGGGTGATCGGGATGTTGATCTGCTATGATGACATGTGGTGCGAGTCGAGTGCGGCCTGTGCGCTGAACGGGGCGCGGATCATCTGCCATCCGTCGGCCTATAGCCCGCCGGAGTACCGCGTGCGGACGCGGGCGATGGATGCACAGGTGTTCTACCTAACCTCGACGCGCGCGGGCTCTCGCATCTGTGCTCCCGACGCGACGGTGCTGGGAGACTGTGGAGACGAGGGCGACAGCATCGCTGTCGCCGAAGTGGAGGTGACGGCCGGCTCGCTGGCGCCGGAGAACTACTGGGAATACCTGTACTCCGGCATTCGAGACCACAGGGAGCGCCACCTCAAGCTTCGCCGACCGGAGGCGTACCGGAGGCTCGCAGACGAGCACCCGCCGGCGCTGAAGGCCTATCCTCCGGGGGGTCTGCGCACCACACGAGAAGCGATTCGCGAGGTATATGAGAAGCAGAAAGAGGACTACCGTCGAGGGCTCAGGGGCGAGAAGCAGTGCTATACGTGGCAATGGTCGGCGAAGGGGACCGAGACCGGATGATGCGACGCAAGGGAGAGGCTACGTCGTCGCGCCTGGCGTATGATCGTCAAGGGACTGCCGCAGGAGGGGGCGTCGGGCGCGCAGAAGGACCTAAGCCGTGACCTTCGAGGAACCTAAGTATACCGAGATCACAATCCTCACTCATCCTGAGGCGGTCGAGGGCGTGGCCGACATTCTGCTAGCTCTGGGAGCGAAAGGGGTGGCGGAGGAGCGTCGGCCGCTCAACGTCCGCCTCATCGCCTACCTGCCCTCGGACGACGATCTGGAGGCGGGGGTTCGCGAGGTTCGAGCGCGGCTGACCGCGCTGGAGCGGGAGGGGCTGCGCATCGGCCCCGGCACGGTCGGGGTGCGGACGTTGGAGCAGAAGACGTGGAGCGAGGCGTGGAAGGATCAGTTCCAGATCCTGAAGGTAGCGCCGGGGCTCGTCATCGTTCCGACGTGGGAGGAATACGAACCGGCGGAGGGCGAGTTCGTCGTGCTTCTGGAGCCGGGCGCGGCCTTCGGAACGGGCGGGCACGCCACCACGCGCCTCTGTCTGCGGGGACTGGTCCAGCACATGCGGCCCGGCGATCGCCTGGCAGACGTCGGGTGCGGCAGCGGAATCCTGGCGATCACGGCGGCCGTGCTCGGGGCGCGAGAGGTCGTCGCCGTGGAGAATGACCGTACGGCACTCCCCGTGGCCCAGGCCAACGCCAGGCGGAACAACGTCACCAGTCAGATCACCTTCAGGGAGGCCGACCTCCTGTCCGACACCGCCGGACCTTTCGATCTGATCGTGTGCAACATCGTCGCCGAAGAGGTATTGCGTTTGTCGGAGAGCTTCCCCGCCATGCTGACCAAGGGCGGCCGCTGCATCGTATCTGGGTTCGTGACCGCTAGCATCCCCAGGGTGGAGGACGCGCTGAACCGGCACGGGCTCCGAACGGTCGAAACGCCGAGTGAAGAGGGCTGGGCCGCCTGCGTGGCGGTGAGGCCGGAGCGGGGGCGCTGACAACAGCCCTTTCGGTCTCTGCCTGAGGCTTTCGCGGTTGCGCAGGGCTTCCCCTGCGCAGCCGCTGCCGTCATGTGAGCATCCTCGAGAGCCGGGAGTCAGTGGGCACATCTCTGGGTATCGACATTATCGAAATCGACCGCATCAGGCGGGCGCTGGAGCGCCGATCCCGGATGGCCGCGCGGCTGTTCACAGAACGGGAGCGGGCCTACTGTGACGGCCGGGGGGACCCGGCCGCGCACTACGCGGCACGTTTCGCGGCGAAGGAGGCAGCGGCGAAGGCGCTGGGCCGCTGGCTCCGATGGCAGGAGGTCGAGATCGCCAACGATCCTAGCGGCCGGCCTCGCCTCCTCGTGCACGGAGAGGCGGCCGCGCTGGCGGGAGTATCCGAAGGCAACCAACTGATCGTGTCGCTGTCGCACAGCCGAGACTACGCCGTCGCCTCTGTGCTGCTGGTGGGTCCGCAGGAAATCGCCTGCCCTGATGAGAACCTACCCCCGGAGAGCGTCTGGACGTGAAGATCGTCACGCCGCAGCAGATGCGGGAGCTGGACCGGAAGGCAATCCAGGAGCGAGGGATTCCAGGCCTCACGCTCATGGAGAACGCCGGCCGCGCGGTGGCCGAGGCGGGGGCGCGGCTCACGCAGAACTCCAACGATCGCCCCATCGTCATCCTGTGCGGCCGCGGCAACAACGGGGGTGATGGGTTCGTGGCCGCCCGCCATCTGCGGGAGCTGGGGCGCCGCGTGCAGGTTTTCCTGGCGGCCGCGAGGGAGGATGTCGCGGGCGATGCAGAGGCTAACCTGCGGCGCCTCGAAGAGGGCGGCATCGAGGTCACAGAGGTAGAAGACCCCCAGCTCGTGGTCTCCTCATTGTGCACAGCCGGCCTCGTCGTGGATGCGCTGCTGGGGACGGGGCTTTCGGGGAGGGTTTGCGGGCTGCCGGGACAGCTCATCGAAGCCGTGAACGCGTGCGGGCGGCCGGTGCTTGCGGTCGATGTGCCGTCGGGCCTCGACGCCCATACGGGGGAGCCTCTGGGGCTGGCGGTGCGGGCGGCCGAGACCGTCACGATGGGTCTGCCCAAGATAGGGCTGTTCTTGTACCCAGGGATGGATTATGCCGGCCGGCTGACCGTGGCCGATATCGGTTTTCCGCCCGACCTCGTCAACGAGAGCCCGTCGCTGGCGGACCTGATGGAGCCGGAATGGGTCCGCATGCTCCTGCCGCGCCGCCGCCAGAGCGCCCATAAGGGCAGCTTCGGGCGGGTGCTGGTCATCGCCGGCTCGGAGGGCATGACCGGCGCGGCCTATCTCTGCGCCCAGGGAGCGCTGCGCGTGGGGGCCGGACTGGTCACGGTTGGCTGTCCCGCCAGCGTCAACGACATCCTCGAGGTCAAGCTCACGGAGGCGATGACCTTCCCGCTTCCCGAGACCTACAGCCGGACCCTCGACACGCGGGCGTTGGCGCTCATCCTGGAGCTGGCGGAGGAGGCGAGCGTCGTGGCGATGGGCCCGGGGCTCTCGCGCGAGCCGGAAACTGCGGTGCTGGTGCGAAGACTCGCCGCGCGTGTGGAAAAACCCATGGTGATTGACGCCGACGGAATCAACGCACTGGCCGACGCCGCCATGATTCTCGAGGGAGACCATGCCCCGGCAGTGCTGACACCTCATCCGGGCGAGATGGCGCGGCTCATGCGCGTCGCCACCGAGAAGGTCCAGGCACGCAGGGCGTACTTCGCTGAGGCCGCGGCCAAGCGGTTCCGCTCCGCCATCGTGTTGAAGGGCGCTCGTTCCATCGTTGCCGAGCGCGGCCGGCCCCTGACGGTGAACCCGACGGGGAATCCGGGCATGGCAAGCGGCGGCACCGGAGATGTGCTGACCGGTATGGTCGCTGGGTTAGTCGCGCAGGGCCTCCTGCCGTTCGAGGCGGCCGCCGCCGCCACCTATCTTCACGGCCTTGCCGGAGACATCGCGGCGGATCGCGTCGGCGAGGCGAGCATGGTGGCGAGTGATCTGCTGGAGGCCGTGCCGGCCGCCATCCGGCGGGTTCAAGACCGGAACGTGAGCGATCGGTCGCCGTCCTCCGGCGCATGAGCGAATGGCAGCATGAGAGCAGCCTCACCCAACCAACCCCATCCTAGCCGGAGCGTCCGACGATGACGGAGGCAGCGTCGCCGAGCGTTGTCCAAGCTGTCGTGGCCGCGGTGCTCCTGATCGGGGTGCTCACGCTTTACCTCCTGCGCTTCGCCCGGTCGTGGCGTTGGGTCGCCATTGCCCTCCTCGTGTGCGTGCTCGACCAGGCGGCCAAGGCGCTCGTCTCGCCGGGGCTCGGACAGCATCGGATATCGCTTCTGGGGGGGTGGCTGCAGATACGCTATGCCCAGAACTGGGAGCAGGGGTTTGGCGGGAACGTCCCCTATCTCCTGCTGACGACGGCGGTGTGCGTCGCCGCGCTCTACTTCCTCTACGAGCGGTTGCTCAAGGCCCGCTACCGCATGTCTCCTCTCGCTGAAGCGGCGGTGGCGCTGATGGTGGGCGGCTACGCGGGGATCCTTCTGGATCGGGTCCGGCTCGGATTCGTCGTCGACTTCCTCGAATTCGGGCGGGCCAGCGCCTTCGTCTACAACATCGCCGACCTGGCCATATTCCTGGCATTGGCGCTTCTGATCGCCAGGACGGGCCAGTATCTCCACCAGGCCTGGCTGCGCCGGTTCCGCCTCCAGGACAGAGTGGTCGGATGGCCGAAGACTTAGGCGCCCTGGGACGGCGCGTGGCGCAGCGATTCATGGTCCGGGGTGTGCGCCCGAAGCCCAGCGATCTGGCCGAGCAAATGGGGGTGGAGATCATCCAGGAGGGATCGCCGCCCCCGGCCCAGCCGCGGCTGCGGAGCGAGTACCGGGCGAGGCCGCCGCGCATCGTCCTCTACTGCGATCCCATGGGTGAACTGGACGCCGCCATCCACGCCAACCAGCGCTTCGACATGATGAGCTGCGACCTTGCGGAGGTGCACATCGCGCACGAGCTCTTCCACCATGTGGAATTCGGGCAGCGGTTTGGGCCGCTGACCGTGAAGGAGGTGGAGGCGGCGGCACATGCCTTCACGCAGGAGTTGCTGGAGCTGGACTTCCACCCAACGGAGTTCTCGGCTATGGCGGGGTGAGTACGAGGCCCCCTCCGACCGCCTGCCGGGGCCGCGGCAGGTCGCCCGGGAAGCCTACTCCGGAGGGGACAGCACGACATGCGCCCGTTCGTCGTCCACGCCGCACATCCGCCCCACAGTGCAGTTGAGGCAGTAGTCGGGCGGATTCTCGGTGTTCACCCGGCGCCTCAGGTCTCGATAGGACGGACCGTTCCATATTTCCCAGAAGGACTGTTTCTTCAGGTCACCCATGACGACCGCGCTCGGCGCGTAGCAGCAGGGGTGGACCTCTCCGTTCCAGCGAATGAACGCGACCCGCCAGGGGTCCGTGCACGTCGGCGCAGACTCTCGCCGGCCTGCGCCGAAGCGGGATGGAAACTCGACACTCAAACCCACTTCCCGGGCCCGTTCCTCCGCCGCCTCGAGCATCTCGTTCGCCAGATCCTGGTGGTAGAAGAGTGACTCCCCACGGACGTCCTCGCCGTGGGCGACCATGTACTGAACGGTCAGGTTGTCCGCCCCCATGTCCGCCACAAGATCGACCATTGCGGGGAGCTGCTCGACGTTCCGTCGCATCGCCACGAACACGACGTGGACCGTCGGCAAGGATGTCTCCGCCTCCCGCTTCAGGCGGACGATCTGCCGGATGCGACTGGTGACCTCGGAGAACGAGATGCGGGGTCGAATCGAGGTGTAGGTTTCCTCCTCCGGCGAGTCCACGCTGATGTGCAGATGTCGCAGACCTCCGGACACGAGGTCGGCCGCCCGCTCTTCCGTCAGGCGGTAGCCGCTCGTCTGGAGGGCGACTCTCGCTCCCATCGAGGACAGCCGATGGAGGGTGCGGTCGAAGTCGTCGGCAACCAGCGGCTCGCCGAAGCCACCCAGGACGACCATTCCGACGCGCGGGAACACCTGCGCCAGGCTGTCGAAGACCCCTTCGTCCAGATCCCCATAGCTCCAGCTCCGGTAGCGCCGGGCGCACATGAGACAGACGATGGGACACCGGCCGGTGATCTCGAGGAAGAGCGTGCGCGGGGTCGTGCGCATGACCTCCGCCCGCGCCGCCGTCTCGCGGGCGTTGAGCTCTTCTTCCCAGGCCTCGGGCGACAGGCGGCGCAGGCGCGCGCCTGCCAGCGAGGGCAGGTCTCTGAGTCCATATCCCTCGCGCAGTCGGCGAACGGGCCACCCGAATGGTCCCAGCAGTCGTGAGCGCGCCATAGAGAGAGCCGATCCTCCATCATTCTATTTCGCTCCTCTGCGAGCTCGCCCCTTGCGAGGGGAGCTGTCGCGGAGCTGGGGCGAATCGGAAACCCAGCCAAGGAGCATCGGCGCTATTGTCACCAGGCCGGCACGCCGCCCGCGGCGCAATGATGCGCGGCATCGATGTTCACAGAAAAACCATGACTTGTACTCACAGTCTTCAGAGAAACCCTCTACACTACGAAACGCCAATAACACCAGCAGCTGAATCAGCGTGAATCCTGGACCGACCGTCCCTCGAAGGACGGTCGGTCGCCGTTAGGGTGATGCCAGGCGGAGCTTCGCCACTTCCTGCATAGCCACCGGATCTCCCATCTCTTCCGCCAGGCCGACGCGAAGGACCCACGTTCCTGGCGGCGCATCGGTCGGAGCGATGCCGACGATCTCCTGCCGGTAGGCGGAACCAGCGGCAGTGGGAGCGAGAGGGGCGCGGCCGTAGGCAAGCCAGGTACCGTACCGGACGAGCATTCCCTTCGGCTGGGTGAGCGTCCCGGACTCGTCCACGTGGGCAAGGCTCACGAGCACGAAGGGAGCGCGCTTTACGGGTTCGGCGCAACGCCAATCGAGGGTGATGCGCAGCAGGTCGCGGGGCCCCACGGGGTCGGGCTGCACCCCGGCCCGCACGAGAGAGATGCCGTTGTCGTAGTTGGCCACCAGTTGGCCGCCTGCATCCGGAGCGGCTATTATGGGTTCTTCGTTCACGATCCGGAACAGATCCGACCAGAGGGCGGCGGTGGGGACGGTAGAAGGTGGACGCCGGACATACGCACGGCAGTAAATCGGCCGGCTCCACGCGATATGCTCACCCAGCGCCGCGGCAAACGCGAGCGCATTCTCGCTCCGCGCCTCCGGACTCGGCCCGGCACGGTAATCCCAGCGGCTCAGCAGATCCGCGATGGCCGGCGAAACGGCGGGATCGAACGTCCACGGCTGGTAGATGTCGCGGCTGCTGCATACGACCACGTCGCGCCGCCGGCCTTCGACAACCTGGAGATACATAGGAAGGAACGTCCCGTGGTCGAGGTTGCTCACATAGATGCTGTTGGGAGGGAGCTGCGACAGCACGGCGAGGGCGACGTCGTAGTAGCGCCACTCGCCCCTGTGGCTCTTCGGCCAATTGGACTGAAGGAGGCTGGCGGGAATCAGCACGAGGACACCGATCGTCAGAGCGGTTGGAGCCCAGGCACGGCGCCTCCCGACAGCAGACTGCAAGGCCTGCGAGAGAGCGACCAGACCGAGGCCGGCCCAGATGCCTGCCACCAAGGTGGCGGGCACGAAGAAGGTCTGCCAGTCGGGGACACTATAGCCGAGATTCCAGACCGTGAGGAGCACAGTGGCCGTGATGAGCGCCAGACCGAGGGTACGACGACGCCCGAGCAGGCTGATCAATCCGATCAGGGCGAGCGCGAGCCCGCCCAGCGTCAGCTCCGCCGAGGCCCCCGCCAGGACGGTCTTCGCGGATTCGATCATCTCGCGGAAGGGACGAGCAAAGACGTATTCCTGATAGGAGCGCCCCAGCAGGTACGGAACGAAGTGGCGCCACTGGCTGACATCGCTCCAGAGCACCGCCGGACGCGCCGCGGCCCGCATGGGCAGGTAGAGATAGAAGAGAAGCGGGGTCAGCCCGAAGACCGCCGCCTTGCCCAGCGCCCTCCACCCAGGCCTTTGCTCGGCCGCCGCCGCCATCAGCAGGGGAGCCGTGAAGAAGAGAGAGGTGCGATGATGGGCAAGCCCCAGCCCTGCAAGAAGGGCCAGCCACAGAAGGCGGCGCCCACCTCGGCTGCCTTCCCCGGCGGCGAACACGGCGATGGCAGCCGAGATGATCAACGCGTTGAGCGAGTAGACCTCCGCCTCCGTGGCCACGCTCCAACTGGACCCGGCCAGCGCGACCACCGCCCCCGACAGGAGACCAGCGGGGGCCGAACGGGACAGCCGCGTTGCGGTCCAGGCAATCAGAGCCGCTGAAGCGGCGCCGCAGAGAGCGGATAGAAGGCCGATCCGCACGGGCGGCGACCAGAATGGAAGCAGATCGAACAGCTTCGCCAGCAGCAGGTAGACCGGATAGCCCGTGGGGTGAGGAATGCCCAGCACGTGAGCTGCCGTCACGAGCTCGGCGCTGTCATCCGCGAGGACTGTGGGGGCCAGGGTCCACACGTAGACGGCGAGGGAGGCGATGCCGACCGCGGCGGCGACGGTCGTCGGCCGCCGAAGAATGCCGCGAGCCCGAGAGCTCGGGGGAGCCTCCACTGGTTGGCTCGACACCTGCTTCTCTGCGCGCACGGTCGTCAGACTCCAGCGGTTCGCCGGCCGTCCGTTCAGTCGGCGGCCTCGGCGCGAATCCACCGCCTCTGTGCAAGCGTCACGAGCACGAGCAAACCACCCATGATGACGAACGGCCACCGATAGCCGAAGGCGGAGGCCGCCAGCCCGCCGATGGCCGGGCCGGTGGCCCAGCCGAGCGCGGAGGCGGTCGTCGTGAAGCCGTAGGCCTGGCCGATGTTCGTTCGCGGCACGGTATTGGCGACGAGCGCGTTCATAGCCGGCACCATTCCCCCGGCAGCCAGGCCGAAGAGGATGCGCAGGAATATGAGCTGCCCGACACTCTGCGAGAAGAAGTGGGGGAAGGAAAGCAGCGCCGCCAGGAAGGTGCAGGCGACGAGCATGGTCTTGTGCCCGACGCGGTCGCTCAGCCTCCCGGCCATGAGGGCCGAGAAGGCGGCGGCGACTCCGGTCACGGCCAGCAGGATCCCGGTCTCGCTGGCAGCCTTCTGAGGGGTGCCGACGATCTGCTCGACGAAGAGCGGGAAGATCGGCATGACAAGAGACATGCTTAGGTTCATCGTGAAGTACACACCGAGGAGGCTCAGGATCACGGGTGAGCGGAGGAGAACGCGAAGAGGAGACGAGTCGGCTCTCTCCTCCTTGCTCGGGGGGATGAAACGCTCCTTGGCACCGAACAGCACGAGAATGCCGCCGGTGAAGAGCAAGGCCGCGGTGACGCCGAACGGTATCCGGTATCCGTACCGATCGGCGACGATGCCGCCGATATACGGTCCGATCGAACCGCCCACAAACACCGCCATTTGCATGAGCCCAAGGCTCGAACCCAGACGGTTCTTCGGCACGACGCTGGAGATGAGCGCGACCGAAGCGGGTACGGTGCCGGTGATGCTGCCCTGGAGGATTCGCAGCGCGAGGAGCTGGTAGACATTCTGCGTCATACCCATGAGGGCAAGGACGATGCTGCCGCCGAACATCGCGCGCTGGACCATGAGCTTCCGGCCGTGGCGGTCGGCGACGAAGCCCCAGATGGGCCCCATGATGCTCATGGCGATGCCGGCCCCGGTGCCCGTGAGCCCGGCCCACACCGGGACCATCTTCTCCGTCACGCCCAGCTCGCGCACGAAGAACGGCATGAAGGGCATGACGAAGGAGAACCCCATGATGGAGCAGAGCTGGGCGACCCACATGACGGGGAGGGTGACGCGCCAGCGGGGATCGCCATACACCTCCGGGTCGCGGGCAGGTGATGCCGCCGCGCTTGTGCTGTCCTCCGTCGTCAAGTCGGGATCTCGATCCATTCCAGTGCTTTCACATCCCCTGCCCCACGGCCTTGTTCGCCGGCGACGGGCGCATTTCATCTTCCGAGGTGATTGAGGGCCTCCGGTGTGCGCTCGCGGCACGGCGGGATGGAGGCGGAGGGGGCGAGCCCGGAGAACGGTACAAGGTCGCTGATGCAGATGCGGGAGTGAGGGCGTTGACGCCTAGAGACTGCACGGGGAAGCGTCCGATGCAACGGTCCAGCGAGATCGGCGCGGTGCTGCTGGTGCTGATGCTGGCGGCCGCGGGCGCCCGCGCCGACTGCGTGCTCCTTGCACCCGTGGAGTGGAGAGGCGACGTCTCCGAGCAGGTGCAGTTCGCAGTGGTGGAGGTGCAAGCGGAGGGCACGGTGCGCGTGGAGCTGTGCCTTTCCCTCGGCGACGAGTCAGGCGAGCCGCGCGAGCTCTACCTGCTGCTGCCGCTGCAGGCGCGTCCAGAGAACTTCGAGGCGCGCAGGACGCCGGTCGAGCGATTCTGGGGGCAGCGCCTGGCGCCGTTGGACGCGCTCTTCGAGCAGGCGCTGGTTGACCTGGCGCGGCATCGAGCCGCTCTCCAGTCCCGGGCGCGCGTGGGCGCTCTTGCCGCGGGGCCCGTAGCAGTCGCATCCTTCCTCCCGCGCCGCCTCTTCCGGAGGCCGCGGATTGCCCGATACGGCGGGCTATCGGACAGGGCCCTTCTGTCCGGCCGAAGCGTGCGAACCCAGATCCTTCAGGCGGATGTGCACGATGCCCTCCAACTGCGGGAGCTTGCGACTCTCACGGAACTGCCGGCGCTGCCGCAGACAGTAAAGGAAACGCTCCAGGGCCACGTCGGAAAGCCGTTTGCGCTGGTCAAGCTCCGGACGCTCCCGCCGGGACGTCGGGGCGCGCGTCTCCCCCAGGCGAGGATACCGGGGATCGTGCTTGCGTTCACCCAGGAGCTGGTCGAGCAGGACGGCGCTCTGCGCTATGACTACCCGCTGGGGACGGGCCGCACGTGGGAAGAGGAGATTCCTCTCGCCCAGGTTTACGTCACGGCGCCCGAGCAGTTCGATCTGGACGTGATCTTCCCTCGAAGGCCGCGCACGGCCAGGCTCCCCGACTACGAGAAGAACATGGCCTATCTGGATGAGTCGGCGGCCTGGGTCGCCCAGGGACGACAGGTCCACATGGCCAGGTACGACCGCTCCAATCCCGCGGAGGACACCCGGGTCGTCTTGCAGGCGCAGGACGAAAGCGAGTTCACAGTCGCTGCCCGAGCCCGGGAACGGCGTCTGACGGCGGCGAGGTTCGGCTTTCCCCTCCTCGGCGCGCTGCTGTGGGCGGCGGCCTTCACGCTGCTCGTCCGGAGAGACCGGCACGCGGAGTCGCTGGGATTCTGGAGAGGGCTCGGCAAGAGCTGGCTCTTTGCTTCGCTGCTGCTCCTGGGCCCGATTCTGCTTGCATACTCGATGCGCTGGGGGCTCAGTGGCACATCGCTTTTTGGACTCCTGGGCGCACGGAAGCTGGCGCCGAGGTACGTCGTCCCGCTCGCCTTCGTCCTCCTCTCTCTGCTTCTCCTCGCGGCGGGCATATCGGTCCTCCATCGGGCGCGGCGATCGCGCCTGGGAAGCTTCCTTGCCCGCTCCCTGATTGCCGCGATTGTCGCCGGCGCGGCCTACTGGCTGGCGGGTCGGGCGCTGGTGGAGTGGCTGGCCGGATAGGCACCTGGGCCGGAAGCTGGCGGCGAACGCGGCGCCCAGTTCGAGGGGCTCTCTGCCGAGCAGAGCATGGTCTTCTCGCTGCCGGTCGAGTTCCGAGTGGAGGGACCGGGCGATTCCCGCTCGGGGCCATTGTGGGCTGCTCAGCGGATGTTTGGACAGTTTCCCGGACGAGTCGGATGACAGCAGGGCAATGGCCCCGAAGCCAGTAATATAGCTGCAGTATGGCAACTTCCCGCGAGGGCAGCCGACTATGAAACTTGTTGCTGGCGTGGACGGCGGCAGTACGAAGACGCTCGCCACGGTCTGTGACCTCGACGGTGAACTGCGCGGCGTCGGCCGCGAGGGCAGCAGCAACTGGGAAGGCGTGGGCGTGGAGCGCGCCGCCAAAGTGATCACGAAGGCCACGGAGACGGCGCTGGCGATGGCGGGGGGGAGCCTGAAGGACCTCGTCCACGGGCACATGACGCTGGCCGGTGTGGATTGGCCCGAGGACGCGCCGCGCATGGAGAAGATCCTGCGGCAGGCGGGGTGGGGGTGTCCTCTCACCATAGAGAACGACGCCTTCGGGACTCTCAGGGCATGCTCTCCTGAGGGGTACGGCATTGGGACGACTGCCGGCAGCGGCGTCTGCTGCTGCATCATCCAGCCGGACGGCGAGAAGTACTTCTACGGGGCGTTCACCGACATGGGGGGCGGCATGGGCATCAACGGCCAGGTGGTTCACGCCGTGCTCCGATCTCACGACGGTCGCGGGCCGTCGACGATGCTCACGGAGGCGTTGCTCGAAGCCACCGGGCACGAGACCGTGCTCGATCTGGCCTTCGACATGCACCGCCGCGGGAACTTCGTGTCGAAGAGGGTCACCGATCCCATTCTGTTCGGGTGTGCGAACCAGGGCGACGCTATCGCCATCGACATCGTGACTCGCTTTGGTCGGGAGCTGGCTCTCGCAGCCAACACTCTGATACGGCGCTATGGCCTAACCGATTCTGATCCGGTGGTGGCGGCGGCCGGCTCGCTCTTCCTGAAGACCGGACCACTTCTCTTCGATGTCTTCGGGGAGGCCGTTCTCGAAACGGCCCCGCGGGCGCGGCTCATTCGCGCCGAGCAGCCGCCGGTGATGGGCGCGGTGCGGGGCGCCCTGGAGGCTGTCGGCCTTGGCAAGCCCGAGGTGTGGGACAGAGTGCAACGGACGGCAACCGAGCGGGGGTGGTTCCGGGAGGATATCGGGGCAGAGCCGGAAGGAGCGGACAATGGCGAGTAGCCGGGAATCCAAGGTCGTCGTCATCGGCGGCGGCAGCACCTATACACCGGAGATCGTGGAGGGTCTCATAGGGCGGGCGGAGGAGCTCTCTCTGCGTGAGGTCTGGCTGGTCGATATCCCGAGCGGGCAGAAGAAGCTCCAAATTGTGGGCAAGCTGGCGAAGCGGATGGTGGAGCGGAACGGCAACCCCTTCGCGCTTCACCTGACCACAGACCGCAGAGAGGCGCTTCCGGGGGCGAACTACGTCGTCACGCAGATTCGCGTCGGCGGCATGGCAGCGCGAATCAAGGACGAGAAGATCCCCCTCCGCCACGGGGTCATCGGCCAAGAGACCACAGGTCCCGGCGGCTTCGCCAAGGCGCTCCGCACCATCCCTGTCATCCTCGACATCTGCCGCGACATGGAGGAGCTGGCGCCCGGGTCGTGGCTCGTCAACTTCACCAACCCCAGCGGGATCGTGACGGAGGCGGCGACGCGCCACAGCAAGACGCAGGTGATCGGCCTCTGCAACAACGCCATCAACATGGAGCGTTGGTTCGCCCGCGAGTTCGGCGCCACGCCGGAGGAGACGTTCATCGAGTTCGTCGGCTGCAACCACCTGCTCTGGGCGAACCGCGTGCGGGTGCGTGGGGTCGACGTGACCGACAAGCTGATCGAGAAAGTGGCGGCCGACGGCGAGTGGCCGCAAGGGCTGATCGAATCGCTGCGGGCGATCCCCTGCGGCTACCACCACTACTACTACGCGGGCGACGAGGCGCTGAAGAGCCTCCAGAAGGCGAAGAAGACCCGCGGCGAGCAGATCATCGGGATCGAGAAGGAGCTCTTCGACCTCTACCGCGACCCGAACCTATCGGAGAAGCCCAAGGCCCTGTCGAAGCGAGGCGGCTCGCTCTACTCGGAGGCGGCGGTTCGGCTCATCGCCTCCATCCATACCGACCGGCGCGATATCCAGTGCGTCAACACCACGAACCGCGGCGCGCTATCGGACCTTCCACCCGACTCGGTCGTCGAGGTGAGCTGTGTCATCGGCGCCGACGGGGCGCGCCCGCTGACGGTCGGGCCTCTGCGCCCGGAGCTTCGCGGGCTGCTCCAGCAGGTCAAGGCCTACGAGGAGCTGACCATCCAGGCGGCACTCACAGGAGACCGAGGGGCGGCGCTTCAGGCTCTCCTCGCCAATCCGCTCGTGCCCTCCTTCCGTGTCGCCGCGGCCGTGCTGGACGACCTCCTCGAAGCGCACGCCGAACATCTGCCGCAGTTCGCCCGGACCCGCCGCGCCACAAAGAAGCGCGCGGCAAAGAAGGCTGCGAAGAAGAAGGCCTCAGCGAAGCGGCGCTAGCGGTTGACCCGAGCCCGCGGCCGTCGCCTCAGGCGCCGTCATCCCCGCGCCCGCGCCACCAGTCCATAAACGCATCCAATCCGCGGACTCCGTGGTCGAGGACGGCTTCGTAGATATGTACGGAGAGAAGCGTGTGCCGGTACTCGGGGCTATCCCAGACAGCGTCCTTGATGGCAAGGATGTGGAGGCGGTGGTCCTCCGTCATCAGCCGCTCCCAGCGCTCGCTCGCCTCGCGATGGTACTCCTCCGCTCTGGCGGTCCAGATGTCGAGCTTCCAGGTCTCGCCACCGCCGGGGGCCGCTACTCGCAGGCCCCAATACAAGCCCTTCTCACCCGGCGCGCGCGGGTCGCGGTAGGCATCGACACAGACCTGTCGCCAGGGCCAGCCCGTCTCGGCGAGCTTGCGACCAATATCCCAGTGATCCCCCCAACCGGGCGGCTCCTGGACGCGCTCGAAGTCGAGATCGCGCCAGCTCATGGTGTACATGCTATAGGAGCCGACCGACTCGTATCCCGCTTCGGCGATGATCTCCCCCAGGCCGGACTCGGATAGCATCCGGTCGGCCTCAGCGCGGAGCTGCTCGTCCATAGCGAGTAGGCGCTGTGCTTCTTCCGGAGGCAGGCTGCTCACGTACTCCTCCCCTCTTCCGTGATTGGGTGTCTTCCCGGTGACTGGGTGTCTTCGCCAGGGCCCGCCCCCGACCCTCGCGGCGCAGGTCCCGCGCCGCCGACGGCCTGCGGGACGACACACGCGAAGAGGGAGCCCCCGGCAAACCGAGGGCTCCCTGATCTGTTCGGCCTTAGCGATCTAGCTCAGGTGCTTGAACTGCGGAAGCAGCGGCGCCTGCACCTCGAACAGCTCGTCCACCATCTCCTTGATCTCGGCCAGCGAGAGCTTGGAGGCGGCGAGCGGATCGTAGCAGCAGGCGTGGTAAGCGGCGACGGGGTCGCCGGTGATGGCCGCTTCGGCGGTCAGCTCGCTCACCATCGTCGTGACGTGGTTCAGGGCGACGAGCTGAGGCGGGAGATCGCCCACGTGCACGCCCTTGAGGCCCGTCCTATCGGCGATGACCGGGACCTCGACCACACACTGGTCCGGCAGGTTCGTGATGAGGTCGGTGTTCGGGATGTTCCCGTTGAACTTGAAGGTTTCGTCGAAGAGAAGCCCGCGGACGATCTTCGAGGCGTACTCCTCGGACCGCCCGAGCTTGATCTCGACGCGGCCTTCGGCGTAGTCCTGCAGCCGCTGCTTCCACGTTTCCGCCGCCTCCGCGTACTCCTCGAGAATGTAGCCGTGAACCCCAGGGTTCCAGTCCTTGCCGTGGGTGCAGTACTTCTCGATCAGGTCGGGACGCTTGCGGAACCACCAGTTGTACTCGGAGTTGTGTCCGCTCGACTCGGTCACGTAGTAGCCGAGGGCCTTGAACATCTCATTGCGGACGATGTCCTGCTCCCAGACCTCGGGCTTGTCCACCGCCTTGCGCAGCCGCGGGTAGAGGTTCTCCCCGTTCCGCTCGAAGCGGAGCAGCCAGGCCTGGTGGTTGATGCCGGCGGCCTCCCATATCACCTCTTCGCCGGGGACGTCGATCCATTTCGCCAGACGCCGCGCAAGCCCCTGGACGCTGTGGCAGAGCCCCACGAGCTGCACCGATGTCTCCCGAAAGAGCGCCCGGCAGAGCATCGTCATCGGGTTCGTGTAGTTGAGGATGAAAGCGTTGGGGGCATACTTCTCGACATCCCGGGCGATCTCCAGCATAGCCGGTGTGGTCCGCAGAGAGCGAAAGATGGCGGCCGTCCCATAGCTGTCGCCTACGTTGAAGTCCACCCCGTATTTCATGGGAATCTCGATCTCGGGGCGGAATCCTTCGACTCCGTGCACGAGGATGGTGATGATGATGATGTCGGCGTCCTTCAAGCCCTCCGCTCGGTCGACGCTCGCCTCCACTCTTGCCGGATACTTCCCGATCTCCACAATCTTCTCGACGGCGCGCTTTGCGTAGCCGAGCCGTTCCTCGTCGATGTCGATCAGCGAAATGGTCGACCCCGCCAGATCCTCATACGACATCATGTCGGTGACCAGAGTTCGCGTGAAACCCAGGCTCCCGGCCCCGACGAATGCAATTTTGGGCATGCTCTCGCTCCTCTAATAATGCATGAGAGGCCGGGCGGCCGGCCCGGCCTGGCCCGCATATCCTTCCGAACGCGTGTTGATTCGAGACAGGCGGGGTCTTTCCTCTGAAACCGCCGCGAGACCGCCTGCATTTCCGTCTGGAGTTCCTGAAGAATCGAATGCGCTCCGCTCGGGCCGCGCGTAGGAGACCGCAGTCCGGTTGAAGAATGAGTCGCCCTGTGACTGCAACATCTTCGCAAGGCGGCGTGGGATGAACGGAGATCAAAGGCAGCGATTCCCTCTCCTTCGCGCCGCCCGGGGGCTTCTTCGTGAAGCCACGGATGCCGCCGCCTACCGCTCTGTCGCGGCCCAGGTGAAGTACCCCGTCGGCGCCATGCTGGCCGCCCAGACGGTGCTGACCTTCGGACTCACGGCCGTGCTGAGCCGGCTGCTCGGCTCCCGCGCCTTCGGCGAATACGCCGTCATCTTGACCATAGCGGGTATCTTTCGGCTGCTCGCCTCCTTCCCCGTCGAATCGGGGATACCGAAGTTCATCGCCGAGGGGCGACACGAAGGCATAGAGCAGGTCAAGTCACACTACGCCGCCGGCATCTGGACCCGACTCACCGCCAGCTTCATCGCGCTCGTGGCTGCCGGCTCGCTCGGTCCCTGGCTCAGCCGGCTGTACGGTGTCTCCGGCATGGCACGCGCGGTGTTCGTGGCCTCCATCGGCATCTGCCTGCTCGTGCCGCTGTCCTTCTTCTTCCTCTCCTGCATTCAGGGGCTGGAGCGTCCGGTGAAGTGGTCCACCGCGAGCCTCGTCAGCTCCCTTGCCGTCTTCCCATTTGCGGCCGTGGGCGCCGCCGGGTTCGCCCGCTGGGGCCAGCTTGGGATGTTCCTCTGGATCGCCGGCGGATGGCTGCTCGCCGCAATCATCTGCGCCTGGTATGCCAGGCGGGAGCTGGGCTTCTTCTGGGGGCGGGTAGATCTCGCCCGGGTGCGCTTGCTGGTTCCGTTCCTGTTGCCGTTGTGGATGGGCGGGCTCGTCTCGTTCGGGGCTCACACGATCCTGAAATCCTACCTCGCGGTGAAGTCCGGCCCGGTTCCCGTGGGGCAGTTCGAGATCGGCCTCACGCTCCTGTTCCACATGGGAACCATCCATCAAGCCTTCATGATCGTCTTCCTGCCGGCCTGGGCGCGGCGCTATGCCGCCCGCGATGGCGCTCAACTCCTGCGTTCCTTCGCCCAGGCCCGCGGCGTGTTGGCGGGTATTGCGACGGCCTACGGACTCCTCCTGGCACTCGGAGGCCACTGGGTGGTACCCGCCATCTTCGGCCCCGAGCAGGTGGGCGCGGTTCCGACCGTCCGCATAATGGGGATCGTGATGCCCCTGATGATCGTGAGCTGGGTCAGCAGCGTCACCTTCGTGGTCGGCAATCGCACCGGTTTCGCCGGCCGGGCGAATCTCCTGTGGTTCTGTGTTGTGATACCAACAGGCTTCTTGCTGATCCCATCGTTGGGTTCATTCGGGGCGGCCGTCGCCTTCCTCCTCGCCTACGTCGCTTTCACTTGGTATTGCGTGACGCGCGCTCGCCCCTTCTTCCGGGAGGCGGACCGCTGGGCACGACAGCAGGAGGCTGGCTGAGGCGCGCGGAGAGGGAATAGCGTCTGCCTTCCCTCGGCCGGAGCGAGAGGCGTGTTTGCGATGCTCTCCGGCTAGCGTTGGGCGAAGGTGCTGGCGAGGAGGACGAGATCCAGCCCGGCGAGGATGGCACAGACAGCCCAGCAGAAGATGCGGTAGCCGCGCGACAGGGCAAGCTCACCCATCAGTGCCCGGCGGCCGGCGAGCAGCAGCATGCACACCAATATCGCCGGCAGCAGCAGCCCGTTCATCACCTGCGACAAGAGCAGTATCCGCAGCAGCGGGACACCCGGCACGAGCACGAGCCCCGCGCCCAGAACGATCAGGCCGGTGAAGAGGATGTAGAAGTGGGGCGCCTCTCGGAACGACCGGCCGACCCCTCGTTCCCAGCCGATGCCTTCACAGATGACGTAGGCCGTGGACAAGGGCAGGATCGAGGCGGCGAATAGCGCCGCGTTCATGAGGCCGATGGCGAAGAGCAGAGAGGCATACTTGCCGGCGAGGGGCCGCAGCGCGGCCGCCGCCTGGCCGGCCGTCGTGATGCGCTCGCCGCTGGCGTGGAGCGTTGCCGCGCAGGCGATGGTGATGAAGAAGACCACGACGACAGCGAAGATCCCGCCGATGATCACATCCCAACGCGCCAGCTTGTAGCTCTGAGCGCGAGTGCCCTTCTCCACGACCGTCGCCTGAAGGTAGAACTGCATCCAGGGCGCAATCGTGGCCCCGACGATCCCCACGGTTATCAGCAGGTAGGCGTCCGTGAACCGGAAGGCCGGGGTCACCGACTGCTGCATGACGTGACCCCAATCCGGCTTCGCCAAGATGCCCGATATGGGGTAGGCCAAATAGACCAGACAGGCGACGAGGAAGATTCGCTCGACGGCCTGGTAGCTCCCCCGCAGGACGAGCAGCCAGATGAGCGCCGCCCCGACGGGGACGGCGATGTACGGCGACAGCCCGAACAGCCGGGCGGCTTCGGCGACCCCGGCGAACTCCGCCGCGGCGTTGGCGAAGTTGGTCACGAGAAGGGCCAGCATCAGCAGCACCGTGACCTTGATGCCGAAGGACTCGCGGATGAGATCGGCGAGTCCCTTCGACGTGGCGATGCCCATACGGGCGCAGATCTCCTGGACGACGATGAGCACGACCAGCGTGGGCCAGAGCAGCCAGAGCACGGAATAGCCGAACTCCGCCCCCGCCACCGAGTAGGTGGCGATCCCCGGCGCGTCGTTGTCGACATTGGCCGTGATGATGGCCGGGCCGAGCACGGCGAGGAAGGCGATTATCGGCGCCCAGACTCTGCGACGAAGCAGCCTGATCACAAGCGGACTCCCTTAGAATCTCTAACAAAACCCCTGAGGCTGATGGATCCGGAGCGGTCAGACACCCCGCAAGAGCCAGAAGACGGGGTTTTGTTAGAGTCTTTTACGGCTGGCGAGCGAACACCCTCGGCAACTGCTTCTTCAGTCGGCCCGGCAGAATCGCCTCGATGGCGTCGTCCACGGTGACGATGCCGACGAGCCTCTTCTCCTCGTCCACGACGGGGATGGCGAGCAGATTGTAGCGCGCGATCAGCCCCGCCGTCTCCTCGTGGGACGTCTCGGCGGTGACCGATATCAGGTCCCGCACCATGATATCGTCGATGACTCTCGTGGGCGGAGCGACGATGAGATCGCGCAGCGAGAATACTCCGATAAGCCTCTTCTGGTCGTCGAGAACGTAGCAGTAGTAGATCGTCTCCGCTTCTTCTCCCGCCTTCCTGAGGTAGCCGATCGCCTCCTGGGCCGTCATCCCGGAAGGCACGGCGACGTACTCGGGCGTCATCAGTCCGCCGGCGGTGTCGTCCGAGTACTTGAGCAGCTCTTTGACGTCGGACGCCTCCTCCGGCTCCATCAGGTCGAGGAGCTGGTCCGCCCGCTCCTTCGGCAGATCGCCCACGAGGTCGGCCGCATCGTCCGGGTCGATCTCCTCCAGGATGTCGGCCGCCTTCTCGTCCTCCAAGGAGTCGAGGACGGACTGCTGGAGATCGAACTCCATCTCCTCCATCGCCGCCGCCGCCGTCTCGTCATCGAGGGAGGAGACGACCGCCGTCCGGTCGAGGGCGCTCAGCTCTCCCAGAATATCGGCGAGGTCGGCCGGGTTGAGGCGGCGCAGCTTCTCTCGCTCCAGGTCGAGCCTGAGCTGCTGGGAAGTGGGATCGAGAGAGTGAACGTGCTCCCAACTGATGAGCCGCTCGTGAGGCCGGCGGCCGAACCAACTCCACAGGCGTATGGCGATCCCCTCGATATTGAGGCGGCGAAGCAGGCTGCGCGTGCCGACCCCGGCCGCGACGAGGCGCACCTGCCCTCGAACCGCGCCCAGCTTCAGGTCGTTTACCCGCACCACCCGGTGACCCTCGACATCCACGATCTGGTCGTCCAGGACCGACTCGAGCAGCAGGATCTCTCCCTCGTCGAGTCCGGCGGACGGAAGCTCGCCAATGGGCTGCGACAGGGTGACAGCCTCGGTCGACACGCTGCGCACGACACCCCAGGGCAGAATCAGCGGCTCTCGCCGCCCGCGCTGGCGCAGTACGATCTTCGTGACGAGGGGGAAGCTCTCACCCAGTTTGACGCCGATGTCGCCAATGCGCCCAATGAACGTGCCGTCGCCATCGACGACGTTCATCCGAAGCAGTTCGCTCAGATAGCCCTCAGAGAAGAAGATCATCGCGCCACCTCCTCGGGTGGTCTCATCCAAGCCCGGCCAAACTGAACAGCCTTCCCACGCAGGGAAGGCTGTGGCGTCGTCGAGCCCGTTCAGCGGGGCCGTCAATGCGTCAACGCCGGCCCCCGCGCGCGCCAATTTCCGAGCAACCGGGCGGTACGTCTCGCCGGCTCGGAGCCTGTCCCTGCCTGTTTACGTGAGGATGGATCCATCAGTCGAAGTGACCTACTTATTCCACTTGAGGATAACGGAAGTCCAACGCCGCTGTCAATATTTCGGCCGCCCGCTGCGGCCGAACGCTCCAACCTCTGGCGGCCGAGCCCAACACATCGCCAACAGGAAGGCTGCTCAGTGGCGTACAAGACTACCGCTAAGCGTCGAGCACCTGCCCCAGGAGGCGCGCGTGGCAAAGAAAGCACTTCTTGGTGCGCTGGCGGTTCTGGTTGTGGTTGTGGTGTATGTCGGGCTTCGGCCCAGGGCGGAGGGGGGCGCTTGGGTCTATGGGAGCGGGGTGGTGGAGGCGACGGAGGTGGATGTCAGCGCCCAGGTGGGAGGGCTTCTGAAGGCGGTGGAAGCCCAGGAGGGGGCATCTGTGGCGGCCGGGCAGGTGATCGCCCGGATCGAGACGGAGGACCTGGAGGCACAGCTCAGGCAGGCGCAGGGCGCCGCCCAGGCGGCCGAAGGCGACCTCGCGCGGTCCCAGGCGGCACACTTGGGGACACGGGCGGCACTCGAGAACGCACGAGCGGCATACGAAAAGGGCACGGAATTGAAGGGTCGGCACGCCCAGGCCGCGGCCCAGCAGGAGGCGGCCGTCGCCGCCCGCGATCAGGCAAAGGCTCGATTGGAATTGGTGCGGGCGGGGGCGCGGGAGGAGGAGATACGCCAGGCGCGGGCGGGGGCGGAGAGCGCGGAGGCGGAGTGGGAGAACGCCAGGCTGGAGCTGGAGCGGAGGCAGACGCTGCTGGCGCAGGGGGCCATCTCCCAGCAGCAGGTCGACTTCCAGCGGGCGGCGGAGAAGGCGGCGCGGGGGCGACTGGAGTCGGCGGAGGCGCGGCTGGAGGAGGTTGTGGCGGGGGCGCGGACAGAGGAGGAGCGGGAGGCGGAGGCGGCGCTGGCGCAGGCGGAGGCGAACGTGCTGGCGGCGCGGCGGGCGCTCGAAACGGCGGAGGAGCTGTACGCCGACAAGCTCGAGCTGAAGCAGCGGCTCGACCTGGCGGAGGCCGAGCACCAGGGGGCCCAGGAGGCGGAGTCGGTGGCGGAGGGGCGGCTCGAAAGCGCCCGGGGCGGGCTGGCGGCGGCGGAGAAGCGGCTGCGGGATGCCGTCGTCACGGCCCCCCTGGAGGGCACGATCCTGCTGAAGATACGCGAACCGGGCGAGACCGTGAGCCCGGGACAGCCGATCGTGCGGCTGGCCGACCTCGACCATATGTGGCTGCGGGTGTACGTCGCCGAGACGGAGATCGACCGAGTGAAGCTGGGACAGAAGGCGGAGGTGACGATAGACGCGGCACCGGGCAGGACGTTCGCGGGAGAGGTGACGGAGATCGCCCAGGAGGCGGAGTTCACGCCGAAGAACGTGCAGACGCGGGAGCAGCGCGTGAAGCTGGTCTTCGGGGTGAAGATCGGCCTGGCCAATCCGGAGG